>WNFM01308873.1_pt2 | contig 17428 bp, 21 predicted proteins | sample 5400271 | NCBI WGS metagenome assembly WNFM01 (sample SAMN13153352, study PRJNA577476) | soil metagenome | isolation source: 60 cm saprolite on Douglas fir-dominated hillslope | place: USA:California | collected 2013-09-17 | reverse complement strand
GGTTCGCCTCGAAAATCGACGATGATCCGCGCGCCGCAGGCCCCTTTGTCATGCCTTCAAAAAACGGAGTCTGTTCATGAGAGCCTCTCCTTCTCTCTCGTCGCTTTCTCGTGAACAAAAGAAACAGTGAGACACTCCCCTGTTTCTCTTCAGACCCGTGCGAGTTTTTCCGGGTTGGCAATGATCCGAATCGCCTGAATACGCCCTTCCTCCACATCAATGGTCAGGACGGAGAATACTTGACCGTCAGCGCGGATGATCAGGGCTGCTTGACCGTTGACTTCCTCTAGCTCGACACGAGAGTTCTCTGGCCAAAAGCGCTTCGTTCCCAGGCTAAAGCGTGCCACTGCATCACGCCCAGCAATCGGGCGAAGCGCGGCCTGTTTGATTTTCCCACCACCATCAGCCCACAGTGTCACATCTTCGGAGAGCAGGTTCATCAAAGCGGTCGTCTCACCGGTCTCAACCGCCTGGAAGAAACCGGTGAGCAACTGCCGCTGGGTTGTGGGAGAAGCTGGGAAGCGTGGCCGATGCGCCCGCAGATGGAGCTTCGCCCGGCTGAAGGAGCGGCGGCAGGCTGCTTCACTCTTCCCGAGCATGGGAGCAATCTCAGTAAACTCGTACTCGAAGACTTCGCGCAACAGGAAGACCGCTCGCTCGAACGGTTGGAGCTGCTCCAGCAGCACCAGGAACGCCAGCGAGATGGACTCCTGCGTCTCGACACGCTTTTCCGGATCGGCTGCTTCGGGAGTCTCTGCCGTGAGGATCGGCTCCGGCAACCAGGGACCCACGTACAATTCTCGCTTCCTGCGCGCTAAATGGAGTTGATCCATGCATAAGCGCGTGAGGATCGTGGTGAGATACGCTTTGAGCGAGTGAATGATTTCCGGGGGCGTGGTCTGGTAGCGCAGGTAGGTTTCCTGCACCATATCCTCAGCATCCATCGCACTCCCGAGCATGCGGTAGGCGATGGAAAAGAGGTAGGCTCGGTAGGTTTCAAATGACTCTTCCATGCTCCTCCTCTTATCGTACAGGCTGCGGTTGCCCGGTCACTAGGGCCTCGGTTCGCTTGAGACTCAGGTAGCGCGCTCTGATGTTGTCAATGAACGGGATCGCGCCGAAGCTCACTATCAGGTGTGTTGCCTGGATCAGCCAGTGCAGATCACCAGGCAAGATCATCTGCTGCGTAGCACCAAAAATCGGCAAAATGAGCGCGTAGACAATACCTACAGCGCCCAACCTTCTTAACTCACTGGTGAAAACCGCCATCACGGCTAGAATCAGCAGTGCGAGGGTGACAAGAAGACCAAACAGCATATGAATGTTGGTAAAGTCCGCGTGAGTATACGTGCCAATCCCCAGCGGCACGGCTATCAGCGCAGCAATAGTGGCGATGATTTGCAGAAGACGTGCTGCATTCATGAAAAACTCCTTCAACTGGTTTCAATTTTACCATGGGAGATGACTTTGGCTCCAGTTACCCGGCTCTCTGTAACAAAAACACCGGATGGCTGGCTGCAGCACGCTCAAACTCCTCAAGCGAAGATTCCCCCGTGACGCCAAAGTAGCGAGCGAAGGGGTTGCCACCTTTGATATCTTCTCGCAGAACGAGGGCCGCCTCGCCTTTGGGCAATTCTATTGCGTTGACAGTTTCAGAACGACGCCCACGTGTGAGGATGGCCTTTCCCGCTGCCCGCAGATTGCGCACCCAATCCACTAACCCATATGGGGAGGCCAGATAGCGCTTCCCATTGCGCTCAAGAACCACTATCGGGATAGTTCGCGGCTGCCCGCTTTTGCGCCCACGCACCGTGAACAGGTACATGGGGTAGTCGCCGGGTCCTACTAGTTTGAAACCCGCGCGCAGCAAGGTCGTGGTCAGCACGTTGCCCAGACGCACAAACGTCGGGACTTGAGATGTTTTTGCCATATCTTCTCTCATTCTATGAATAGAGACGTTGTCGTCATGACCATCACATTTGATCGTCACAAAGAAAGAGGGTTGACCTGTCCTTTTTGGGACAGGTGCCCGTCTGGTTTTGCATATGCCAGATATATTGCGCGTCCATTGAGAGAGAGGAGAGTGTGAAAGGTCATCTCGCTTCGTTTCGATAACGACCGTTATTTGCGGTACAATGCTCAGCTTATATAGAGGCAGCGCGCACCAGAAGCGCACGGCTGGCACTAATGGACCTGGCTGATATGCCAGCCAGCGCGATCTAGTACCAGGACAATCTGTTTCTGCTTTCCAACTCCAACTCCTCATAAGGGATTTGTATGGTGAAGCGTGCGGCCCCCAGGCTGCACGCTTCACCTATACTGTATAATCGCTTTAACATCTTAATAAATTACGCCAAGGAGTCGCACATGGTTAAACGCAAACACTCATCACAAGAAGAGATTTTTGCCGCGTATGATTGGTGGAATGAGGCCAGCGTCCTCAAGCAGATTACAGGCGATCGGTGCGATTATATCGCCGCATGCGTTGACAAAGTATTTGGGCGCGGGGCCGTGGCACAACAAGATATACTCGAAGTGGGCAGTGGTGGCGGCTTGATCTGCGAAGAAATGGTCCGGCATGGGGCAACGATGATTGGCCTTGATCCCTCGCAAGGAGCATTGGCAACGGCACGCGCGCACGCGGAACGCAGCGGCCTTGGTCATAATCTTTACTATCAGCAGGGCACAGCCGAAGCGATGCCTTTTGCCAACGGCAGTTTCTCAGTAATCGCCTGCCTGGATGTACTGGAACATGTACAGGATTTAGATGCAACTATTGGCGATATTGCGCGCGTACTCGCTCCTGGCGGCGTTTTTGTCTTTGATACAATTAATCGTACGCTGATCGCACGCGTAGCGCTGATCTGGCTTGGCGAACGTTTCTCCGTTGGCATACCACATGGCTTGCACGACTACCACAAATTCATCAAGCCCGCCGAACTGCACGGCATACTCACCCAAAATAGCTTGCAAGTGCGCGAGATGACGGGCTTTATGCCGCGTGGCCTGGTCAAAGGCCAGCTCAAAATGGGGCCGGGCTGGTTTAAGGGCGTGTCTTATGTGGGCTATGCAACCAAGGGAAGATAAAAGTTAAAGGATGGTAGGCAGAGAGGCTGGCCAAAACCGCGGCTTTGGCCAGCCTCTCTGCCTACCATCCTCTGATTAATCTTCTAGCCAGAAGCCTTTATCATCTTTATTCATGGTGCTTTTTTCGATGGCCTCGGCGAAGCTCTGTTTTTTGGGGCTCTGCTGCTCGTTGCGTGCGGCTTGCTGAGTCTGGCGGCGATTGAGCACAAAGGTTGGATGGCTGTTATTGAGCATGGTACTAAATTGCTCAATTGAGACCTGGAAAAACTGGGCCAGGCGTGTAAGTTGTTTTTCGCTCAAGCTGACAAACTCGATAGCGCCGGACTCGATTTTTTTCCATACGTCAACGCTCAGGCGCAGGCCCCTGGCAGTGCTGACCATGGTCAGGCCGCGCTGCGCACGTAATTGTTGCAGGTTCGCGACCACAGGCTGTGGGGCAAAGACGCGCTCAAGGGCTGCCTGGCTCGCGCGCTGAGTCAGCGGCAAGAGAGCTGTTTGTTCCTCGGTTTCGGCTGCATCTATATTCGTGGCGCTATATGCGGCAATAAAATCTATTAAGTCTGCCTGCCCTTCGGGATGGTCGCGCAACAGCGTGACCTGTGTATGCGTATCGTTGGCCTCTTTGGCTACAATCCATGCCAATTTGAGTTGTTGCAATTCGGATCTATTCATCTCATTGACGCCTCTCTATTTCCGTAACAATGACTATTATGCCGGGTGTATATAGCTCACACGCTCCCTGTCGATGCACTCACGCAGGTAGCTGCGTGCTCGTTCGTAACGCAGGCGCACTGTGCGCTCAGTACGCTTGCAGATCACGGCAATGTCATCCCATTTCATACCTTCAATCGCTCGTAACACCATAATCATGCGATCCAGGGGATCAGCCAGGTAGGTGAGAATACGTGAACTCTCATCCAGGGCATGCAGCCGTTCGTATTGATCATGGGGATCCGCTACATCTGCCGACAGCACACCCTCGTCATCTGCGGGCGCCGGTCGCAGTGGCTCAATCAGCGAACGCGGCACGTGTTGAGGGCGACCCGATGGTCGCCCTTCGGTGTCGCGACGATAGTGCAGCCCCTCCTGGCGCAGCAAGCGCGTGAATTCGTCTGCGCATAGACAGCGCAAATAATGAATAAAATTCTGCGTCATAAATATTTCGCCAGGATCCATCGCTTCACGCAGAAGATGTTCATTCATATTGGCGATGGCCTCCTCGCGCAGCTCAGGGCGATGACGCAAACCATAGGTGCGCTTCTGAAACTCAGTTGCGCAGCGTTCCAATAATACGGCACAAAGCATCCGCACCCCATCCGTATTGCCTTCTACCTGGCGGGCACGAATATTCAGTATGAGGTCAATCTCGCTTACCTCGTATCGTCCATCAGGTGTCCTTCGCCGCAGCCGCTCATTGAGAGTGGGTTCATCCAGATCTAGCATGCTTTCCCCCTCACCTTATTATTTGATAATCTTCTTGCAAGAATTTACCCGCTGTATTGTGTTCACCCTTAATGACTTCTGTATATTCTATTCTTTGTATCCTACGAAAAACGGAAATAGCAAGTATGTATGTTCACATACGTTGTAGCATAACAGAATTTCGCTCTACTGAAAAGTTAATCCTCCTTTTTTTCCAGGGCAATCTAAACCGTAGGGGCAAGAGGCACGTCCAGGAGATCCCGTCCTCCCTTGTGCAAAGGCCCCCATCCCCTAAGTTTTTGTGAGAGAAGAAGATTTTGTGCGGCTGAGCCGCACAAAATCTTCTTCTCTCACAAAAGGTTAGCGGCGAAGCCGCTGTGTACGGGGGCAATGCCCCCACGGATCTAAAAGTCGTAATAGTAACCACGGTAACCAATACTATTTGACATCATATTCCGCTGGGGACTATACTAAATGAAGTTATGAAAGGAAAAACCACACGGGTCTTTTCCCTTTTTGCTGTTTGCGAAAGGATAGTATGCTTGCTCGTCGATAGCCATACCCACATTGACACCTCCCGCTTCAACGCTGACCGCGAAGCCGTGATTCAGTCTGCCATCGCTGGTGGCGTCACCCGCATGATCGATCCTGGTTGCGACCTGGCTTCGAGTCGCGCTGCTCTAGCCCTGGCACAAGCACATCCTGGCGTAGTATTCGCGGGCGCCGGTGTACATCCGCACGATGCTACTACCTACAGCGATGAGGTCGGTAAACAATTTCGCCAGATGGCGCAGCAGCCTGAAGTAGTGGCTATAGGTGAGTTTGGACTGGATTATTTTCGTATGCTTTCGCCTCGTGATGTGCAACGAGCTGTTTTTTGTGCTCATCTTCAACTTGCGCGCGAATGTAATTTGCCTTGTATCATTCATGTGCGTGACTCACACGATGATGTGATAGAGCTATTACGCGCTCATGGGCAAGGTCTGCGCGGCGTTTTTCACTGCTTTTCTGGTAATGTGGCCCAGGCTGAGGAATGCCTGGACTTCGATGGCTTTCTGCTCTCCTTTGCCGGTCCATTGACACGCCAGGATAATGCCCTACCAGAGGTGGCGCGTATGGCTCCCTTACAGCGTATCTTAGTCGAAACAGATAGTCCTTACCTGGTGCCCCAACCTTTACGCGCTAAACGCAACGAACCGCTTTTCGTCAAACACGTCGCCGAAAAACTAGCTGAGCTTCGGGGCATGACCCTGGAGGAAATTGCCCAGGTCACCACAGCCAATGCCATTCGCCTGTTCGGTTTAGGAGAACCCAAAGCATGAAACTCTTTAATACGTTGACCCAATCACTTGAAATATTTGTCCCTCTCGAGGATAAAAAGGTGCGTATTTATGTATGTGGCGTCACACCATATGATACAACCCACCTTGGACATGCCTTTACCTATGTCTCCTTTGATACCCTCATTCGTTACCTGGAGTTCCTTGGGTATACGGTCAACTATGTACAGAATGTGACCGATATCGACGATGATGTACTGCGCAAGGCACGCGAACTAGGTATAGCATGGGATGCATTGGGCAAGCGCGAAACCGAACGTTTTTTGAACGACATGGATGCCTTAAATGTGCGCCGCCCAAATGTTTACGCTCGCGCCACCGCCGAAATTCCCACCATGCTTGAAATTATCCAGACTCTATTAGCCCAGGGCATAGCCTATGAGAACCAGGGTAATGTCTATTATAGTGTCAAGCGGGACCCTGGCTTTGGTATCATGGCAAGAGCCATTGGCCTAAACGACTACCAGTCTATGCTGACTATCGCTAACGAACGCGGCAATTTCCCGGATGATCCCCACAAAAAAGACCCCCTCGATTTTGTGCTCTGGCAGGCCCAGGCACCCGGCGAACCAGCCTGGCCCAGCCCATGGGGACCCGGTCGACCGGGCTGGCATATCGAGTGTAGCGCCATGTCCCTGCGTTACCTTGGCGAACAATTGGATATTCATGGTGGCGGCGCCGACCTGGCTTTCCCTCATCATACCTGCGAAATTGCTCAATCCGAGCACTTTACAGGCAAGGGTCCCTTCTCGCGCTTCTGGATGCATACAGGTATGGTCCACCAGGATGGGGAGAAAATGAGCAAATCCCTTGGCAACCTGACGCTGGTCAGCAACCTGCTCAAAGACTACAACGCGGATGCCATCCGTGTCGTCCTCCTGCAGCACCACTATCGCTATCCCTGGGAATGCTTCACGGAAGATCTCCAGGTTGCGACAGAAACGGTTGCCCTCTTCCAGCAGATTCGCAGCCTTGTTGGCAACGCCAGCAACGGAGAAGATACTATGCTGCGCGATCGTTTCAAAGCCGCCATGGACAACGACCTGAATACACCTCAAGCCGTACTCCTATTGAGACAGGCCGCCGAAACGGTTGTCGCCAATCACGATCTTAACACCGGCAGCGAAATATTGAAATTAACCCGGGTTCTCGGGCTGCGCGTCTAATATCACTTGCTGAATCCTCACTGCCTGCGGCAGTTCGCAGAGGTTTTGTGTGGAGCTGGAGCCATGGCTGCTTGTAGCAGCCATGGCTCCAGCTCCACACAAAAAAGCGGTTTTTCTGCATGCAGAAAAACCGCCCTTCACTTTCTCTCACTGGTATACTGATGAAAGTGAATGTCTGAGAACACGCACACCAATCTGGAGGTGCTACTATGTCTTATGACCCGAACCAAAATCAGCAATACGAACAGCAACAACACAATCAACAACCTCCGCCCTATGGGCAGCAACAGCAATACGAACAGCAGCAATACGCTCAGCCACCTCCTCCCTATGGGCAGCAACAGCAATATAGCCCGCCACCTCCTCCCTATGGGCAACAGCAACCTTATGCTCAACAGCCCTATGGGCAGTGGCAGCAGCAGGGCTATGGGCCAGCCCTGTACGGACAAGGGCAACTACAATATGTCGGTGTTGGACCGCGTTTTCTAGCCATCCTCATTGACAGCATTATTATCGTAGCTATCGCCGGTGTGCTTGGGGTCATCTTTCGTGATGCCCCAGCTATCTACGGAGGCTTTACCGGCATTCTGGCCCTCGCGTACTTCATCATCCTGGAGGCCACGCAGGGAGCAACAGTAGGCAAAATGGCTGTAGGCCTGCGTGTAGTAAAGATAGATGGCTCTCCCATTAGCTGGTCAGAGTCGGTGATTCGCAACCTGCTGCGCATCATCGATGGCATCTTCTTCTACCTGGTAGGAGCCATTTTCGTCTGGACGTCTCCACGCAAGCAACGCCTGGGTGACCGCGCGGCGAATACCGTCGTCATCCGCAGGCGCACCTAGAAACAGGCCATTTCAAAGAGGGGAACTCCTTCCATTCTTGGTTAAGCATAAGAGGTTGTTAGACTTTGCTTAGGAAGTCAAAAATAGGGCATTTGACCCATGGAATCGTGTCCAATTTCCACTATGCTTGTCCGTATAAAGAATAGATCATTAGGAAGGAGTTGCAAATCATGTATACGCAATGTCTTACAGCAGATGCAGAACTCAATTTTCGCTGCCTCGATACCGACGCTTATGTGGATGAAAGTTCGTTGGTCGAAGATCGGTTTGCAACTATGCCTGTGCTAACGGTAAGTCCGCTCACTCAGCCACTGAGTGAGGAAGAACTCCATACCTCGTTTGAGCAGGCAATTAGTGACCGTTTAATGATCGTCAATCAGCGACTGAGCCTCGCAAGCGGCCTTCTCACTTATACTTACCCCCTGCGCTCCCAGGTGCATACTGAACCTCTTGGTCATACCAAAGCAATGAATAGCGCCGTGTATCCACCTGTACCTGAACAGCGGCATCATGCGGTGCCCACCAAAGCCGACTGGCGACGCCTTCTCATCTATGGTTGCCTTGCCTTGATGTTCACGCTTATTGGCTTCGACTTGATGGGTGTGCTCATGCTGCATGCACATTAAAAAACATTTCAGGCTGCAATAAAAGTGCTTGTCAACGGCGTCGGCAAGCACTTTTATCGTTATATGAACATGTTATACCTCCGACTTGACGGAGAACACGGATTAACGTACTGTATAATAGAAGACATAACTTCATTCCACGGATGGTAGGATAGTACGACAGGAGGTCACATGCAGAGTCCAGCAAAAAGAGCGCAATCTCCCTCGCGTCCAGAGGGAAACAGCCCTGGTGTGACCTCAGCGGTTGGTATGCAGGAAACGGTGGGCAGGCTGCGAGCCAGGCGCACTTCGCTCTTTACCCAGACCATCATCTGGATTACCGGGCTGATTTGCCTGGCCTTCTTGCTCGGCACCCTGGCCCAGGCATGGTCAAATAGCCAGCTCATGCAGGATGTCCAAAAAGCGCAGCAGCAGCTTCAGCAGGTTCAGGACCAGAACGCCTACCTGCACAGGCAAGCCAGCTATTATAAAGATCCGTTTGTCATCGAAAGCGAGGCGCGCCAACAATTAGGCTATATTCGACCAGGTGAGCATCCCGTTATCATCGTAAGTTCAACTAGCCGGGGGCAGCCTACCACCGCTCGGTCCACCACGCCTTCGACTTCACAGAGCTACTGGCAGGAATGGTGGCACATCTTCTTTGGCAATTAATTTTGTCTATGTGATGGGAGTGGGCGGCCCGCGCGCGGGCCGCCCACTCCCATCACATAGACAATAAGCTGCCGTCAGGCAACGATGTACCGAGAAGTCCTACTATGCTTGACATTCGTTGTATGCTAGATGTATAACATGCTTGTCACATTGTAAATGCATTGAGGAAATTACGTGAATTCAGCGCGTTCATTTTTAGTACCATCTCTCGCACTTATGCGGCTCCAGTTTTGGCTGGGGCTTCTTGGATGTGGACTAAAAGAAACGCGTTTCGTCTTATGAGTAAATAGATTCATTCCACGGGACGCCTATGATGAGCGTTCCTTTTTTTATTACTGGCAATTGACCTATAGATGTCGTCTTGTTTGAAGGAGTAATCGTATGCGTCCATTAGTTGGCATTCCATGCCAGGCGGATTTCCGCGAAGGGTCGGGGCGACCCATTTATTGTAATAATCGCGCTTATGTGCACGCGGTGGAAGATGCTGGTGGTATACCCGTCCTTATCCCTATGCTTAATGATATCAGCGTTCTTGAAGCTCTCCTTTCACGTCTGGATGGTTTGTTGTTGTCTGGTGGCGGTGATGTAGACTCTGTTCGTTACAACGAAGATGCTCGTCCAATGTTGGGCGGTGTTGATACGCAACTTGATGAGCTAGAATTTACCCTGGTCCAGTGGGCATTACAGGCAAATATGCCCATTCTTGGGGTTTGTCGTGGTATGCAGTTGCTAAACGTTGCCTTTGGTGGCAGCCTGTATCAAGACCTGGGAGAAGAATATCCGGGGGTTATCGAACATAGCAGGCGCGAACTACCGCGCAACACCCTCATTCACAACATCCATGTAGCAGCCGGTAGTCGTATGGAAAATATTCTTGGGACGAACGAATTATGGATCAATAGCCTGCATCACCAGGCCGTCAAAACCCCTGGGGAAAATGTCTTCATCAGTGGGCGTGCCGAGGATGGTGTAGCTGAGCTACTGGAGATACCGAGTTATCGTTTTGTCGTAGGCATCCAGGGGCACCCCGAAGAGATCTACACCCAGGAGCCAGCCTGTGCGCGTCTCTTCTCTGCCTTTGTAACAGCCTGCGCCAGCCACAACACAACCCTCATCGTCGAAAAACTGCCTATTGAAGATTCACTAAAGGTGGGAGCCTGAAATATACTTCCAGATAAAAAGATGTCGCCTGCAGTCAGGCGACATCTTTTTATCTGGAAGTATATGTACGTCTTAGCGGCCACTGCGACCCTGTGCATAGCGGCGGTTGATTTCGTCCCAGTTGACTACATTCCACCAGGCGTTGAGATAGTCCGGGCGGCGGTTCTGATACTTGAGGTAGTAGGCATGTTCCCAAACATCGTTGCCCAGGACAGGATACAGGCCATCTGTCAGGGGACTGTCCTGGTTGGCAGTAGATGTTACCTGTAGTTTGCCACTCTTATCAAGGACCAGCCAGGCCCAACCTGAACCAAAGCGCTTCACTCCAGCATCGTTAAACGCGGTTTTGAAGGCGTCGAACGAACCGAAAGCCTGTTGAATAGCGGTGGCAATCTCACCGGTCGGCTGACCGCCACCATTCGGTTTCATAATCTGCCAGAACATACTGTGGTTGAGATGGCCACCACCATTGTTGCGTACAGCCGTGCGAATGTTCTCCGGTACTTCGTTGAGACGACGCACAAGTTCTTCGATCGAAAGAGACGCAAACTGACTGTTGTTCTGCAATGCAGCATTCAAATTGTTGACGTAAGCAGCATGGTGCTTATCGTGATGCAAGTGCATCGTCTGCTCATCAATGTATGGCTCTAATGCATTGTAGTCATACGGCAGCGCTGGAACTTCAAATGCCATAAAGTATCTCCCTTACGTGAAAATACAAGAGAGAGGCTCATACCTCTCAATGTGGATATTTATGCTTGTTCACCTTGTACCTGGTTTGTCAAATCCACAATTCATTCTATACGAAACATACAGCAACTGCAAGTTCAGCAAGAAACTTTTGCGTCAAATCCATGGATTTAACTCAACCCATACAGGAGATAACCTGCTATGGCTGCCAGCCCCAGGATTACAAGCAAGTTCACACGACGGCTGAAAGCCAGGCCAAAAGCGGCGGCGCCGATCAACCAGCTTTTCCAATCCTGGCCAGACCGGCTAATAATAGACCAGCAAACCGTCAGCAAGAGTCCAACGACCGCCAACGAAACACCGCGCATGACACCCTGTACCCAGGGCTGCTTCTCAATACGCCGGTAAATAGCAGCAAGAACGAGTACCAGCAGTGGCGGTAGGGTAAGCGCGATCAAGGCAAACAGGGCACCCAGGTAACCTCCCGTCAAGTAGCCCAGGCTGATCACCCATAATCCATTAGGACCAGGGCTGATCTGCCCAATAGCTAATGCCTGCCCAAATTCGGCCTCGTTCGCCCAACCATTGCCCAGCAAATCCTGGTGCAGGCTGGGCAAATTACTAAAGCCGCCGCTTGAGAACAACGAAGCCTTGAGGAAGAGCAGCAGGTAGAGCAGGGGATTCTTCATAACCGCTCTTCCTCTCGTTTGTGCTCATGTTCCTGGTTGGGAGTTACTTCAGGCACTGGTCTGACGCTAAAGATACTCGCGCCCACCAGCGCTGCCCCGAGCAAAACCAGCACGACAGTAATTTTGAAGATAATGACAGCCACAACTGTGGCCGTGATGAATAGCAGGCTAAAGATAAGTTTGAGCTTACCCTCGTTCCAGCCCTGTTGAAGCAAAGGTCGAGCAAAGTTCCAGCCTACCAGCAGCATGATCCCTGCCGTGGCAGGAATTACTCCCTTGAGCATGGCCTGGATCACCGGCTGGTGTTCGACAGCGGTGAAACCCGCCGTGAGAAGGCAGGTGATTACAGCGCTCGGTAAGAGCAAACCTGTCAAAGAGGCGACAATGCCGCGCACACCACCCAACTTGCGCCCAATTAAGATGGTAAGCCCGACAAGATTGATGCCTGGCGTCATCAGGCACAGGCTCCAGAAGCGCACAAATTCCTCTTCTTGTACCCAGGCATGCTTCTCTATAAATGCCTGGCGAATCAAGAGAAGCGTCGATGCGCCGCCACCAAACGACTGCAAACCAATGCTCCCCCAGATAAGGAACAGGCGCCAGGTGCCAGGCAAAAGGGGACGCAGTAATGCATCCCCCTGTCCTTCTTTTTTCCTCAATGATAATTTCATCAGGCTTAACGCGCGTTAAGGGGCACGAAACGCTCTTCAGTTGACCCTGTGTAGTCGGCTTCAGGGCGAATCAGGCGATTGTTGCCGATCTGTTCCAGAATATGCGCGGTCCAACCCGCTGCCCGGCTGACAGCAAAAGTCGGTGTGAACAGATCTCCTGGTAAACCGACCGAGGCCAGCAAGACCGCCGAGTAAAATTCGACGTTGGTGTAGAGGCGGCGTCCAGGCTTCTGCTCCTCCAACAGGGCCAGCGCCAGTTCTTCTACGCGCCGGGCGAGCACAAACTCCTGGGGGTCAGCGAGGCGAGCCAGGTCGCGCAGCTCTTCGGCGCGCGGATCTTCTGTCTTATATACGCGGTGCCCAAAGCCCATTAAACGCTCACCATGCGCCATAGCATTGCGCAGCCAGCTTTCGGCATTGTCTACGGTCCCAATGGCCTGAAGCATATCCAGCACCTTCGAGGGGGCGCCTCCATGCAATGGTCCCTTAAGCGCACCAATTGCCGCCACCGTCGCCGAGACGATATCCGACTCTGTACTCGCCACGACACGCGCCGTAAAAGTCGATGCGTTCATGCCGTGGTCGGCCAACAACACCAGGTAGGCGTCAAGCGCTTTGACGTGCTGCTCCTCGGGCTGCTTGCCTGTCAATAAGTAGAGATAGTTGGCCGCGTGACCCAATTCGGGTCGCGACTCCAAGACCTCCTGGCCCTGGCGCAGACGCTCGAACGCAGCCAGGAAGAGCGGGAAACGAGCCGTCAAAGCAATCGTTTGCTCAATCGTTGGTTTGCCCTTGATCGTCGCGGCACCCCAGGCCGAGGCTGCCGTACGCAATGCATCCATCGGCTCAGCGTTCACTGGCAAAGCGCTCAGCACGCGAGTCACCGCCTCCGGCATTGTGCGCTCCGCAGCCAATTTCTGCTTCAAATCTGCCAGTTCCGTCACATTTGGTAAATGCCCAAACCAGAGCAAATAGGCGATCTCTTCAAACGAAGTTGTACGCGCTAGATCATGAATGTTGTAACCCCGGTAAATCAGCCTGCCAGCCGTGCCTTCAACTTTGCTCAGGGCGGTAGTTGCCGCCACAATACCTTCCAGACCACCCTTCTTCGCCTTACTTGCCGCCTCTTTCTGGGCATTCTCATTTGTACCTGGCATCATCGTCGACATTTTGACATTGCTCCTTTGCTTTTTATACATTCCTGGCTAAAAACGTCTCTTCTTCAGTTGTAACATCAAAATCTAGCAAAGTCAATGATTTTTGATGTTACTCGATATTACTTGATTTATATCGATTGCTCATACTAGAGCGGCTTCTTGCTACTACTTTTGTTCATCTCTTCTTTCTTTGTGCGTCGCTGCCTGACAGCAGCTCAAAAGCGTGTCAGTATTGTGGAGTGTGCGGTCTGTGGACCGCACACTCCACAATACTGACAACAGAAGACATATCTCTTCGTCGGCTTGCCCTTTCTAGAGTTGCACACTCCACAATACTGACAACAGAAGACATATCTCTTCGTCGGCTTGCCCTTTCTAGAGTTGCACACTCCACAATACTGACAACAGAAGCAATATCTCTTCGCTGCCTCACCTTTTCTAGAGTTGAGTGAGTGGTGTGCAGCCCCTGGCTGCACACCGCTCACTCAACAATTATTGCGAACTTCTAGCCTTCTATCATTGGAACAACGAATGCAAAATTTGGTGCATTTCGTGAGGAAGAGGGTAACAATGATAGAGTTAAACGGCGAAACATACCTGGATGGTGGCGAAGCCTGTCGCCTGCTGGGCATTAAAGTCTCGACGCTATATACCTATGTCAGCCGGGGCATCCTCAAAAGCTACAAACAGGGCATCAAGCGACAGCGCCTCTACAAGCGGGCAGAACTTGAAGCTCTGCTCCAGCTGCGCCCCAGTAGCGACCCTGCGCCTCTTAATGACACATCGACCATGCCAGACACAGGCCGAGATTGGCCCGATATTCCCCACGCCGAAGATTGGGTACCAAACGTATAGTTCTGTGGAATAGTTCAGAGGTCATTCATGCCAGAGGATGCTCCATCCCTCGCGATTGCCTGTGCTTCCGGAGGTTTCAAAGGCGTTTTCGTCCATGGTGTCCTCAGCGCTTTCTGTTGACTTCCTATGAAAACCCTGTTATCCTTTCCAACAGGCAACACAAAAGCCTCTTGAAAGGTGGATGTTTCATGCAAGTACCCACACCCATTGTTTGTTGCGCAGCGAACTGCGGATAAACGACTTGCTTTGTGACTTGAGAGCCGAAAATAGACGTTGACCGAGATTGAAGCCTGTCACTTATGTACAGGTTCTGTTCTGGTTTACCTATGGTCTCAGGTTGCGAGTAGTCTCGTTCTATGGGTCAGGTGGGTGTTTTTTCACCTTTGTTGCCTTGTCTACCTCACCTCTGGCTTCTTTCTAGATGCAGTTCTCCTGCGCCTCACTAACCCACATTCCCTATGCATTTCAGTATGCCTTGCTATCCCTTGAAACACGAACATAGCAATACATTCAAGGGAATCGTCTTCAAGCTAGTTGCTAGAAAGAGCCTGTTTTATGTGTAAACAGTCATATTCGACAACCACAATGGATCTTGTCCTTTCCCTTTGCGCGGCCAACGTTGTCGCGCCTTCGATGCTCCAAATGACGTACAACCTATCGAAGCGAAAGAAGAGATCCACCATTGGGAAAAACATACCGGAAAGTTCCGCGTTCGGGTGAAGAGGAGTATGCTCGACCGCGTTTTGTGCGCAAGCAGCGAGCCTCCACTGAAGAGGTCTTCAAGTGCAGGCACTGCCATCGTTTTGTTTGCCCACCTGCTTATGGCTCGCATCATCGGAATCACTGTCCTTTTTGCCTTTTCTCGCGTCATGTCGATGACCAGAGGCCGGGAGATCGGATGAGCGCCTGTGGGGGCAGTATGGAACCTATCGGCAGCTTCCAGCGGCGTAAGGGCGAGTATGTCCTCGTCCATCGCTGCCTCGATTGCGGATTGGAACGCTTCAACCGCATTGCAGCGGATGACGATTTCAACCTCGTGCTTGCGTTGCCATCGGTCCCGCCGCTGACCAGCAGTGAGGTGAAGACCCAACGTCTGGAAGGGGAACTTGGTGAGGAGTCCGACAAGCACCAGGTAGCCTGAGTAAACTGAGAAGGAAGAAAAACGAAGGGCGCAGGCAAGCTGACGCCCTTCGGCCCACCAGTATCCGCAAGGATGAAGAGCCTCAACATCTTATCTCTTGAGATTTGAGACGATAAAGCATATGCTCATCGGGTATGCACGAGTTTCGACTCAGGATCAGACGCTTGATTTGCAAAAAGACGCACTGGGGAAAATGGAGTGTACACAAATATTCTCCAATACTGCCAGTGGCGCGAAATTTGATCGGCAAGGACTGGAAGAAAAGGTGAAATAACAGGTTGAAGAGATGCTGTTTTAGATGGCCGCTTTTGTACCTTTATGCTATGCAATTCTACCCATAAGTGCCCCTTGCTGTCCAATGGTCATGAAAGTTTCCATTGACCACTAAATGATTGACCTTGCGATTGACCATTCCATTGACCATTAGGGTTAGATCCGTCAGCGTTAACTGTTCCGTGTAAATCAGCGCTTTCGGCTTGACAATTAGTATTCGTATTGGCAGCCTGCTCGATGGAAAACGTGATGGTTCCATCGGCCTTCACGACACCATTGCTAATTGATATATTACAGAACCCCAGTTTGCCACCTGCAGCGGAGAAACTTCCATCGGGACTTTCCACTATACCTGTCATACTGAAGGGAATTTCCCCGGCATCGCTAGTCCATGTTCCCGTATTATAACTACCACGCAACTTAGGGAGATGCTGGACGACTACAGTTGATGGAACAGGCGCAGCTCCCGAACCACTAGTAAGATGTATTAACCCAAAAATTCCTCCAATAACAGCAACAAGTATTGCACTAATTAGTCCAATTATTGCAATTCTAACTTGTGTTTTATCCTCCTTTGGAGGAGGTGGAGGGGCTGGTTGTGGATACTGGTTACCATAAGGATTGATTGGGTTGTAGCTCACGAGTGTTTCTCCTTTCTAATAGTAAATTTGATAAAAAAACGGGTATGGTTTCCAAAACAGGTATTCAACGTACTTTTCCCGCTTCAGTGGGCAAGCATTGTAGGTGATTATACTATATTATTCTAGAGCTGCAAAGAATGGTTGTGAATAATATATCCGGGTTACGAAATTAGTGTAAGCTGTCAGAATAATAAAAAATAGGTTGTCTGAATGTGTAGGTTTTCAGTTATCATCTTTTATAGATAGTTTCTTGGGTAAAATTCAACAAAGGGGTCAAAACCTCAGCTTACCACCTTGCTTTCTCCTTTGGCGAAAATTGCACAAGTAACCTGTGGATGAGTTATCTCAGAAGTCCGGGAAGAAGCCTTTGAGACCAAGATAATGAGACAGATTCCGCCAGCAAGATGTTGAGATTTACAATTCAGGCGGTGACCAGCGTGCGCAAGATGGTGTCGATCGAGGTGGGTTTGGTGCCACTTGCCCGTTCTACCGTATCTGTTGGAGTCTCTGTCGATTCGTTGGCAACCCAGCTAATAAGTCTCATCGTAGATCTCGCTGCATCTACTGGTACGCCTTTTGCGATGACCTGGGCGATGATTTCTTGATCTGGTAATGTGTGTGCTGTTATCTGGTGATCGGAGAGGCTGGAGAGGCGTGATGCCAGATCCGCGAAGCTGAGAGCCTCTGGTCCGGTGACATCAACTGGTCCCGTGGTTGCCAGTTTGCCTATGAGGGCACCGGTGGCGGCACGTGCACAATCTTCGCGGGAGATCCAACTGTGTTTGGCCGAGCCTTCTGGAATGAGGAATTGCCTCTTGACCAGCAGGAGATCGATGAAATCCCTGAGTATTTCGGCGTAAAAGCTGTTTTAGCTATTGACTTGGGGTGGGAGAAAACGAGCTATGTAGTCCATCCCACCCCCTGTCTGGTGTTATTTCTGAAAGAATTCGATGATGACCGGGGCGAGCACTTTGGGGTCAACCATGTGGGTTTGACCTTCGAGCGTTTGGCGGCTG
>WNFM01302832.1_pt1 | contig 17453 bp, 17 predicted proteins | sample 5400271 | NCBI WGS metagenome assembly WNFM01 (sample SAMN13153352, study PRJNA577476) | soil metagenome | isolation source: 60 cm saprolite on Douglas fir-dominated hillslope | place: USA:California | collected 2013-09-17 | reverse complement strand
TCGGCGCGACGTAGACCGTCACGCAGTGGTCGACGAAGCCGGCGGGGGCAATCTGCATCAGATCGAACGCGCCGGGCTGAGCCGAGCCGTCAAAGTACCAGGTGAATTCGCGGCCGTTCGAAGCGAATCGAATGACTTCGTAGTGCTTCACGTTGACCCACTTGGTGTCGCCGGTGACGGTGATCGTGCGGTCGGGGACGGCGGTGATGATCGCGCGCTCGAGGGAAGGTGCCTGGGTCGGCTCGCCGAGAAGATCGGTGGGTTTCAACGAGGCGCCTGCGGACAGGCTCGCCGCGGAAAGGGTCAATACAGCAACACTGCGGGAGAGCTTCATGTGATTCTCCATTCGACGGTTGGGATGGGTGTCCGATCGGCGTGCGAGATGCGCCGCGCCGAAAGTACAAGCTGCAAGACTTGGACGGCTGCCGCTCTATTCCGGAATTCGCACAATTTCGCGTCGCGGCAGGATTGGTTCGGAGCTTGGCGGGCTCAGGACGAAAAACGGCGCCGGATTACGGCGCCTTTTGTGGAGACGAGGATCGGCTCGGTGGCTTAGCCGGGAAAGTCTCTTTCAGTCGGCGCGAGCGCGCTTGGCCATGCCTTCCATGTGTCATCGCGACGCCGCGACTACCGCACCACTACACGTCCCTTCATGAAAGGATGCACCGAGCAGATGTAATCATACGTTCCGGGCTCGTCGAAGGTGCGGCTGAAGCTTGCTCCCGACAACAATGGATTCACGCCTTTGGCGCCGTCCTTGTAGGCAAGCCCATGCGGGGCGCCGTCGTTATTCACCCAGGTAACGGTTTCCCTTGCGGCAACCGAAAGCGTGGCGGGTGCGAACGCAAAGTTGGCGATGGAGACTCTTGCGCCGCCGGTGGATGCGGGCGTAGCCGGCTGCACGACGACCTTGCGGGGCGCGGTGCCCACCGGGATCGTGGTTTTCTGCCCGGTCCCGAGATCGACGACCGTCACATCATTCGAGCCTTCGTTCGTGACGTACACCTTCTTTCCGTCGTTGGACGCCTGCCAATGCGGTTGATTGCCCACGGCGATGGCGCGTACTTGCTTTTTCGTGGCCGGGTCGAAGAGCTGCAGTTCGCCCGGACCTTGCACGACCGCCGCGCCGAGCGTCGCACCGCGGTAGAGTCTGGCGATATGCGGCGAGACGCCCGTCGGCACCTCGGCGACTATCTTGTCCGTCACCGGGTCTAGCACTTGGATCGCATTGACCCCCGCCAGTGTGAAATAGAGCACCTTGCCGTCGAAACTGAACTCGGGATCGCGCGGGGCTGTCTTGAGCGCCACCGCCCGAATCACCGAGCGCGATGCGAGATCGACGACCACAAGCGCGAACTTGCCGGGCTCCTGCGACGCGACATAGGCCGTCTTGCCGTCCGGGCGAATTGCGATGGTGTGGGGATTGGGCACTGGCACCGTTGCTACGACGGTATTCGATGCCGCGTCGATGAACGCGACCCGGTTGTCGCCATACACCCCGACGAGCACCGTCTTGCCGTCCGGTGTTATGGCAATACCGTGCGGCGTCTTGCCCACTTCGATTGTCTTAATCACTCGGTCGGTTGTCGTGTCGATCACGCTCACGCCGGACGAGTTATCCCCGCTGACGAAGACGCGCCGGCCGTCGGGAGTCACGCCCATGCCGTGGGGACCGGTAACGACGGGTACCGTCGCGACAACGGCTCCGGCGTCCGTATCAATCACACTCACGGTATTGTCCTTGAAGTTGCCGACATAAGCCTTCGGAGCGGCGCCGGCGTTACCGGCGGCCAACACGAGTGGCGCCGCGGCAAACAGCAGCCGGGCCAGCGAGATTCGAATCAGGGAGTGCATGTAGATCTCCTAAGTTGTCGAGGAGACGCAACGGCACCAGCGCCGGTGCACCGTCCTAAACTGCATGACCGGGACGCGATTGCGTTTATTCCCATCTGCGGCTGCATCGAGCCGGGAATAAATCGTTGAGGACATCGGTAATGCGGGTGGAGCCGAGAAATCGGGAGAAACGCAGCCTCGTGCACGAGGAATAAACCTGCACCGGGCCCGGTCTTGCATCGTGCTTGCGGCGCAACTCAGAAGCGCTGAACGCTATTTCCCAACTATCGAAATGGAGATTTACATGAAACGGCTCATTCCCACCCTTGCCATGCTGATGCTTTCCGCAGCGAGCTTGACCACCAACGCCAAAGTGACCGAGGCGGATATGCTCGGCAACGCCGCGCAACCGTCGCGCCGCGCAACCGTCGGCCGCGCAGCGCACCATCGTCATCGACAACAAGACGAAGTGGATCACCGTGGAGCATGACGACGTCGTCAGGTTCCTGTCGAACGGCCAGGAATTCGCCTGGGCCTTCAAAGGCATGTCTTCCTCGTTCGCCCTGAACAAGATCGCGCCCGCCGGTGCTCTCGATCGGGACCTGAAAGTCTACGTCTGGCCCAATGCACGGGATCTCGCGGACAACTAAATATCGATTCTGGAATAAACTCGCGCGGGGCCCGGTCTTGCAGATCGCCCCGGCGGGTTCCTCGACCGCGGCGTGAGCGGTTGCCGGGCGAACGGCCGGCCACGGAGAAAAATCCTGGAAGCGTTTCTAGTCTCGGCCGGAATCGTCGCCCTCGCGGAAATGGGGGACAAGACGCAGCTCCTCGCGCTCCTCCTCGCGGCACGCTACCGGCGTCCGCTTCCGGTGATTCTTGGAATCTTCGTCGCGACGCTGGCCAACCACGCTCTCGCGGCCTGGCTCGGCGCGGAGGTTGCCGGAGTGCTCGGCCGCGACGCGCTGCGCTGGATCCTGGGCCTGTCGTTCCTCGCCATGGCGGCGTGGACGCTGATTCCGGACAAACTGGAAAAGGAAAAGCCGCAAAGTGCGCGCCTCGGCGCGTTCGCCGCGACGCTCCTCGCCTTCTTCCTCGTGGAGATGGGCGACAAGACGCAGATCGCCACCGCCGCCCTGGCCGCGCGCTACGCCTCGATTGCGGCGGTCGTCGCCGGGACGACCCTCGGCATGATGCTCGCCGATGTCCCGGCGGTGTACTTCGGCGAGCGCGTTCTGCGGCGGGTGCCTGCGAAGACGGTGCACCGGGTCGCGGCGGCGAGCTTTGCGCTGCTCGGCGCGCTCGCTCTCATCGACGCCGGTTGAGCCGCGAGGCTAGGCCGTAGTATCCTATCTGCATCCGCTCCGTAAGGGGAAATCATGGCCTCCGCGACCCGACCCGCTGTAAGGATTGCTCCCAACAACCCGGTGTTCGACCTGCCGGTGATCGTCGGCATCGAGGAAGGGCTCTTCGAGAAGGCGGGGCTGGACGTGAGCTTCTCGGCGACTTACGCCGACCGCGAGCGCGACAGCGCCGAGAAGCCGGTCCTCTCGCGCTTGAAGGAGCAGATGTTCGAGTGCGGCTCGGCGGACAGCTACAACGTCTGCGAGTGGGCGAGCATCGACCGCCTCGAGCGCGGCAAGCGCGGCGGCAGCATCGCGGCCCTGCGCGCGGCGCGACCTCGCCGACGTTCCCGTGGTGGTGCAGGAGCTCACCGGCTCGCACTACACGACGCTGCAGATGCTGGAGAGCGCCGTGGGGCGCGAGCACGTTGTGATCCGGAACGGCAGCCTGCCCTCCAAGCGGTGGGAGGGTCTCAGGGACCGCACTTACCGCGCGGTGGCGGTGATGGAGCCTTTTATCAGCCTAGGATTGAAGGAGGGCGCGCACATCATCGCCGCGTCGTTCTATCGCGGCGGCGAGGTGGTGGCGGCCGATCTGACGGCCGATGAGCGCAAGGCCTACTACGACGCGGAGAACCGGGCCGTCGATCTCATCAACGGCGACTTCTACAAATACGCCCATCACGTCGCCGCGGCCGCGAAGGGCGCCTTGCAGCCGCGCGAGCTGCTGCGCGCCTTCGTGCACTACAAGCACGTCGACTACTACGACCCGGCGCTGTTCAACCGCGCCTACGACTGGATGAAGGCGCGCGGGATGACCGAAGGACAGAGCCAGCACGCAGCCCTAGTCGTCGGCTGACCGCAGTCGTTTTCAGCTCTCCAGGCCGAGGAACCTGGCCGGGTTCTTCTTCACCATCAGATCGACGTCGGCCTGGGAAATCCCTTCCCGCTTCATTCCGTTGATCATCATTTCCATGCCGTCGGGGTGCGTCGGCGTGCCGTTCTGCCCGAGGTCGCTGGAGAGGATGAAATGCGAGGCGCCGACTTCCTTGATCACCTTCGCGATGTCGGCGAACGACACGCGCTTCCAGCTGCGCAGGAACGGCCAGTAGGACTGGGGACCGTGGATGTCGTTCAAGAAGCAGTATTCGATGAACGCGCCCATGGCGACGGCCTGCTTCACGTGCTCGAGCGTCATCCCCGGGACTTCGGCCATCGCGTGGGTGACGACGATGTTCTTCACGCCGAGCTCTCTCGCCCGCTTTATCACTGCGAGCGACTCTTCGGGCGCGACGTGCCCGGTAGCGAGCGAAAGATTCTCGCGCGCGACGATCTTCAGCACCTCCTCGGTCTCCGGAAACACCTTGCTGCCCGCCGCGACCTTGAGCCCTTCGCCGGGCTCCTTGAGGATCTTGTGCTGGTTGTCCGCGTCGAAGGTCGGCAGCCACACCACCTTGCCGCGGCCGCCCGACATGCGGTGGAACCATTCGACCGCGCTCGGGTTCACCCCGCCCACCGCGCGGTTGAGCGCGATTCCGCCCCAGATCTCGATGCCCGGCACGGCGCGGCTGATGAGCGCCGCGCGGTCGGCGGTCGTCGCGACGTGGTTCTTCAGCACGATTCCGCGCATGCCTTTGCGGGCTGCGATGCGGGCGACTTCGAAGTCGTCGAGGCTGCGGTTGAACGCGTCCGGATCGCTGTGGACGTGGATGTCGATCGCGCCGGCCGCCGGGCTCACGCGCGGAGGCGGAGGCGGGAAGCCGGTCTGCGCGAACAACACGATGGAAAACGCGAGCGCGGACGCGCCCGCGAACGCAGCCGCCCAGGTCTTGAACCCTTTCATGATTTCCCCCTTTTTTGTCAGAACTTCATCGCCCGCTGGATCGCGGGCCGTTCCGCCATCTCACCCGACCAGCGCGCGACGTTCGCGAAGCCCTCGAGCAGCGCGGGCTGCGCGGCCTTCATGCGCGCGACCACGCCGTAGAGCGCGAAGTCGGCGACGGTCACCTCGCCGCCGGCGCAGTAGCGTTGTTTTGCCAGCCTGCCGTCCCAGACCTTCATGTAGTTGTTCCACATCGACTTGAACGTTTCGATCGCGGGTCCGTGCTGATCCTTGGCGCGAGACAGAGTGAAGATCGCGTTGATCATGCCGCTCATGTCGCTCGCGGCGCTCGCGAGCGCCTGCCAGAACGCCGGCCGCGCCGCGGGGTCCTTCGGCAGGAACTTGCCCGATTTCTCGGCGCAGTACATCAGCACCGCAACCGACTGCGAAAGCGTCACCGGCTTTCCGCCCGGGCCGTCGCGGTCGACGATCACCGGGATCTGCCCGTTCGGGTTCATCGCGAGGAACGAAGGCGACTTCTGCTCGCCTTTGGCGAGATCGATGGGATGGAAGGTGTAGGCGAGGCCGCATTCTTCCAGCCCGATGCGCGCGCGCATGCCGTTCGAGGTGCCGGCGGCGTAGAGGTCGATCATGGTTTGTGGCTCCGGGGACGTTGAAAGCAGTAACTCTAAACCGAATAGGACTAAAATACAGGGCAGTCGGAGGGGGTCCACAAGGGAGTCGTCCATGACAAGACGCCTTTTGCTCGTCGTAAGCGCCGGTTTGGTGTTTATCGCGTTTCTAGCGGCCCGCGGTCCCGCTCCGGCCGCGGCCCAAACCTCCACCGCTCTGACCGGGCGGGTGAGCTCGGCGGAAGAGGGCTTCATGGAGGGCGTGGTCGTCGGCGCGAAGAAAGCCGGCTCGACGGTCACGGTCAGCGTCGTCAGCGACGCTCAGGGCCGTTTCAGCTTTCCTTCGTCGAAGCTCGGGTCCGGCCCGTATTCGCTGAAGGTCCGGGCAACGGGATACGAGCTCGACAGCCCGGGCACGGCGGAGATCACCCTCGCCCTGCCCGTCGCGGTCGACCTGAAGCTGCGCAAGGTCCGGGACATCACGCCCCAGATGACCAACGCCGAATGGATCGCGAGCTTCCCCGGCTCGCCCGACCAGAAGAAGTTCCTCTACGGCTGCGTGGGCTGCCACACCCTGGAGCGCGTCGCGAAGTCGAAGCACGACGCGGCCGGATTCCAGGCCGTCATGAAGCGCATGGCGGGCTACGCGAACAACAGCCACGTCGAGCGCCCGCAGGTGCGGGTGGTCGCGCGCGACCCCATGCGCGACTTCGGCCCCGATTCCGACAAGCAGGCGGCCTATCTCGCCACGCTCAACCAGAGCTCCGGCGCCTGGTCGTATGAGCTGAAGACGCTGCCGCGCGTGAAAGGCAAGGGCACGCGCGTCGTCATCACCGAATACGACCTCCCGCGCCGGCCCCTGATGCCGCACGACGTGATCGTCGACCGGGAGGGCGTCGTCTGGTACTCGCAGTTCGACGAGCAGTTCCTCGGCAAATTCGATCCGAAGACGCTGAAGCACGCCGAGTTCGCGATTCCCGTGCAGCGGCCCGATTTTCCGAAGGGCACGCTCAACCTCGAGGTCGATCCCGAAGGCAACCTCTGGCTCTCGCACATGTTCCAGTCGGGCATCGTGAAATTCGACAAGAAGACCGAAAAGTTCCAGGCGTTTCCGCTGCCCAAGGACGTCGTCAACGAGAATTCCCAGCAGTCGATGGTCGGCCCGCAGCGCTGGACCGTGGACCGCAAGGTGTGGCTCAACGACGCCGGCATTCCGGGGCTGCATCGCCTGGACATGGCGACGGGCAAGTTCGAGACCTGGAGGCCTTACCAGAATATGAAGGGACCGCACTCGGTCTACGGAATCTATGCCGATTCGAAGAACAACATCTTCTTCATGGATTTCGGGGGAGAGAATGTCGGCAAGATCGAAGCCGCGACCGGGAAGCTCACGCTCTTCCCGACGCCGACGCCCCGTTCCAGACCGCGCCGCGGCAGGATGGACGAGCAGGACCGCGTCTGGTTCGCCGAGTGGCGCGCCGAAAAAATCGGGATGTTCGACACCAAGACGGAAAAATTCAGGGAGTGGGACGTGCCCACGCCCTACACCGCGCCCTACGACGTCGTCCTCGACAAGGCCGGCAAGGTATGGACCGCTGGCATGAACACGGATCGCGTGCTGCGCATGGACCTCGGCACGGGCGCGTTCACGGAGTATCCGCTGCCGAGCCAGACCAACATCCGCCGCGTGTTCGTGGACAACTCGGTCACGCCGCCCGCGTTCTGGGTCGGAAACAACCACCACGCGGCCATCGTGAAGGTCGAGCCGCTGGAGTAGACGCCCCTAAACGAACGAGGCGCATNNNNCGCCCCGATCGCGGCACCGCAGCTCGCGAAGGCTCAGCTGTTCTGTTTCCTCCGGTCCAGCTCGTCGCCGTCTCTCAGTCTGATCGAACGTTCTCTGGGGGCTTTGACCTCCGCGCAGACGAGCATCGTCAGTCTGCGCACTACGCTCGTGGGGATGTCCGGAGAGGGGTGGTTCGAAGCTTTCGCGTTGCGCAGCTTGCGCAGCCAATCGATATCTTCGGCAGTCAGCACGCTGTTCATGGCGGTCGTCTCCCGTGTGTTTTAAGCGCAGGTGACGCCGCTCCTCCTGCGCCGATGAGCTGACTATCGCAACCTCCGTGCCAGACCATCGAATCCACGATCAATCAGAGAGTTAGCGTGTTGCGGGCAGCCGGCAAGGGCCGCGCTTATGTCGCCGCGAAGCGACGGCCCCGAGGCGAAGGAAATGTAGGACGCTGATCTTGCAGAGTTTCGGCTGTCGCGGCACGGCGACATCCCGTGCGCCGGGCACAAAAAGCCCTATCTGCGCTCCAGCAGTTTCATCGCGCGCTCGTAATAGCCGAGATCGATGTACTTGTCCGGAGCGGGCGGCTTGCCGCCCCACTGCCCCTCGATCTCTGCGCGCAGCGCGAGCACGGCCCTGAATCCATCCATGTCGAACTTCGCGTCCGGCGCAAGTCCGAAGCGCGGCTCCATCAGCGCTCCATAGGTTCGCTCGGCCACTTCCGGGTCCTGCTTCAGGCGCGTCGCGATGAGCGAGACGACTCGAGCGCGATTCGCCGGGTCCATCGTCATGCGCACCGATTCGATGTAGGCGGCGATGTAGCGCTCGAGCAAGGGCGCATTCGCGCGCGCCCAGCCCCGCATGACGAACGCGCCGCCCGCCTGATAGGGTCCCAGGAGATCGATCGCCCGCCCGAAGCTTTTCAGGCCTTTATCCTTGGCCGCAAACGAAAACGGAGGGTTGAGCATGGCGGCGGCGTTGTCGGGGCTCTTTTCCATGGCCTCGAGACGCTGGGGCGTGCCGCCGATCGGTTTGAGCGCGTAGTCGCGGCCGTCGAGAAGCCCTTCGTTCTTGAGCAGCTTTTTCGCGAGCAGCGCATAGGCCGTGTTGGGCGCATCGACGACCAGGTTCTTCCCGCGGATGTCGGCTATCGAACGAATCTCCGGCCGCACGATGAGCTCGTTCATTCCGGTGTCCCCGCCGGTCACGATGACGGCGTCCTGCTTGGCGAGCTCCACCATCGCCACCGCGTTGTCGACGGCTGCATAGGCGATGTCGAACGCGCCTTTCGCCAGGCCTTCGCGCTGCGAGTCCGAATTCGGCGTGAACTGCAGATCGACCTTGATGCCGCGCTTCTCGAACACGCCGTTGGCGATGCCGAGGTAGAGAGGCGAGTAGCTGGCGGTGGGGAAAGCGTTCACTCGCACCGGCGCGAGTTCCCGAGGCGCCGCCTGCGCAGCCGGAGCGAGCGCGAGCGCGCAGGCGAGCAGCGGCTTCGCGATTCTCTTCAGCTCGCTCGACATGCTCTCGTCCCCGATGCCGGCCTACTTGTTCCAGGAATCCCGCAGAGTCACCGTGCGGTTGAATTTCGGCTCACCGGGCCCGGAGTCGACGCGGTCGGCGACGAAATACCCGTGGCGCTCGAACTGGAATTGCTGCTCGGCCTTCGCTTCTTTCAGCGCCGGCTCGAGCTGCGCGGTGACGAGCTTCTTCGAATCCGGATTCAGGTCCCGCACGAAGTCGCTGTCTGCCGCTCCGGGATGGAGGACCTTGAAGAGCCGGTCGTACAGGCGCACTTCCGCCGGGTGCGAGTGCTTCGCGCTCAGCCAATGGATGTTCCCTTTCACCTTGACCGCCTCCGCGCCCGCCGTGCCCGATTTCGTGTCCGGGTCGTATTTGCAGCGCACGGCGGTGACCTTGCCGGCTGCGTCCTTGTCGCAGCCCGTGCACTCGACGACGTAGCCGTAGCGCAGGCGCACCTTGTTGCCGGGGAAGAGGCGGAAGTAGCCTTTCGGAGGATTCTCGGAGAAATCCTCGCGCTCGATCCACAGCTCGCGCGCGAGCGGCAGCTTGCGCCTGCCCAGGTCCGGCTTCTGCGGGTGGTTGGGCGCCTCGCATTCCTCTTCCTTTCCTTGCGGGTAGTTCTCGATGACGAGCTTCACGGGATCGAGCACGGCGATGCGGCGGGGGGCGACCTCGTTCAGGTGCTCGCGCATGCAGTCCTCGAGAATCGAGAACTCGATCCACGAATCGGCCTTCGCCACGCCGATGCGCTCCGCGAAGAGGCGAAAGCCCTCGGGGGTGAAGCCGCGCCGGCGCGCGCCGACGAGCGTGGGCATGCGCGGGTCGTCCCAGCCGTCCACGTGATTTTCCTCGACGAGCTGGATCAATTTCCGCTTGGACAGCACCACATGGGTGAGATTGAGCCGGGCGAACTCGATCTGCTGCGGCAGCGGCCGCTGCAGAAGGCCGGGCCTCTTCACGCCGTCGTATCCGGTCCAATCCTCGGCGAGGCGCTCGTTGAACCACTCGTAGAGCGGCCGGTGGTCCTCGAACTCGAGGGTGCAGATCGAGTGCGTGACGTTCTCGAGCGCGTCGGACACCCCGTGCGCCCAGTCGTAGGTGGGATAGATGCACCAGTGCTCGGCCGTGCGGTGGTGCGCGGCATGGCGGATTCGATACATGGCCGGGTCGCGCAGGTTGATGTTGGGCGAGGCCATGTCGATCTTCGCGCGCAGGACATGCTCGCCGTCGGCGAACTTGCCCTGGCGCATTTCTCGGAAGAGCTTCAGGCTCTCCTCGACCCCGCGCTCGCGGTAGGGGCTGTTCTTGCCGGGCTCGGTGAGCGTGCCGCGAAGGCCGCGCATCTGCTCGGCGGACAAGCTGTCCACGTAGGCGTGGCCGCGGCGCACGAGCTCTTCGGCGAACTGGTACAGATACTCGAAGTAGTCCGAGGCGTAGTACTCGTGGCCACCCCAGTCGAAGCCCAGCCACTTCACCGCGTCGCGGATGGAATCGACGTATTCCGTTTCCTCCTTCGCGGGGTTGGTGTCGTCGAAGCGCAGGTGGCAGACGCCGCCGTAGTCGCGCGCCAGGCCGAAGTTGAGACAAATCGACTTGGCGTGGCCGTAGTGAAGGTAGCCGTTCGGCTCCGGCGGAAAGCGCGTGCGAATCTTCGCCGGATCCCGCGGCGCGTTGTGAAGCGAGAGCGCGGACCCGGGCTTGCCGTTCCACTGGCGCTTCGCGTACTTGCCCGCCATGAGATCGGCCTCGATGATCTGGCGGATGAAGTTCGAGTGCGAAGCTTCGTGCTGCTGCTTCTTGGGAGAGGGTGCGGACATGGTGCTCACGGAGTCTCGCGCGATTCTACCCCAGCGCTCAGCCATCGCCCCCGATGGCCGGATCAGCCGGTTCTCGCCGAGGTAAACGCGAGAGCCAGGCAGGCGGCCGCCGCCGCGGAAAACGCGGCGGGCGCCAAGAAGAAATACACCCCGCAGAGGATCGTGAATCCCAGGTAGGCGAGGAACAGGGAGGCGACGAACGGCCGGGCCCGGACCGGGTCGCTTTTCGCCAGTCCGGCCAGTTGCCACAGCAGCACCGCGAGCAGCAGCAGGGTCACGCTGAAAAGGAGGCTGAACCCGCGGTAGAACTGCCAGTGCGTGCGCCGGGCCCCCATGATGTCGAACGGGAAGGCCTGCATGGCCATGAACACCGCCGCCTGTTCCGGGTCGCGAGATGCAACGCCGAACGCTCCATAAGTGTGGCCGGCGCAGAAAATCAGGGTGAGCACCGAGGCGATGCGCAGCAGGATCGACGGTTTCATTTGAACCTCGCGATGTGAGAAAAGTCTCGCTTCGGCATCAGGCCCGACCGGGTTCCGGATATTGTGTGTTAGCATCGGCGCCACGACACGAAGCAGGGGGGAGCGTAACCTCTGCCGGTCCGTACTGCCGAGAATATTTCTGCCGAGCACATTTGCTCGGATTATTTGCTGGGTGATTCGGGTTTCAGGGGCATGGGGGGGCCTGCCGCTGTGAGACCATGGGGTGAATTGGACGATCCGCGCCGCCGCATTCTGATCCAGGCGCTGGCGGCGGGCTTTTTTTCCTCGGCCGGAAACGCCGCGGCCCAGCTCTTCGGCAGGGCGCCCGGGAAACTTCCCGCAGGGCAATCGATCTATCGCGTCTCGGGAAGCGTGACCGTCAACAGCCAGCAGGCGACGCTCCAGACGCGCATCGTCCCCGGCGATACCGTCGAGACGGCCCCCAACGCCGAAGTCATTTTCGCCGTCGCCCAGGAGGCGTTTCTCCTGCGCGGCGGAAGCCGCATGGTGATCGAGAGGCCGCCGGCCGCCTCGGAGCTGACGACCGCGCTGCGGCTGGTGACGGGCAAGGTCCTGTCGGTGTTCGGCAGGGGAAGGCCGACCCGGATCGTCACCGCCACCTCCACCATCGGGATCCGCGGCACGGGCGTCTACGCCGAGACCGATCCGGAGCAGACCTATTTCTGCACCTGCTACGGGGTCGCCGACATCTCGGCCAACAACGATCCCTCGAGCAGGGAAACGGTCTCGGCGACCCACCACGACAAGCCGCTCTACATTCTGGCGAAGGGCAACACATTCGGGAGCATCCGCCGCGCGCCTTTCATCAACCACACCGACCAAGAGCTCGCGCTGATCGAGTCCCTGGTCGGCCGCACGCCTCCGTTCGTGTTCCCGATGGACATCTACAATGCGCCGCGGCGAGACTATCCCTAGCGGGCCGCGGACCTGCTCGGCGATTGGATCTGTCAAGCCCGCCGCATGCGACACCGGCTGGCGCAGTCTGGACACGGTCGCCGCGTGGCTCGCCCTCCTGGCCGGCGCATCCGCATCGGCGCATGCCGCCGGGTACTCCGAATTTCTCGACTCCATCGAGTTTCGCGGCTTTCGCGCCGAGGCGAGCTACGCCTCGGACGACAACGTGACCCGAGCTCCCGCAAGCGACGCCCTGCGGGACCGGGTACTGGGCGTGCGCGTCAGCGCGGGCGGCGCGATTCCGCTCTCCAAGCGCACGCGCGTGGCGGTCCAGGGGTTTGCGGGCACCCAGAGGTTCAGCACCTACACGGGCCTCTCGAACAATTTCATCGGGACGCAGGGAGACTTCTTCTTCCGCTCTTCGGGCGAATTCGGCGAGCCTACCTACGGAGCCTTCGTGCGCACCGCGAAGGAAGAGTACGAGTCGAACCTGCGCGACGGCTACCGCCACGCGTTCGGCCTGACCGCGCTCAAGCCGGTGACCGACCGGGTCCAGCTGTTCGGCGCGCTCACCCGGAACATCAGCGACGGAAAAAGCACGGTCTTCGACGCGCGCAACACTTCGCTGCGGGGAAACGCCGACTGGTCGCTCGGCCGCTGGGACACGGTCTATCTGGGCGCGGAGTACCGGACCGGCGACTCGATATCCACCGTATCGCGAAACGATCCGATACGGACGCTCGGATTCGTGAACACCGCCTCGCCGAACGTCATTCCGGACGACGCGTTCACCGACACGACACGCGACGCCTATCGCCTCAAGGCCAACACCGTGATCGCGACGCTCGGCTACAACCGCGCGTTCGGCGAAGGGCAGGCCGTGGACGTTTCCTGGCGCCGGGCGCAGTCGTCGGTGCAGAACGCGGTGGCCCCGTTGTCGGGTTCGGATCTTCGCTATACCGTGAACCAGTACGCGCTCGCCTACCTGGTGCGCTTCTAGGGAGACAGGCATGAACGGCCAAATTCTCCTTCGATGCACCGCGGCGCTGGCGCTCGCGTCGCTGCTCGGCGCCTGCACCGAGAAAAATACCGCCGACGGGCAGAACCAGGGAAACGGCGGCGTCGAAGTCGCGTCGATCAACCGATTCCTTCTCTTCCCCAATCCGATCGGCGAGGACCCCTTCGCCCAGGACGGCGGCACCTTCGAGACCAACACCAGTGAGTACGCCGCCGCGTACTACCGCGCCATCGATCCGGGCAATGCGAAGGACACGATCGACAAATGGCGCGCGCTGAACGGCTTCGCGGGTTACGGCCCCGTTCGCCCCGGCACCGAACATCTGGCGGTGTTCCGCGACGTGAAGGACCTCGGCTACGGCAGGCGCATGACCGCCCGCAGGAACAGCGACGATAACAGCATCGCGTTCTACGTCGAAAACTACAACGTCACGCCCGGCGGGACGGCCAGCTACTCGAGCGAGCTCAACGTCGAGGCGGCGATCCGGCGCGACACCCAGTGGCACGTCGGCACCAACGCCATCGAATGGAACACGACGCCGTGCGTCGCGGGTTTCGACCCGGCCGACTGCGATTCCACCGTCAAGTTCGCCAAGTACTACAACTTCTCCTCCGCCGACGGCACGCGCCAGCTCGCCGTCGATCTCGACGGGAGAGGGAAGAAAGCGATGCCCGGGCCCTGCATCACCTGCCACGGCGGTCGCGGCGATCCGCTCACGCCGAATGACGTGAGCGGCAAGCCGCGCTTCCCGCTGGTCGAGAACCTCCCGTCGAGGAAGCGCGGCGACGTCGGGGCGCACCTGCACGGCCAGAACGTCGACAGCTTCACCTATTCCACCACCCAGCCGGGGTTCGCCAAGACGGACCTGCAGCCTTTCCTGAAGGACTTCAACCAGTGGATCCTGTGCACCTACCCGAGCGCGACGCCAGCGACGGTCACGGGTGGTTGGGGAACCTGCACACGACCGACCGCGGGGGCGAACGAGTGGCAAGGCACGGCCGGGCCGATGATCGAGTACTGGTACGGCGGGACGGGAATGCCGAGCGCGAATTTCGCGGAAAGGTGCGATCTTCCCGCGCCGCAGCCCTGTTACGTTCCGGCGGGCTGGAACAACAATGTCGTCGTGATTCCCAGTACGGGCGTTACCGACACCCTGCTGTACAGGAACTTGGTCGCCCCGTACTGCCGCACCTGCCACATCCTTCGCGGCACCAAGAACCAGGACGACCTCGATTACATGAAATTGGGAACGCCAGCCGCGGGCGTAACACCGGCTACGGGCTTCCGGAGCTACGCCGACCGCATCAAGGTGCACGTGTTCGACCGCGGCAACATGCCGCTGTCCTTGATACCGCACAGGGACTTCTGGAATTCCGCCGCGCCGCAGATGCTGGCGAGCTTCATCGATGCGGAGCTCGGCCCCGGCACCGCGACCTCGGGCGGCGCGCCGCTCATGCCGGGGCGGCCGATCGCCGATCCGGGTCCGGACCGCATGGTGAGGACCGGATCCAACGCGGTCTTGACCGGGGAAAACAGCCTTTTCGCGAGCACGTTCGTCTGGACGGAACCAGTGCTCAGCGGGCACGTGACCATCTCGAACCCGAACGGGATGGTCGCGATTCTCAACGCCGACCTCGCCGGGATCTACACCATACGCCTCACCGTCAACAGACAATTTCCCGGACCCGCTCAACATCAAATTCGCGCACGTGAAGAACGTGCTGCAGAATATCCAGCACGCTACGTCGCAGACGTCGGGGAAATGCGTCAACTGCCACATCTCGCCTGCGGTCAGCCCGACGCCTCCGATTTTCTACAACAGCTTCGATCGGAACGGCGACGGCCTGATCAATACGGCCGATGAAGACTGGTTCCTAAAGGCGATCGCCGGCCGCGTGAACCTCACGGAGATCACCGCGAGCCCGCTGCTGCGCAAACCTACTGGCCACCATCACAAGGGCCTCATGCTGCTCGACGTCGCCGATCCCCTCAACAGCGACGGTCTCCGCGACTACTCGATTCTCTACAACTGGATCCTCGCAGGCATGCAGCCGGGCGGAGTCGCCGCGAATGCGCTCGTCAACGGCGGCGCCCCCGTTCTCCCGCTCACCTTCAGCGGCACGCCGCCGCTTGCGACCGGCATCGCACTCGACGGCAGCGCGAGCATCGGCGCGACGAACTTCCTCTGGTCCGTATCCGGACCGAGCGGCCTGTCCGGGGCGCTTCCCTCGGTCTCGAATCCGACTTCGGCTTCGGGTGCCACGCTCAATCTTCCTTTTGTGGGCCCCTATGTGGTTACGCTGGCGGTGAACGACGGCATCTCGAGCGATACCGCGCAGCAGACGATCACCGTGAGCGAGACGCCGGTGGTCCCCGACTTCATCCCGGCGGCCGGCAACGCGTCCGTGACGTTCTCGGGCACTGCCTTGAGGGGAAATATCTTCCTGACGAGCACGAGCAGCGGGAGTCCGACGAGCTGCAAATGGCAAGTCACCGGACCCGCCGGTGCAACGCTGGATGGCGTGCCCGTGCCGGCAACGAATCCGCCCGCGACGGTGACGAAGTTTTGCGGGAGCGCGGCAGCGCTCAACGTTTCTTCGAGCAGCGTCGGCCTCACGTACGCGGTCACGCTCACGGCGACTTCCAGTCTCGGAACGAGCAGCACCCCAGTTACCCTTACCCCTGTCCAGAGCGCGGGCTCTGGCGTAGTCGCCAACGCCGGGGCCAACTCCACGAATACGCTGACGTTCACAAACCCCAGCAGCAGTACCGGCCTCCAAGGGGCCCTGGCGCCTGACCCAAACGGTATCCCTGGAGCCTCGCTGTCACTCAACGGCAGCGCGAGCACCGGCCCCGGGACGTTGACTTATTCGTGGTCGGTGATTATCCAGCCCGCCGACGCGACGGGTTCCTACGCCGCTTCCATCGCCAGCCCGAGCTCCGTCTCCACGACGCTCACCGTGCACCGCGCCGGCTTCTACAGGGTCCAGCTGTTCGTCAGCAACGGGCTGCCTCCCGGGCCAAGCAACACCGCGACGAGGGACATCACAGTGAACGCCAACGCGATCACCTTCACCACGATGAAGGCGAGATTCATCAGCCTCGGATGCACCAGTTGCCATTCCTCCGGCAGTGTCACCCCGCCTTCCTGGGTGGATCAAACGGTCAACGGTTTGACGCTCTACCAGCGGGTGCTGGCGCGCGTAGACTCGACCAATACCGCACAGAGCCTGATCGTTCGCTGCCCTTCCCAAGGCGATTGCGGCATGGTCCAGCAGGGCGGGTTCACAAACGCGAATTCGACCAACTACAACGAGTTCCTCAACTGGATCATCAGTGGTGCGCCGAACAACTGAAAAGGACGGAGAATTTTTCTCGTTGAATTGTTATGCCTGCAATTTGGGGGAACAAATGGAAACACCTATGAGACTAGTTCTGCATATGGCGATGCGCTTCTTGTGTTTGGGTCCGCTGGTTTTGGCCTCGCCGCTCGCGTGGCCGCAGACTTTCACCGTCCCCAACACGTTCGCGGCGGGCACGCCCGCGGTCGCGGCCGACATGAACACCAATTTCAGCGCGGCCGCGACGGCGATCAACGGCAAGCAGAAACTCGTGACCGGGACTTGCCCGGGAGGGCAGGCGGTTCAGTCGGTGCTGGCAAACGGGGGCGTTACCTGCGAATCAGTGCCGGTCGGTGGCTTGATGAACGTCGTCTCGGGGAACAATGATGTCATTGCAGCCAACACGACCGGGTACGTAAACATCGTCTCCAGCTTTACGCCCGCCTTCAATGCGACGGCAATGGTCATGACGCGCTGCTCTGGCTCCGCGGCCAGCGCGGGGGTTATCTTCGCTCACCGTGTGGCGATTCGCACGCCGGCGACGATCGGGACCGTCAACATCGGTACCCAGTTCTATCACTTCCCGCAAACCCCCGCAGCGAACATCATCATCATGAATACCAACAACGATACGTTCCTCCTTACCGCGGGGACGAGCTATGACTTTGGCGTGAACATTGCCGATAGCCTCATCGTAGACATCTGCTCGGCCGTCGTGATGGTCTACAGGCGGTAACGCGGCAATGATCGATCCTCGCGCTTCCGGGACTGTTTGAAAGGGTCACCCATGCAACGCCTTCTCGCTGTCTTTCTTTTCGCCGCTCTGGCCTTGGGTCTCGCCGCCTGCAGCAAAGGCGGAGCCGGTGGAGACAATGGTGGTGCTTCCGGAAGCTCGCAGCTCAGCTGGGACCAGGGCAATTGGAATCAGACGAGCTGG
>WNFM01307910.1_pt1 | contig 17456 bp, 15 predicted proteins | sample 5400271 | NCBI WGS metagenome assembly WNFM01 (sample SAMN13153352, study PRJNA577476) | soil metagenome | isolation source: 60 cm saprolite on Douglas fir-dominated hillslope | place: USA:California | collected 2013-09-17 | reverse complement strand
AGCGGCGTTCTGGTTCTGGCTGGTCGGTTTCTATGTCGCCTTCATGCCGCTCTACGTCCTCGGCTTTCTCGGCATGACGCGACGTATGCAGCATTACGATGTCGCGGAGTGGCGCCCCTGGCTGATCATGGCCGCCTTCGGCGCCGTCCTCATCACGATCGGCATCATCTTTCAGGTCGCGCAGCTCGTCGTCAGCATCCGCAGCCGCGCGGAACTGCGCGACCGCACCGGCGATCCCTGGCACGGCCGCTCGCTGGAATGGGCCACCGCTTCGCCGCCGCCGGTTTTCAACTTCGCTATCCTGCCCGATGTGCAAGGCGAGGACGCCTATTGGCACCAGAAATCGCGCGCCAGGCAGCAGGAACTCGAGACCAACGACCGGCATTACCAGGACATCGAGATGCCGCGCAATTCGCCGACCGGATTCGTTTGCGCGTTCTTTGCGACCGTGATGGGCTTTGCCTTGATCTGGCACATCTGGTGGATGGTCGCCGTAGGCGCGATCGGCGCCTTCGCCACGTTCGTCGTGTTCGCCTGGCGCGACCATGACGAATACGTCATCCCGGCAGCGGAAGTCGCGCGCATCGACCGCGCCAATCTCGCCGAGCGGCGGGCGCTCGCCGGCCTGGAGGCCGCGCCATGACCGACACCACGTTGGCGTATCCGGGCAGCGACCCGCATCAGCTGGGGAGCATGGCGTTAGCGGCAGCGCATAGCGGTCCCCCGTCCAAGCGCATCGTCACCGGCTACGGCTTCTGGATCTTCATCCTCAGCGACATGATAATGTTCTCGGCGTTCTTCGCGACCTATGCCGTTTTGCTGGGGCAGTCTGCGGGCGGGCCGAGCGGACGCGAGTTGTTCGACCTCCGCAATGTCGCGATCGAAACCGGCTTGCTGCTCGCCTCGAGCTTTACCTGCGGCCTCGCAAGCATTGCGGCGGACGAGCGCAACGCGTTCTGGTTCCAGATTGCCATGGCGGTCACCTGCGCCTTCGGCCTCGGCTTTCTCGCGATCGAAGGCAGGGAATTCGCAAGCCTCGTGGCTCAAGGCGCAGGGCCGTCGCGCAGCGCGTTTCTGTCGGCGTTTTTTACGCTGGTAGGCTGCCACGGGCTGCACGTCTCGGCCGGCATATTGTGGCTATTGACGATGATGGCGCAGGTCGTCGCCAAAGGGTTTCGGGCGGATATCCTGCGCCGCATCCTGTGCTTTGCGCTGTTCTGGCACGCGCTCGACATCATCTGGATCGCCGTTTTCACCGTGGTGTATTTGTTGGGAAGCGCCGCATGAGCAACCAAGACATCGGCCATGACGCCGACCTCGCCCCGGGCGACGAGCACATCGAAGGCGGTGGCGTCGGAGCACGAGTCCTCGGCTATCTCACCGGGCTAGGCCTCGCGATTCTGCTGACGGCGACCTCTTTCTTCGTCGCGGGCACCGATCTGGTCTGGCAGCCGAGCATCCCGGTCGCGCTTGTCGTGCTGGCGATCGCGCAGATGGGCGTCCACCTGGTGTTCTTCCTGCACATCACCACCGGGCCCGACAACACCAACAACGTGCTGGCGCTGGCATTCGGCGTCCTGATCGTGCTTCTGGTGATGGCCGGATCGCTCTGGATCATGGCGAACCTCAACCACAACATGATGCCGATGGATCAGTTGATGCACATGCAGCGGTAGACAGCGCTCCACGGCGGCCGCCAGCAATTAGGGCTTCTTTCAGGTTTCATTAAGACGTCATTAATCACGAAAACTTGTTGTTCTCCAACAGGTTGGGTTGTTCGCGAGTGTGGCCGATGAGTGACAGCATTTTATGCAAAAGCCGTCTATCTGCGCGCCATGGATGGCGTCGGCGCTCGGCGCCTCGCAAACCAATCTGTTGGAGAATAAGACTAATGAAGAAGTTCCTGCTTGCTACTGTGGCCCTCGTCGCTCTCGGCGCGACCGTGCCAGCACTCGCCGCCGATCTCGCGGCTCGCCCCTATACCAAGGCCGCGCCTTACGTCGCTCAGCCGATCTACAACTGGACGGGCTTCTACATCGGCGGTCACCTCGGCGGCGCGTTCTCGAGCGACAACAATTTCAACGGCCTCGTGACCGGCAACAACGGCAACGGCCGCTTCCTCGGCGGCGTGCAGGTTGGTGGCGACTACCACTTCGCCCCCAATTGGGTGCTGGGCATCGAAGGCCAGTGCTCTTGGCTGGCCAACAACAACGGCGGGGTCATCTTCCCGGGCGGCTTCACTTACACCAACAACCAGCGCGGGCTCGGTTCGGTGACTGGCCGCGTCGGCTACACCTGGGGACCGGCGCTGCTCTACGTCAAGGGCGGCTATGCCTTTTCCGACAACAACGAAAACGTGACCCTCGGCGGCGCGCCGATCGCGTTCGCGTTCGATAGCGACCACAAGAACGGCTACACCGTCGGCGCGGGCGTCGAATACATGTTCGCCCAGAACTGGTCGGCCAAGGTCGAGTATCAGTATTACAACTTCGGCAAAAGCCGGTTCATCGCCCCGGCCGCTTTGGCGCCGTTCGGCAGCTTCACCACCGACGATCATGTCGTGAAGGCCGGGCTGAACTATCGCTTCAACTGGGGTGGCCCGGTGGTCGCCAAATATTGATCGCCTCTTAACGCAAAGCAGCGGAAAGGCCGGCCTTGTGCCGGTCTTTTTGTTTTCATCCCCCAGATGCTTCAAATTTTCCAGAGTTGTTAACCGGGGGACGGCATGGCGTGGAGATTTTCGATCAGTAAACTCGGCTGGCTAATAGTATTTTTGCGGCTCCGCTGGGGCGTCAGAGGCAGCCTGTTCGCCGCCTTCGCGGTGATCGCCGGCATGGCCATCGTTATCTCTGCCGGCGCCGGCTTGGTGCTCGGGCAGCTCGGCCGGACCATGGAGGACCTCAGCGGACGGGACATCCCGCGCCTCGCAGCCAGCCTGCAGCTGGCGGCGCAGAGCGCAAGCCTTGCCAGTCAGGGACCGTCGCTGCTCTCGTCCGAAAGCGAGGACGCGCTCAACGAGCGCTCCAAAAAGATGAAGGAAGCCCAGGCGGTCACGTTGGAAAAGCTCGGCCAGATCATCGAGCTCGGCGCCGACAAGTCGGTTGTCGCAGCTCTCACCGAGACCATGAAGAACATCGACGATGCCATCACGAGCCTGGGCAATGCGGCACGCGAGCGGCTATCGGCCGCAGCAGGGCATGCGAAGCTATACGAAGCGCTGCGCAGCGCGCAGGCGGCCTTCGTCGCCGCCGCCACCCCCGCGATGCTTGATTCCCAAACCCAGATCAACGCCATCCTCGGCTCCGCCAATCTTTCCCCTGACGATGCGGCGGAAGCCGCGCGCACCGTGGAGCAGCTCGGCAACGTCATCGCCAGCGGCCATCTCACCGCATCCCAATTGATCGCGGCGCTTTCGGCCAATGGCAGCGAAACGCTTGATACGATCGAGAAGGAATTCAAGGCTTCGAAAGAGCGCGCCAAATCGAACCTCGATTTGCTGCCGAAGAATTCCGGGACCAAGGCGCTGACCGATGCCGCCATGAAATTGCTGGCGTTCGGTGAGGGCAAGACCGGAGTCTTCAAGGTTCGCCAGAAGGAGCTGGACTCCAATGATTACGGCCAGATCGTTCTCGACGAGACCCGCAAGCTCAATGTCGGCCTCGGCATCAGCGTGCAGCAGCTGGTGGACGGCGTACAGCACGAGACCGACGCCTCGACCTGGCAGGCGCGCAAGGAGATCTCGCTTGCGACCACGGTGATGCTGGCGCTCGGCGGCCTTACGCTGATCGGGTCCGTGCTGTTCGTCTGGCTCTATGTCGGCCGCAACATCCTGCGCCGGATTCGCAGCCTGCAGCGCTCGATGCAGCTGCTGTCCGACGGCGACCTCGAATCGGAAATCTACCGGAGCCACCAGCACGACGAGATCGCCTCGATGGCGAATTCGCTGCAGGTTTTCCGCGAGAGCATGATCGAGGCCCGCGCGCTCTCCGCCGATCAGGACAAGGATCGCATCGCCAAGGCCGAACGCGCCTCCCGGATGGAGGCGCGGATCGTCGAATTCGAGGCAACCGTGCGCGGCGCGCTGGATAGCTTACAGAAATCGGCCAATTCCATGGAGACCACGGCGCAAAGCATGTCGGCGACCGCCGATCAATCGAGCGCCCTGGTCAACGCCGTAGCGGCAGCCGCCGAGCAAGCCTCGGTCAACGTGCAAACGGTGTCCTCGGGCACCGAGGAACTATCCTCTTCGATCAACGAAATCAGCCGTCAGGTCGTCACCTCGGCAGAGATCGCCCGCAAGGCGGTCGATGAAGCGGGCTCGACCGATGCGACCATGCAGGGGCTGGCCGACAATGCCGGCCGCATCAGCGTCGTGATCGATTTGATTCAGACCATCGCGTCACAGACCAATCTGCTCGCGCTCAACGCCACCATCGAGGCCGCGCGCGCCGGCGAAGCCGGCCGCGGCTTTGCGGTGGTCGCCTCCGAGGTGAAGAGCCTCGCCAACCAGACCGCCAAGGCGACCGATGAAATCCGTTCGCAGATCGCCAATATGCAGCAGGTCACGAATTCGGCGGTCGGTGCGATCCGAAACATCGGTACCATCATCGGCGAGATCAACGACGTCACCACCGCGATTGCCGCTGCCGTCGAGGAGCAGGGGGCGGCGACGCGCGAAATCGCGCGCAACATCCAGCACGCCGCTGGCGGAACGTCCGAGGTTTCCAGCAACATCGTCGGGGTATCGACCGCCTCCGCCGAGGCCGGCTCGGCCGCGGGCGAAGTGCTGAGCGCCTCAGGGGAGCTGCGCCGCGAGGCCGACGTGCTGCGCGCGGAAATCGACGCGTTCCTGTCGAACATCCGGGCTGCCTAACAGCGCAAACAGCAAGCCGTCGGACTTTGTCATTCCGGGATGGTCCGAAGGACCAGGCCTCAGATGCACAATTGTGCATCGGGGAATCTCGAGATTCCGGGTTCGATGCTGAGCCTGTCATCGGGCCGCGCTTTGCGCGGACCCGGTGGCATCGCACCGGAATGACGGCCTAAATCAAGCACCCATGTGTTTTGCCCTAGCCCGCATCTATTTTTTCGGCTGGCGCCGCGCCGATTGTGCGGCTAAGCCGGTAGGAGAAAATTGCGGCGCGAAACCATGCATTCGAAAACAGACATTATTCAATCCTCGGCCGAGGCACTGCGATACCCCCGGGAACAGCATCCCGGCCCCGATCAGGTGGTCGAGGTCAGGCCCGGCGTGTTGTGGGTCCGCCTGAAACTGCCGTTCCGCCTCAACCACGTGAACATCTATCTGCTCGAAGACGGCGATGGCTGGGCGATGGTGGATTCCGGTTTTGGCAATGAGGAATCGATCGCGGCCTGGACCATCCTGTTCGAAGGCCCGCTGGCGCATGTCAAAATCACCCGGTTGATCGTGACCCATTCTCATCCCGACCATGTCGGCCTGGCGGGGTGGATCGTCGAGCGTTTCGATTGCCCGCTTCATATGTCGCAGGTGGAATATCTGCAGTCGGTCTATCATCAGAACCGCGGCACCGAGGAGCGCCGCAACGCGCAGCGGCTGTTCTTCCGCCGTCACGGCATGGACGAGAACCTGACAGACAATCTGCTCAGCCGCGGCCAGGATTATCTGAAGCGGGTTTCGATCCTGCCGCCGTCCTATCGCCGCATCTCGCATGGCGACGAGATTTCGATCGGCACGCGGCGCTTCAAGGTGATCACCGGCGGCGGCCATGCGCTCGACCAGGTGATGCTGTATTGCGCCGCCGACAAATTGTTCCTCTCCGCCGACCAGGTGCTGAGCAAGATTTCGCCCAATGTCAGCGTCTGGGCGGTCGAGCCCGACCAGAACTCGCTCGGCGAATATCTGGCATCGCTGGCGAGCCTGACCACGACGCTGCCCTATGACGTCATCGTGCTGCCCGGCCACGGCGTGCCGTTTTACGGACTGAAGACGCGCATCAAGCAGTTGGCCGATCATCACGAGGAACGCTGTCGACTAATCGCCGATGCCTGCCGCGAAGTGCCTCAAACCTCCAAGGAACTGGTGCCCGTGGTATTCCACAAGCATGTGCTCGACGTGCACCAGATGGGTTTTGCCGCCGGCGAATTGATCGCCCATGTCAATTACATGCTGGTGGAAGGGCGCCTCACGGCCGAGGAAGCCGACGGCGTGCTGCGTTTCAGGACGACGTAAGCCTCCGGAATGCGGCGCGGCGATCGGGCGTGACGTGATCCAATCTGATCGAGGATCATCGAAGAACTTCGCCGCATCGGCGGTCAATCATCGCACTCCGTAAGCAAGACGGCCCTGCAGCTCCTTGACGAACTGGGACGCCGCGTAGCAGAGCACGAAGTAGATAATGCCGACGGTCAGGTACATTTCGACCAGCCGGCCGTCGCGCTGGGCGATCTTGGTCGCGGCGCCCAACAGGTCGGTCGCCGAAATGACGTAGACCAGCGAGGTGTCCTGGAACAGCACGATGGTCTGGGTCAGCAGGATCGGCAGCACGTTGCGGATCGCCTGCGGAAACAGCACGTAAATGTAAGCATGGCGCTTGGAGAGCCCGAGCGCATCGCACGCCCAATATTGTCCGGGCGCGATCGAGCGGAAGCCGGCGCGCACGATCTCGGCGTAATAGGCCGCCTCGAACAGCACAAACGTCACGAAAATCGTCAGCGACGCTCCGACCGCGACCGGGCGGCCGGAGCGGGTCACCCATCCGATCGCCCAGGGAACCAGGAAGAACACCCAGAAGATTACAAGAATGAGCGGTATCGACCGCATCAGGTTCACATAGGCCGTCGCCGGCGTGGAGATCAGCCGGTTCGGCGACAATCGCGCGACCGCGATCAGACTGCCGAAAACGATACCGCCGGTGACACCCACCAGCGTGATCTGCACCGTGAACCAGAGGCCCTGCAGCAGATAGGGCAGCGCAGCGGCGATCGCGGAAAGGTCGACCATCATGGCGTCGAACTCCCGCCGGCAAAACTCGGCAAGCGCATGGCCCGCTCGATGCGATGCATGATCTGCCAGGCGATCAGCGCGATCACGAGGTAGACCATGGTCACCACGCCGAATGCCTCAAAAGTGCGGAAGGTATTTTCGTTGATCTCCCGCGCCGTCGCCGTCAGTTCGACGAGGCCAATCGTCAAGGCCACCGACGTGTTCTTGAAGATGGTCATGAACTCGTTGGTGAGTGTCGGCAGGATGATCCGGAACGCCTGTGGCAACAGGATCAGGCGGTACATGTTGGCCCGGCTAAAGCCGAGCGCGTTCGCGGCCTGGATCTGTCCCTGCGGCAGGGCCTGCAGCCCGGCACGGACCTGCTCGGCGATCCGGGCGGCGGTGAAGAGACCCAGACAAATCAGTGCCGGGACAAAACTTCCCCATGGCGGGTCCATCTGCTTGATCACCATGCCTAGGCGAACCGGCAGCAACTCGGGCAGAATGAAGTACCAGAAGAACATCTGCACCAGCAGCGGAATGTTCCTGAAAACTTCGACGTAAACCCGCCCGATCCTGGGAAGGATTCCTTTCGGCAACGTGCGCGTGACGCCGACAAGCGTGCCCACGACCAGCGCGATGGTCCAGGCGCCGAGCGCAAGCGAGAGCGTCCAGCCGAGGCCGCTCAGGATCCAGTCGAGATATCGCCCTGCGCCGTCGGGGGTCGGTTCGAACAGCAGCGACATCCGCGACCCTCCGGACTAAGGCGCAGTGGTCATTGGCCGTTCGCCTTGTCGCTCGGGGCCTTGACCAATTCCTTGAGCTTGTCGGACTGGGGGAAATTCAAATTGATGTTCTTCGGAGGTATCGGGCTTTCGAACCATTTGGCGTAGAGCTTATCGTAGAGGCCCGACTTCATCGCTTCCGTCAGCGCATCATCGACCAGTTTTTTGAATTCGGGATCACCCTTCGACATCATCACGCCGTAGGGGTCGCTCGGGAACGCATCGGCAAGAAAGGCGAAATTATCCGGAGCCGACGAAGTCGCCTTGAGGCCGGCGAGAAGGATATCGTCCTCCATGAAGGCCTGGGCACGGCCGGTTTCGACCAGGAGGAAGGATTCGGCGTGATCCTTGCCCTGCAGGATCTTCATGCCGAGGGCCTTATCGGTGTTGAGCTTGGCGACGAACTGCGCCGTGTTGGTGCCCTGGGTCACGGCGACGGTCTTGCTTTTCAGATCGTCGGTGGTTTTCAAGCCCGATGATTTCAGCGCGATCCATTTGAACTGCGGCGCATAGAAAATCACGGAGTAGGCGACCTCCTGCTGACGCGCGATGGTATTGGCGGTCGAACCGCATTCGATATCGACCGTCCCGTTCTTGACCAGCGGGATCCGGTTCGATGAATTGACGCCCTGATAGGCTATTTTGAGGTCGGGCAAGCCAAGCCTGGCCTTCACTTTCGCAACCACCAGGCTGCAGAGCTCGAGCGAAAAGCCGATCGGCTTTTGATTATCGTCCAGGTAGGAGAACGGCACCGAGGAGTCGCGGTTACCGATCGTGATGGTGCCGGAATCCTTGATTTTCTGCAACGCCGGGCCGAGGCTTTGCGCGAAGGCAAGCGGCGGGCTGAAAGCAAGCAGAAGACATGAAGCCATAAGGCCCCTGACGAGTTTCGTCATGGTGATCCCATTCCCTCTTCCAAAGTTCCGCCTCTCGGCCGGCGCTTTAAGCGCCAGCCTCACCTCACCGATGCGACCGCCGCATCGACTGCATCGCCGAGACGTTCGACGATCATATCCACCTGCTCCCGGTTCACGATGAACGGTGGAGCGAGCAGAACATGGTCTCCCCGGACGCCGTCGATCGTGCCACCCATCGGGTAGACCATCAGGCCGCGCGCCATCGCTTCGCGCTTGATCAGCGCGTTCAGCTTCAATTCGGGAGCAAAGGGCTGTTTGGTATCGCCATCGGAAACCATCTCGACGCCGCGGAACAGGCCGCGCCCGCGGATGTTGCCGACGTAATGGTGGTTGGCAAAGCGCTCTTCCAGGCGTCGCTGCAAATGGCCGCCCATCGCGGCCACGTTGGCAAGCAGGCCGTCGCGGCGAATCACCTCCTGCACGGCGAGCCCTGCGGCGGCGGCCATCGGATGACCCATATATGTGTGCCCGTGCTGGAAGAAGCCTGAACCTTTCGAGAAGGCGTCGAAAATCTGCTTGCTGAGCAAGACCGCGCCGACCGGCTGATAGCCGCCGCCGAGACCCTTGGCGATCGCGATCAAGTCAGGGGCGATGCCATCCTGTTCGCAGGCGTGCAGCGTCCCGGTGCGGCCCATGCCGCACATCACCTCATCGAGAATCAGCAGCACGCCGTAGCGGTCGCAAATCGCGCGGATCCGTTTGAAGTAATCGGCAACCGGCGGCACCGCGCCCAAGGTCGCGCCGACGACGGTCTCTGCCACGAATGCGATGACCTGATCGGAGCCGAGCTCGAGGATCTTGTCCTCGAGCGCTTGCGCGGCACGCGCCGCATAGGCGGCGTCGCTCTCGCCAACTTCCTGCAGGCGGTAGGCATAGCAGGGGTCGATATGGTGGGTTTCGATCAGTAGCGGACGAAACTGCGCGCGGCGCCATTCGTTGCCGCCGGCCGCGAGCGCGCCCAGCGTGTTGCCATGATAGCTCTGATGGCGGGCGATGATGTGCCGGCGCTGGCTTTCGCCTTTCTCGACAAAATACTGGCGGGCCATCTTCAGCGCCGCCTCGATCGCCTCCGATCCGCCGCTCACGAGATAGACATGGTCGAGGCCCGCAGGCGCATCCTCGACCAGACGATCCGCCAGCCTCTCGGCGATCTCGGTCGTGAAGAAGCCGGTATGGGCATAGGCGATGGTATCGAGCTGGCTGTGCAGCGCCGCGAGAACATCCGGGTGACCGTGACCGAGACAGGACACCGCCGCGCCGCCGGATGCATCGAGGTAGCTTTTGCCATCGCGGTCGAACAGTTCGATGCCCTTGCCGCCGACGGCGACCGGCATCACGGCATTGGCGGAGCGGTGAAGAATATGGGTCATGACGGTTTCTTGCCGCCTCTCGGCTTGAGATGCCGAAGCGTGGCGAGCGCGTCGTCGCCACCGCGTCCGGCGATGACGGCGCCAAGGACTTCGGCGACGGCAAAGGCCGGCGACATAGCGTGAAAGAATGACGGGCTGTCGGTCGGAACGACGACGACATGTTGCGCAATCTGCGCCAGCGGCGCGACCTCGCTGTCGGTGATGGCGACGACGGCCATCCCCTGCTCGACCGCATATTCTGCCAATTCCACGGTCAGGCGCGTATACGGCAGCACGCTTACGACCAGAAGCACATCGCGGCTGGTGGCCCTGGCCAGGGCATCGGCCCCGGTTGCCGCAATCCCGTCGATATGGACCGAGCGGTCACCGACCAGCGTGAGCACATAATGAAGATGCCAGGCAATGGAATGGCTCGATCGCAATCCAAGGCAATAGATCCGCCGCGCCGAAGCCAGCGTCCTCGCGGCGGCGACAAGACGGTCGAGACTGACAGCGGTTGCGAGGCGCTCGATCTGGCCAGAGATCGACTTCAACATGTCGGCGGCCAGCGCCTTGTCGCCCTTCAGCTTCTGGCTGACGAGTTGGACGCCGGCCTTGCCGGCGAAACCGAGATCACCCTCGCGCACCGCCGCGGCATAGAGTTCGCGCACATCGTCATAGCCGTCCATGCCGAGATGTTTTGCCAGGCGGGTCATGGTCGCGGGCTGCACGCCGGCCTGGCGCGCCTGCTCGCGCATCGACAGCAGCGCCACGTCGCGAGGCCGGTCGAGCACGTATCGCGCGCCGGCCTGAAGCTGGACCGACATGGTGTCGAACGCCTTGATGATCTGCTCGGTCAGCGGGCCGTGATCCATGCCCAATCTTAACCATCAGCGCCAGTTTTGCAACAGATGTTTCAGAAAACCATATCTTAATCCATTTGGATCGCACCCGCCGCCTCCCGCCTGGCGCCCGCGAGCGGGACCGGATTGCCAGATCGGCGCACCAAAACTTGATCACGATCAAGACTTTGTTTCCTGCTCGACATTAATCATGGAAACGCTCTAAAAAGGCGCTGCACCGCTTCGGCCCAAGCCCGTTTCCAGGTTTCGCGATGGATTACAGCCAATTCTTCAGTGCCGCCCTCAACCGCCTGCATGACGAGCGGCGTTATCGGGTGTTTGCCGACCTCGAACGCATCGCCGGCCGGTTCCCGCATGCGGTGTGGCATTCCCCGAAGGGGCCGCAGAACGTCGTGATCTGGTGCTCCAATGACTATCTCGGCATGGGTCAGCACCCGAAGGTGGTCGGCGCCATGGTCGAGACCGCGACCCGCGTCGGCACCGGCGCCGGTGGCACCCGCAACATCGCCGGCACGCATCATCCCTTGGTGCAGCTCGAACAGGAACTGGCCGACCTGCACGGCAAGCAAGCTTCGCTGCTATTTACCTCCGGCTATGTCTCGAACCAGACCGGCATCGCGACCATCGCCAAATTGATTCCGAACTGCCTGATCCTGTCGGATGCGCTCAACCACAATTCGATGATCGAAGGCATCCGCCATGCCGGCTGCGAGCGCCAGATATTCCGCCACAGCGACATGGCGCATCTCGAAGAGCTATTGCGCGCCGCGGGACCCGACCGCCCAAAACTGATCGTCTGTGAGAGCCTGTATTCGATGGACGGCGATATCGCGCCGCTTGCAAAAATCTGCGATCTCGCCGAGCGCTATGGCGCGATGACCTATGTCGACGAGGTTCACGCGGTCGGCATGTATGGCCCGCGCGGCGGCGGCATCGCCGAGCGCGACGGCGTCATGCACCGGATCGATATTCTGGAGGGCACGCTCGCCAAGGCGTTCGGCTGCCTCGGCGGCTATATCGCCGCCAGTTCCGATATTATCGACGCTGTCCGCTCCTATGCACCCGGCTTTATCTTTACGACCGCGCTGCCGCCTGCGATCTGCTCGGCCGCGACGGCTGCGATCCGGCACCTGAAAACCTCGAACTGGGAGCGCGAGCGTCACCAGGATCGCGCCGCCAGGGTTAAGGCCATCCTGACCGCCGCAGGATTGCCTGTAATGTCGAGCGACACCCATATCGTGCCGCTGTTCGTCGGCGACCCCGAAAAATGCAAGCGCGCCTGCGATATCCTGCTCGAAGAGCACCACATCTACATCCAGCCGATCAACTATCCGACGGTCGCAAAGGGCACCGAGCGATTGCGGATCACGCCCTCGCCCTATCACGATGACGGCCTGATCGATCGGCTCGCCGAAGCGCTGGTGCTGGTCTGGGAGCGTCTCGGCCTGCCGCTCGAAGAGAAATCGCTGGCGGCCGAATAGTCGCCCTGCCGCTTCACGATCGCGCCGCGCCGCCAATCATCGCGAGATGATTGGTTTCCGTCGTTTCATCGGCCGGAAACATGCACTCGATGCGCAGTTCCTGCGCGGCAATGGCTTGCGGGGTACCTACGGTCGTGACCATCGAAAAGTAGCTCAATATGTTGTCACCTTTGACGAAGCCGATCGGGATCACCGGCATGGCGCTCAGCGCGATCGGCGTTGTCCACTCGGTTTTGACATCGGGATAGGCCATGAGCTCGGCCAGCAATGCTTTGGTTTTTTCGTCGATCACGCGCCCGACGGATTCACGGTAGACTCGCTGGAACAGGCTTTTTGCCACATCCTCCCAATTGGCGATGAACGGCCGCATTCCGTTCGGATCGAACAGCAGATGAAGCATGTTGCGCGGCGCCTTCCGCGCCGCCATGTCGATGAAGCAACCAAAGAACCGCGGCGCAGCATCGTTGGTCATCAGCACGTTCCAGTAACGGTCCATCACCAGCGCCGGGAACGGTTCGTGCTGGCGCAACATACGCTCAAGCGCCTTGGTCACGCTCTGCATTTCCGGCGCATTCCACGCGCCCTCGGCATAGATCGGGGCGTAGCCGGCCGCCAGCAACAGCGTGTTGCGGTCGCGCAGCGGGATATCGAGGGCTTGCGCGATATCCAGCAGCGTCTGCCGATTGGGGGCGCTGCGCCCGGTTTCAATGAAGCTGATCTGCCGCTGCGAAACCCCCGCATCGAACGACAGATCGAACTGGCTCTTGCCGCGCAGATCGCGCCAGTGCCGCAGCAGCACGCCGAGCTCATGCGCGGGACGTTTTGTCTTGAGGTTCGATGAGTCCATCGGGCTCATCTTAACACCGATGGCACATCTCGGTTCAATCGCCTCTCGGCCAGCGGTGTGGTGCATGGTTCGGCGGAAGCCAAAACCATGCGCCGTCACTCATTTCAGGTGGCAGCCCAGATTTGGGCCTTGAAGCGGTCTTCGATCGGCGTCGCTGCGACATTCGTCGTGGCGGCGGTCGTCGTGGAGATTCCGATGCATAGCACCACTTCAAGGACTTGCGCCTTCGAATAACCGGCCGAGGTGAACTTCTCGATGTCAGCCTCGGTCGCGTTGCCTTTGCTTTCCATCAAGGTTTTGGTGAACTGCGAAAGCGCCCGATACTTACGGTTTTCGGGCAACTTGCCGTCGCGGATCGCCTTGATGTCGCCCTCCGAGATGCCGTCCTCGATGGCAAAGGTGGAGTGAGCCGCGATGGTCCACGGGCATTTGAGGGTCACCGCGTTGGTGAGCAGCAGGACCTGCTTCTCGCATTCGTCGAAGCTGCCGCCATGGAAGCTTCCGAAGGTGGCCGCGAAGCCGTTGAGAAGGACCGGATTTTCGGCCATGGTCCCCATGATGTTCGGCAAAAACCCGAACTTCTCCTGCATCCCGCGCAGCGTCGGCTTGGACTTTTCGGGTGCCGACTCGATGGTGTGAACGACAAATTTCTGCATTTTCCGGTTCCTTTTGTATGGTAGCTCCTCTGCCGCACCGGTTCTTCCACATCGCCATCCATCGATTCAATTACATCGCAGGTAATAAAGGCAGCTCTGTTCGCCGCGATCCAAGGTGTGCAGATGGCGATGCCCGAAGGGCATTGCGGCGCGGCAATGCCTGGCGGGGGCGGACTTAACGACGATCGCTTTTTCCGGGGCTTGAGCAAGATTTCGCTGTCGCTTGCTGGGGCGCAAAGCGTTAGATTTCGCGCAACGGCCGAGGATATTGACAGGGAGCAAGCAGCAATGCTGCACGACTGGGGCGTGATCGCAGCCGCGTTCGGCTACATCTCCTTCCTGTTTGTGGTGGCGAGTTATGGCGACCGCCTCTCGCCGATGCAGCGCGGCCGCGCCAGCGCGCTGATCTATCCGCTGTCGCTGGCGATCTATTGCACCTCGTGGACGTTCTTCGGCTCGGTTGGATTCGCCACCCGCACCAGCGTCGATTTTCTCGCGATCTATGTCGGCCCGATCCTGATGCTCGCGCTTGGCATGCCGCTACTGCGCCGCGTGATCCAGCTCGCGAAATCGCAGAACATCACCTCGATCGCCGATTTCATCGCCGCGCGCTACGGCAAGAGCCAGGCGGTCGCCGCGATCGTGGCGCTGATCGCGATCATCGGATCGGTTCCCTATATCGCGCTGCAGCTCAAGGCGGTGGCGTCCTCGCTCGAAACCATTTTGAGCGATGACAAGGCGATCTCCCATATTCCGATACTCGGCGATATCGCGCTGGTCGTCACGCTGGCGATGGCGGCTTTCGCGGTGCTGTTCGGGACCCGCCAGACCGACGCGACCGAACACCAGCACGGCCTGATGCTGGCGGTCGCCACCGAATCCATCGTCAAACTGGTGGCGTTTATCGCGGCCGGCGCCTTCGTCACCTTCTGGATGTTCACCCCCGTCGAACTGGTCGAACGCGCGATGAAGACCCCGGAGGCGGTGCGCGCCATCACCTATGTGCCGTCGATCGGCAATTTCCTCACCATGGTGCTGCTGTCGTTCTGCGCGGTGATGCTGTTGCCGCGCCAGTTTCACGTCAGCGTGGTGGAGAACTCCTCGGATGCCGAGGTAAGCCGGGCGCGCTGGCTGTTCCCGCTCTATCTGGTCGCCATCAATCTGTTCGTGATCCCGATCGCGCTCGCCGGCCTGATCACCTTCCCGTTCGGCGCCGTCGACAGCGACATGTATGTGCTGGCGCTGCCGATCGAGGCAGGTGCTTCCCTGCTCAGCGTGGGCGTCTTTGTCGGCGGCCTGTCGGCGGCGACCGCGATGGTGATCGTGGAATGCGTCGCGCTTTCGATCATGGTTTCCAACGATATCGTGGTGCCGCTGGTGCTGCAGCGGGGCGCACAATCGCGCGCCGGCCAGAAGGACTTTGGCGACTTCCTGCTGAAGGTCCGGCGCTTTTCGATTTTCGCCATTATGGTGATGGCGTATTTCTATTATCGCGCGCTCGGCAACACCCAGCTCGCGGCGATCGGGCTGTTGTCGTTCGCGGCCATCGCGCAGCTTGCGCCGGCGTTTTTCGGTGGGCTCTTTTGGCGCCGCGCTACCGCGCGCGGCGCCATCGGCGGCATGCTGGTCGGCTTTTTTGGACGGCAGCACCGCCGGTCTGATGCTGCTGCAGCACGGTCCGTTCGGGATCGAAGCGCTGCGCCCGCAGGCCTTGTTCGGCGCCGACCTGCCGCCGCTGCTGCATGGCGTGCTGTGGTCGCTCTCGCTCAACCTGCTGACTTATGTCGTGCTGTCGCTGGCGCGCCAGCCGTCCTCAATCGAACGATTGCAGGCCGATTTGTTCGTACCGAGCGCGCTGGCGCCGATGGCGCCGACCTTCCGGCGCTGGCGCACCACCGTGACAGTGCAGGACATCCAAACGACGGTGGCGCAATATCTCGGCCCCGAGCGCGCCCGGCATTCGTTCGAAGCTTTTGCCGCTCAGCACCGCATCAGTCTCGAACCGGGGACGCCGGCCGATTTTGAATTGCTGCAGCACGCCGAACATCTGATCGCCTCCTCGATCGGAGCCGCATCCTCGCGGCTGGTAATGTCGCTGTTGCTGCGCAAACGCACCGTTTCCGCCAAGGCCGCGCTGAAGCTGCTGGACGACTCCCATGCCGCGCTGCATTTCAATCGCGAGATGCTGCAGGCCGCCTTGAACCATGTGCGGCAGGGCATCGCGGTGTTCGACGCGGATCTGCAGCTGATCTGCTCCAACCGCCAATTCGGCGAAATATTGGGATTGCCGCCGCAGATCGTGCAAATCGGGATTCCGCTGCGGGAAATCCTTGAATTCATGGGCGCCATCAGCCCGCCGGGCGTTGGCGACGGCGAAGCGTTGATGGAAAGGCGGCTGGCCGCCTACACCACCGAAGGCGAGCCCTATCTGGAACGGCTGCCGGACCGTCACATGGTGATCGAGGTGCGCACCAACCGGATGCCCGGCGGCGGCCTCGTCATCACCTTTACCGACGTCACGCCATCGTTTGAGGCGGCCGAAGCGCTGGAGCGCGCCAATGCGACCCTGGAAAAGCGGGTGCGCGATCGGACCGAGGAACTGACGCAGCTGAATTCGGAACTGGCGCTGGCCAAAAGCACCGCGGAAGACGCCAATATCTCGAAGACGCGCTTTCTCGCCGCCGCCAGCCACGACATCCTGCAACCGCTGAACGCGGCGCGGCTCTATGTGACGAGCCTGGTCGAGCGCCAGACCGGCGGCGAGGACTCCCGGCTGGTCGAAAACATCAACGACTCGCTGGAGGCGATCGAGGAGATCCTCGGTGCTCTCCTGGATATTTCGCGGCTCGATGCCGGCGCCATGGCGACCGCGATCACGAGCTTCAAGATGAGCGACCTGATGCGCTCGCTGGAGATCGAATTCGCGCCGATCGCGCGCGCCAAGGGATTGAAGCTGGCATTTGTGCCCTGTTCGCTGCCGGTGGAATCCGATCGCCTGTTGCTGTGTTGCAGAACCTGATCTCCAACGCCATCAAATATACCCCGCGCGGGCGGGTACTGGTCGGCTGCCGGCGCCGCGGCCAGTCCCTGCAGATCGGCGTCTATGACACCGGCGTCGGCATTCCCGTTCTCAAGCGCGGCGAGATTTTCAAGGAGTTTCATCGCCTCGAGCAGGGCGCGCGGATTGCCCGTGGCCTTGGATTGGGGCTATCGATCGTCGAGCGCCTCGCCCGCGTCCTCAACCATGGCATCGCGATCGATTCCAATGCCGGCGGCGGCTCGGTTTTCTCGGTGACGGTGCCGACCGCGAAGGCCATCAATTACACCGCGGCCGTCACCACCGCGACGCCGCTGTCGCGGACGCCGATGAGCGGTTCCCTAATCGTTTGCATCGAGAACGACGCGGCGATCCTGGACGGCATGAGGACTCTCTTGACCGGCTGGGACGCCGAGGTCATTGCGGTTGCCGATCCCGACGCCGCGATCGACGCGATCGAGGCCGCGGGCGCGGCGGTGACCGGTCTTCTGGTCGACTACCATCTCGACCGCGGCAATGGCGTTGCCGCGATCCGCGACATCCGCCGCCGTTTTGGG
>WNFM01225137.1_pt2 | contig 17456 bp, 16 predicted proteins | sample 5400271 | NCBI WGS metagenome assembly WNFM01 (sample SAMN13153352, study PRJNA577476) | soil metagenome | isolation source: 60 cm saprolite on Douglas fir-dominated hillslope | place: USA:California | collected 2013-09-17 | reverse complement strand
GCCCAGGCCACAAAACTTTCCGTCGACGCCTACGGTGGCCCCGAATTCCGGTTGGCAGAGCAGAACTTCACAAAATTTGCGGAAGCCTTGACCAAGATCAACCAGCCGCTGGTGCCGCAATTCCTGATGTCCGGCACACAGGGTCAGGAAGGTGGTAGCGCCGGTCTGATCCCAACCGCGATGCTGAGTTCGATGTTCGGCCAGATGATGCCGGCCGCATTGGAGCGGCTGAAGGATGAAGCGCCGAAGGCTGCGCGCAAGACGAATGGCACGTGAACACGCATTGATTGAGACGAAAGCGGAGGGCGGAATGGCGAAGGCTATTCCGCCCTTCGCATTTCATGAATCGCTCAATCATCCCCGCCCATCATGTAGGCAAGCTTCTCTGCCGCATAATTCTCGCCGATCGACCGCGAAATCTGCACGAAAGCAAGACCGGTCTCCTCGGCCCAGGCGTTGAATTGCGCCTGCACCTTGGCGAGATCGCGCTTCGAGGTGACGGTCTCGGCGATATCGAGGCCGGCATCGCGCAGGCACAGCACGACGTCCTTGGATGTCACAAAACCGTCCCAGCCGAGGAAGCGCAGCATCATCTGACCGGTATTGCCGCCGAGCCTGCTGCCGCGCTTGGAGAGAAGTTCGAGCAGCCCGGTCTCGTCGGCGGACGGCCATTTTGCCAGGAATTTGCCGAAGCTGCCGTGCTCCTGGGCGATATCCCGCACGAAGCCGGCATTGGCGCGCACCGACATGATCTTGGCGCCGTTGCGCACGATGCGCGTGTCCTTCATCAGCGCATCCCAGAAATCATCCGGCTGCAGCGTCAGCGGGCCGGGCTTGAAACCGAGAAACGCCGTCTCGAAGCCGGGCCATTTGGTTTCGATCACGCTCCAGGCAAAACCCGCCGAAAACACCCGCCGCGTCATCTCGGCCAGAATGCGGTCGTCGCCGAGTTTCGCGAGCGCCTTCGGGTCCGGCTTGGCGGGCAGCAGCTTGGCCAGCGCCTTGGGCCCGCCTTTGCGCTTCTCGGCGCGGGCGCGAATGGTCTTGAACGACGTCACGGCGGTGCGGACCCTCTGGCGGAATGGTTAAGGTGAATGACGGCCGAAATGCCCGGAAATCGCAGTTTAGCGGATCATTCGGGGATTCCCAGCGGCTCGGCGGCTCCCACGGTGGGCTGCTCTGCAAAGAATGGATGGTGTTTTGGTTTGATTTGGCCTAAAGGCTCCCCATCTCATCCAATTCATCGCGCCGTGCGCCTGCGCGTGTTCCAGGCGGCAGCTTTCGAGCCATCGGGCTCAAAGCCCTGTTTTCCGTTTCGGCGGTGAACGCCAACCAAGGTTTTACATCTCGTGACATTAATGCCCACACATCCGCCGCTCGCCCGAGCTTTGGCGGAGCGCAATTTTGACCGGCTGACGCAGGTCCAGACCTCCGTTCTGGCTGATAGCGCCGATGGCCGCGATCTCTTGGTTTCCGCCCAGACTGGCTCCGGCAAGACTGTTGCTTACGGTTTGGCGATCGCGAAAAATCTTCTCGGCGACGCCGAGCGGTTCGAGCGCGCGGGCGCGCCGCTTGCGTTGATCGTAGCACCAACGCGCGAACTCGCGCTTCAGGTTCACCGCGAACTGGCCTGGCTTTACGGCCATGCCAATGCGCGCGTCGTCTCCTGTGTCGGCGGCATGGATCCGCGCCGCGAGCAGCGCGAGCTCGCCGCCGGCGCCCACATCGTGGTCGGCACGCCCGGCCGGCTCTGCGACCATTTGCGGCGCGGCCGCCTCGACGTATCCGAGTTGAAGGCGATCGTGCTCGACGAAGCCGACGAGATGCTCGATCTCGGTTTTCGCGAGGACATGGAATTCATCCTCGAAGCCACGCCGGAGACCCGCCGCACGCTGTTGTTCTCGGCGACCTTGCCGCGCGGCATCGTGGCATTGGCAAAAGAATATCAGCAGCAGGCGTTTCGCGTCGAAGTCGAGGGCGACGAGGGCGGTCACGCCGATATCGAATACCGCGCGATCCGGATAGCGGCCGGCGATGTCGAGCACGCTGTCGTCAACCTGCTGCGCTTCTACGAATCTCCCAGTGCACTCGTGTTCTGCAACACCCGCGATGCCGTTCGGCATCTGCAGGCGGTGCTGCTGGAGCGCGGCTTCTCAGTCGTCGCGCTGTCGGGCGAATTGACCCAGAACGAGCGCACTATGGCGTTGCAGGCGCTGCGCGACGGCCGTGCCCGCGTCTGCGTCGCGACCGATGTCGCCGCGCGCGGCATCGATCTGCCGAGTCTTGATCTCGTTATTCATGCCGATTTGCCGAACGATCCGGAAGTGCTGCAGCACCGTTCCGGCCGTACCGGACGTGCCGGCCGCAAGGGCGTCAGCATTCTTCTGGTGCCGCCCGCACGAAAGCGCCGCGCGGAAACGCTGCTCAACCTGGCCGGCATCGATGCGGTCTGGGGTATCGCGCCGCAGCCGGACGAAATCCGCAAGCTCGACCAGGAGCGCATGCTGAAAGACGATCTGTTCGCGGCCGAAACGACGGCGGAGGATCTGGCGATCGCGCAGGCGCTGCTCGCCGAGCGATCTGCCGAAGATATTGCCGCGGCGCTGGCCCGGCTCTACCGGGCACGGCTGCCGTCGCCCGAGGATATCGGCGATCCCGGCGAGGGTCGCGTCCGGTCTCGTGCCGAGCGCGCGCAGGAGCGGGTCGGCCGCGAGTCTGGGCCGCGCAGTTTCGATCGCGAGGACGGACCGCGAAAGCCGAAGAAGTCGCTGCGTGACGGCATGCCCGAGGGCAGCGTCTGGTTCCGCGCCGCCATCGGCCGCAGGAAGAACGCGGAAGCGCGCTGGCTGTTGCCGATGATCTGCCGTCGCGGTGGCGTCACAAAGGGCGACATCGGTGCGATCCGGATCATGGACACCACGACCGAGTTCGAAATTTCGCAGCGGGTCGCGGAATCCTTCGCCACCATGATCAAGCGTCCCGACAAGGAAGACACGATTCGGATCGAGGCGATGGCGGATGCTCCGAAGGCAGAAGCCGCTCCCGAAAAGCGGTCGTTTGCGCCGCGTCGGGAAGCCCCCCGTCATGAAGCTCCAAGACATGAAGCGCCAAGACATGAAGCGCCGCGTCACGAGGCGAGAGCGCCCGAACGCAGCCCGGCTACGAACGATTTCGCACGCGACGAACGGCCGTTCAAAAAACACGGCAAACCCTTTGGCAAGCCGCACGGCGAAAAGCCCCGCGGCGAAAATGCGCCTGCATTCGATCGGAAGCCGGACTTCAAGTCGAAGAAGCGGCATCAGGACAAGCCGGCCTTCGCTGGAAATTCAAGGCGAGACCGCGGCGCTGACGCGAAACCCGCGTTCGCAAAGAAGCCAAAGAAGAAATTTCGCGGCTGAGCGGTAGTCTGCTAAATGGCGTCAATGTTGCGGGACGATAATCCTTCCAAACCGGTTGACGCCAAGTCTCACCCGATACTCGTCACCGAGACGCTGCTGGATCTGGTGAACAACCTTCCGGGTGAGCATTTTACCATTGAATGGCTGCTTGGCCGGCTCGACCGCCGTTCCTTTGGAATCATTCTGCTGGTCATGTCGCTGGTGGCGATGGTGCCCGGCATCTCGCTTCTGATCGGGCCGCTGCTGGCGATCCCGGCCTTCGAGATGATCCTGGGGCGAAGCGGACCGAGCTTTCCGCGGCGTATCGCCGTTTATCCGCTCCGCTCTTCCGCGCTCGCCGGCATCGTCAAGCGTGCGCTTCCGCTGCTTGCCATGCTGGAAAAGATCGTGCATCCGCGCTGGCCGATTTCACCGCGCATATCCAGGCGTGCCGCGGGCATTGCCATCCTCGCGCTGAGCGGATTGTTTCTCGCGCCATTGCCCCTGATCCAGATTGTCCCGGCGCTGTTGGTCGCGCTGATTGCGCTGGCCTATCTCGAAGAGGACGGGTTGCTGCTCTGCCTCTCGCTGCTGGGTTCGCTTATCCTGTTGCTGGTGACGACCGCGGCCATTTGGGGCGCCGTCCTCGGCGGGATCCATATCGGCGGATGACGCGCTTTCGCGTGGTTTCGTTAACGAATGGTCACTAGGGTCACGGACGTGGTCGTGATTTGCACGCCGCGTACCTGATTGGCGGAAACGATGCAGCAGATTGAAACCTTTGATCCGGTCGAGGCCCGCCGCAGTCGTTACGCCCAGTACAGGGGTCTGGTCGCGAAGTTGACATTCGGTCAGTCCACCGTGAAGGGCGTGGTCCGGTCGGTGCGTGAGGACAGTTCCTCCACGCCGGTACGATGGTTGGTCACCGTCGTCACCCAGTAATCGCAACGCTGCGATTTCAACCCGACATTCCACCTGACGGAAGCGGGCCGGTGCCAACCGGCTCGCTTTTTTGCGTGCCGCGATTTAAGGATAGGTCTCCCCGGCGAACCAAGAACAACAAGGAAATCCCGTGGCGGACTTCGCGCGCAATACAATTATCGATCGTCGTTCCGTCCTCGCGCTGATCGGCGCGGCATTGGTATCCGTTCCGGCGCAGGCCGCGCAATATCCGTCACGACCGATCAAGATCATCGTGCCGTTCGGGCCGGGTGGTTCGGGTGACATCTCCGCACGCCTGATCGGCAAGCAGATCGAGGAGAAGACCAAACAGGCTGTCGTTGTCGACAACCGCCCGGGTGCCAACGGCATCATCGGCACGATGTCGGTGAAGACCGCCGAGCCCGACGGCTATATGGTGCTGCTGATCACCACGTCTACGCATGCCGCCAATGTCAGCCTCGTTCGCAATCTCAGCTATGACCCGGCGAAGGATTTTACCGTGGTCGGCGTGTTCCGCTCCAGCGGCAGCTATTTAATGGTGCGGCCGGAGGCGCCGTGGCGCGATCTCCCGAGTTTTGTCGCCGCCGCCAAGGCCGCGCCGGGTAAACTGGTGTTCGGTTATTTCAATGCCTCGTCGCGGACGCCGCCGGAATATCTAGGCCGTCTCGCCGGGATCGAGCTGCAGGGCGTGCCGTATCGCGCCATCGCCAATGCGATTGCGGACCTGATCTCTGGCGAAATCCATTGCCTGTTCATGGATACGACGGCGTCGAACCAGTATCTGCAAAGCCGCCAGCTACGTCCGCTGGCGATCACGAGCCTGACCCGCGCGCGAGCGACGCCCGACGTACCCGCGGTGGCCGAAACCTTCCCGGGATTCCAGTTGACCGGCTTTCTCGGCATGGCCGTGGGATATCGTGGTGCAGTTGAACGGGCTCATCAACGAAGCCCTGACCGTACCGGAGTGCGGCGGCGGATGGACGAGTTCGGGCTGTCCTATGACATCACCGATCTCGCGGCTTGCGAGGCCGAGGTGCGGGCCGAACGCGAGCGCTGGACCGAATATACGCGGGTTGCCGGCATCCAGCCGGAGTGAGGCGTTCAAGCGCGGATAGAATTCCAATAGAGGATAGTGATGGCTGTCTATATCATCGCGCAACTGAAGTTCACCCGCCGCGAGCTTTACGATCGCTATCAGTCGCGCTTCATGGGCGTGTTCCGGAAATTCAGGGGCAAGCTGCTGGTTGCTGACGAGCATCCGGTCGTTCTCGAAGGCGAGTGGCCGCGCGACAAGGTCGTGATCATGGAATTTCCCGATGCCGCCGCGGCGCAGGAATTTCAGACCTCGCCGGAATATCAGGAGATCTCGGTCGACCGCAAAGGCGGCGCGGAGGCCATCGTACTGACGGTACGCGGCCTGTCCTGAGCAAGGCGGTCCGGCCGTTGCTCATTTCCCCGTGAACGGGCGCATCGAGTCGACAGCCATGGCCGTCGATGCGATTGTGATCATGACGATCGTCATATAAATCTGCTGCTCTTGGCCTTCGATGCAATGCGGGAGCGGCAGTCATGGGAACGGCAATTATAATCGGCGTGGGTCCCGACCAGGGCCTGGGCGCGCAGCTCTGCAAGCGGTTCGCGGCCGAAGGCCTCAATGTTCTGGTGGCAGGGCGCACCAAGCCGGCCCTTGATGCGGTCGTGGCCGACATCGTCGCAGCCGGAGGGCGCGCCACGGCCGTCGTCGCGGACGCCACCGTTGAGGCCGATATCGTTGCGCTGTTCGACAAGGCCGGGGCCGACCTCGAGCTTGCTGTCTACAATGCCGGCAACAATACGCCGGGCAAGATCATCGACATGGAAGCCGGCTATTTCGAGCAGAGCTGGCGCGTGGTCTGCTTCGGCGGTTTTCTGTTCGGGCGCGAGGCCGTTCGGCGCCTGGTGCCGAAAGGATCGGGGTCGCTGCTGTTCACTGGGGCGAGCGCCTCACTGCGGGGGCGCTCCGGTTACGGCGCATTCAATTCGTCGAAGGCCGGGCTTCGTACTCTGGCGCAGGCGATGGCAAAGGAATATGCCGCTGACGGCATTCACGTCGGCCACGTCGTGGTCGATGGCGCGATCGGCGGCGAGAAAATCATGAAACGGTTTCCCGATGCGGCCAGCCGCGAGGAGCGGCTGATCAGCATCGACGGTATCGTCGATGGCTTCGTCTTCCTGCACAAACAGCCGCGCCGGGCCTGGTCGTTTGAACTCGACGTGCGGACATCGCAAGAGAATTGGTGATCCAGGGCCGGTGAAACACGCGCTTTCCCAACCCAGACCGATTGTGGCATGACGTTATTCCCGCGATCGCCGGGATTGCCGTCAGGAATTTGCCATGCCCGCCTTTCCGACCTCGACCACCGTTCTCGATTCGATCCTGTTCCGCGATGCCTTCGGCACCCCGGCGATGCGCGAGGTGTTTTCTGACTTCAGCCTGATCTCGCGCTATGCCGAGGTCGAAGTAGCACTTGCGAAGGCCGAGGCGCGCTGCGGGGTGATCCCGGCGGAGGCAGCCCTTGAGATCGCGAAGCGGACGGATGTCGCAGCACTTGATTTCGATTTGCTGCGCCGCGAGACCGATATCGTCGGCTATCCGATCCTGCCGCTGGTGCACCAGATGGTGAAGCAATGCGGCGAGGCCGGGCGCTACGTGCATTGGGGTGCGACCACGCAGGACATCATGGATACCGCCGTGATCCTGCAGGTGCGCGGTGGCCTTGAAATCATCGAGAAGGATATCGCCGAACTGCGCGGCATCCTCGCCGGTCTTTCGAAGCGCTATCGCGATACGCCGATGGCGGGTCGCACCCATTTGCAGCAGGCGCTGCCGGTGACATTCGGTTACAAGACCGCGATCTATCTGGCGATGTTCGACCGCCACGCCGAACGCCTGGCGCAATTAAAGCCGCGCGTGCTGGTCGGCCAGTTCGCCGGCGCCGCCGGCACGCTGGCTTCGCTCGGCGATCAAGGCTTCGAGGTGCAACAGGCGCTGTGCGAGGAGCTCGGCCTCGGCGTGCCCGTCTCCACCTGGCACGTCGCGCGCGACGGCCTGGCGGAAGTGATGAATTTCTTCGGCCTCGTCACCGGCTCGCTCGGCAAGATCGCGCTCGACATCATGATAATGGCCTCGACCGAGTTCGGCGAAGTCTATGAGCCGTTCGTCAAGGGGCGCGGCGCGTCCTCGACCATGCCGCAGAAGCGCAATCCGATTTCGTCGGAGCTGATGCTGGCGGCGGCCAAGGGCGTGCGCCAGCACGCCGGCCTGATGCTGGATGCGATGGTGCAGGATTTTGAACGTGCCACCGGTCCCTGGCATGCCGAATGGATGGCGATCCCGGAAAGTTTCGTGCTGACCGCCGGCAGCCTGCATCAAGCGAAGTTCGCGCTCGGCGGGTTGATCGTCGACGAAAAAAAGATGGCCGAAAATCTCGACATCAGCCGCGGGCTGATTGTCGCCGAAGCCGTCATGATGGGACTGGCGCCTGATATCGGCCGGCAGGAGGCGCATGACGTCGTCTACGACGCCTGTCGTATTGTCAATGAAAAGGGCATGACGCTGGCGGACGCGTTGTCGGCGGACCCCAGAGTCTCCGAGCGAATCGATCGCGCGACGATCGATCGCCTGACCTCGCCGAAGAATTATCTCGGTCTCGCGCCGCAAATGGTGGACCGGATTCTGGCGACATCGAAGCGCTAGAGTCCGCCTGCATCAGATTGTGGCGAAGTGGCGCCTTCTGAACAGGCGATGTGATGCGTTAGAGTGCATCTCAAGGACTTATCAAGAGCCCCTCAAGGCCACTCACATCTATTTGTGTCAGGGTCTGCGAAGTCTGTGAAAGATATCACAGGCTGCGTGCGCGATCGCTGACATGTTGCCGTCGCGAAATCAGGATCCACCAACACGAGGGGTCATCAGCGATGCGCGATATTGAAGCTTCATCTCGTCAGCGAGTGAAGCGCAAGAATATTTTAGTCCGTATCCTCGAAGCGCTTCACGCTTCGAGGCGTTTTGAAGCCCGGCGCGTGCTTCGCCGCTACGACCATTTGATCGAGCGGCATCCGTCGATTGCCGCTGTCAGCATTGTACCCGACGCATCACACACAGAGGAAAGTCATCGAAATGCCCACGGAAATAAGAAGCCCGTCCGCGCCGCTGGTCGAAAAGGCCGAAGCACCGCAAGCCGTTCCGTCTGGGATCAATTCGCCTGACGCAACCTCGCTCGGCCTCACGCCGCTCGCCATCGCAGCCATTCTTGCGTTGGTCCTTCACGTCGCCAGCGGCGTCATGCTCGACCGCTCGCATGCGAGCCCGATGGGCGCGGCGCTTGACGACTGCGTGACGTGCCCGACGGAGGCCAGCCCGCCACAGCCATCGCTGCCGTACGACTAGTCTGCATCACCGGAGTGAAGGCCCATGCCGGATCTGGCGACAAATCTCCTGCTGAGCGTTGCCGTGTTCGCCGGGGCCTTCGTTTCGGGTCTGGCGGGTTTCGCCTTTTCCGCCGTCGCGGGCGCGATCCTGCTTCGGATTTTCCAGCCGCTGGAAGCGGTGCCGCTGATGATGGCCTGCAGCGTCGGCGTGCAGGCCGCCAATCTGTGGGCGCTGCGCCGGAATATTCAGTGGGAGGGCAGTCTGCTGCTGATCGTCGGCGGCGCGCTGGGGATTCCGATTGCCGTTCACCTGCTGCAGAACGCCGATACCTATATTCTCCGAGCGAGCTTCGGCGTCGTTGTCGCCTTGTATGCCGGTTACATGCTGTTCCGCCCGGCGCTGACGCGCTCCGACGGTACCGCGAGCCGCCGTCTCACCGCGCTGGTCGGATTTGGCGGCGGCCTGATCGGAGGATTGACGGCGATGCCGGGTGCCATTCCCACGATCTGGTGCGACATGCGCGGCATGCCGAAGGGTGACCAGCGCGGTCTGGTCCAGCCTTTCATCGCCATCATGCAAATATTCGCGCTGGTGCTGCTGCTGCAGCGCCACAGCCTGTCTTCCAAGGTGGTGATCGACCTCGCGATCAGCCTGCCGGCGCTGTTTGCCGGTTCCGCGCTCGGCATTCTGGCATTCCGGAACATCAACGAGGTCGGCTTTCGCCGGACCATTCTTGTGCTATTGCTGGTGTCAGGCGCTTCGCTCGCTCTGGCCTGATGTCGTGACTTGACGTCGTGATTTGGGCCGGAGGCAGTGGAGCCGATATATCCAACAGCATTTGGCCCTGACAACATGACCGCACACCAGCGCAATCTCTCCGCCTCGATCGACCCCGTCAAACTCGACCGCCTCGCCGAAGTCGCCGTCAAGGTCGGCCTGCAATTGCAGCCGGGCCAGGACCTGCTGTTGACCGCGCCTTCGGTGGCGCTGCCGCTGGTGAGGCGGATCGCGGAACATGCCTACAAGGCCGGCGCCGGAATCGTGACGCCGTTCCTGTCGGATGAGGAGATCACGCTGTCGCGCTATCGCTACGCCCACGACAACAGCTTCGACCGCGCCGCCGGCTGGCTCTACGAAGGCATGGCCTTGCCATCGTCGGCGACAACCCGATGCTGCTGTCGGGCGAAGATCCAACAAAAGTTGCGCGCGCCAGCAAGGCCAATTCGATGGCCTATCAACCGGCGCTGGAAAAAATCGTCAATTTCGAAACCAACTGGAACATTATCGCCTATCCGAGCCCGGCCTGGGCCAAGCAGGTCTTTCCGGACGTTCCGGAAGACGTCGCGGTGGCGAAGCTGGCCGATGCGATCTTCGCGGCCTCGCGTGTCGACCAGGACGGCGCGGTGGCGAACTGGAACCGCCACAATGCGGTGCTGCGCGAGCGCACCAACTGGCTCAACGGGCAACGCTTCCACGCGCTGAAATATTCCGGTCCCGGCACCGATCTCACCATTGGCCTTGCCGACGGTCACGAATGGGAAGGCGGCGCGTCGACCGCCAAGAACGGCATCACCTGCAACGCCAATATTCCGACCGAGGAAGTCTTCACCACGCCGCACTGCCGCCGCGTCAGCGGCCATGTCGTCTCGTCCAAGCCGCTGTCCTATCAGGGCACTCTGATCGACAACATCGCGGTGCGGTTCGAGGAAGGCCGTATCGTCGAGGCCAAAGCCTCGCGCGGCGAGGAAGTGCTGAAGAAGGTTCTGGAAACCGACGAAGGCGCCGCGCGCCTCGGTGAAGTGGCGCTGGTGCCGCATTCGTCGCCGATCTCGAAAAGCGGGCTGCTGTTCTTCAACACGCTGTTCGACGAGAACGCAGCCTCACATATCGCGCTCGGCCAGTGCTATTCGAAATGCTTCATCGACGGCGGCAATCTCACGCCCGAGCAGATCGCGGCGCAGGGCGGCAACAAGAGCCTCATTCACATCGACTGGATGATCGGTTCGGCCGAGACCGACATCGACGGCATCCATGCCGACGGCCGCGTCGTCCCGGTGTTCCGCAAGGGCGAGTGGGCGTAACAATAGCGTTTTCGAGCGAAGTGGACGCCGGTTCGCGTCAAGAAAACGCGTCAGCAAAAAGAGTGGAGCCCGGTTCGGAACCGGGCTCCAGCGCGGCGGCCATTGGAAGCAACGCCGCCGCTCAGGGCGCGTCGGATGCAAGAATGACAAGCGTCTGCGCGGAGGGCGGGCAACTGATCGTTGCTTCCAGCGTATCGAGAATGTTTTCGATCGTGAAGCGCGGATCCCAGAGGCGGCTCTTGCTGCCCGTGCGGGCTTCCTGCGCGGCCTCGCGTGCCGACAGGATGGCGTTGGAGTAGATCGACAGCAGCGAAAGGCGCTGATCGACCAGAGCCGCCGACAGCGGCAGCATCCGCTTCAAATGCGTGAAGCAGGCGACATAGCCGGCATTCCATCGATTGTTGAGTGCTTCCCGGAGCGTCCTGGGGTCGGAGGCCTGCAGGTTCGAGATGAAACGGATATAGCCGCGCCAGCGCTCGTCGTCGCCGAGCTCAATGACCGGCATCACCAGTATCAGCAGAACCTCGCGGATCGTCGCCGGTCCGCCGCGCGCTTTCATCTCGCGCAGCATGCCCTGTCGCCTTTCGTCGAGCACCGCTGCGCCATCGACGACCATCTGACGGATCAGCTCTTCCTTTGAGCCGAAATGGTAGTGCAGGGCGGCGTTGTTGCGCTGCCCGGCCGCGGCAACGATCTGCTGCACGGTCACTCCCTCGGCGCCATGGCGGGCGAACAGCAGTTGCGCCGCCGCCTTGATCTGGTTCCGGGTCTCTTCCGATGCGGCGCGGGGCACGGCCCGCATTTTGGTTGACATGGTTGACGACCTTATCATAAGTTAAGCGAAATCGCTTAATAAAAATCCCGGGAGAAATCCATGCGCGTTCTCGTCGCTGGCGGCGGTATTGGTGGTCTAACTACTGCGATTGCGCTGCGCCATCAAGGCATCGACGCGCTGGTGCTGGAGCAGGCCGAGGTGATGGCCGAGATCGGCGCCGGCATCCAGCTCGCCAGCAATTCGGCCATCGTGCTGCGCGAACTTGGCCTCGAGCAGGCGATGCGCGCCGTCGGCGTCAAGCCGCAGTCCTATGATTATCGCGACCTGCGCACCGGCCGCATGCTGTATCAGGCGCCGCTCGGCGACGAGGCTGCGGAGCGTTACGGCGCGCCGATGTACAATATCCATCGCGCCGATCTGATCCAGATTTTGTTCGATGCGGTTCCCCCCGATGCGAAGCGCCTCGGCGCATGCTGCGTCGGGATTTCGCAGGACAAGGACGGCGTCGAGGTTCGGCTGCAAACCGGCGAAGTCCTGCGTGCGGATGCGCTGGTGGGGTGCGACGGCATCCATTCGGCCGTACGCCAGCATCTGCGCGGCAACGAGGAAAAGCATTTCGCCAATATCCTGATGTGGCGGTCGCTGATCCCGGCCGAACGTCTCGAAGGCCTCGGACTTGAAGAGCGCGGCAATTACTGGTTCGGTCCCGGCCGGACCCTGATTACCTACTGGGTGCGGCCGAAAAATCTCTACAGCATCCTGGCGTCGGTGCCGGCGCACGAGGTGCAGCGCGAATCCTGGACCGAGAGCGGCGACATCTCGGAGATGTTGCGCTCCTTTGACGATGCCGAGCCGCGCGCCCGCGCCATGCTCGAGCAGTGCAGGAGCACGTTCATCACCGGCATGTATTATCGCGACCCGATCGACAGCTGGACCTCCGGCCGGGTCACGCTGCTCGGCGATGCCGCGCATCCGATGGTGCCGTTTCTCGCCGCCGGTGCCGGGCAGAGCATCGAGGATGCCTGGACGTTCGCGCGCGTGCTGGCGCGCCGGCAGGATGACGTGCCGGGCGCGCTGCTCGAATATGAGCAGCGGCGGCTGCCGCGCACCACGCGGATCCAGGCCGGCGCGCGCGCCGTCGTCAAGCTGATGCATGAGACGGATGGCGGCCGCCTGCGCGACCGCAACGGCCGCTGGAAAGGTCTGGCGCGCATCGATCCGATGGCCGAATCCAGCTGGGGACTGGCCTGGGATTACGACGTCGTCAAAGCGGTCGAGGCGCCGCCCGGCGAAGTGCGCAACGTCACCGGCCTGCGCGAAGGCAAGCGGCTGCTTCGTCCCGAAGGCCAGCGCGCCTTCGATCTCTGGAAACACGCATTTCAGCCCGAAGACGTCGCGCGCGGTCATGATGGGCTGCGCGAGGCCTATGACCGCTTCCTGACCACGAACTTTCCGCTGCCTGAAGACACCGAGGCCGTCGAGGACGAACTCGGCGACGTCAAGGCCTGGCAAGTTGCCGCCAAGGACGCCCCGCGCGGTAACGTCGTGCTGCATTTCCACGGCGGCGGATATCTGATCGGCTCGGCGAAGGGATCGCTGGAATATGCCGGCCGGCTGGCCGCCGCGGTCAACGGTGTCTGCTACACGGCCGAGTATCGTCTCGCGCCGGAGCACCCCTATCCGGCGGCGATCGACGATGCCGTCTGCGCCTATCGCGCGCTGCTGGCGCGCGGCATTCCCGCAAGCTCGATCCTGGTTTCCGGCGAATCGGCCGGCGGCGGTCTGGCGGTGGCACTCGTGCTCGCGCTGCGCACGGCGGGCGATCCGCTGCCCGGCGCGATCCTCGCGGTGGCGCCATTCTCGGATCTTACGGTGTCGGGACCCAGCGTGCGCGCCTTCAACGGCGACGATCCGGCGGCGAACCGCGATCTTCTGAAGTTCATGGGCGCGTCCTACTTCCAGGGCCATGAACCGACCGATCCGCTGGTGTCGCCGTTGTATGGCGACCTGACCGGCCTGCCGCCGCTGTTCGTCACCGCCTCGCAAGGCGAGGTGCTGTTGAGCGACACCACGCGTCTGGCGGAGCGGGCCGAGAGGGCCGGCGTCGATGTGACGCTTCGGCTGGTCGAGGATTCCGTCCACGTCTACACCATCTTTCCGTTCTTGCCGGAGACGCAGAGCACGATGGCGGAAGTGGCCCATTGGGCGCAGCGCAAACTGCGCCGCAACGACACGCAGCCGCAAGCCGCGGAATAACACGTCAACGACCAACAAGAACAAAAGCCGCGTTCGACAAGCCGCGCGGACAGGGGAGAGAACGATGAGAACAGCCATTTCGCGTGCGGCCCTGGTGGCCGCGACGCTCGCGGCGGCATGCACTGGAGCGGTCGCGCAGGCGCCAGCGATTTCCGACGGCACGGTGAAGATCGGCGTGCTGACGGATATGGCCGGGGTGTTTTCGGATCTCGCCGGCGCCGGCGCCGTTACCGCGGCGCAAATGGCGGTCGATGATTTCGTCGCGCAGGCCAAGCCGCCGTTCAAGGTTGAACTGGTATCGGCCGATCACCAGAACAAGCCCGACATCGCCACCGGAATCGCACGCCAGTGGTACGACACCGGCGGCGTCGACCTCATCACCGATGTCATCAATTCGGGCGTTGCGCTCGCGGTTTCCAGCGTCGCCGAATCCAAGAACAAGATGTTGATCGTGACCGGATCGGGTTCGACGCGGCTGACCAACGAGCAGTGCTCGCCCAATACGATCAGCTACACCTGGGATACCTATTCCTACGCCAACGGCCAGTCGCGGATCGTCAAATCGCTCGGCCTCGACACCTGGTATTTCGTCGCCGTCGATTATGCGCTGGGCAAGTCGCTGGTGGCGGAGGCTTCGGCCGCGATCGCACGCTCCGGCGGAACTGTCGCCGGCACGGTCTATCATCCGATCTCGACCACGGACCTGTCGTCCTTCCTGCTGCAGGCGCAGGCCTCAAAAGCCAAGGTCGTTGGCTTCGCCAATGCCGGCGCCGACCTACTCAACTCGATCAAGGCGGCCAAGGATTTCAACATCACGCCGGGTCAGACCATCGTGCCGTTGGTCGGCACCATCACCGAAGTGAATGCGCTTGGCGCCGCGGCGACGCAGGGTATGATTCTGGTCGAGCCGTTCTACTGGGACCTCGACGATCTCTCACGGCAGTGGAGCAAGCGCTTCTTCGCCAAATTCGGCAAGATGCCGAACTTCGTTCAGGCTGGCGCCTATTCCGCCGTGATGAATTATCTGAAGGCGGTGCAAGCGGCCAGGACTGACGATGCCGACGCCGTCATGAAGCAGCTCAAGTCGACGCCGATCAACGACATGTTCGCGCGCAATGGCCGCATCCGCGCCGATGGACGCATGGTCCACGATATGTATCTGGTCCAGGTCAAGGCGCCGGCCGACGTCAAGGACAAGTGGGACTACTACAACGTCAAGGAAACCATTCCGGGTGACGAGGCGTTTCAGCCGCTCGCCACCTCGAAATGCCGCCTGGTCACGCAGTAAAGAACATAGCGTTTTCAAGCGAAGTGGCCACCGGTTCGCGTAAAGAAAACGCGTCAAACAGAAGAGTCGAACTTGAGCCTGTAGAAGTCTGTCGCCGTTTTCGAAAACAACGCGGTCTTCTCGGCCTCGCTGTATTGTGCGCTGAGCCGCTTGAAGGCGTTGAAGATCACGGGATAGCTGCACTGGCCTTTGTCCGGCGGAAAATTGCTCTCGAACATGCAGCGGTTGGGCCCAAAGGCTTCGATGCAGGTCTCGATATAAGGACGCCACGCCGCGGCGGCTTCTTCCGACGACGGCGGCTTCGGCCGCAGATGAAAGTCGTAGCCGAGCAGGCACATCGCCAGCCCGCCGAGCTTGACGACGACGTTTTTGCATTTGGCGATTTCCAGGATAGAGGCCTTCCAGATCGGGAACGTCTCCTCGCGCTTGCCGGCGAAGCGGCCGATACCGACCGGGCCGCCGCAATGGTCGAGCACGATTTTGGTGCCGGGGAAGGCGCGGGCGAGATCGGCGAGCTCGCCGATCTGCGGATGAAACAGCCAGGCATCAAAACTCAGCCCAAGCGGCGCGAGGCAGGCAAAGCCCTTGCGGAACACAGGATCCAGCAGCAGGCCCTGCGGCCGTGTCGCATACATGTTGGCGACGTTGGGATCGGCGTCCCAGGCCGAGGAATGCCGGATGCCGCGAAAGCGGCCGTTGCCGGCGACGATTTCCGCCTCCAGCACCGGCTTGGCGTCGTCGCCGAGCAGGAGATTGACGTGGCTGACGATGCCGGCGCAAAGCGCGGCCTTGCCGTAGCCGCCGCTGGCCGCCATCGCCGCAACGCCGTTGGCGAACTCGACTTCGCCCACCGGGCGGAATGCTTCCGGACCGTTGGCGCGGTACATCGAACGGCAGTCGACATAGACGGTCGCGATGACGTTGTGGCCGGAGGCGGCATCGGCGGCCATTTCCTCGATCATGTAGTGCAGGCCGCCGCGGTGCCAGAGATGGTGATGCGGATCGACGATCGGGCGGGCCGGGTCGATGATTTCCTCGGTATGCAGCGCAAGCCAGTTTTCGCGCGGATCGGCGTATAGCCCGCTCTTGAGGGCGGGTGCGGTGCTGGCGGCCATTATTTCACTCCCTGATTTTTTTATTCGTCATTGCGAGGAGCGAAGCGACGAAGCAATCCAGACTTGCGCTGTAGCTCTATGGATTGCTTCGCTTCGCTCGCAATGACGGTATTACATCAATCGGTCTTCTCAAACCCCGTCGAGAATGATCACCGTCGGCGTCGCCGGCAGCGTCTCCCTTGAAATCCTCAGCGTCCGCTCGCTGCGCTGGTCGATCTGGAATTGCTGGCCGATCAGGCGCATGAATTCGTCGAGCGGGGTGGCGAAGCGGTGCATCGGCAGCACCACGGAGGCGCGCAGGCGCTTTGTAATCTCGGAGACGCCGTCGAGCGACATCGTGTAGGTGCCGTCGATCGGAACCATCACAATATCGAGCCGGCCGATCGCCGCAAAATGAGATTCATCGAGCTTGTGGTGCAAATGCCCGAGATGGCCGATGCAGAGGCCGGCGACCTCGAAGATGAAGATCGAGTTGCCGTCCTTGATCATCTCGCCGCCGGAACCCTCGCCAAAATAGCGGCGGATATCGGTGGTGACGTTGCGGATATAGACGTCGCCGACACGCAGTCCGATATGCGCAGGCTGGCCGTCGTCGCCCCAGCCGTGCAGATAATGGGTCGAGTGCGCCCGGTTCATGGTGACGACATCGGGCAGCCGGCCGGTCCGGTAGGCGCCGTTGAAATCGGTCGCGATCCGCACGCCGCCGGGCGTGTCGATGTAATAGGTGGAATGGCCGACATAGGTGATCGCGACCTCTTCCGGCTTTTCATTTCCATTGACGGCTACGCGGTAGTTGACTGGCACCGCGCGCGGCGGCGCGTTCGCCATCGCGAGGCACTCGCTGCGCAGCGGCTCCGCAGCGGTGGCCGGCGCGATCAGCAAACCCAGAAAGGCGGTGGCGGCAACGAGGGATCGCAGCATGGCAAGACCTGTCGGCGGCAACAGCCGCTGTGGCTACTCTATCGCTGAAATCGGCATACGTCATGATGACAAACGCGCACGGCTGCGCGCCGGATTTGCTTCATCAAAGGCGAGCAATGCCGTAATGTGGAATACGCATTGGAATTTGCTCTGGAGTTCGCCGTGACTGAAAATGCCTCTACACCGCGCGCGTCTTCCTCGAAACGGCTGGAACCGCTTCGCACTGTCGATGCCGGCGTGCTCAACATTGCCTATTACGAGGCGGGGCCCGCGGATGGACCGGCCGTGAT
>WNFM01192155.1_pt7 | contig 17456 bp, 13 predicted proteins | sample 5400271 | NCBI WGS metagenome assembly WNFM01 (sample SAMN13153352, study PRJNA577476) | soil metagenome | isolation source: 60 cm saprolite on Douglas fir-dominated hillslope | place: USA:California | collected 2013-09-17 | reverse complement strand
TGCGCCCTTGATATTCTCGTTCTCCACTTCGTAGCGTCGATTGTCGTCTTCGGCGCCGAGCCCGGCAATCAAGGGGTTGAAGGTGCGATAGGCCTCGAAGGAGACGTAGCTGCGAATAAGTTCCACCGCCTGTGCTTGATCGATTCTGTCCTTGTTTCGCAGCCCCTCCAGCGCCGCTTGCAGCGCGTCCCGCAATTCGGGAAGCGGGGTCTCGAGCCAGCGAATCACGGTGTAAGCATCTTGATCGTCGAGTCGCGATACCATGTCTCGGAAGGACGTCGCAAAATTATCGGCAAATGACGATCGATTCTCCGCTTCCATCGCCCTCGCTCGAGCATACATGTCGTAGACGATCCCGCGCCCAACCGGCAGGCCGGCCTCCGTGCTTCGCCGGCGGTCGCGCAGCGAAAGCCGCGAGCCGTCGGCGGCCGTGTAGTCGAGAGCGGCCATCTGCAGCACCGACAAGTTGGCGAGATACCGAGCCGCGCCGCCAAATCGCGCATAATCATGGTGGTGTCGGGGTCCTCGGCCGTCGACGGGGGGCGAAACTCGATGTCGGGAGCATCGGCCCACGCTTGCGAGACCATCATGAACAGCAGCAATATCAGCGAACCGACCGCGCTCAAGCCGCCAATTGCCGGAGCCGGCTTCCACGACTTGTTCATTCGCGGTGTCCCGGGTCTTCCGGCCGTGTTGCGCCGGAGGCATCCCCTTCCCGCTGGTCCGCGACCCTCGGCGCTTTGACGAGATGCAGAACGACCGGGAACAGAGCGTGCGCCTCACCGGCCCCCCCGATATGGATGATACCGGTGTGCTGTAGTTCATTCGTGAAGACGCCGATGACGAGTTCGAGCACTTCGTCATCGAGCGTACCCAGCGTTCCGTCCATGAGCACCCACGGCGGCGCCTGCAACAGCAGGCGGGCAAACGCGAGACACAGCTGCTCGTCCTGACTCAACTCCCGGTCCCACCGGTGGGTTCGATCGAGCAAGAGTGCGAGCCGTTCAAGGCCGAAGCGGTAGAGCGCACGGTTGAATGAGCTAGTACTGAACCTATCGGCCTTCAAGGGATAGGCGAGCACCTCCCGCAGTGTCCCGCGGGGCAAATACGGGGTGCCGCGGGGCAGGTAGAATATCTGCTCGCCCTTGGGGCGCGCGATCTGTCCGGAACCCCACGGCCACAATCCCGCCAAAGCCCGGAAAAGCTGGGTCTTTCCGGTTCCCGGAGCACCCAAGATCAGCGCGCGATCGCCGGCCCTGACGACCACCCGCGTCTCCCTCAGCATGTCGGAGTTGGCCGAGGAGACGATCCGGAGGTTGTCGAGCGCCACCGCCCCGGGTTCCCCTTCCGTATAGGCGATGCGGCTTCCGAAGCCCGCCGGTTCCTTGGTGGTCACCAAGGCATGCCGGAAGCTCGCCACCCGCAGCAACGAAGCCCGCCAGTCCGCAATCACGCTGAAATTATCGATGAACCAGCGCAGCGAAGATTGCGCCTGAGTGAAAGCGCCCGCCGCCATCATGAGGCCGCCGAACGACACCTTCCCCATGAAATACAAGGGCGCGGAAACCAATATCGGCGCGACGATCGTCACCCAACCGAAACCGGCGGTGACCCAGGTCAGGTGGGTGTGACCCAGGACGATTCTGCGAGTCGCCGCGAGCACGTTGCCGAGATGCAGTTCGATGCGCCGCTTTTCATCCGCCTCACCTTCCGCCAATGATATTTCATCGACATGCTCATTGACTCGCACGAGCGAGAAGCGTAGGTCGGCCTCGCGCGCGTAGCGCTCCGCGTTGCGGCGGACGAGACCTCGCCCAACCCAATAGCTCATGAGCGATCCCGCGCTGGCATAGACGACGGCGGCCCAGACCATGAATCCGGGGATCGGATAGTCCTGGCCGCCGAAACGTAGCGAAAAATCGGTCGAAAGCACCCAGAGCACACCGGCGAAGGTGCCGAACAGGATCGACGCTTGCAGCAGCCCGATGCCGAGATCAGCCGACAGCTCGCACAGTTTTCGCGCATCCTCATGAATGCGCTGATCCGGATTCACGCCCATCGTGCCCGAGTTGGCGAGCCAGAAGGCCCGGCGCGGCAGCATCCAGTCCCCCAGGAGGCTGCGCGTGAGACCCTCGCGAAGCTTGACCTGCAAGGTTTCGGCGAGCCAGCGTTGCGCTACGTTGAGTACAAGGAGACATCCGGCGATTACGAAGAAGACGCCCAACTCAAACAGGAAGTCGCGCAAGTCGCGCCGCGACAACGCATCGAAAAACGGCTTATTCCAACGATTGAGGCGAATCTGTCCGTAGGCGGTGGCAGAGATGACAAGGACCAGCGAAGCCACCAGCATGGTGAGCGCCTTGCCCACCGGGGAAGCGAAGATCACACGGATCATCATCAGCATTTCCCGCGTGAGGCCCAAATGTGCGGACCCACTCTCGATTGCGCCGGATTTTGGTTTCGAGACGTCTGCCACTTTACTCAGGTACCCGTTGGGGATGTGCTGCAAACGACTTCCGCAGGCGTGCGAAGCAGGATCACTGAATCGCCCGGGGCAATGGTGCACGCGCTTCCGTTGACCATCGCACTGCGCAGTGGAGCCGCCAACGGCGGACGCAAAATTACCTTGGCGCTCACCGCACTGCCGATTTCACATCGCACGGTTGCGGCATCGAGCCTGTGCAGCGAATAACTCAAGGGCCCGTAGAGGGTCGGCATGTTGTTCACTCTCACTCCCGCCCCGTCGAGCCATTCCGGCGCAAGCCCCGCTGCAATAATCAGGGATTCGTCGCTCTCGCGCTCATAGGCGAAAAGACTGCGAACGGCGAGAACGAATTCCGCGGCAATCCAGGTGTGCGGAAGATCTCCCAAGTGGGCAGGCGCCGCGCTGTCGCGCCACGCGATCTCGGGCCACTGGTTCCAAGGCCTTGGACGACGATCCGACATGAAGAACCGCAACAGTTCCAGCGCCGCATCGCGGCGACCAAGCCGCACCAGAGCCCCGATGATGCGAATTTCATAGGGCGTATAGTTCGGCGATGCGAGTTCGCCGCTGCGCTTTCTGCGCCACTCGGCCAGATACGTGTCGAACGTTCGCTCGACGGCCCCGCGGTCAATTCCGTCCGGGATATCCAGCAGGTAGAGCGCGTTCGCCGTCGCCGTCGGGTCGAAGTCCGCCCACTCGATGCTGCCTGGAATGAAGTCCAGCTTGCGCCGCGCCCGCGTTGTTTCAATGGACGCGAACAACGCGGAGTCAAGGCGCTTCGTCAGCGTCTCCCATTGCATCGCGAAGTCCTCGCGGCCGGTCGCGTGCGCCAGGTGTACCGCATCACGCAGGCCCCGCAAAGCCCAGAAGTCGTCCCAATAGGAATGAACCGGCTGGGCAAGGTAGCCCTCATGACTGACTGATACCGGCAGCAGTCCATCCTCCCCCAACAGGCGCTCGATGCACCCGACCGCCTTGGCGACGAAGGGCCACGAGTCCTCGACGAGACGGTCATCCGAGGCGAATCGGTGGTAGTCGGCGATCAAGGCCAGCAGTTGTCCGTGGCTATCGTGCTCCACGAGCCAGTCGACTCCCTCGGTGTCGATACAGCAAGGCACGAAGCCGTCGGCGCGCTGATGGGGCGCATACCAGCGAATGAACTCACGAACCTCCTCCGCGCGCCCCATACGCAGCAAGGCGGCGCTCATCATCGCGCCATCCCGGATCCAGGAACGAGTATACCGCCGAGGTCCCGGCTGCAAAGCGGCGCCGGAGCGAGTCACGAGGATATGGGCCGTCGCAGTGAGCGACGCGCATATGACTTCCTTGAGCCAGCCCTCGCCCGTCCATTGGTTCACGGGCACCCTCGTGCTCCAGTCGAATGCCGGTTCGCCCGTCAATTGCCGCACGCCGACCGGCAGGCAGTCCATGACGACTTCGCGGCCTTCACCTCGTTGACCCGTCAGTTCAAAGTCGAGCGCGCCGCTTGCAAACCCGAAGGGATCATGCACCTCCGTGTCGCGCGGCAGCGTCCCGGCGACAAGACGGGACGCGATGAATCCATCGTCGAAGCACAGCGACCCGAAGCCCGCCGGCGGGGTTGCCGGCACGACACGCGTGGTCTCATTGACGTAGACCGCGCCTTCATGCCACGCCAAATCGTGAATCTCGCTGACTCCGCCCAGCTTGCGGAAACTCTGCCACGGCGGCGTGACCTGAAACGGTCGAAGCAGCACGAACAATCGGGCGGTCGATGGCCGGTCGGTGAGGTTCTCGAATCGATAACGCAACCGCACCGAGCCGCTTAACGTAGCCTCGGCCTGTACGCGCAGACGCCACTCCCCCGTTTCCCATATCGTCGAGGGTACGGGCATCCAATCGTGCAACAATTCCTGCCGCGAATCGACGTCCGCCCAGGTGAAGAGACGCTCATCGATGAATAGCATGGGCTCGATGGAGAAGGATCCTAGACCGACTTCGACCATGCCGTCGTGATTCATCAGCGCGCAATGAGTGCCGTGCGACGTTCCGATAGGCGTCCACAGACTCTGTTCACGATGCAGCCAACGAGGATGCCACCCACGTGCCTCGGCGTCGACGATGTGGTGCCAGAAGGCATGGATGGATCTCGAAAATTCGAAAGACTGCACACGCAAGGCGGCACCCGAAGATGCCTCCTCGAGTTCGAGACGTAGAAACCGGGTCTTGAGGCCGGGCAAGTAGACGTTGCTGCGTTTTCCACCGGCCCTTGCTGCAGCATGAACCGTCGTCCAACGGCGACCGCCGTTCGATGCACGCACGCGAAAGCCGCCGGCAGGGGCGGCACCCAGCCAATCGATGGTCAGACCTCCGATCAGGCGCGGCTGCAGTGAATCGATCACTATCCACGGTCGCGGATCGTCGGGTTGCGGTTTCCATCCGGAGCCGGCCAGGGCCCCCGGCGCCTCAAAATCCGGTATTGCGCTCGAAGCAGTAACCCTTGGGAGCTCTCGAGGATCGCAGTCCTCGATTTCCACGCCCGCAATCCACAACGTACCCTTGCCGCCTTCGCGGGCAACGATGGCCAATTCGAGGGAACCCAGCTTCGAGATCCCGGTACCGCTGGCCGGCCCCCAGGCAAAGTCGATGTCCCGGCTCTCCACCCTCATTCGCGTCCAGTGTCGCGGAAGCCGCAGGCCCTCCTTTTTATACCGCCAGACGTTCTGACCGCTGTCATCGACGAGCTTGAGTTCCAGATCGTTGATCGCACCGTTGCCGCGCAGCCGAAATTGCACCGCATACTCGTTCGGCATCGCCCGCCGGAGGACACGCCGCGCGACTACGAAGCCGCCGCCACCCTTGAAATCGAAATCCATTTGCAGCGCGGGAACACGCCCCATCCATCGCATCGACAGTGCAAGCACCGCGTTGCCGGAAGCGGTCGGCTGCCATTCGGACAGGAAGACCGCTTCCGAGCTTTTCGCAGTCATCGGCGGAAGCCCCTAGCGGTGCCGCTCGAACCATTGGCCGATCCGCTGCGCGACGCGGTCATCGAACGGCAGTAGCCTTCCCTCGAATGCAGCTTCCTGCGAGGCATAGTGTTCAAACGTGTGGCCGGTCGCAGGCATATCCACCAACTCGGCGGCGCCCGGCACATTGTGATTGACCAGCCCGACCATGATTTCCAAGTCGCCGCGGCTCATGATCCAGTCGAACTCGCCGTGCAGGGCAAGCAGCGGCGCCTTGACTCCCGACCAAGCGGCCATCAAGTTGAGATCCTGCAGCTGTTGGTAGTAGGCGACCGGGCGGCCGTATTGATGCTTCGGCTCCCCTTCCCAAAGGCTTTTGAGTTCCGGTCGCCGCGCAAAGATTTCCTGTGGAGGAAGCCGGTCCAGCAAGTAGCCACTGTAGAATTCTTCGACCCTCTTCATGAGTGTATTGAGTTCCGAGGCGCCATGACCTGCAAGCGTCAAGCGCCGCCGCTCGATTTCCAGCATATGCTCATACCACGTCTTGATCCAGCCGCCATCGATCACATAGCCCTTGACCTGGGCGGTTTCCGCGACCAACGGCGCAATGCCTCCCCCGTTGCTGATTCCAAAGATGAAGACCCGGTCAGAATCCACGAACGGGTATTTCCTGAGCTTGCGAAACGCCTGCCGATACGCGGCGAGCTCTGCAATGAAGTCCGTTGCGGCACAGTCCCCTTCCGAGTCGCCGACGCCGGCCTTATCCATGCGCGCGGTTGCGAACCCGGGAAGCTTTGCGATGGACTGGAGCACCAGCTGCGTCGCATCGGTAGTGCCGGGAGGCGCTTCGACGGAATCGCAGCTCAGCCAACCCACGACGAAGATCACGGGAGCGCGGATGCCCGCATCTTGCGGGTGGGTCACGATCAACCGGAGCCGACGCCCGGCGGGATCGCTGATGGAGTCATAGAGGACGGCGACCCCGTGGTAGGACTCGGCGGTCGACCCCGTCTTTCGGGGCAGGCCGCCGGGCTGCGCATTGACGACCGGGGCAGTGAGCATCAGGGCCCCCATGGCCGCACCAGCCCATCGGAAAACCTCGTGCATCATGACCTCCCTCGGCTGCCGCCGATCATCCCCGGACGGGTGAGTCGTGTGCGTGCTCATCGCAAGGCCTCCGGAGTGCTGCCGGCTTTATACCGGAACTTGGCGCCGAAAGGTAGAATTCGATGTGCACACCGAGCTCTCGGGAGCTATCGGAGGCGCAACGGTGTGTCGCCCGTGGACGTTGCGGTGCGCGCACTCTGCAGCGCATTGACTCAGCTAAAAGAGCTCGACGTTTGCTCCGCCATCCTTGGCCGACAACTCGCCGGCAGCGACGAGCATCTCATAGGAGCGAATGTTGTTGCGTCCATGATGCTTCGCGTAATAGAGCGCAGCATCGGCGCGCTCGACGCAAGTACTCGGGCTATCCGTAGGATAAATTTGTGAGTACCCGAGGCTGATGGTTACCCGACCGACTTGCGGAAACTCGAATGCTGCGATGGTCTCCCGCAGTCGATCGAACGCAATTTCGACGGAACAACTGATCAGTACCTCTAAAGCTCTTTTTCATCAATTGGGAGACCAACAACAGCACTTCGTCTCCAAACAAGTGCCCATAGTTGTCATTGATGCACTTGAACTTGTCTATATCCACGAGTCCCAGCCAACTGGGCTCTTTCATACCGCGAGCAGCATCCGCCAGCCGCAATCGCTGCCGAAGCTTCTCAAAGGATGCCTCGTAAGTTTTGCGATTCAGCATGCCCGTCAGCGTATCGAGTTCGCCGTAGTCCAGCAAAGCCAGGTGGTTTTTCAAGATTCGCAAGATGGCGTTGATGTGATCGATGACGCGCGCCCGGAGTCGGGTGCGGCAATTGATGAACAGCAAGCCCGCAACTTCGCGTTCCGCCTCGATCGGCAGGACGGCGTGAACAATCCCGACGCTCGGGGTATATTGCACGACCTGCTGCCGGTGCACACACGACTCCCATTCGGGGATCTCGCTCAGTTCCCGAAGAGTCGATAGATCGTTGGAGCGGACCTGAGGCGTGTGCTTGTTGCCACGCGAGACTTCGGCATAGTTCAGAAGCCGGGTCACGCCGCCGTCGTCAACGAGGCTGTAGATCGCGACCGACTCCGCGTCCAGGAAGTCCAGCAGAAGTTGCACGATCGCACAATGGACGCCGTCCCGGTCGCGGTGCGTCGTGGTTTCGGCGATGGAATTGAGGATCACGTCATTCACGGCGAACTGTCTCTACGTATTTCGCGGGCCCGGCGTCGCCGGGAAGCGGCCGCGGCACCATCTCACTCCGAAATTATCGGTAGCCGTTGGGGGAACTGAAGCCAAGCAGGCGGGCGATCGGTGGATTTCATGACCGGATGCCGCTAGCCAACACCCCAAGGGGGCCTGGGAATGCCCGTTTTGGGCCTGGGGCGGCGATTTAGGGGAGCGGGATACAGGATTCCGAATGGACGCCGATAGCAATCCTACCTATGGCAATTCCGGCATCACAGAAGCAAAAAGCGCCCCCCAGCGCCTTGTCCCCCTCCGAATTCCTCAAGGAGCTGTCCGCTGAACTGGCGAGCGGCGACATTCGCCTGCCATCATTTCCGGATGTTGCGCAGCGGGTGCAGCTGGCGCTCGAGGATCCCCGCGCCACGCCGGACCAGGTCGCACGGGTGATCGGAATTGACGCGGCTCTCGCCGTACGAATCCTGCGACTCGCGAATTCGGCGTTTCTAAATCCGTCCGCGACGCGGATCACCGAGCTGCAGCAGGCTGTGCACCGTCTCGGCCATCAGCTGGTGCGCTGCACGGCCGTCTCCTTCGCCTTGCAGCAGATGAACGCGGGCCCGAGCGTCGCCGTGCTGCGCCCGCAGCTGCAGGAACTGTGGCGCGAGGGAACGCTGGTCGCATCGATCGCGTACGTACTCGCCCGCGAGACTCGAGCCGCGAATCCCGACGAAGCACTCATAGCCGGCCTCATGCACAACATCGGCAGCCTCTATATCATCGTGCGTGCCCACCAGCACGGCGGAGCAGTGGGTGCCGACGAAGCAGCCACCCGGGTGCTCAACAACGGGCACCCGCGAATCGCGGGCGCGATCTTGGGTCACTGGAAATTCGCGCCGTCAATCGTCTCCGCGGTTAGCAACCAAAACGCGTCGAATCTGACGGCCACAGGGGCGGGCACGCTCACGGACGTTTTGATCGCCGCGATTTCGCTCGTGCCCTGCGTGTTCTACCGTGGACTGCTCGACGAGACGGTGACTGCGGTAGCGGCGTTCCAGCGCCTCGCACTGGACGCAGCGGACTGCAAACGGCTGCTCGGCGCCACTGCGGGGCAGATCAAGGCGCTGCACAGCGCGCTGGTCGGGTGACCAAACCGCTCCATTGCACTCGCCGCCATTCGAGCCCGCGCGCCAGGCACCGCCGCACGTTCCTGTCCGCCGCGAGCTCGCCACCGTCCAACACGTGGATGCGCCGATAGCGAAGACATCGACGGGAGGCCACTTATCAGTCTGCTTCCTCATTCATTCTCGAGGGCGCATGATCACGGCAGCCACGCGTCGCATGAACTCTTGACGCTTGGTAGCGATGCCGATTCGGAGGCGTTATGACGCTGGAAAGCCCGCTTCTCTTCGAGACACTCAAGGCAAGCTCCTCGTCTCACTACTTGATCCAGGATCCGTACCACGAATATGGCGTGCAATTCATCGACCATATCTATAGAACATACGGACATCGAGCGATCTGCATCTACACGAACCGACGCGAGCGCATGATTCATGAGGCGCAGTTCCCACAATTGCGATCAGACGCCGTGGTTGCAGCCTACGACGTCAATCTGAATCGACTTGACGATTTCGCCGGCATGATGAAATGGCGTCACAAGATTATCGCCGTGATACCGTTCAACGAGACCAGCGTCGTACCAGCCACTGACATCGCCCACTCCTTGGGATTGAGTTGGGCACAGCCCGGCATCATGCCCCTTTTTCGCAACAAGTTTGCACTCAAGGAATATCTGCGTAACGAGTATCCAAATCTACGCATGAATGCTTCGCGAATCGTGCAAACGACCCAAGACGTACTATCGATTCGACGGCAACGCGAGTATCAGCGCTTCGTCATAAAACCCAACGACGGGTATGGCAATAGAGACATCGCCCTCTTCGACCGCGAATCCACGAAGCAGGAAATAAAAACTTATCTTGCCCGCATGAAGCACTCTGAACTCGTAATGGAAGAGTACATCGACGGAATTGAATTCTTCGTCAATGGCCAAATCGATGCAGGGGGCGATGCTCGTACCGTCGCCATATTTCAATATTCGAGGCGGCCTGCCAACGGACGTCACAACATCGATTTTGAAACATTGCGGATCTGCTACGGCACACCGCTTTTCGACAATTTGGCACGCTATGCCGAAAATGTAATGCGGGCAACCGGCCTTCGGCGCTGCCCGTTCCATCTCGAACTCAAAGTGGACGAGCTCGGCCCGTGCCTGATCGAGGCCGCCGCGCGGCTTCCAGGCCACGGCAATGCGCTATTGAGCGGGGAATTACACGGCCCCACGCTCGATCTCATAGACTTGGCCTGTCACTATTATTTCAAGTCGGACTACCGGGAACTGCCGCTGGATTGGTCCGCATATAATTCCCGGGCGGTTCGGTATGTCCACGGTGTCGCGCGAACGCCGGAACGCATTTGTGAACTGGAAGGCATCGAAGAGGTCGAAGCGCTTCCCGAGTTCCACTCGTGGGTGAAAAAGCTGGTCATCGGTACAAGAATTCAGCGAACCGTGGATTGCCTCAGCATGCCATGGTGCGTCGTTTTAAAGGCAGCGACGGAGGCGCAGGTAAGCAGCGCCGCGAATCGCGTGCGACAGCTCATTCAATGGAATCGCCACGTGGGATCCGTAAGACAGGCCGCGTTGAGCATCAAGTTCAAAATTCCCCGAGTGCTCAACCTAATTCAGCGGGAGATTCGAATGGCCGTCCCACCGTTCCACCTCTCCAACGGCGCGCGCTACGCAGCTAGCCAGCGGGACGGTACGTACCAGCTCCGTGGGGAGCGGCGATGAATTCCGGCAGTGCCTCCGCCTTTGCCGAGAATTCGCGAAGTGCCGGGTAGTTCGCGTCGGGCACAACCTCGGGCAGCATCCGTTGTGTGAAGTGCCAGGCGATTGCCACGCTGACCCCCGCCTGGTTTATTGCCGCGCTGGTGACGGCAAGCGGCCGAGCAATCAGGTCCGTCTCGAGAATCTGATACGCCGCCAGGAGTTGACCGGTTACGCGTGTGATCCAAGGTTCATGCAATTTTTCCGCCGGCCGCAAGGTTCGCTCATAGACGATCTGAATACTCTTTTCGCAGGCCGCGAGCGCCAGACCGATTTGGTGCAGCGTGTGCTGGCGCTCGAAAGGCGCGCCGGGCATCAAGCTCTTATGGCCCGCAGCCAGCGCCTCGGCATACTCGATGATAAGGGTCGAGTCCATCAGCACCTCCCCGCCATCGCAAATGAAGGAAGGCGCTTTGACCACCGGGTTGATCTCCCGAAACTGCTCGAACGTGCTGAAGACGGAGATCGAGCGATGCTCGAAGCGCAGGCCGAGCAATTGCAGAGAGATTGCTACACGGCGCACGTAAGGCGAATCGAGCATACCGATTAATTGCATTGGTTACCCTGCGTTGTTACCGGATACGGCGATCATAGCCCTAAGGCGACGCAAGCTTACGCCGCCGACGGGGCATTTGCGACCGCAATAGCTGTGTCGTGAGGTTCGTCACAGAGGTTGCGCGGCGTTGGATCTTGCGCTCTTCCAACTTCCAGCAACTTCTTGTCCTTACCTTAAGCGCGCGAGTTCCGAAACAATCAATCAAGGGGATCGACTGTTCACCATTGGGAATCCGTCGGGTCTCAAATTTACCGTGACCTCCGGCATCTTCTCTGGATATGGGGAACTCGACAAACATCGCGCGCTGCAAACCGATGCGCCCATCAATCCCGGCAACAGCGGCGGACCCTTGATCAATGAGGCGGGACAGGTCCTTGGAGTCAATACCGCCATCTTGAGCGGCACGCAGGGTATCGGTTTTGCCATTCCAATCGAGCAGGTTTTCGATAGCTTCTTCATGCTTCGGTAAAACCAGAGCAAAGAGCGCAGCGCACAGTACGGCGACTAGCTGAGTAGGCGGAGCATCGAACTAGCCTCCGGGAATCGCCAATGGCGGCCCGGTGAACTCGACTTCAATTGAAATGTCGATCAGGTCGCCGACTCCCATCGTGGTTCCCGGAGCGGGCACACCAAAGGCGATCCCAAAGTCCGAGCGCTTGAATGAGCCGCGGGCGGAAAACCCGACCCGAGCGTGCGGGTCCATCTTGGGCATTCCGGCATAGCCGCCGTTAAATGTGCCGGTCAGAACCACCGGCCGAGTGACGCCATGGAGTTCCAAGGTGCCGGTAATTTCCATCGACTTGGCTCCGGTCATCCGAACTTTTTCCGACCGGAAAACAATCTTCGGAAATTTGGCCGTATCGAGCATCTGCGGCCCCTTCACGATGTCGAAACAGACCGCCGGCGCCGCGTCCAGCTCCAGCGACGAGGCATCGATGGTGGTCACCACCTTGGAGGCCGGAATGTTGCTCGGGTCGAAGGCCAGTTCGGCATCGAAGCGGCTGAATCGCGTCGTGTAGGTGGAGAACCCCAGGTGACTGACTCGGAGTTGGAGACTGGCGTGGGATTTGTCGAGCTGGTACTGACCCGCGGGGGGCGCAGTCACGGGGGGCATCGCCGGCGGCGCAGCCGACTCGGCGGCATGGGAACTACCGCCTTGGAAGCCGAGTAGGACTACCACACCAGTGGCAGCGAAAAACCGAGACATCGTTACCATCTTCTTGCTCATAACACAGTACCCCCGCTGGATTGAAGTGTGGCGATCCGGACGCCTCGCCACTATGTTAGTATCTGCAATGTATCTGATACGGACCCTTCGACTCGCCCCATCCCCATTTCGGCATGGGCGCTTTCTTGTCGATGGGATTCTCCGTCGTTGCAGAATTGAGGGCGGCGATTCGCGAACCACATTCCAAATATCCTACGCCAGGGCGTAGAGAATTTCGACAAATGAGGCGATTGCGCCGTCGAGTCCCTGGACTTTCGCATTGGTGGACTCGATCAGATAGTACTCGTCGGGAGCATGCGCACCGGTTCCGTGGCCAAGTCCAAACCCGCCCGCCGGCAGGCTCAGCGGCGGGTTTGTAAATCGATAACCCGGCCACGACCCGGGACCAGCGCAGGACTTCAGCGCCTGAAGGACGTCGGGGGTCATCACAATTTCGCCAAAATGTGGTGAGCCGATTTCCTCCTCGCCTTCGCAAACGAGTACAAGGTTGAGGGGAAACTTTTTACCTGCCGCATGGACCGCCATCAAGGCGCTCAAAAATGCGTTCTGCGGGCCTTTCTGGTTCACCGCGCCGCGTCCCATGCAGACCGTACTGAGCTAATGCCGAATAGAATGTGAGCTGGACACCGGAACGAACTGGCATAGTTAGAGCATGGGACCAATGATCCAGCGCGCCTATCTTGTTCCAGAGGAACTTGCGGCTTGGAACGAGCGTTCCGCGCATCTCGCTGTTGCCGTAGGCACTGAGGAGATCGGCAGCGCGCTTTCCGCTCTGCTGAAGATCGTCGTCGAATTCGACGCAATCTTCCTTGCAACCTTTCGACGCGATGCGCCACCGGCGGTCGCCTATTTTGTCGGAACCAGGGAACCGGGGACACGCTACCAAGATGGTCCATATCTGCTTGACCCTTTCTACGCGCACTTTCTTAACAGGGGCTCCGACGGCTGCTATCGCTTGAGCGACTTGGCGCCCGACGGCTTCCGGCGCAGCGAATATTTTTCGACTTACTATGGGGGCCTGAATATCGGGGATGAACTTGGCTTGTTGGTGGGAGTGGATCCGCAGTCCTGCGCCCACGTGTCGATAGTTCGCAGGCCGGGCGCCACCGGTTTCACGAGGCGTGACTGCAAATGGCTCAACGCCGGCGGGCCGATAGCCCGTGAGGCGATGCGGCGCATCAATGCCACGCTCGCGCCGCCGACTCGACATCAATCCGTGGTCCACGACAGCTTGCAGCATGCGTACCAAAACTTTGGCACCTCCGTTCTCACCGTACGCGAGCACGAAGTGACGCAGCTCCTGCTGCGAGGCCATTCTGCCAAGGCGATCGCGCGATCTCTACTTATCGCCACTGAAACTGTGCGCAATCATCTCAAGCGCATCTATTCAAAGCTCGGTGTCACCTCGCAGGCTGAGCTATTTGCATTGTTCTTTCGCGTACTGGAACAGGTTGAGCCGGGTTTTGCCGGCGATCCTCTCACGCAATTGCGGTAATTTGACCATGAATTCATTCAGCGCTTCGACGGCTTAGAAATCCGCCGAAGAAAGCGCGCGCATTCGCCTCAAGGCTTTCGATGTGATAGCCGCCCTCCTGCACTATAACAACCGGCACATCCAGAGCGCCGATCGCCGAGCCTAGGCGCTCGAATCCATCGGTTGTCACGCTGACTTGCGACTGCGGGTCATCGACATAGATGTCAAAGCCCAACGCTAGGACGAGCGCATCAGGTTTGAAGCGCTCAAGCTCACGAAACGCTTCGCCGACTCTCTCGAAGAACAACGCCTCTGTCGAGCCATGCGGCATCGGGAGATTGACATTAAAGCCGACGCCTGCCCCCTCGCCGCGCTCCTCCTCGTATCCGGCCACGACGGGATAGAAATTTGTGGGATCACCGTGAATGGAGACATATAGTATGTCCGGGCGGCGGTAAAATATCTCCTGTATTCCCTGACCGTGGTGCATGTCCGTGTCCAATATCGCGATGCGCCGATGCGTGCGCCGAAGTACTTCCGCCGCGATCGCCGGATTATTCAAATAACAGAAGCCACCCGCTCTGTCCGACCGAGCATGGTGCCCCGGCGGCCGGCACAGCGAGTAGGTCTGACGACATCTCCCCTTGATGGCACCTGCGGCCGCAACCGCGCTTTGTGCCGACCAATAGGCTGATCGCCACGTTTGGGCGCCAACCGGACAGCTCCCGTCCGCCAAATAACGCGCCGCCTGCGCCAGCACGCCGCGAAGTGGATTGTTTTCATACACATAAACGTTTGATATCACCTCCTCGCCCCAGTCTTCAGGCATTTTTTTCCATTCTCGATGCGCCGCCTTGAGAAAGGTCAAGTAATTCGCGTCATGCACGGCCGCGATCGGCGCCATTCCGAAATCGGCAGGTTCCAGGATCTCGAACTCCATCGATCGACACGCTGCGACAAGGCGGACGGCACGCTCAGGGATCTCCTGCGGCGACCGCATCCGTCCGCGGGACAGGTAGACGCGTGGATGGTGGAGAAGTTGATCCGAATGAAAATATGTCTGCATCAGTTCGCATCCTTTACGGTGCGGGCTAGGCGATGTTAAGCATGACCTCGACCGCGCGCGACGCGAATCGGTCCTTCCACCCTATCGCCTCGCGCGGACTCCTCTAATGACTCATTTGGGTCATTCCAATTGCATCGCGGAGCGAACAGTCTTGATCGCATAGGAACGCTAGAGGGTCATATGAAGCACCTGCCCATACCATCGACAACATCGGCGGCAATTCCGAACGACGGGCAGGTCTCGCGCGATGACATGGCCCACTTCGTCCATCCCTTTACCCACTTCGATAGCTTCAACAAAAGCGGCTCCCTCATCATATCCGAAGCCAAGGGCGCCTACATTTTCGATTCTCGCGGCAAGCGCTATCTGGACGGCATAGGCGGCTTGTGGTGCATGTCGATCGGATACGGCGAGGAGGAAATGGTTCAGGCGATAGCGGATCAGGCCAGGAAGCTGAGCTTCTATTCCGCCCTCGTCAATGTGACGAACCCGCCTGCAGCTGCGCTTGCGGCCAGGCTCGCGCAGCTCGCGCCCGGAGATCTCAACCGGGTCTTCTTCACTTCATCGGGCTCGGATGCCAACGACACTGCGGTGCGTCTCGTTCACTACTACAACGCTAGACGCGGCAGACCCGAGAAACGCCACATACTCTCCCGGCTCGAGTCCTACCACGGAAGCACGTATCTTGCCATGTCGTTGAATGGCCGCAAAGGCGATCGCTCACCGAATTTTCACTACGCAACCGATTTCATCCATCACGTATCGTCGCCGAACGTCTATCGCCGCCCCGCAACCCAGTCCGTGCCGGAGTTCTGCGATAGCCTGGTGGACGAACTTGAACAGAAGATACTGGCCATCGGTCCAGCCAATGTCGCGGCATTCATTGCCGAACCAATCATGGGCGCGGGCGGGGTCATCGTGCCGCCCCCGGGCTATCACCGCCGCACCTGGGAGATCTGCAAGAAGTATGACGTGCTCTACATCTCCGACGAAGTAGTGACCGCGTTCGGTCGGCTTGGAGCATGGTTTTCATCTGGGGATGTATTCGACATCGAACCGGACATCATCGTGGTGGCGAAAGGTATCTCATCCGGCTACGTACCGCTAGGAGCCACCCTCTTCAGCGACCGAATCTATGAAGTCATTTCCAGTCCCGATCCGAACGCCTGGTTCACCCACGGGTTCACCTATTCCGGTCATCCGGTCGCGTGCGCCGCCGGCCTCAAGAATATCGAAATCATGGAGAAACGCGACATTTGCGGCCATATACGAAAAGTGGGCCCTTATCTTGAACAACGTCTCCACCAGCTGCGCGACCTTCCCCTGGTCGGGGACGTGCGCGGCAGTCACTTCATGATGTGCGTCGAGTATGTCGCGAACAAACACAGCCGCGAGCTGCTGGATGACGGCCTGGATATCGGCAAACGCATTTCGGATCGATGTGAAGCGCATGGATTGATCGTACGGCCTTTGGGTCATTTGAACGTCATGTCGCCGCCCCTGATCCTCACTGAAGGACAGGTGGACGAATTGGTCGATGGTCTTGCGGCAGGGATCCGAGACGTTGCCAACGACTTGCTTGGTGAGGGATACAAGATCGACTGACGGGCGTGATTTCGATACTAGGGAGACCGACAACAATGGGTGATCTGGAACAGAGAAGATCCGCGAAGTGCTTGTTTTCCGCCACAGTATTGGCGGCGCTGCTGTGTATGTTTGCTTCTCGATCGGCGTTTGCCGCGGAAGCAGCCAACGCGCCGGCCAACGAGGAAATTCAAGAAATTGTCGTTACCGCTCAGCACCGGGTGCAAAGCTTGCAGGAAGTGCCGATATCCGTGACCGTCCTCAGCGGCGACACCATTCTTGAAAGCCACCTCCGAGATTTTAGCGATCTTTCGCTGCAGACACCGAGCTTCACGTCCGGTGCAGACTACGGCTACATTCGAAACTCCTCGATGAGGGGCATATCGAACAACCAGTACGGCTTTGCCGACGATCCCTCTATCGCCATGTTTGTCGATGATGTTTATCAAGGGCGCGGCGCCAGCGGTATGCAGGTCAACGCGCTCTACGACATCGACCGTGTGGAGGTCATCAAGGGGCCGCAGGCGACGCTCTTCGGTCGAAGCTCCATTGCTGGTGCCATCAGTACGATTCTCGTGCAGCCGGGCGATGCCTTCTCGGCCTCCGGGGATTTCGGCGCCGGGCAGCGGGATCGCCTGATCGCGCGTGGTGCGGTCAATTTTCCGGTCACTCCGAATCTCGCCATTCGCGTGGCCCTGGACCGTGAAAAGCAGGGTGGCTTCATTACGAATCTGAATGGAGGCCCGAAATTGGATCCCCTGGATGTCGAGGCGGGGCGTGTGATCGTACGCTACAGCGGAATCGACAACCTCGAAGCGACTCTAAAGGCCAGCTACGAGAGTCGAAGGCAAGACGGATCGACGCATCTTGCAGTGGAACTTCCGAACGCAACGGACTTTACGGCCGACGAAACGCTGATCGGACGCCAGAACTACGCCGACTTTTATTCC
>WNFM01302503.1_pt1 | contig 17460 bp, 10 predicted proteins | sample 5400271 | NCBI WGS metagenome assembly WNFM01 (sample SAMN13153352, study PRJNA577476) | soil metagenome | isolation source: 60 cm saprolite on Douglas fir-dominated hillslope | place: USA:California | collected 2013-09-17 | reverse complement strand
TCCAGTGATCGCCATTCAGCGGCATAGACCGCACGATTAGCGATCCAGGAGTCATGCAACGTCGGATCCAGGGGCTCATTGGCGGCGACGCTCGGGCGCAGCATCGAGCACTGCAAACCGTACCGGTCACGGATCGCCCAGGCGAACTGCCTGACCTGCACGTACTCCGCAATCTGGGCATCGCCAATCCGCACGGCGTTGCCCAGCGCGGACGACGCGGCGCCCAGGCTGTCCATCATTTGGTGGATTGCCTCGCGCCAGCCGTCAATGGCATGCAGGCTGCGCTGCCGGCGGGGTATCGCCGCCTGCTCCGTGACTTCGGCCTGCAGCTCCACCACCTTGTCCCATGTGGACCGTATGGCCAGCGCCAGCTGCACGTTGCCGTCGATTTCCGTGGCGCGCAGCGCGCCGAGCGCCACCGCGACTGCCTGCGATGCTTCATTGTAGGTGTGGCGTATGACCGGCAGCGGATCGTCCTCGGCAAGCAAAGCGGTACTGTCCTGCGGTACCTGGGCCCGAACGCTGACCAGCGCATTGAAGAGTGTTTTGTCGGTATCGGCCAGGCGGGCAATCCGGCCGGCCGTCGAAAAATTGTTCCATGCCCTCGCAGCAAGGATCGAGACAGCAATCAGCAGGCCGGACATCAGGATGCCCAACGACGCGATCATGAAGCGCTTGATGGAGGACCGGAACACGTGCCAGGTCGAGGTCTGCCCGATCAGGACGGGTCGAGCATGTAACCGAGGCCACGCATCGTCCTGATCGGCGGGCCGTCAGGCTCGAGTTGCCGGCGCAGCCGTGCGATGTGCACTTCCAGCGCATTTGGAGCCACTTCGTCGTCGTAGCTGAATACTTCCGCCAGAAGCGTCTTTTTCGAAACCACTTCGCGCGCCCTGGCGCTCAGGCACTCAAGTACCGCCCATTCCCGAGGCCGAAGGTGCAAGGCCCGACCGGATACGTCGGCTGTCGCATGCGTGCGATCTACCGTGAGGGTCCCCAGGGCAATGACCGGATTCGGATCGCCGTGTTCGCGCCGCAGGAGCGCGCGCACGCGGGCGCCCAGTTCGCTGGCATTGAACGGCTTCAGCAGGTAGTCGTCCGCCCCCAGATCCAGGCCGCGGACCCGGTCGGTTACCTGGTCACGCGCCGTAAGCACCAGAATCGGCGTCCGACAACCGCGCGCACGCAGCTTGCGGATAACTTCGAAGCCGGAGATTCCTGGCAACCCGATGTCTACAATGAAAAGGCTGCAGGGCTCGGCGCCAGCGCATTGGAGTGCGGTCTCTCCATCGGGGGCCCAATCGGCAGCATGCCCGGCGGACTTAAGCAATGCCATAACACCACGGGACAAGGCCGGGTCATCTTCCACTACGAAAATGCGAGCCAACCTCCCTCCTCAGCCACTTTCCTGGCGCCATCGTGTCACCCAGGCCCGCCCGACTGGACCGGAATTTCCGCCCCGTATCTTGATCTGTCAAGTAATCAGGTGGGATGTCGGCCGCCTGGGGTTGCCCGCGCCCCGCGCCGTCGAGGGTGCCGGGCGCGGGACTCAAGCCCATTACAGTCGGAACGACGCCGACAGGTACACCAGCCGGCCGATCGCGCCGTAGGTGGACACGTCGGTATTGTTCTCAGTACGCCAGGCCGTGGCGCCGGTCGCCGCACCCGCCGCCGGGTTGATGTTGGTCGACACGGGCGGCATCTCATCGAAAAGATTGTTGATCCCGGCCGTCACAGTCACACCCTTGTCAGTGCTGCCGCCGTCTCCGGAATGGAAGCTCAGGCGCGCATCCCAGGCAGAAAAGGCCGCCACCTGCCCGGCGAAGAAGGTGGTCTGACCGGGCTTCTGGAAGTTGATGTCATAGCTGAGGCCCCCGGTGCCGATGTCCTGCACGGAGGTGATGAAGGTGTTGGCGAGACCGGCCTCCCAGTGCCCCTTGCTCCAGCTGGCGGTCGTATACGCCCGCCATCGCGGTAGCGTGCCCTGTGCCCCACCGCCCTGGGTGGTGGTGCCGGCAAAATCATAAATCGGCTGGCCCGGCAGCGCCTGGTACTGGAAGCTCAGCAGGTAAGCCACCTGCGTACTGATGCTCAAGTTACCCTGGTTCGCGGTGGGCGTGTCGTAGTCCACGTTGAAATTCAGGCTGCGGACCTTGGTCTGTCCGAGGTTCGTGAAACGGTCGATCATGTAGAGGTTGGGGTAGTTGCCGCCAACCACGTTGGCGGGATTGGTTACATAGGCCAGCACGTCACCAGGGTTGGCAAAGGCCACAGCGCCAGGCTGCCCCGGAAACGCGTTTGTGGCGATGTTGTTGGAAAAGATGGATGCGGCGCCATGAGCGTTCACGTCCAGCAGAATGTTGTTGAAGCCGATGCCCGCGGGCTGGCCGGTTTCCTTGACGGAGGAATACTCGACATCCACCGCGAGACCGGGAACCGCATCCGGCTTGAGCACGAAACCGAATGACATCGAGTCGGACTTCGCCGGCTTCAGATTCGGATTGTTGCCATCCTCGACCTGCGTCGTGCCCGCAATTGCGGTCGGAAAGGCGTTGGTAATGATAGCGGCGCCGCCCTGGCGGATATTGAGCGGCCCCGCAATCGCATAGAGCGAGGGTGCCGTAAACGACTTTGCCACGTTGCCTCGTACGGTGAGCTGGTGGCCAATCGGCTGCCAGCGGAAGCCCAACTTGGGCACCGTGGAAATGCCCGCATCGCTGTAGCGTTCATTGCGCACCGCGCCGATGACGTCGAAGCTGTAAAGGCCTGCAACATGCCAGTCTTTGCTGGCCAGTGGCACGCGCAGCTCGAGGTATTCCGAAGTGATCGTGCGCGATGCCGAAAACGGATCGGCACTCAGGCCACCGGTGTAGAGGCTCTGCGCCGCGCTCGCCAGCGTGCCATCGACATGCACCCAGCCGTTGGGCTCGGGTGCACCTGAAATCGCCTCCCGCCGCCAGGCTACACCCAGTGCGAACCCTGGCCTCCCCGCGGGCAGGCTGCCCATCGTGCCGGTAATCTTCGCGTCCGCGGAATCGAGCTTGCTGTTGCCATGGATCAACTCGCGGGTCAGCACGTTGCTGAGGGCGCCGGGCGTTACGCCGGCGGCGATCGCAAAGGGGTTCAGAGCTGGCTGCAGCACCATGGCGCCAGTGGGCGAAAAGTCCGAGTGCACCATGCTGAAGGCTCCGCCGGGCGTCGCCGCCCCGGTGGCGTCGAATCCACCCGCCACGGCGAGCGACAGGTTGGGGCTGAATATGACGTTGTTGATGGCCTGATTGAGTGTGTTTTCGCTGTGCGTGTAGCCGAGCTCCCAGTTCCAGTTTCCACCGAACACATTGATCTTGCCTTTGACTCCCATCGTTCCGCGTTTGCTGACTTCCTGGTTCGCGTAGGTCTTCGGGCTGAGGGTGCTTCCAAACACCACCTTGGTGTCCACGGTAAGCGGGTTGTAGAAGGAGCCAGCCAGTGCCGTGACAGTGCTGGTCTGGGGCGCAAAGCGCGTGTAGCTGTCGTTCTGCGCGTATTCGAGATCCCCGAAGAGTTCGACAGCACGATCAGCGGAGAGCTCGCTGTTGAAACTCAGGGCCACGGCCTTCTGCTGTTGTTGCAGCAACAGCGTCCCGAACCGCGACAAGTCGTAGGTTCCGCCAACGCCGGTGCCGGGCGCCGTGGCGACGGCTGCCCCTGCGTTGGTGTATTGGGTGTCGGCGGCCACGCTCGCGGCGGCGCCAGGCAGCGGCGCGGTGATCCCTGGATTCAGGAAGTAATTGCCGATGGCGCCCGGCACGTTGGCAGAGGTCGAGTAGAACGGCGTCGAAAACGGCCGCTGGTACTGGTAGAGGGGTGTCGACTTGTTATAGGTCGCCGACAAGGTGACGTTGGTATGGTCCAGCGGGGAGAAGCCGTAGGTCGCATCCACGGACTTCTCGCTGTAGCCGCCGTCGGCGCCCGCTCCGCGTACGCTGACCTGGCCGCCTTTCAGGTCTGACTTCAGGATGATATTGACGACACCACCGATGGCGTCGGAACCATAGATGGCCGAGGCGCCATCCGTCAGTACTTCAATGCGCTCGATGGCGGCGGGCGGAATCTCTGCGACATTAACGAATACCTTGCCATTCACGCCGGAAATCGAACTGACGGCGAGGCGCCGGCCGTTGACGAGAATGAGCGTGTCCAGGTTGCGCAGCTGGATGGATGAGCCCCCCGCCGTATTCTGATTGTTGTTGGCGGCATTGCTGTTGCCGGCATTGCTGCGCCCGGCAAAGGCGGGTATCTGCTTACGGAGAATATCCAGTACGTTGGTGTTGACACCGGCCGCCGCGATGGCGTCAGCGTCGATGACCGTTACGGGGACCGCCAGCGAATCCGGTGCAACCGGGATGGCGGAACCGGTCACGATGATTTCTTCAACAGGGGCGGCTTCCGGCGCGTTCACCGCGACCGCGTCCTCGGCGGCGGCGACTGAGGCGGCCAGCGTCAGGCAGGCTCCGCAGAGGATTTCCAGTACCGGCCAGCCAGCTCGCGATCGATCGTACGGCATCGAGTTGAACACGGAAATTCCCCCCTTGATGTCCCTGGTGCGATTGCAATCTAACGGAGCCAGCTAAATGGACTCTGAACGATTCCTGACGCTTCTGTAAGCTCGCCCATCGCGCTCCATGGCGGCATCCACCACCGCCAGCGCCGACATATTCACGATACGGCGAACGCTGGCAGTCGGCGTGAGGATGTGGGCGGGCCGACCGACCCCGAGCAGGATCGGCCCGATGGTCACGCCACCGCCCGCGGCGGTCTTCAGCATGTTGAAGCCGATGTTGGCCGCATCCAGCGACGGCATGATCAACAGGTTGGGATCTCCCCTGAGCCGCGAGCCGGGCCGGACCTGCTCCAGGATCCGCCGGGACAGGGCCGCATCGCCGTGCATTTCACCGTCGATTTCGAGTGCCGGTGCGCACTCGAGCACCATCTGCAGCGCCCGGCGCATCTTCAGTGCCGAGGCCGTATCAGCCGCGCCGAAGCTCGAGTGCGACAGCAGCGCCACCCGCGGGACGAGGCCAAAGCGCCGCACCTGCTCCACCGCCAGGCGCACGATGTCGACGATCTGCTCGGCGGTAGGATCCGGATTGACATAGGTGTCGCTGATGAACACCGTCCGGTCCGGCAACATCAGCACGTTCATGGCGGCCACCGCTGCACTCCCGGCGCGCGGGCCGATGGCCCGCCTGATGTGCTCCAGGTGGGCCGCGTAGGTACCGCTGGTGCCGCACAACAGGGCATCCGCCGCCCCCTGCTGCAGCATCTGGGCGCCAAGCAATGTGGCAGACTGGTGCGCGGCCGCCTCAACACTGCTTACCAAATAGTCCCGCTCCGGCTGCAGACGCAGTCCGAGTGCCCTCACCTTGTCGATGATGAACTCTGGGCGGCCGAGCAGGATTGGGCGGGCGATCTGCTCGTCCACGACGACCTGCACGGCGCGCAGGACGCGCTCGTCCTCGCCCTCCGCGTAGATGAGCCGGCCTGGACGTCGCTTCGCCGCAGCAAAAACTGGCTGCATGATCATGCCCGTCTGGTACACGAACTGCCTCAGCTGCTGTTCGTAAGCGGACATATCGGCGATCGGCAGGGTCGCCACGCCACTGGTCATTGCGGCGCGCGCCACCGCGGGCGCGATCTTGATGATCAGGCGCGGATCGAATGCCCTGGGAATCAGCAATTCGGCGCCAAACTGTACTTCCCGCTCGCCGTAGGCGGCCAGGGCGACATCGGAGGGCTCGGCCTGCGCCAGTTCAGCGAGCGCGTGGACCGTCGCCAGTTTCATGGCCTCGTTGATCGTCGTCGCGCCCACATCCAGCGCGCCGCGGAAGATGAATGGAAAGCACAGGGAGTTGTTGACCTGGTTCGGATAGTCGGAGCGCCCGGTGCAGCAGATGGCGTCAGCCCGGATTGAACGCGCCACATCGGGCCGGATCTCCGGCTCCGGATTGGCCAGCGCCAGGATCAGCGGCCTGGGGGCCATGCTCGCCACCATCTCCGGCTTCAGGACACCCCCTGCGGACAGCCCGAGAAAGATATCGGCGCCGGCAACGATCTCGGCCAGCGTGCGGGCCGGGGTCGCGCGCGCATAACGCGCCTTGTCGGCATCCATGGCGACGTGGCGCCCTGCGTAGACCACGCCATCGATATCGCAGATGGTGATGTTGGCGAGCGGCAGCCCGAGCCTGACCAGCAACTCGAGACAGGCCAGCGCGGCTGCCCCAGCCCCGGAACCCGCCAGTTTCACCTCGGCAATGTTCTTGCCGACGATCTTCAGTCCGTTGAGCACCGCCGCCGCCACGATGATGGCCGTACCGTGCTGATCATCGTGAAAAACCGGTATGGACATACGCGAGCGCAGCTGGCGCTCAATATAGAAGCACTCCGGCGCCTTGATATCCTCCAGGTTGATTCCGCCAAAGGTGGGCTCGAGGCTGACAATGGTGTCTACCAGCCGGTCGGGGTCCGTTTCCGCGATCTCGAGATCGAAAACGTCGATTCCTGCGAATTTCTTGAACAGGCAGGCTTTGCCCTCCATCACCGGCTTCCCGGCCAGCGGCCCGATATTGCCGAGACCCAGCACCGCCGTTCCATTGGTGATCACCGCGACGAGATTCCCGCGCGCCGTCATATGGCGGGCTTCCCCGGGACGCTCGACGATCAGGCGGCAGGCGGCCGCCACTCCGGGGGAATAGGCCAGTGACAGGTCCCGCTGGTTGACCAGGCTCTTGGTGGGCGTGACGGCAATTTTTCCCGGCGGGTGCTGCCGGTGATATTCGAGCGCCGACTCTGCCAGAGACTCATCCATGGGCTCTCAGGCAACAAAGCGGCATTGCGAGGCTGGCGTGCGCGTGTCCATGTTGCGGCCCCGGTTCAGGTGATCCTCGCTCTCGGCGGCGCAGCCGACCATGCGCGGATAGAGAAAGACAGTGAAGGCGGCGGCTTCGAGGGCCTGCTCCGACAATGCGCCGTCCTTGAACGGACCCCACAGGATCTTCAGCAACAGGGCCGCGATGACGGCATCGATGTTCACGCAGTACACGGTCCGCGAGACCCCGGCGTCAAACAACGCCTGGACCAGGGCGTGGTAGTACTCGTGGAAGATGTTGTACTCCCCGCGCTCTGTGAACAGCTTCCGCACGTAGACCTCCCGGGGATCCACATTGACCGGTCGGTCCTTGAACACCGGGTGATTGATACCCGGAATCTTGACCACGTCCAGGTTGCCCGCGGACTTCTGGCTGGCCTTGTACCGGGCATAGCCCGCCACGTAGCCTTCGGCCAGCGCCTTCAGGTCGATGCCATGCCCGGGGTCGGTTGGATCCTTCAGCCCGGTGTCACGAAACTGCTCGATCAGAAAGGCAATACCTTCGAACCCATTGCCGCCATGCGCAAAGCCGCTGTGCGAGAGAAAGCCCAGCAAAGCCTTGTTGAGCTGCACCCGCGCCGGGCTCTCCGGTCCATCGGCGGAAACCGCCCCCTTGACCCCCTGTGCCGAAATTGCTCCGGGCCCATTGGTCAGCAACAGCCCCAGGAGCGTCTGCAAGGCGAACAGATTGGCGCTGTCCGGGCCGAGGCCCAGCAACGCCAGATAGATGAACTCCGTCAGCGACCATTTGCCGAGGAGTTCCTGGGCTGACACACCGCACAAATGATCGGGCTGGTGGCGGTCGGCGCTGACGGAAGCCCCAATGAGGGCACCGAACAGGCAGAGCCACCAGGGCAGATTCTCCGCGCTGATCCGGGACAGCCGCTTTCGCATCAGCGGCCCCCAGGCCAGCGTCGCCGCAATGGCCGCCACCAATGCATGGCGGGTCGGGAAGGTACCCGGTTGCTCGAGGTAGCGGACGAACACCGACTTCACGCCGCGGCGCCGCAGCGCGGCCAGCATCGCCTCAGCTTCCGTGTCGCGGCCGCTCCCCCACAGCAACTGACGAAGCTTCTCGTCAGGCTGCACCGGGCCAGGGTCGAAGGATTCATCCATCGCCTCCCGCAGCCCGGCCGCGGCAAACAGGTCGATGAGCGCATGCACGATCTGGCGGGACGCCTCCGCACGTCGCGGCCCGACCACACACGCGGCCGCCGCCAGGATGCAGTTCGGAGAGGCGCCTGATTCACGTGCCGCCTGGGCGGCGCTCAGGGCCGGATCGCCACACAGGTTCAGGCCGGACCCGACTGCCACGTTGATCAGTTGCTCCGAGTTGCCGCCGGGCGGCTCGTGCAGCAACGCCAGGCCAATATTGGTCTCGAAGGACTGCTGCGCCGCCGCCAGCATTGACACGCCGTGCAGGGTGCTGAGCTGGGTCTGCGGATCCATCCGCGAGCAGCCCGAAGCATCCTTCATCGGCTGGCGCGGATACTGTGCGCCGACTTGGCGGTCCAGCGCGTCGATCTGTCCGCCGTATGGCTCCAACGCTCGGCAGTGCGGCAGATCGAGCTCCGCGGGCACTTGCAGGCCCGCATTGGCGCGGAACCACGCTTTCAGCTCCGTACTGCCCTCCGTCGGAAAATCCGGTTGCCTCCCGTTTTCCCGCATGACGGCGGCAAGGGCGGCCGGAATGAAGGCGATGTTGGTGACTACCGCGCCCTTGCGCGAGTAGATCGGCTCCTGCGGCGTATACAGGCCGTCGACGCCGAACTTCTCCATGAACCAGCGCTCCTTGGCCTGCGCGTCATCGCTCCCTCCAGCCATGGCGCCGGCATGGCCGACCGCCCGGGTCAGCGCCGACTTCCACCGGCCCACCACACAGGCGACGACCGGCTTGCCGAACTCAGCGCTCGCCTCGTAGTAACCGCCGGGCTCCACGTACAGCACTGCCGCCCTGCTGCGCGCGTCGTTGCCCAGCGCAAAGGCAAACTCCGGAGCTGCAAATTGAATGTAGACGTCTTTGCCGCTCGAGATCAGCGTCGTGGTACCCCAGCCGGACATCCGCAGATAGGTGGCAATGGTGCTGGTGAAATTGCCGGAGTTGGAGAAAATGGCGATCGATCCTTTGATCAGCGCTTCAGCCGGATTGTCTCCACCCAGAGCTCCGCCAATGCGCACCTGGTTCCAGGCGTCCGCAACCCCCAGGCTGTTGCCGCCAAAGATGTCGATCCCGTTCTGCTGCCCCATCGCACGGATCTCGCGCGAGTCGCGAATGGCCAGTTTTTCAGTGACGATGAATATCTTGCGGAGGTCCGGGTTAACCCGAATCAATTCGGCGACGCCGTCGCGAGCACCCGCAGGCGGCAGGTAAATGACGCCGCAGTTAAATCGATGGCCGTCTGCCAGACCCTCAAGCACGCTGTTGTACACGGGAATGGCACCCGTGCGGCAGGCCAGTGCCTGCCCTCGCCGGCCTGGAGATGTACCGAAGACCACGTTCCCGCCCGAATAGTCGTGCCCTACGGGCGTCACATCGCTCGACTCGCCGCCCAGGATGTTCAATACGCAAACGCGGTCCTGCCGCGTAGCCACCTCGGACAGCGAGCTGATGCCCGAGTAGTACTTGAAATCCCCCACGCCCTGCCTGTACATGGTTTGCCCCGCTCCGCCAAGACGCCCTGTCAGGGCACACCGTGGCGACTCTCGCCCGGCATCCCGTTCCTGATGCGCGCCGCCAGCTGCTCGCGTGCGCCGCCGCGCATCCAGTCATTGATTTGACGGGCGTAATTGACCACTTCGCTCATGTCTGAGTCGAAGCCGAAGAAGGAGTACGGCAATCCCAGCGCATCCAGGGTGTCGCGCAGCGCGGCCATGCCCCGCACCAGGTTGGGCCCGCCCCGGCCGACCACCACAAACAGCGGGCTGGGCCCGCGGGCGCTGAAATGCTCCCGCAAGGCATCGGCGATCGCGCGCAAGGTCTCATGAATGTCCGTGTTGTTCGATTTTCCGCCGATGATGAACAGAACGTTCGACTGCGCGAGCCAGTGCCGGAAGCAAATGCGCGCCACTTCCTTCATTTTTGCGTACGGTGGGTTGCCGCCGAAGTCCGAGGAAATGATCGCGTCGTCTCCCAGCATTTGAGTCACCAGCGAATTGGCGCCACCGCCGAAGGTGGGCGCCAGAATCGTGCCCCTGGGATTGATGACATAGACATCGCTTTGCCCCTGGTAGGTGCGCAGCTGATTGATCTCCTGCTCAAAGTCCGAATAGTCGACGGCGAACAGGTGCGCCGGCAGGTTGAGCCGCTGCCAGCGTGGATCGTCCCGATCAAATCCGCACTTGAAGTCGCAGGCGACGGGCGTCAATCGCCCCTTGTCGTCCGCACGCAGTCGAATCGGGTTGAGCTCCAGGGTGGTCAGGCCGAAGTTGTGATAAAGCTCCCAGAGCTTGGGCAGGCTTTGTACCAGGGGCGAAATCAGCTCCCTTGGCGCCTTGAGATCAGAGAGCGCGTTGGCGACCACGAATGCTTTCAGGCCCGTCAATGGATCGAAGGGGATCTGGGCGACTCGCGCTCGATCGAGCTCCTCGATATCCACGCCCCCGTGGTGAGTCAACGTCATGGTTGGCGCCCGGAACTGAGTGGCGTCAGTGATGGAGAAATAGACCTCGTGCTCGGAAGGAACGGCGCCTTCGAAGGTCACGCCGTTGGACTTGGCGCATTGATTGCCCTGCCGATGCTCGACAAAGTACAGACGCTCCTTCTCCGCCAGGGCGGTCTTCAGGTCTGTGGCGCGCCCGATGAGTCCCGCCTTGCCCTTCTTGCCGACGCCTCCCTTGAACACCGGCTTGATGAATATCGAACCGTGTCGCTCGATCAGTGCCTTGATCTGCTCTTCCCCGGCATCCGGACCCAACACCTCCGAAGCGGGAAAGCCCACGAACTGCAGGAGCCTGGAGCCGTATAACATTCCGGTGATTTGCATTGGCCTGCCGCAGTGTGGCGGCGGATATGCCGCAGCAACTTTTCATGCGTGGCCCCGGTATACGCACAGACTCTGAATGCTGGCTGAAATGAACCTGAAGGTTTGTTTATGCAGCGTCCAGAAGCGGGTGCGGCGCGGCGCCCAGCGCTTTAAGGAGGCTGCGCCCCTGGTTATTGAGCACGGTTCTGTCCGCCGGCCGGGCCTGTGCGACAAAGACCTGGGGAGGCCGCAACCGCTATGAATACCAGTATTCTCATTGACTTACTTTCATCGCTCCCTGGATACCCCCTACGCGAGAACTCTGACCCGATACGGATCCCGGCCGAACGCTGACTCAGCCGGCCCTGGAGAGGCGCGCCAGCGCTGACCGCGCGCGACTGGCGCCAGCAGAGGGTGTATAATGCGGCGCATGGACAGCGTGCCCGCCTCGTCCGTCCCCTCCACCCCGTCCGCCCAAGATTTTCAGGGCAACATCGAGCGCTTCAGCGGTTTCGCGCGCGACTACGACCATTACCGGCCGGAGCCGCCGCAGGATCTGGCGCGCCTGCTGGCCGCTTACGGCGGCTTCGACGCCCTGTCGTTGGTCATTGACCTGGGCAGCGGCACGGGCTTATCCACGCGCTACTGGGCCGACAAGGCGGAACAGGTCATCGGCGTCGAGCCTTCCGCCGACATGCGCTCGGAGGCGCTGGCGGAGGGCGGCCCGGACAACGTGAACTACCGGGACGGCTTCGCGCACGCAACCGGCCTGCCTGATCATTGCGCCGAGATCGTCTGCTGCTCACAGGCCCTGCACTGGATGGCGCCGCAGCCGACCTTCACTGAGGCCGTGCGCCTGCTCAAGCCCGGAGGCGTGTTTGCCTCCTGCGACTATGACTGGCCGCCCCTGAGCGGGAGTTGGGAAGCGGATTTGGCTTTCGAGGAGTGCCTCGGCCGACTGGACCTGCTCGAGCAGGAACTGGGTCTGGCGCGGCAATTGCAGCGCTGGGACAAGAGCGGGCACCTGGCGCGCATGAGGGCCAGTGGCTGCTTTCGCGATGCCCGCGAGGCGCTGTTGCACCATGGCGATCAGGGCAACGCCGAGCGTCTGGTCGGGCTGCTGCTGAGCCAGGGCAGCACGATGAATCTGCTCAAGAGCGGCCAGTCCGAGGAACAACTCGGCATCAGCGAGCTGCGCGAAATCGCCGAGCGCAAGCTGGGCGCGCTCCCCGTGCCGTGGCTGTGGAGCGCGCGGGTCCGCATGGGCGTGGTCTAGGAATCGAGGCGAACCCTGCGCTGACCCCTACGCTGCGTGCGCCAGGCGTCCAGAGCGGGAGCGATCAGAGCCCCGGCAGGACGAGGCCAATGGTGGGTCGGGTGACCACCGAACCAACAATGTACCGTATTGATTGTTCGAATGATTGTCTCGCGAGGAGGCTGCTGGTGCCCCCACGGATGCCCCCAATGATTTCGGCTCTGGCCGGACTGCCGTGGACATCCCCGGCGAAGTAATCCAACGGGAAAGCAATTACACATCGAGGTCAACGCACAAGTTCATCGACCGCATTGTCTTGGCAATTCCAAGCGAACCGGTCGATCGCGTACTCGATGCAGACTGTCATCACGGATCACAACAATGCACCACCGATTCGCGCAAATGCCCCGCACGCCTTTCTGCCACGGCCCGCTGCCAACACCAAAGTACTGCGAACACCGCGAATGCTCTTTACACAGAACTTTAGTTCGGTTCAGAGCCATTTCCGGCTCCAGAGAGCGTCATATCGGGAGTCATATTGTTGAGTTTTATAATGTAGGCGTGCCGGCGCACGCCCCTCCGGCCGGACGGGCGCCACTCCTCTAAGCACGAAAATCTATTTTTTCAGGCTAAAGTAGGGGCCGTGGCGATACCCCGTCCGACGCTCTATATATGACCCTCTTTATGGGCGTGCTGATCACGGCCGTCGTGATCAGCCTGGTTCTCAGGGCGCTCAAGCCCCGGGACGGCGCGCCCGCCCAACCCTGGCCGCTCGAGGCCAAGCGCCAGGTCCTCACTGACCGCGAGCGTGTGCTGTACCAGCGGCTGGTCGAGGCTTTGCCGAGCCACATCGTCCTGGCCCAGGTGCAGCTCCTGCAGCTGCTGAAGTTCAAAGGTGGGAAGCGCAGCTACGCGATCTTCAATCGCATCAGTCAGCTGTCGCTCAATTTTGTGATCTTGAAGCCCGATACCAGCATTATGGCCGCCATTGAGCTCGACGACGCCACGCGTGAGCGCGAGGATCGACGCCGGGCGGATGTCCGAAAGACTCATGCGCTGAAGTCCGCGGGAATTCCATTGATCCGCTGGCAGGCTAAGAGGTTGCCGGATGCGAGCACGATCCGCGCGACACTGAATCCATCGTGAACAAAGGTCGAGCAGAATAACTCAAGTAGCCCTCCCCACCCTTCGCCGGCTGGAATCTCGCCTTCTCACCCAGGCGGAGTTTCAGCACCTGAAGGACGTTCCGCCGGAATCCGAGTGGTTCGCGAACCTCGACAGCCCCGGTACTCGGCGGATGTATCAGATCTCGATCCGCGAGTTCATGCGGTTCACGGGCATCGTAAGGCCTGAGGAGTTCCGCCAGATCACCCGCGCGCACGTCATCGCCTGGCGCAGGAGTCTAATGGTCCGGGACCTCGCCGGCGCAATGATCCGCGCGAAGCTGGCCGCCCTCTCCTATTTGTATGGGTACCTGTGCGACAAGTACGCCGTGCCGCTCAACCCCGTCAAAGGCGTCAGCCGCCCCAAGATCGACAGCTAGGAGGGCAAGACGCCAGAGATTTCTGATGCCCAGGTGCGCGCCCTACTCACCGCCCCGAAGGGAAATGGTGTCAAGGCGAACCGCGACCGTGCGATTCTCTCTGCCCTCTTCTACCACGCCCTGCGCCGCGCAGAACTGTGTGCGATGAAGGTGAAGGACCTCCACGAACGCCGGGGAGTTAAACACTTCAGGATCCATGGCCAAGGAGAGAAACTGCGCTACAACCCGGTACACACCGGCGCACTGAGTGCTATTGCTGAATACCTGGACGCCGCTGGCCATGGTAGTAACCCAAATGCCCCGCTGTTCAAACCCGTTAGAATGCATGCGCCTCGCTCAAGCCTGGAGGCTGCAATGATGCCCTCAGGGGTTTATCGGATGGTGAAGCGCTACGTGAAACAGGTGGGCATCTCGGTAGACCGTTTTGGGCCCCACGCCGCCCGCGCCACGGCTGCGACCAACGCACTGGATTAAGGCGCCGACATTGCGAAGGTTCAAGAGTGATTAGGGCACGCCAATGTGAGTACGACGCGGGTGTACGATCAACGGAAGACCAAGGCGGAGGACTCCCCAACGTTCAAGGTTAGTTATTAGCAGCGGCTCGAAACCTCCCGAAGCTAGCAGTCCCAATATCCGGAGCCGGGCGCATATTCTGTTTTTACTCCCTCGATCAGTGACGCAGGACTCGTCCCTTTTGTCATTCACAATCATTGTCTTGCGATGCGCCCATAGCGAAGCGCGTCTCACATTAGTCCCAGATGAGCTTCAAACAACGCTCGATCTGTCCGAATATATTTTTCCTCTAGTTTCGCTCATTGTCCGCACGGATTAGCCTGAATAAATTGTTCAGGTCCACTGTTTTCAGGGAGAGGTAAAATCCCAAATACAGCGCGTCTTCACGAACATCTATTGGAACCATCCCTTTCTCCACGACAGCATAATCGACTCATTCGCGTATATTGTGATGGGCTCCGGATAAACGGGATCTCCATGAACCAATACTCGGTCACCAGCCTTTAAATTACCCTGACCCCCACCCGTATATGGGGCTGCCCACGAGGTCAAATATTGTACATAGATATCCTTAGTCGCCGCGTACACATCGCCCTTTCGCGGAAACCTCATTCCAGGCGGAATGCGGCGGCGCTCGTAGTCCCTAGCCCAATCGACCTGAGGACTCCCGACCGAGGCAGGCTGCCCACGATTCGCTTCGGCAAGAAGATCCGCAATTGTTTTGTCCCACCCCGGTGGGGCCGGTGGCACGAGCTTACTCATACCGCGGCCAACAATTGATCCACAACGTCGCGCATAATCAATATATTACTATGCGATACTCACTTCGTTTGAGGTGATCACGGGTGAATGGGAACGCAAAGAGCGTGCGCGCCCGCAATCGGGTTTGGAAGCAGTGATGTAGCCTCTATCCTAAGTCCCGGCTGGCCGTGTTTCGGTTGAACTATTGACCCATGTCAGTGGCGTCTGCACGTTTTGAACGGGATGGCGAAGTGTCCAGTCGGCATGTACGAAAGAGCTAGTTGAAATTGCGCCTCGCCGCCAGTCGCATAGGGGGACGGAGTAACCCATATCACTGCGATCTCTAAATCCGGACGGGACTAAATAGGATGTCCGGCAGACTCCACAAGCGGTGCTCGGCAGTGCCACGTTAACCGAGCATCATTCTCATTTGCACCCATTCGGGACTCCATTGTCACTTGAGATGCTGTAACCACAAGCTCCATCCGAGATTCACGAATGGGCAACTGCTCAATCAGGAATAATGTCCTGAGACTTCAAAGCTGGCTAGCGCCGTACGAGCACGCTAACTATAACGTAGACTGTGGCTCCGCTCGGGTCTTTCTCAAATCCGAACATAGTATCGCCGACTGTCCAAGACCCGCGAAATAATTTGTTATCAACTATAAACTCATAGCTCGGCCCTATATATGAGCGATCAGCCGTCGCGACCTCTAGGGCGCACAACGACCGGCGACATTCGATGGTGCGGATAGAAAGGCCACGGGGATCAGCAGCGAGGCTTTCTTTGAGTCTCTCTTCAATCATCGGAGCCCACGCTGGGTCCCGCGGCTCCTGTTCCATTGTCGCTAAGCCCAAGTTCACTGCATCACAGATAGATTTCTCTGATTGGGACGCCTTGCACTGTTCCTGCACAGAGACTGACACCGGAAAAGGCCGTCCAATCACCGCGTTGGAGTCAGACGCGTCCACGCCGTTTGAAGAAGGGGCCAGCGATTCAGCGCCCGTGACCGGCGGGACCGTCGCCCGAATGCCAACCTCTCCTCCAGGAACATGACCTCCCTTTGATTCTGAATTCGAAGGGAGTAGCGTCGGACGAGAAGCCGCCACGCGTAGAGACATCTCATTCCGCCCAACTTGAGTAGTTTCTCGGAACAACCAATGCCGCATTCCAAGCGTAAGCGCAATCAACACTAGGGCCGAAATTGCGAATGCCACCAATTTGCTCATATGCATGTGTTCACGTATACACCGATATGGGTTACCGCCTTACACGACGTACTGCAACGGTTAACCCACCCCCCGCGAGCCACTGGGCAACGGGTGCGTTAGCGCTCCGATTACGTTGTGATTTTCGCCCCCATTTAATCGCGTAAATGGAGTGGAGGCAACGGCGGGATTACTATGGGCGGCCTTGGGGCGAGCTGAGAGTTCTCCTGAGATGGAGGGGAGGAATACCGGGGGGACAAGGCATCGGGCTCGTATACCTGCGGCGAATAGATGTCTGCACGAGCAATTTATCCATCGCCGCCTCCCATTTTGCTGCCCGCCACAAAGCCAGATTTTGTTCCAGTACATCGTTGCGCGATCCTGCCTCCTGTGCTTCTTTTTCAGCGGCCGCTCTATTCTCTGCATACTCATTCGCAAGTTCGTTGATTTCAGCAGCGCTCGGCTGCTTAGTTCCTCCTTCGCCGCCATTTGTCGCGTCCCCTTGAATGAAGTTCTGCCAGCCCCCCTTCAGCGTCACAGGACGGCGAGTGGGATTTACAGCCGATCCGCCGTTAGCAAAATGACCGCAGGCCGCAGGGATATGCGTGCCCGTGCACGGATCAACAGGCGGTTTACGAACAGGCTTTGGTTTAGGATCAGGTGGCTTATCGGCAGTGCCCGTCGGGTCGACACGGTCCAGCGGATCGTTATACACATACGTGTAGAGATTCAAATCATCCTTCGTCCCAATAGGATCGGTCTGCAGAAACCTTCCCAATACCGGTGAGTAGTACCTGGCTCTGTAGTAATAAAGCCCCGATTCCAAATCTAGATACCGCCCCGTGTAGCGGAACGGGTTGCCAGGCAGCGGTGTGCCGGCCGATTCACCATACGCGCCGTAGGCGTACTGATCGGCAATCGCCCCGCTCGTCCCCTGCAGCGTCGTAAATAGCACGCTCCCCTGGTGGTTCACGTGATAGAACCGCCAGCCCGTGCCTAATTGGTCATCAAACATTCCGATCCGGTTATCCAACCCAGTGGCATAGGCCCAGGAGCGCTGACGAAGGCCGGTACTGGAAAGCTCGGAGAGCTCGTTGGCCCCGTCGCTCACAAAGTTGGTGACCGCACCCGCTACTGTCTTGGAGCGCCGTCGACCCATGGGATCGTAGGCGTAGACCGAGATCACCGCGCCTTTCACCACCTGGCGCAGGCGGTTTTCTTCATCGTAGCTGTATTTAGTTCGACTTCTGGGCCGCCTAACAGCTGCGCGTGATTGTCTACGACGACTTCTCGTTAGCCGGCATGAGGCTCGAGCGAGGGCTGACATGCC
>WNFM01312247.1_pt1 | contig 17461 bp, 15 predicted proteins | sample 5400271 | NCBI WGS metagenome assembly WNFM01 (sample SAMN13153352, study PRJNA577476) | soil metagenome | isolation source: 60 cm saprolite on Douglas fir-dominated hillslope | place: USA:California | collected 2013-09-17 | reverse complement strand
ACATCACTGTTGCGCTTGTTTTTCGAAGTGTCGACAGATGTCAGAACGTAGGATACCCAATTCCCTTCCGGAGAGACATGAGGGTCGCTTAACGACTGAAGGCGGTAAACATCACTGGGGTGAATCTTCCGAGAAGGAGTTTCCCGCTGATCTCGCGGATTTGTGCTGATCAATTTCGCTGGACTTTGGGATTGCGCCAAAAAAGAAACTAACAAAAGAAAGGAAAGCAATAATCTTGTCATAACGTAATGTTAAATGTTAGAATCAACCACTCGGAGGCTTCCCCAATTTTAAATCAAACAAGGTGACCGATCAACTTAATACATTCTACGGCCTCTCTTACATCGTGTACGCGTAGAAAGCTGGCGCCGTTCAAAAGGGCAACCGTGTTCAGGACGGTTGTTCCGTTGAGCGATCCTTCGGGACTGGTCTCCAATGTTTGCCAGATGGTTGATTTGCGGGAGAGCCCAGCCAGGACAGAAATTTTGTTCAGCAGTTTTCGCAAATCCGAATCCGGGATCAACGATAATATCCGTAACCCCGAGTTGGTGCAGCTTGTGTATCTTATGATGAAAATAATCTGTCATGTCTTTCATAAGATTATCGTAGTGCGACAGGTGGGTCATCGTTTGGGGCGTACCGCGCATGTGCATGAGTACGAATGGAACGTGCAGGGAGGCTACAGTGTTAAACATTTCTTTATCCATTTCGCCTCCTGAAATATCGTTTATCATGGAAGCCCCCTCCCGTATGGCAGCCTTTGCTACAACGGAGCGGAACGTATCGACAGAAAGAACGGCGTCCGGAAAAGTCTTTATTATTGTTCTGATGGCGTTGGCCGCTCTGTTCAATTCCTCCTCTTCGGAAATTTCCCCCGCCCCCGGCCGCGTGGAGTAGCCGCCCACGTCAATCACGTCGGCGCCATCGTGAAGCATTTTTTCAACCTGCGCCAGAATGGATGCCTCATCGGTATACCGTCCGCCATCGTAAAAGCTGTCCGGGGTGACGTTGAGGACACCCATTACTTTGGGTGTACCGAGGTCCATCAGCCGGCCGCGGAGGTTCAATGTTTTGTTACTCGAAAATACTTTACTTTGCATTGCCTATGATGGAGAAAACTGCCACCGAATATAAGCAGGTAATTGCCACCTGCAAAACGTTGTTTGCCAAGAAGACCAAAGACTATGGTACCGCGTGGCGGGTACTGCGCCTGCCATCGATTACCGATCAGATCTATATCAAGGCGCAACGTATCCGCAGTATCCAGGAAAAGGGCGTGCAAAAAATAGAGGACCCGGCCCGGGATGAATTTATAGGGATCATTAATTACTGCATCATGGCAATGATCCAGATCAGGTTGACCGGGTCGGACAAACTAGACATGAAGTTTGAGGAGTTGGAAGGACTGTATGACGAGGCAGTAAAGGAAACATTTCAGCTCCTTCAGGCCAAGAACCATGACTATGGAGAAGCCTGGCGTGAAATGAGGGTAAATTCAATCACCGACATTATTCTCATGAAATTACTGCGGGTAAAACAAATTGAAGACAACCAGGGTAAAACACTGGTTAGTGAAGGGGTAAAGGCCAACTATCAGGACATGATCAATTATTCTGTGTTTGCTTCAATCAAACTGAGAGAAGCGGCAGAGCGGGAGGTATGACTATGCAAAAGTACATCGATCAGTTTTCACGGTTTTTTGTGGGTGGGTTATTCATTTTTTCAGGGCTGATCAAAGTGAATGATCCGGTCGGTACGCAAATTAAAATGGAGGAGTATTTTGAAGTCTTCGCCCAGGATTTCGGTTCTTTTTTTCATGTATTCATTCCCTGGTCGCTCGAGATTGGAATGGTCATGATTGTACTGGAGATTGTGTTGGGCGTCGCGATTCTCCTTTTTTACCGAATGACCCTTACTACCTGGGTGCTGCTGGGCCTCATGATTTTCTTTACTTTTTTAACCTTCTACTCAGCTTATTTCAACAAGGTCACGGACTGCGGTTGTTTTGGCGATGCAATCAAGTTAACCCCCTGGGAGTCGTTTTGGAAAGACGTGATCCTGATGGTCTTTGTCAGTCACCTGGTGTGGTACCGGAAACGCTTCACCCCTGTTCTGCGCACACGGGAAGGTCATGCGGTTGTACTGGGTACGGTGCTGTTTAGCTTATTTTTGGGGATCGATGCGATCCGGCATTTGCCTTTTATTGATTTCAGGCCCTACAAGGTGGGAAATACTATCCCGCAACAGATGATCCCTGCTGAGCAGCCCGTCATTGAATACCGATTTAACAAGGACGGTGAGGAGGTCCGATCTACAAAATATTTAACGGACAGCGGATATCACTATGTTTCCTCCAGGATATTGAATGAGGACAAGATCAAACCCAACATTACAGATTATTTCGTCACGGGCCCGCAGGGTGAGGACCTCACCCAGGCTACTTTTCAGGGAGCGCGGTTGATGCTGGTGATGGTGGACGTCAGGAAAGCGTCGACTGGAAAGATAGATGCGCTGCGTTCGCTGATCCGGGAATTGGATGGCAAGGTTGAAATTCTGGCACTTACCGCTTCATCAGAAGAAGAAATGGAAGCATTCCGGCATGAACATCAGCTTGCCGTGCCCTATGCTTTTGCTGATGCTACCGTCCTAAAGACAATGATACGCTCCAACCCTGGAATCAGCTTATGGAAGCAGGGGACCGTGTTAGCCAATTGGCACTATCATGATACGCCGACCTCTAAACAGGTCCTTCAGCTTTTGAAGTGACGGAACGTTTATTTGCATAATCGTGAAAATATTTCTTCTTGGCCTTCCCGGATCCGGAAAAACGACGCTGGGAAAAGCGATGTCGGAAGTGTTGCGATTGTCGTTTGTTGATCTGGATTGGGAGATTGAACATCAGGCCGGTAAAAAAATTAAAGAAATTTTCTCTGAACTGGGAGAAAGCCGGTTTCGGGCACTGGAATCATTGGAATTAAAAAGGTGGTGTACTTTACCATCTGGATTCGTCATGGCCACCGGGGGCGGGACGCCCTGTTTCTTTGATAATATGGAGAAAATTAAGCAAGCGGGCACCAGTGTTTTCCTGGATGTGCCGGTAAGCAAGATTGTCGAAAGAATGGAGGGTGCGTCCCTTTTGGAACGGCCGTTACTGAGTTCGCTGCAGCGGGAAGAGGTTCAGGAAAAAATCGGGAGATTGCGCTCTGATCGGATTCATTTTTATCAACAAGCCACGATCATTCTTTCCGGTGAGGCCATTACGGCCGGGGAAGTCATTAAGAAGATAGACTTCTAGAAGGGAAAGCCCACGGTCATCATGATCCGTGTGTTCGTATTTTGATTGGTTACCAGGGAACTGGTCGTGTAAGGACCGTAGGTAGTTTTTCCTTGTGTGAAAATGCCCGTTAAATCCACAAAAAATTTGGCGGCGCGGTAGCCTGCTCCGCCTGAGAGCGATTGAATATTGTTATCAAGATTATATTGAACAGACTTATAGGGATCTGGCATATAGTTGTAACCGGCCCTCACCCGAAACTTATTTATGCGGTATTCGCCTCCCAATCTGAGATTGAAGACGGGCCTGTAGAAAGACTTAATATCGGCATTGTCGCCATCAAAGGAGACTCCGGTGGATTGCGAAGAATAACGATTGCCACCATAATTGACATATTCAACGTCGGCAGAAATAAACCCGTGTTTTTGAATGAAAAAAGTGGCGCCACCGCTGATCCGCCAAGGCGTAGTGAGGTTGTAGTCCGTGAGGACTTTGTCCGTGGGGTTTGGCTGGGTTGGCAGGTTAGTGATCGGACCATAGGGAAAGTTCGACCAGTTCGTCGTCATATTGGCAATGTAGGCGTCGTTCAGGAGGTAAGCGGTAGGAGTTGCTACGGAGAATCCAAATTGAAAGAATTCCATGGGCTTGAAAATCGCCCCAATTGTTGCATTAATGCCACTCCCTTTTGTTGTCAGATTTTCGACCAACACCAATGAATTGAGAAGCGTGTCTTTTGGAAATGACTCACTGTAGGTCTTAACACTGGTATAATTTATTGAACTTACTCCGATCCCACCGCCAAGAAAAAATTTATCACTGAGGTTGAGGCCGTATGAAAAATTCCACTGGTTTTGGGCTCCTGTCGTCTGTACTTTTTCGTGCTGCAGGACGGGACTGCTTAAGACATCGGTAGCGTAGTGGGTTTGGTCGGTCGGGGAAACAGGATTGATTAAATAATTATTGTATGCCAATTCCGTCGGGGTATTGGCCAGAGGTCCGAGTGTTTTGGTAGAGGCATTATAAAACAACTGATCGCCGTTAAGGCCGCCCTTGCTTGCACTTGTGGTATTCGCATCGTCCACAAAATAATCGATGATTGAGCTTTGCGAATTTGAACCACCGTACTCAAATGTCCGATTGAAGTCATTGATTCGGTTAAAGGTGATGCCAAAGGTTCCGCTGATGAGGGCGCCCTTGTTTTTATCAGAATGAAAAACAAGACTAATCCCAGGGACGATCAATTTGGATTGGGTACTCCCTATGCTGTTTTGAAGATAGTCGGAGGACGTGTTGGCGGAATTGTAACCGAGCGTCAAGGTAAATTCAGAGCGGTTATACATGCCGAGTCCCGCGGGATTCGAGTACGCGGAACTGTAATCTCCACCGAGACTCACCTGCGTTCCCCCCATTGCCTGAATCCGGGCACTTCCACCCGGCCTTACCCTGCTGAAGAGAAGGGCGGATTCCGCGTAGGATTGGGCCTCAGCAGCGAATGAATTAAACAAAACATACCCAACGAGAACGAGCCCCGCAAAATTTTTCATAAAAACAAACGAAGATTGTCTGCCGATAGGCGATTAGTGTCTCCCTCTTCCACCCCCGCCTCCACCTCCACCTGAAAAACCACCACCACCGGAATGGCCGCCGGAGAATCCACCCCCGCCGCTGCCAAAGGAACTTCTGGAGTTGTTGCTGCCCCCCCAACTGGAGTTGGAGTTGGAATTGGAGTTGCCCCAGGACGAACTTCTGGCGCCCCAGTTAGAACCCGAACTAGAGGTACTGCCCGAGTTGCCCCAGGATGAAGTTCTACTGCCGGAACTTCCTGAAATAATGTTCGGATTACTTTTCCATCCGCGTTGATAGTACTGAGACGAGGATGATTGACCGCTCGCGACTCTTCCTCCAGCAAGGCTGGATCTGCTCGTACTGGCCGCAGGATTTTGACTATAATAAGAAGACGTATTATTCACCGCATTGCTCCGGGAACCGCGTCTTCCATAGGATGAACTATTGTCAATAACGACTGTAGAAGGATAACCGTACCCCCCATAATAGCCCATGCCGTAACCAAGACCGTAGGGGTAACCCATCCCGTAACCCATGCCCATCATGCTATAAGGTGACATACCATATCCCATTCCAAAGGAAGAGTAGCCCATTCCCATTCCGTAACCCATCCCCATTCCGTATCCCATACTATACGGGGAATAGAAACTGCTGTAAGGGCTATACATTCCGTACATTGAATTCATTCCGTACATCGAATTCATGCCATACATTGAATTCATACCGTAGCCATAAGGGCTATTGTAATTGTTATAACCGGAATTGCCGTATCCGGAATAGCTGTTACTCAGACTTTGATTAACGCCTGTGGGTTGGTAATTCGAAACGAAATACTGAGGGTCGCCCTGACTTCCGCTTGAAGAGGAATAGTCAGGATTCTCGCCCCGTCCGGAATAACTGTCCGTGGGGTTTACCGATGGAGTGGACGTGCCCAGCCTGGCGTCATCCGCCTGCGATACCGTGGCAAAAGACACCGGCTTTGACGCTGCCAATTTTGCACGGTCTTTAGAATTGAAATACATGTCATCAACTTCTACCTGACTGTAAGCAGCCGAAGCGGCCATCATCATCAAGGCAATCACTATTCCGGACTTGTTTTTCATATACTTTATTATTTGCGTTCCCTTAATTTAAACGTAAAATGAGCTTTTTTAGGTTTTCTTCCAATCACTAAATTACAACAAATTTGAATCCAAAACCATGATTTGGATTGGTAGTTATGCCAAAGGTCACTTCTCCGACCCGGATAAATAAAACCAGCTTTTCGGCGCCGCTCTGCAATTCAATAGCTAAAACCGGCGTGTGCCCTTAAATCCAATCAATCCTGATTTATATTTGCCACCTATTTTAACGCTAAAAGTGCAAAAATAATTACGAAGCAATGGGAAAAGAGATAACAGCAAGGTCGGAAGACTATTCACAGTGGTACATCGATATTGTAAAAAAGGCTGATTTGGCAGAGAATTCAGATGTCCGGGGTTGCATGGTTATCAAACCGTATGGCTACAGTATCTGGGAAAAAATGACACAGGCCCTGGACAAGATGTTCAAAGATACAGGCCACGTCAATGCCTATTTTCCCCTTTTTGTACCGAAGTCCTTCCTGGCAAAAGAAGCCAGTCACGTAGAGGGTTTTGCGAAAGAGTGTGCGATTGTTACCCATTACCGGTTGAAAAATGCGGAGGACGGCAGTGGGATCATTGTAGACCCCGAGGCAAAACTCGAAGAGGAATTAATTGTGCGACCTACCTCCGAAACCGTCATTTGGAACAGTTACAAAAAATGGATTAAGTCGTATCGCGATTTGCCCCTTTTGATCAACCAATGGTGTAATGTCGTTCGCTGGGAGATGCGGACCAGACTTTTCTTAAGAACGTCAGAGTTTCTTTGGCAGGAAGGTCACACTGCCCATGCAACTTCCGGGGAGGCGATACACGAAACACGTGAAATGCTTGATGTATATGCAGACTTCGTGGAAAATTTTATGGCTCTTCCTGTGATCAAGGGTAAGAAATCGGAAAGTGAGAAATTCCCCGGCGCCGTAGACACGTATTGCATTGAAGCGATCATGCAGGATGGCAAAGCGCTCCAGGCAGGGACGTCGCATTACCTGGGTCAAAATTTCGCAAAAGCGTTTGACGTTCAGTTCACCACCAAAGAAGGCAAACTGGAATTGGTGTGGGGAACATCGTGGGGTGTAAGTACGCGGCTCATTGGGGCGTTGATCATGGCCCATTCCGATGACGACGGGCTTGTGTTGCCTCCCAAACTTGCTCCTATCCATGTGGTGATTGTACCGATCTTCAAGAGTGAAGAGGAGTTGAATAAGATTTCGGAGAAAGCCAACTCCCTTGTTGTGCAACTTCGTCAGCAGGGCTATTCCGTAAAGTTCGACAACAGGGATACTCAAAAACCCGGTTTTAAGTTTGCCGAATATGAATTAAAAGGAGTGCCTGTCCGTATTGCTATTGGGCCCCGCGATTTGGAAAGCGGAACGGTGGAAGTGGCGCGCCGGGATACAAAAGAAAAGAAAGTCATACGGATGGATGAGGTAGCCGCCGCTATCCCACAACTTCTGGATGAGATCCAGGCAAACATTTATCAAAAAGCACTGAAATTCAGAAACGAACAAACAACATCCGTCGATTCTTACGAGGACTTCAAAAAAATCCTGGATGGAAAAGGCGGGTTTATCCTGGCGCATTGGGACGGCACAGCGGAAACGGAAGCGGCCATCAAGGAGGAAACCAAAGCAACGATTCGCTGTATCCCGCTGGATGCAGTGGAAGAAAACGGAAAGTGCGTTTATTCGGGAAAGCCTTCCAGCAGAAGGGTATTGTTTGCAAGAGCCTATTGAGGTATCACAAATCGGCTTAGCTTTGAAGTTATGTTGGAGTGGATCACCGTTATTTCCCTCATCCTGTTTGGCCTCACGCTAATCGTGGCAGAAATCATTTTTGTGCCCGGCACGACCCTCGTTGGCGTTTTGGGATTTATTTTCCTGATTATCGGCATCGGACTAAGCTTCCATTATTTTGGTAAAGATATTGGCTGGATAACAACGGGAGGGGCGGCCGCTGCTTCAGGGCTTGTGCTGTATTATTCATTTAAAGCAAATGTCTGGGGAAGGTTTGCACTTAAATCATCGAATCAAAGCAAAGTGAACGAGGGCGAGTTGGAAGGTCTGGCCCCGGGGCAGGAGGGGGTCGCGCTTTCGGCCCTGCGGCCAGTGGGAAAGGCGGAGGTAGCAGGCAGGACGTATGAAGTTAAAACAGTAGGAGGGTATGTCACCACCGGGACAAAAGTCAGGATCATTCAGATTTTATCGAATCAAATTATCGTAGAACCTACAACGTAAACTTATGGAAGGCTTAGCATTTATTTTTATTGTATTTATCTGCATCGTCGGTTTTTTCCTTTTTATGTATTTCGTGCCGGTGGGCTTGTGGATTACCGCCATTTTTGCCGGAGTCAAAGTAACGATCGGTGAATTGATCGGAATGCGCATCCGCAAGGTGCCGCCGGGAATAATCGTTAACTCCTTAATTACAGCCACCAAGGCAGGCTTGACGGTAACGACCCGCGAATTAGAGACCCATTACCTGGCAGGGGGCAATGTTCCTAACGTTATCCGCGCCTTGATTTCGGCCGAAAAAGCAAATATCAGTCTCACGTTCAAACAAGCTACGGCCATCAACCTGGCGGGTCGCGATGTGTTTGAAGCCGTGCAGATCTCAGTTAACCCGAAAGTTATAACAACGGCCAAAGTGGCGGCTGTTGCGGCCGACGGAATTCAATTGATCGCCGTGGCCAGAGTGACGGTGCGTGCCAGCTTAGCGCAATTGGTTGGCGGTGCCGGCGAGGATACCATTCTTGCCCGTGTTGGGGAAGGTATTGTTACTTCCATTGGTTCCGCGCAGTCACACAAGGAAGTTTTGGCGAACCCGGATAAGATATCAAAATTGGTCCTTTCCAGGGGGCTTGACGCGGGGACAGCATTTGAGATCCTTTCCATAGATATAGCCGACGTGGACGTAGGCGCCAATATAGGAGCTAAGCTTCAAACGGACCAGGCGGCTGCCGATCTGAGGGTGGCAGAAGCCAGAGCAGAGGAGAGGAGGGCGATGGCAGTGGCCCTCGAACAGGAGATGATTGCCAAGGCACAGGAAGCGCGCGCCAATGTAATTCAGGCAGAAGCGGAGATACCGAAAGCGATCGCTGCTGCGTTTATCAGTGGAAATCTTGGAATCATGGATTATTACAAAATGCAAAATGTCCAGGCCGATACAGAGATGCGGCAATCTATCGCAGGGTCCGGTAAGGGACAACCGGGAACTCCGAAGCCTTCGTAGGAATCAGTAAGTAGTAAACAGTAAGAGGTAAGCGGTGGGTATATCCGAGGAATTTTAATTTATTCACCCGGGTTAAATTCCGGCCCTTCAGTAAAAAATGCAAATCGCACTACCCTCCGCAGCGGTTCTTTGCAGAAATTGAAACAACCGCCCAACCCTCGTCACTCCTTTGGATAATCTGCAAATCTTAATCTGCAGCTCGGTCCTATCCCGATTCGCTTCATTCCCTAATGCCCTGACCTTGGCTCGTCATAAAAACACGAGCCATGAAATCATGTATAATCGTATTGTCTGTTGTAATTTTCTTCGCTTTTCTATTATCCTCCTGTTCGGACTTCACGGATGATTATCATTACGATGTTGCGCCTGCGTTGAAGATTCACGTAGACGCATTCTATGCCGAGGCGCGAAAGAGAGGATTTGAATTGCCGACGGATGGTTTATCAGTGAGACTGACCCACCATACGGACAACAATGTCGGTGACTGTGAAACAGGGACACGAATAATCACTCTTGATCAGGATTTCGTTCAACGGCAACAGCATACTGGATATCGTGCCGACTCGTTATGGGTTCAGTATGTGGTCTTCCATGAACTGGGTCACGGGTTGCTGTTGAGAGATCATTGTGGGGGAGAATCAATTATGAATGCCCACAACGAGCATATCAATTCCTACTCCGGGATCGAGACCGTTCGACAAAGAATGATCAAGGAACTCTTTGCACTCTGCCGTCCATAATAGAATATAAAGTTCAAAATCCGGCCGCCATCACAATCCTGCCAGAGCCAAAGTTGGGACAATCCACTTCATTATTCTAAATTCCTTGTTCAATATTCTTAGTTATTCTTAATTCGAATCCACTTTCAATTCTTTCCATGGGGCGGTAGTCACGGCTATATATTGATTATTTCCGATATCTTCCATCAGGCCATCATAAATCATCGGGACCTTACTGAATCCCTGGATGGTTAGCAATCCAAATTTTCCTGCCCGGCCGGCGATCACATATCCCTTCCCGCCATTTCGTAAAAAATCAAAACGGGGTTCGATGAGAACATTTCCTCTGGGATCGGCCAATCCATAAAGCGTTGAAACCTTCACACGAAATGTTTGATCGGGCAAGCGTTGAATGGAATCGTACCGGAATGCGAGCGCCGTTTTTCCTTCCGGATCGATCAGACCTGCCTTCCCATTTCTCCACACAATAGCGGTTTGGTTGACAAAGGGCCCTATCGCTTCGTAGTTGGGATTAATAGCCACCTGATCTCTGACATTGACGTAGCCCCATTTGCCGATCAATTTCACGGGGGCCAGCCCTTCATGGAATTCACCTACGGCATCGTACCGGTTTGCAATTCGCAGCCGTCCACGGGCATCGACAAACCCGTACTTTCCGTCTTTTTTGATGGCGCGAAATCCTTCGCTGGAAGGAAAAACGGATTGAATCCCCGCTGAGGCAACCGGGGCTTCGCTCCGGCTTATCTCAACCCCTTGAAAACTCACGTACTTCACTGTTCCATCGGATAAGACTTCCTTTAAACAATCTCCATCGACGGATATCGGTTGCGTCGTGAAGTAAATTATTTCACCATTGAGATTTCTTACAAAAGTGGTGCTATCGCGTTTTTCAAAAAAATAATCTTCATTTATCAACCCAACCGGGTAGCGTTGGGGGGAAAGCAACCATTTTTCTTCTTTGTCGATAATCCCAAATTGGCTACGGAACTGCACGGCAAACAAGTCCTCTTTCCAGGAGAGCAAGGAATCAAAAACGCAATGGATAAACTCTTCTCCATACCGGTTTATTGCGCCCCAATAGCCCCTCTTTTTCACGGGAAAAAACGTACCCTTCGAGGGACCGATAAAATCGAACGGCGCAACGGTCTTTTGAATTCCAAAGGTATCATAGAGAGACCAGGCAGATCTGCCCTGGAGGAGGCGGGAGCCGCGAACAAAATTGTTATCCAATACCAGCGAATCAAATTCCAGAGGCAGGATCAACGACGCGTTCTTCCGGATAACACCATAGCGACGACCGATACCGACAACCCGGTTTCCATGGTCCTGCTTCCCGATAAAATCATACGTAAGCGGCAAAACCATTTTCAAATCCTTGTCCAGCAATCCGGTCTTGCCTGCCAATGTAACTTGATACAGGTGTTCGCCCGATCCCACAAGGTGATCAGCGTTTATTTTCTGATGTACGTGATTCTCCGCATCGAGGATTCTCCATTCATCAAATTCGCGTGCGAACACAGCACCGTCTTCATTGATTCTTATTTCGCGATAGATCGATTTGATCTTGATTTCTCCTTCGCGGTTGACCAGGCCTTGCGCAAAATTCTGGTACGTAACCGCCATACCATGGCGGAATGAAGAAATACTATCGATAACAAAGTCCGTCAGTTGCACGCCCTCTTCAGAAAAAAGAGCCGTTCTATGATTTGAATTTTCAACCCCATAACGCAGCGTGCCAATGGAATGAATACGGTAGTAGCGCTGCGGAATAATGCCCTTATCATTCAGATCGATAAGACCATATTCAAACGTGGAGCCGTTCTTGACAAATACGATGGCGCGCAGCCCGGATACGGTAATTCCATCATATTGAAAGGGAATAGTCAACTTGCCTGTCAAGTCCACGCAACCAAACTTCACCGTGAAAGGATTAATTTTTTTTGAAACAATGATGCGCTCCCCTCCCGGGTAGGTGAGGCTTTCAAAGTCGGCAGGGGTAATTAACTGTTTTTGAAGATGAATGATTCCCCAGTGATTTTTCAGTTTATAACCAGTCACCTGACCAATGACTGAAAAATTTCCGTCGGACCACCCTAAGGCCTCAAAAGCCGCGGGAATCAAAATTCTTCCCATTTCGTCTTTGAGCCCGATTTTGCCTTTTTCCTCAAAACGGACAAAAGGATTGGCCATCGTATGAAGTGCGGTCACCAAAACAATCAGTATACTAAAGTGTGGCCTCATTTGCCAAAGGTAGCCGCATTCCGTGAAATCGGGAATTTTTATGAACTTTGGCCCGTTAGTCAACCAGCAAATCGGCTGACGGCATCATTTACCCGGCGGGATCGGGAAGATAGATCGCCAGCCAAGCAAACCGCTTATGTACATCGAACAATTATATACCAACTGTCTGGCCGAAGCAGCTTATTACATTGAATCCGATGGTGAGGCAGCCATTATTGACCCGCTTCGTGAAACGGAACCTTATGTAGCGTTGGCCCAACAACGCGGCGCCAGGATAAAATATGTGCTGGAAACGCATTTTCATGCTGATTTTGTGTCGGGTCATATCGACTTGGCCAGGCGGGTAAATGCGACCATTGTCTTTGGGCCCCTGGCACACACCGATTATAAAGTCCATAACGCCGTGGACGGTGAGGAATTGGAGTTGGGAAAGGTACGATTCCGGGTGCTCCACACACCGGGACATACGCCGGAGTCATCTTGCTATTTGCTGTTGGATGAACAGGGAAAGGATCATGCGATATTTACCGGAGACACCTTGTTTGTAGGCGATGTAGGACGACCCGATTTGTTGGATGGGATTCTCTCGCAGGATGACTTGGCGGGCATGTTGTATGACTCCTTGAGCAAGAAGATCAAAACACTTCCCGACCACGTTATTGTTTATCCGGCGCACGGTCCTGGTTCCGCCTGCGGAAAAAACATTGGAAAGGAGACACACTCAACCATGGGGGAACAAAAAAAATTCAACTATGCCCTTAAAGCCATGAGCCGGAAGGAATTTATCAGGGAGGTGACAGAAGGCATTGAGCCTCCTCCTGCCTATTTCTTTGAGGATGCACGGATCAATAAAGCCGGTTACGAACCGATTCATGAAGTTATTCTCGAAAATAAGCGACCCCTCTCCGTTGCTGAATTTGGGAAGGCATTAAAAGACGGAGCCTTGCTCCTGGATACACGCCAACCGGATGAGTTTGAAAAAGGCTTTATTCCCGGTTCGCTCAACATTGGATTGAACGGCCAGTATGCAGTCTGGGTAGGAACGCTGCTGAATATGAAACGACCATTGGTATTGGTAACGGAACCGGGAAAGGAAGAAGAATCCATTTTGAGGCTGGCGCGCATCGGCTATGAAAACGTAGCCGGCTATTTAGAAGGCGGAGTCCATGCGTGGAGATCTCCGCTGGAGACCATAACATCGATCACCGCGGAGCAAATGAAAGAAGAAATTGAAAAGGGAGTGGCTATCCTCGATGTTCGCAAGCCCGGCGAATGGGCATTCAGCCATTTGAAAAATGCGCAGTTTGTTCCCCTTGCGGAGATGCCCGACAACCTGAAGGCTCTCGATAAGAACAAGCCTTATATTGTGCACTGCGGTGGGGGCTACCGTTCTATGATTGCGATCTCGTTAATGAAGCAAAACGGCTTCCAAAACCTTATCAATATTTATGGCGGGTTTGGAGCCATGCAGTATGCAGGTTTAGAACTCACCAGCGAAGAGGTCGGGGTTCAGTGATCGGTAATCGGTGATCGGTGATCGGTGGAGTCGGCCTTAGTGTCTGAGGGAATAGCCACACTATTAGTAACCCTGTAATCGGTAGAATGTACCTAATTACCTGGTACAAACCACCGATTACCGATCACCGATCACCCATCGGGCTACTTCTTCTGGAACGCACGGCAGTCCTCCGGGGTATCCAGGTCAATGGCACCACCCGGGAAATCAACCAGTTCCACGGATTCAGCCATGTCCATTAGAATCTTCTTAGCACCATGACCATCTTCGAGGTTGAGCAATTTTTGGAAGACGGACCGGTTAAACAGAGCGGGGACACCAATGGTATTTTCGTAGGCAGAAGCGATAATTGCTTTTTTTGTTGTCCTGTATTTTTGAATCAGCGTTTTTAAGTGCAGGCTGGTGACAAGGGGCTGATCACAGACCACGATGATCACCGCCTCCATTTCCGGAATCATTTTCAGAGCGTTGCTCACTCCCACTCTTAACGATGTACCCATACCCTTTTCCCAATCCGGATTGAAAATGATTTCCAGAGGTAAATGATCAATTATTTTTCGGTGGGCTGCGTCATTCGAGCCGAGCAGGACAAAGGTTTTGTTCGCGCCTGATCCAAGGGCGGCATCGACCGCTTTCAATAAAAGAGGTTTGCCGTCGATGGAAAGGAGTTGTTTGGATTGGCCCATGCGGGAGGAGGAGCCGGCGGCAAGTAAAACGACGGCGAACTCAGTACCGGCCAGGTCAACCGCATACCTGGGCAAACTCATTCCGGAAGCGTAAACGCAACATACTTGTCACCTGATTTTGTACCCATCTTCCCTCCACCGCAGGCAATGACAACGTATTGTTTTCCATCGTGCTCGTAAATGGCCGGGGTTGCGTACCCGCCCGCGGGCAATTTATATTCCCAAAGTACGTTGCCCGAATCGGTATCCAATGCTCTGATCTTTTCGTCCAGGGTCGCTGCCAGGAAGATCAGTCCCGATGCGGTTACGGCTGAACCTCCGTAATTCTCTGTACCGGTAACCGGAATTCCTTTCTTCTTCAGTTCTTCAAACTCGCCGACAGGTACCTGCCATTTGATTTTTCCTTCATTGAGATCAATTGCTGTGACGGTGCCCCAGGGCGGCTCCTCGGCGGGATAGCCCTCTTTTGTCTGGAAACGGATGTAGCCCGTATTATAATATAAAATGTCCGGCGGCTGACGCTCAAAGTTTCCCCTATTTTCTTCCTCCGTCCGTGGTTTCATTTCCAGAACAAAACGCGAAATGGCATCACGCTCCGGTTCGCTCAAATGAGAAAAGGCAGGCATGACGCCTTTTCCTGCCAGGATAAATTTCTTGAGACTTTCCTTGGAATATTTTTTTTGAAGTTGATCGATGGCGGGGTAAGCATGACCATCCCCCTTCCGGTCCAGACCATGACACGTGGTGCAATGTGTGCGATACAGGCTGATACCCGTCCAGGTTTTTTCATCGAGGCGAACGTCCACCATTTGAAGGATCCAGGGCATCTCATTTGCATTCACGTAAAGTATCCCTGTTTGCGGATCAAATGAAGGGCCACCCCATTCGGCGCCTCCGTCAAATCCCGGGAAGACAATCGTGCCTTCTTTACTGGGCGGAATAAAGGAACGCCCTGTTCTTAGGTTCTTGAATTTTTCTTTCACCGAGGCTTCTATTTCGGGGGTGAGCCGGTTGATCATCGAGTCGGTGAATACTTGTCGCGCGAAAGGAGGAGGTTTCACCGGGATAGGCTGCGTAGGCCAGGCCTCTTCCCCCTCCAGATCAGAAGCCGGAACAGGAATTTCCTTGATCGGAAAAAGCGGTTCACCGGTATCGCGATTGAAAAGATAGACATACCCGCTTTTAGTTAACTGGGCAACGGCATCCGTCTTTTTTCCTTCGTGGTTCACGGAGACCAAAACCGGAGCGGTCGGCAAATCGCGGTCCCATAGATCGTGATGGACAATCTGATAGTGCCATTTTCGTTTTCCGGTGAGGGCGTCCAGGGCAAGCACACAATTGGCATATAAGTTTTGACCTTTGCGATTGCCGCCATAAAAGTCAAACGATGCAGAACCTGTTCCCGCAAAGACTAACCCTCTTTCTTCATCCACCGTCATACCCGACCACGCATTGGCTCCACCGATTCTTTGCCAGGCATCAGGCGGCCAGGTTTCATAACCTGGTTCCCCGGGTTGCGGGATGGTATGAAAGACCCAGGCCAGCTTTCCGGTTTTCACCTCAAATGCCCGGAGATAGCCTGGCGCAGCAATCGGCCCTTCGTGTACGCGAGATCCTAAAATGATCAGGTTTTTATAAATTACACCAGGCGTGTTGGAAAGCACCATAAGGTTAGCAGCGCGTTCACCTAATCCCTCTTTCAAACTCACCCTTCCCTGATCGCCAAAACTCGTCATGGGCTTACCTGTCACGGCATCCAGACAATATAAGTGTTCTCCCAGGCAGGAAAGTATTCTTTTGTCATCACCATCTGCCCAATACGTCACACCGCGGTTTACTCCGAGCGAATTCTTATCCAAAACCGGTTCGAATTTCCATATTTCTTTTCCAGTCGCCGCATCCAGTGCAAAGGGTTTCAGTGTCGCTGTCGTACCGTATACGATCCCATCGACCATGATCGGGTTGCATTGGATTTGCGACCGGTTCTTTACCGTATCAGCGTCGCCAACAGAATAGGTCCAGGCGACTTTCAGGCTGCTGACGTTCTGCTTGTTGATTTGGCTCAGCGAGGAGTATTGAAAGCCATCAGCGGTACCGCCTTTTATTCGCCATGATCGGTACTTTTCATTGGAATTCTTTTGGCAGGAGCAGACGGTAAGGCAGAATAAGAGTAAGGAAAACCGGATTAACACAAGTTTCGTCTTCATAGGATCATTTTATGATTCAAGGTTCAAAAACCTAAGATTGATGGCTCTCAATTATTTAATTATAAATCCTGGAATTCTGTTGTAGCCCGAGGTCAATCTTCCTCTTCATTGTGCGCAAAATAGTCTATGTGAAGGAATTTGCCTTTGTATTTTTTGAAATGGATTAGATCACCAACATTCTTGGCGTTGTAATGTCCAGGCAGGCAGTGCACTTTCAGTATTTCACCGTTTTCCATTTTTACCAAAGCGATCCATTGCTCTTCCTGTTGGGCCGTGATAGAATAGTTGCCTCTTTTCACACCGCCATACGGTGTTGCACCGGTGACCGAACGCGCAGGGATAAAGATTTTTTCAATGATGGTTCCTTGCTGATGATCCGGCGCGGAAAACAAGAGATCATACAAGAACAGTCCGAAGAGCCCAATTAGAAAAGCAATGATAATATAACCGACGATCCCCGATCGATGCTGGGCCACGTTATATCCTGGCTGCTTTTACTTCTTCCGGTCGCACCGCCTCCCCCTTGTTTCCCCACGAGTTCCGGATGTAGTTGAGGACATCGCTTAATTCCTGATCATTCAGATCAAAGGAGGTCATCTCACCATCGTACGCCTTTCCGTTCACTTTGATGGGTCCGTTAGCGCCCTTGATCACTTGCGTAATAGCCCTCTTTTTATCGGCCATCAGGTAATCGGATTTTGCAAGCGGTGGGTAAACTCCTTCAATGCCTTCGCCTGCTTCCAGATGACATGTAACACATTGGGCAAGGTATATTTCTTTCCCTCTGCCGATGCTGGCCTTCAAATCAAAAGCAGGTTTTTTCTGAAAGGAAAGTAAGGTGAGTGACAACGTGATGGTGAACAATGCGATGACGATTTT
>WNFM01208594.1_pt2 | contig 17461 bp, 17 predicted proteins | sample 5400271 | NCBI WGS metagenome assembly WNFM01 (sample SAMN13153352, study PRJNA577476) | soil metagenome | isolation source: 60 cm saprolite on Douglas fir-dominated hillslope | place: USA:California | collected 2013-09-17 | reverse complement strand
AGCCGCACCGGCGAATCAGTTGCGCCCTCCCAGCGCCAGCGCAGGACGACCGCCGCCGTGTCCTGCGGGACAAAAAGTTCGTGAACGACTTTCCCGCCGGGAACGGCATAGGTCCATTGCGGCCACAAATCGAGGGTGAAGCTTTCCAGCCGGGTGAATCCGTCGGGATGGTCGATTCCCGGCGCATAGCGTTGCGTGCTGAGCGGAAATCGGCCCGTCGCGGTTTCCACCTCGGCATCGAACCCGTTGACGAGAACCATGCGACCCGCGGGAGGCGTGGTCGCCGCGAGCAGCAGCGCGTGGTAGCGCCGCGTGCGCGGGCCGGAAACCGTTCCGCTGGCAAAACCGCCCAGGCCGTCCGCTTCCAGCCACTCGGACTTTCCCGTTGCGTTGCTGATGGAGGCCATGCCCCAACAAAGCACATCCTGGCGCGCACGGCGAATGGACGAGGAAAAAAGCTCCGTCATCCCGAGCGAAGTCGAGGGATATAGCCCGCTTTGAATTGATGCTGACAAGACTTGAAAAAAGTCCTCCTACCCCGTAAGGGGTTGAAGCCCATCAACCGTTTGGGGGAGGCTTGAACCCTTTCAGGGTTCAGATGCTTGGCCGTTGACCCAGGGTAGGCCCTGACGGGCCAACCCTGGGCTGAGTGATCGCAACCCCGTTGGGGTTGCTGAATAACTCCACTTTCTCCTTGCCTATTGTAATAAATAGATAATTATCTAAATATTGTGACCAAGCTCTTCCGCGCCCTCGACGACCCGACCCGCCGCCGCATGCTGGAACTGCTCCGGGAGCGGGACCTGACCGTCGGCGAAATCGGCCGGCACTTTGTCATGAGCCTGCCCAGCATCTCCTACCACCTCGATTTGCTCCGCCAGGCCGACCTCGTCGTCTCGGAGAAGCGCGGGCAGTTCGTCCATTACACGCTCAACACCTCCGTTCTCGACGAGACGCTCGCCTGGCTGACCGGCCTCATGGCCGCCGAACGCCGTTCTGCTTATGAAACTCAAAGACATCCTAAAAAACGAGTGGCTGCAACTCATCCTGCTCGCCGTCCCGTTTCTGGTCCTCGTCCCGCTGTGGGATAAATTTCCCGCGCGTGTCGCCATCCATTGGGGGCTCAACGGCCAACCCAACGGCTGGGCCGACAAGGAGTGGGGGCTGCTGCTCCTGCCGCTTTTCAATGTCGGGCTGGCCTTGTTGTTCAGCTTTCGAGTCCTATTCGATCAGCGCATGAAGAGCTATGGCCCGGAAACGCAGGCCAGCCTGGGAAGTGTTTTGAAGATTATTCGCCTGGCCACCGGCGTTTTCATGACCGCCATGGCGCTGCTGATCGACGCCGTCGCGCTGGGCTGGAAATTGGACGTGCTTCGTTTGGTCACTCTCGGGATGCTGATGCTGTTCGTCGTCATGGGAAATTACCTGCCCAAGCTCAGGCCCAACCGCTTTGCCGGCATCCGCACCCCCTGGACGCTCCAATCGCCCGAAGTCTGGCTTCGCACCCACCGGTTGTTTGGGCGCATCTTCCTCATCGGGTCGCTGGCGCTCATGCCGCCGTGCCTCTTTCTGCCTTCGTCGTGGGCCATTTCATCCTGTTCACCACTTTCGGTTCGATGATTTACAGTTACGTTTGCCACCGGTCCCTCCCGCCGGCCCAAGACTAGAACTCACAGCAAAAATCCGTCATCCCGAGCCTTTTTCGGCGGTGTAACCGCTGAAAAAGGCTCGGGATGACGAATGGCCGTCTAATTGTTTTCGCAAAGAGTTATCGAGTTTTTCCCGCGATGAGGTGCATAATGGCCGCACCCGTTGCTCAATCATTTGTTGACAGCTAAATGTCGGTGTATTTTTTGATCGAACTTCGGACCATCTTCCTGCGTCAAAGAGCCATCCATGCCTGCGCCCACTCCACGAGTTGCTCCCTGGGAGGACCTTGTTCTCCGGCTGATCGCGATCTGGAAGCTCCTTCACGCCGTGTTTTTCACCGCGGTCGGATTTGGTCTCATCCGGTTGAGGGGCCACAACGTCGTTGAATTTCTGACCACCCACGTCGTCATCCCCTACCATCTTGATCCCGAAGGCCGGTGGGTTGACTGGATGCTCGATAAAGCGGGGATGTTGACCTCGCACCGACTGTTGCTGCTCGGTTGGGCGGCCTTTTTTTACGCCGCCCTGTTCGCTGCGGAAGGCGTCGGGTTGTACCTGCGCAAACATTGGGCTGAATACCTGGTCGTCATCGTGACCGGGTCCCTGCTGCCCCTCGAACTTTACGAACTTTTTGTCAAACTCGCCTGGTGGAAATTCGGGGTGGTCATGGGCAATCTGGCCATTGTGACTTACCTCATCCATCGCCTGCGTTTGGATTATCACAACCGGCTTCTGCAGGGCGCCACCCCTTCCGCCCCGGCTCAAGACACGAAATCTTCCGGCGACAACGAGGGCCCTCCGTCCGTCACGTCCGCGCCGGTCACAACCGAAGCGCGGTAATGAGGGGCGACGGTTCGCCTTGGTTCCGCAAAATTCCTTTATGAGTGAGAGCGACTTCAAATCGGGAATTCTGACCCACCCCGCGCCCTCCCGCCGCAAGAAGAGGGCCAAGGCGAATGTCCTGGTCTGGCTTCTGGCCGGCACGCTCATCGCCGGCATCACTCTTTTCGGCCTGGTCTACACCTACTACAGCACGCGCGCCGGCCTCATCGACATCGACGTGGTCAAGGAAATGCCCAAGGCCTCGATCCTCTACGATTATCAGGGCCGCGCCTTCAGCCGGTTTTTCGATGAGAACCGCATCGCGCTCCCGGCCGATGAACCGGTGCCGAAACTCCTGGCCGAAGCCGTGGTTGCCACGGAAGACCGCCGCTTTTACTCCCACGGCGGCATCGACGTGCTCGGCATCGTGCGCGCCGCCGTCTCGAATTTCACCGGTCACGGCTCGCGCCAGGGCGCCAGCACCATCACGCAGCAACTGGCGCGCAACAGCATCGGCCGGATGGAACGCACCTACGACCGCAAGTTCCTCGAAATCTTTCTCGCGCACCGCATCGAGCAGTCCTACACGAAAGAGCAAATTCTCCGCTATTATCTCGACCGCATCTACTTCGGCCAGGGCCTTTACGGCGCGGAAACGACCGCCAACGCCTTCTTCGGCCTCCCGGCCCGCCAACTCAACCTCGCCCAATGCGCGCTCCTGGCGGGCATGATCTCCAGCCCCAACTCCTCCTCTCCCTGGAAAGACATCGACGCCGCCCGGGCCGCCCGCGACCGGGCCCTGACCCGGATGGTGAAGGCGGGCGCCATCACCCAGGAGGAGGCGAACAAGGCCGGGAAAGCGCCCCTGGCCCTGCGGCCCCGGCCCAATTTTGGCGGCGGCTTCGCCACGAGCGAAGTGCGCCGTCAACTCGAACAGGTGCTCAATCCCGAGCTGGTCCAGCAGGGCGGCCTCAAGATATTCACGACGGTCGATGCCCGCCTGCAAGCCGTCGCCGAAAATGCCCTGGTCGCGCGCATCAACGAAATCGAGGCGTCCAAAGGCAACACCCACGCCCAGGGTTTTGGCGATCCGAACACGGGCCTGCCCGACGTCGACGTCCTCCAGGGCGCCTTCTTCGCCATGGACCCCGCGACCGGCTCGATCCGCGCCGTGGTCGGCTCGCGCGATTTCGCGCTCAGCCAATACAACCGCGCGATGCAGGCCCGCCGCCAGGTTGGTTCCGCGATCAAGCCGCTCATTTACGCCACGGCCTTCGCGGAGAAAAACTACTGCCCGGCCAGCACCATCGACGCCACCAAGTTCAACCTCACCGCCCCCGACACCATGCAGCAGGCCGGCGACTCCCCCGGCAGCCTCCTGCGCGTCAACGACGCCCTGGTCCATTCCGATAACTATGCCGCCATGCGGATGGGCATGATCGTCGGCCCCCAACTGCTCAACGACTACGCGCACCGGTGCGGCGTCACCACCGACATCCCGCCTTATCCCTCCAGCTACATCGGCGCCTGCGACATGAGCCTGAGCGAACTGACGGGCATTTACGCCACGTTCGCCGACCAGGGCGTCTGGGTGCGGCAACACATCGTGGTGCAGGTGAAGGACGACAAGGACCGCGTCATCTACGAGTACAAACCCGAAGGGCACCGCGTCTTCAGCACCCAGGTCGCCCGGCAAATCACCGGCATTCTGCAAAACGTGCTCGATTTCGGCACCGGCGCGCCCGTCCGCCAGCAATATGGATTCACCTCGCCCGCCGCCGGCAAGACCGGCACCACCAACGATTACAAGGACGCCTGGTTTGAGGGATTCACCACCCACCTCGTGGCCGGCGTCTGGATCGGGTACGACAAGCCGCGCGAGATCATGCCGGGAGGCTACGCCGCCACCGTCGCCCTGCCGGTCTGGGCCACCGTGATGAAGCAGGTCAAGGATGCCTACCCCATGACCGATTTTGTGGTCCCCAACGGCCTGGAAGTCGTCAGCGTGGGAGGCGGCTTTTTTGGCCGCGGCGAACGCTACTACCTCACGCCCGAGCAGAAGGTCCTCCTCGATGGCGAACCGGCCTCGCCCAGCGCGCCCGAGGAAAATCAAGCGCCGGCCGGAAGAAGCATCATCGACCACATCCTCGATATTTTTCGGTGAAAGCCGCAACCCATTGCCCATGAGCCCGGAGTCCCTGCTTGAACTTTTAACGGCCATCCAACAAGGCGCGACGACGCCTCGGGAAGGGCTGGCCCGACTGGCCCACATGCCCTACGAAGACCTTGAGTTCGCCAAGATCGACCATCACCGGGCCCTTCGCACCGGCTTGCCCGAGATGATTTATGCCGCCGGAAAAACCGAGGAGCAACTCGTCGAAATTTTCGATCGCATGGCGAAAGGCGGGGAAAATATCCTGGCCACCCGCGTTTCTCCCGCCGCCGCCGCCGCCGTGCGTGCACGGCTGCCCGCGGTCACCTATCACGCCGTGGCGCGGGTCCTTTTTTTGCGGCAACAGGAACGTCCCCTCCGACCGGGAACCCTGGCCATCGTCTGTGCCGGAACGAGCGATCTGCCGGTCGCCGAGGAGGCTGCCGTCACGGCGGAACTGCTCGCGAACAAGGTGGCGCGCTTCTATGACGTGGGCGTGGCGGGGCTGCACCGCCTGCTCGCCCACCGCGCCGAACTGGCCGAAGCGAGCGCCCTGATTGTCTGTGCGGGCATGGAGGGCGCCCTGCCCACCGTCGTCGCCGGACTGGTCCGCGCGCCGGTCATCGCCGTGCCGACCAGCGTGGGTTACGGCGCTTCCTTCGGCGGCGTTGCGGCCCTTCTCGGCATGCTCAACTCGTGCGCCCCCAATGTCGCGGTGGTCAACATCGACAACGGTTTTGGCGCCGCCTGCTTTGCCACGTCGATTTTGGCTCGCGCCGACCGCCCCGAGTAAGTTCTTGCAAAATCAGCCCGTGTTGGGAAATTCGCCTTAAGACGATTAGACCTGCACGCGCGGCCTCTCCGCCGTACATTCAACCTTCCTCCTTATGCCTTGGTTCTCCCTGCAAGCCGACTCCATTCCCCGCGCCGAAATTGAACAGGCGTGCCAGCGTCTCCTCGACGAGGCCCGCACGCGAATCAAAAAAGACCTGCGGCGGGTCCTGCTCTTGCCGCCCGACTTGACGCGCGCCCACAGCGGCGCCGGCTGGATCACGGAGACGATTTACCGTCTCCTGCCCAAGTCGTGCGACATCCACGTGATCCCGACGCTGGGCCAGCACGTGCCCCACACCGAAGCGGAAAACAAGTGGATGTTCGGCTCCATCCCCCACGAGCGCATCCATGCCCACGACTGGCGCGGCGGCGTCGTGCGGATCGGGACCATCCCGGCCGGGCGGGTGAAAGAAACGACCGGCGGCAAGGCCGATTGGGAAATCCCCGTCGATCTCAACCGTTCGTTGATGGAGGAAGAGTGGGACCTGATCGTCAATATCGGCCACGTGGTGCCGCACGAAGTCCTCGGCTTTGCCAATCACAACAAAAATTATTTCATCGGCCTGGGCGGAAAAGAGACGATCTGCGCCTCCCACATGGCGGCGGGCGTCTACGGCATCGAGAACAATCTCGGCAACCTCATCACGCCCCTGCGCGCCTGCTACAACTGGGCTGAGGAGGAATATCTCGGACGCCTTCCCGACGTTTATTTTCAGGTGGTCATGAAACGCGACCCGCAGAACAAGCTCGTCCATACCGGCGTCTTTGTCGGTGACGACCTGGAGACCTATCTCCAGGCGGCGCGGCTCAGCCGCGACGTGAACATCACCACGTTCGACCAGCCGATCAAAAAAATCGTCGCCCACATGCAGGGCGACGAATTCCGCAGCACCTGGGTCGCCAACAAGGCGGTCTACCGGACGCGCATGGCCATGGCCGACGGAGGGGAGCTTCTGATCATCGCCCCCGGTCTGGAACGATTCGGCGAGCAGCCCGATGTCGATACGCTGATCCGGAAGTACGGCTACGCGCCCACCCGCGAAGTCCTGGAACTTTACAAAAACAACGCCGATCTTCAGGACCTCGCCCACGGCGCGGCGCATCTGATTCACGGCACGTCGGAGGGGCGGTTTACCATTCGCTACGCCCCTGGTCATCTCGGCAAAGCCGACATCGAGCAGGTCAAGTTCGCCTATGCCGATTATAACGAGACGTTGAAACGCTACCCGATCGACAAACTCAAGGAAGGCTGGAACACCATGCCCGACGGGGAGGAAATCTTCTACATCAGCACGCCTTCGGCGGGCCTCTGGTCCACGAAAGCGCGCCTGGCCCGCGCCACCTGAACCTGCTTCTCCATGGAGAACGAACCCCTAGAGGAAAAGCAGCGCCGCCTCGATGAGCGATTGCGCGGCCTGGGCAGCCTCCTCGTCGCCTACTCCGGCGGCGTTGATTCCGCCTACCTGGCCTGGCGGGCGCATCGCGTTCTTGGCCCGAAGATGCTCGCTCTCATCGCCGATTCCCCTTCGCTGGCCCGCCGCCATCTGGCGGAAGCCGTCGAGTTCGCCCGGCGGCACGGCATCCCCCTCGAAATCGTTCCGACCTCCGAACTCGACAATCCCGATTATGCCAAAAACGATTCGCAGAGATGTTTTCACTGCAAGAACGAACTGTTCACCGTGATGATTGCGGCCCAGGCGCGACTCGGTCACCGCCACCTCGCCTACGGCATGAATCTCGACGACCGCGGCGATTTCCGGCCCGGTCAAAAGGCGGCGAGCCTCCACGGCGTCACGGCTCCGCTCGTCGATGCCGGGCTCACCAAAAGCGACCTGCGCGCCCTGGCCTTGAGCGCCGGCCTGGAAGTCTGGGACAAGCCCGCGTCGCCCTGCCTCTCCTCCCGGGTCGCCTACGGCCAGGCGGTCACGGCCGGCGTCCTGCGCCACGTCGAAGAGGCGGAGGACTATCTCTGGAGCCTCGGCCTCCGCCAGTTCCGGGTTCGCCATCACGGGGAAATGGCGCGGATCGAAATCGCGCGCGACGAAATGGCGACCGTCCTGACGCCCGAGACCCTGGAAGCCATCTCCACGCGCCTGAAATCGATCGGCTTCCAACACGTCGCGCTCGATTGCGGCGGTTACCAGACCGGCTCGATGAATCGCGGCTTGTCGGCGGAAACCTTGAACCCATGATCCCAACCATGGAAAACCTATTCGATTTATCGCCGGAGATTGCGGTCGTCATCGGCGCCACCGGCGTGCTCGGCGGCGCGTTGGCGGAAGGCCTGGCCGCGGCGGGGGCCCGCGTCGCCGTCCTAGGCCGCAATGCGGAACGCGGCGGCGCGCGGGTGGAGGCCATTCGCAAGGCCGGGGGTCAGGCTGATTTCTTCGAGGCCGACGCGATGGACCGCGAAAGCCTGGCCCGCGCGCATCGCGCCATCGAAAATGCGATGGGGCCGCCCACCGTCCTCGTCAACGCGGCGGGCGGCAACGACCCCAAAGTCACCGTCACCGCCGACCATCCCTTCAGCGCGATCACGGTCGCCGACTGGAAAAACAATTTCGACCTCAACCTGGTGGGCGGCGCGCTCCTGCCCTGCCAGGAATTCGGCCCCGCGATGGTGGAACGCAAACGGGGCTCCATCATCAACATCGCCAGCGTTTCCGCGCACCTGCCGCTCTCCCGCGTCGTCGCCTACTCGGCGGCCAAGGCGGCGGTGCTCAACCTTACGCAATTTCTTTCCCGCGAATGGGCGCCCCACGGCGTCCGGGTCAATTCGCTCACGCCCGGCTTTTTCCCCGCCGAGCAGAACCGCCGCCTTCTTTTTAACGAGGACGGTTCGCCGACGCCCCGGGCGCAATCGATCCTGAACCACACCCCCATGGCCCGGTTTGGAAAAAGCGACGAGCTGATCGGCGCGGCGGTTTTTCTGGCGAGCAGCCGGGCCAGCGGCTTCGTCACCGGCATCGACCTGCGCGTTGACGGCGGTTTTCTTTCGCAGACCATTTAGGCCCCACCTTGAAAGCTACTCCTGCGCGAAACCGGTCACGGGCGAAAACCCCGGTGGTCCTCGCCCTCGACATCGGCACCTCGTCCACCCGCTCGGCCATCTACGATGCGACGGGCCGCCGGTTCATGGCCACGACGGCCCAATTCGGGTATCCGCTGCTCACCGGCCAGGACGGCCGCGCCGAACTCCGGCCCGCCGACCTCGACCGCGCGGTCGCCCGCTCCATCGGCGTCACGCTGCAAAAGTGGCGCGAGCTTTCCGCCCCTTCTCCCATCGCCGGCATTGGCGTCTCTTGTTTCTGGCACAGCCTGCTCGGGCTCGACGGCGCGGGCCGGGCCATCACCCCGATCTACACCTGGGCCGATTCCCGCTGCAAACAGGAAGCGAAATTCCTCCGTGAAAATCAAGGCGAGACCCGCCTGCATGAGCAGACCGGCTGCATGGCCCGCACCTCCTTCTGGCCGGCCAAACTGCTCTGGTTGCGCCAGGCGGAGCCCGCCCTTTTTCGCCAGGTCGTCCGCTGGGTCTCCCCGGCCGAATGGATTCAGGAACGCTGGTGCGGCCGCGCCACGGCCTCCCTTTCGATGGCGAGTGGAACCGGTCTGCTCGATGAGAAAAAAGGCGGCTGGCATCCCTCGCTGCTCAAGCTTTGCCGTCTGGACGAAACCCGTCTCAACCCGATCTCGGATGCGCCCTCGACGGTGTCCGCCGCCAGCGCCAAACGTTTTCCCGAACTGGCGCAAGCGCCCTGGCACCCGGCCCTCGGCGACGGCGCGGCCAGCAACCTCGGCTCGGGCGCGACAGCTCCCGGCAGCGCGGCGATCAATGTCGGGACGAGCGCCGCCCTGCGCGTGGTGGTCAAGGCGGCGACCCCTCACCGTCCGGCGCCGTTTGGCCTCTTTTCCTACCGGATCGACGGGCCGCGGCGACTGGTCGGCGGCGCGGTCAGCAATGCGGGCAATCTCCGCGCGTGGGCGCTGCGCGAACTCAACCTGCCCGCCGACCCCGCGAAAATCGAAAAACTCCTCCGCGCCCGCTCCACGCCAGTGGCCGGCCTCGTGCTTCTTCCTTTTTGGATGGCGGAACGCGCGCCGACCTGGCCCGAGGACCTCCCCTCCGCGGTCATCGGCATCACCCAGGCCACCACCGCCCTCGATCTCCTCCAGACGTTGCAGGAAGCGACCTACCATCGGCTGGCGCAAATCGCCGACGCGGTCGAAAAAGCTGCACAACGAAAACTTTCCTTCATCGTCTCGGGCGGAATCCAGCGCTCCTCCAACGCCCTGCAACGCCTGGCCAACGTGCTTGACCGGCCCGTCTGTGCGTCGTTGGAACCGGAAGCTTCGCTGCGCGGCGCGGCCTGCCTCGTTCTTGAACGGCTCGACCTCGCTCCCCCGGCGCCCGGGTCGGGACCGATCATCCGTCCTCAGGCGAAAGCCGCCCGCGCCTACGCGGCCGCGCGGAACCGGCAAATCGGGCTGGAAGCGCTGCTGCGGATGGGCGGTCCCGACCACCCCGAAAAGAGACCGCCGACGGCGGACGATTGAGCCCCCCTATCGCCTGGAAAGGTATTACCTCTTGATTAATGACTAAATTGGGCGAAATTCAGAGGAATCGATCCGAATGATTCCCATTCGAATTTTCCCCGCAGGCAGCACCGTTTAACCGCCTATCCTTCCCTCGCCATGATTCGATCCCTCCTCCGTGTTTTTGCCGTGGCCTGTTGTTTTCTGCCCGTCAGTCGGGGCCTGGCCCAGACGTTCACCGTCAGCGTGACCCATGGCCAGGTGGAGATTGGGAAGGACCGGGGTTCCTACCAGGCCGCCACCGTCAATGCCAGTTACTCGATTCCATCCTGGGGAAAGACGGAGGACAACTCCTCGCTGACCATCGCTTTTAATCCGGAAAATCGTTTTCGCCTTCTGCCGAACAGCGAGGCGCAGGTCACCACCGGCGGCGAAAGCGATTCCAGTTCGGCCTGGCACCGGGTGGTCAGCCTGAAAATAGGCGAGGCCTCTTTCGATCACAATGCCGGCGCGGCCCCGGCGATCCACCTCGACTGCGAAACGCCGACGGCCGTTTGCGGCGCCGTCGGAACCCAATACGATGTCGATGCCACGCACGGGGTCTATAGTGTCGCCAGCGGAAGGATCTCGGTCTCTTCGAGCCAGGAAGGAAGCAGCCTCAGGATGCCCAGCGTTCAGTCGGGCGGAACCGTCACCTACGCCCCAGGCCGTGAGAATACCTATTCCCACGGGGATTTCAGCGGAACGGTTGTAATCGGCGGGAATACCTTTCGCGCCTCGGGCGCCAGCTTTACCGTCGCCAAGGGGCAGGGTTCAAGTTCCGAGATCGCCGTCCATATCGGGTCCGGCACCCTCGGAGGCGTCGGGCCGGGCGATTACCTCATGGATGGCGGCAGCCTGAAGCCCGCGTCGGGCAAAGCGGCGGGCATCCACCCGAAGTACCTGGCCGCCGCTAGAACGGAAGGCGCGTTGAATGTGGAGCGTGCGGCCGATCGCGCCGCCAACCGGCCCTTTGGACGCGATGCCGAACTCAACAGCGCCGCGGCCCGGGCCACGGAACTTCGCAAGCAACTGTTCACCCGTGAAACCGTGCGTGAGATCAACAAGCAGGTCATTCAGAACGTCATCGAAAACACGACGAGAAACGCGGCCGCCGCCGGGATGAGGGGCGGGGGCGGACATTGATTTTTCGCCTGTATCATCAAAAAAACTTCGCTCTCGCGAAGCTCATTCTTGGTCTGGCTTTCCTGGCGCCATGGGCAGCAGCCGCAGAACCCGGCGCGGCTCCACCCTCTCTGAATTATGCCAGCTTTGTTTGCTGGGATTATCCGCAACTGCCCCACCTGCGGGCCTGGAAGGAGACCGAGAGGATCGTGGCCGCCACGCTGACGGAGGGCTACCCCGCGCTGGGGAAACTTCCACGCCAGGAAAATGGCTCCCCGGACCAGCTCAAGGATTTTTTGCGCAAGCTGCCCGATGCCCCCGACCAGCTTACCGTCGTTTATCTGGCGGCCCACCAGAGCCCCGGCGGGCAATGGTATTTCCCGGACCGCAGCGTGATCGATTCCCGGACCGCAGCGTGATCGATTGGGGCTCCCTGATGGGGGATTTGCCGAAGCTGAGGAGCCCGCGGCGACTCGTCCTGCTCGACTGCTGCTACGCTTTATCCGCAAGCCGGTTTCCCGATTGGCCTCAAAAAATAGCGCCGGCCTGCCTCTTTGCCTCGCCCGGCAATCGCCCCACGCCCGATCTCTTCGTCTTTTGGCGGCGCCCCGTGGATTGGGCCGAGTTGTTTCCCGGGGCTTCCCGGTGGCTTCGACAACATCATTTTGACGATTCGGACGAACGGATCAGTTTCTTCGGCCTGGTTTGGCTGGAAGCATGGATGAGGGGGGCTCCACCTCCCCAAAATTTAAGCGAATGGAGCCAACGGGCCCAAACGATGAGCGAAATCGCCCGGCAGGCCTCCACTCAAGTCAGATCGGGGGCCGTTTCCGACATCAGTTCGACCTTTCCTCCTTGAGGAAGCCCCTACGGAGCTAGATAACCCGTATTGTTGTTGCCGTAAACGGTTGTCATGCCGGTCGGGTCGAACTTGCGCGCGTTTTGCACGTGTCCGTCGGCAAAGACAAGGTTCACCGAACCCATGTGAATGGGAAGGGTACCGCTGTTTCCGTTGAACGCGGGGCCCTGCACATAGTCGTCCTTGTCGGCGTCTGCGGGATTAAAAAGGCCGCCATAGGCAATGTCTCCGGCGATGATGTGCTGACTCAGCGAGTGCATTTTCTGTAAGGTCACCGGGGCAAAACCGCCGCTCTCCGAGTAGGCGGCATGGGCGCCGTTAAAATAACTGTAGGTCTTGTTCTGCGGGATGGTCGTGCTCGAATCGGGACACTGGAAAACAGTCCCGCTTCCTCCCTGCCCAGACCCCGCGCCCAGGTAAGGTTCCAGTTCCTGGCACCATCCGTTCTGCTTGGTCGTCCCATCGACACTCCCGTATGGAATGTCGCCCCCGGACTCCGGCAGGCTGCCGTTGTTGTCCCCCGCAAAAGCGAGCATGGCCACGCCGATCTGGCGTAAATTCGAGGAACATTTCGCGATATTCGCGTGCGCCAGGGCGGATCGATAGATCGGGAAACTAATGCCGGCCAGAATGGTGATAATTCCAATGACAACCAGCAGCTCCACCAAGGTAAATCCTGATCTGCGACCTGTTCGGTTCATTACCATTCCAAAACCCTAACAACTCGATTTTGTTGCGCAACAATCGAAATAAAAAGAGAATCAACAACTGGTTTTCCAGCTAACGCAAAGGAGAGTTTTCTGAAAAATGGAGCCCCTTGCCTTTGAAAAGTAAATGGGCGGCCGACGGGGCTCGAACCCGCAACAGCCAGTACCACAAACTGGAGCTCTACCATTGAGCTACGGCCGCCATTAGAATCGAACTTCCCCTCGCGAAAAGGAAACCCGTTGCGACAGTCAATCGTCAAGGGGCGATGGCCTGCCGGGGCCGGAGTTTTGGCGGAGGCTCCGACGGCGCCCGATCAACTCGTGACGAGCTTGATGCGGGTATCGCGGTAGTCTTCGTCCTCGGCGGAGTCGTCCCAGGCGAAGACAACGGGCCCGATCCGGCGGCCCCGGGAGGCGACCCAGGGGAGGCTGGCGTTCGGGTTGCTGCGCTTGTGCCAGCCGACGAGCGTGAGCTCGTATTGCACGGTTTGCGGGGGGATGGCGAGGAAATGGGGGCGCATGACGTAGCTGCCGAGCTGGTTGGCGTAGCGTTCGCCGTCGAGATAGAGGACGACGGCCTGTTCCCAGGCCGTGTCGAAACTGGCGTAGAGGTGGACGGTCGCCTCCGGGGGGATGATCAGGGAGAGGGCGGAGGTGCTGGTCAGCGCCGAGGCGGTTCCTTCGGGATCAAAATGGCTGAACATAAGGATGCCAGTATCGACCTGGGACGGCGTGCTGGCGAGTCCAAAAATGGCGGCGGCCCCGGTTTCAGTTAAGGCGCAGGTTTTACATCTTTCTGACAACTTGTCCGCGCAACCGGGTTAGTCTTTCCAGTGGAGGATGATAAAGGCAATCTGACACTACCGCGATGCGACGTTCCGCCTGGATTTTTCTGGCCGCGATTTTCCTGCCGAGCCTCGGGCTGGCCTGGCTGGCGGTCCATTCCGTGCGGGACCAGCAGGTCGTCCTGGAGCATCAGCAGGCGATCATCAGCCAGAATATCACGGACGCGCTGGCCAAGAGCGTCCAGGGGCGGATGGACCAGGCGCGGGGCGATTTTGTGCAGACCACTCAGCAATTGCTGGGCGGAAGCGAGTCTCCCCAGGCGCTGGCAAAGAACTTCAACCGGAAACTCCGCGATGCGTGGCCGATGGCGGAGATCGGGTTTGCCGTCGATCTCGATGGGGAAATCTACTCGCCCCAAGCGTACGACGGCCCGGGTGCGAAGACGTTTCGGGACGAGAACGACCGCTTTCTCAGCAATCGCGAGAATGTCGTGGTCTATTCCTCGAACTCGGCGGTACTGAATCAGTACAATATCGCGGGACAGGCTAACGCGACGAAATTTGCCTTCAAGCAAACGGACCAACTCGCCGCCACCTCGGCGGATAAGGAGGAAACCCAGGCGCTGAAGACGGCCGGCGCGGCGAGGGCTTCAAGGAAAAAAGCCCCGCTTCCCGGCTCGGCAAAGGATGAGGATTTGAGCGCAGGCGCGGCCCGGTCGGCCACCGAAGCAAAACCTGAAGGCGGCGCGGATCTGGCAAAGGCCGGGTCAAGCGCAACGGGGCAGGCGATGCAGGCCCCGGAGTCGGACCAAAATGCGCCGGCGTCTTCGGTGGCAACGGTTGCTCCGGCTGCACCGTCCGCGGATGCCGCCGCCACGCCACCCATGTTCCAGGAGAGGGATTCGGTCGTCGTATCGCTTCCGGTTGCGCCTGCTTCGGCGGGTGCGACACCGCCAAGTCAGGAGCCGACGACGATGTCCGTCCCGACCGAATTGGTCCCGAGCACGGCGTCGTCTTCCCCGGGCGGACTGGGCAACGCGGCCCCCTCCTTCGCCAAAATCCAGCGGCAGGTGATTCCGCAGCAAAACGCGGCCCAGGCGGTTGCGCCGCTGTCGAACACGGTGCCGGAGGAATCGGATTTCCGGCGCGTGATCGGCGCGGAGACGAGCGGGGCGCTGGCCCGGTTCCTGGAAAACAAGCTGCGGCTGATGGTCTGGTCGCATCCCTCGGCGGACACGCCGATTGTCTTCGGGGCGCAACTCGATCCGGGCAGGCTGGTCGAGGCGCTCAAGGCCTCGTTTCAAATCCCGGAACTGGCGCAGGACGGCTCTTCGCGCCCGGGCGGAGGCGATTATTGCGCGGCCATTCTCGATGACACGGGGCGCCCGGTTGCGCTTTCGCGGCCCGGTTTTACGGGCGACTGGAAACACCCCTTCGTCGCGACGGAAATCGGCGAGGCGCTGCCCCATTGGGAGGCGGCGCTTTATCTGGTCGATCCGCAGCAGATCAGCCGGGCGGCCCGGACGCTGCAATTCACGCTGGGGCTCATCGTTCTTTTGCTCGTGGCGGCCATCGTGTCGGGCGGGTCGCTCATCGCGGCGGATGTGCGGCGGCAGGTGCGGCTGGCCCAGCAGAAGACCGATTTCGTGCCTCCATTCGCATGTTTGCCGACCTGCTGGCGGAGAAGCGGGTGCCGGATGAGGAGCGGCAGGCGACTTACCTGCGCATCATCGCGGCCGAGGCGGCGCGGCTGACGCGGCTGATCAACAACGTCCTCGATTTCGCGCGGCTGGAACGGGGCGCCCCGCCGGGCGGGCAGGGTGCGTGCGACCTGGTCGATGCGGCGCGTGACGTGGCGGAGACCTGCGGGCCGCATCTCGAAAACGAGAAAATTTCCTTCCGGAGCGAGATCGAGGCGGAGACGCTGCCCATCACCGGGGACCGCGATGCCCTGGCGCAGATCATCCTGAACCTGGTCTCGAACGCCGAGAAGTATGGCGGCAACGACGTGCTGGTGCGGGTGCGCCGGCAGGAGACGGCGGCGGGTGCGCTCGGCTGCGTCGATGGGCTCGATCGCGGGCCGGGCATTCCGCTCAAACAGGTGAAGACCGTCTTCGAGCCGTTCCACCGGCTCGACGATTCGCTTTCGAGCGGAATCCCCGGCTCCGGCCTCGGCCTCACCCTGGCCCGCCGCATGGCCCGCGCCCACGGGGGCGATGTCACCTATTCGCCCCGCGCGGGCGGAGGGAGTTGCTTCACGCTTTCGATACCACTAGAAGAAGGCCGTCATCCCGAGCGAAGTCGAGGGATATAGCCCGCTTGGAAAAGGGTATAACTTTATGAAAACAAAAATCCTGGTCGTCGAAGACGACACGCACATCCGCTTCGGCCTGACCGAATTGCTGACCAGCGAGGGTTTCCTCGTGGAGGCGTGCACGCGGGGCGATCAGGCCGTCGGCGCGGTCGAGGAGCATCAACCGCGGCTGGTCGTGCTCGATGTGATGTTGCCGGGGCTGAGCGGCTACGAGATTTGCAAGCAACTCCGCGCGCGCGGCTACCGGGGGCTGATCCTGATGCTCACCGCGAAGGGGCAGGAGATGGACAAGGTGATCGGCCTGGAACTCGGCGCGGACGATTACGTGACGAAGCCCTTCGGCCTGCGCGAATTTACCGCGCGGGTGCACGCGCTCTTGCGGCGGGACACGGCGGAAGCCTCGCGGCCCGCCCCGGCGCTGTTCGGGGATTGCCAGCTCGACGCCACCACCTTCGAGTTGAAGCGCGGGAAGAAAGCCGTCGCGCTTTCCGCGCGCGAACTGAAGCTGTTCCAGCTCTTCGCCGCGCACCCGAGGGAAGTCCTGTCGCGCGACCGCCTCCTCAACGACGTCTGGGGCTACGAGTACTACGGCACCACCCGCACCCTCGACCAGACCATCGTGCAGTTGCGCAAGAAGCTCGCCGACCTCGGCGCCGACCCGAAGCAGATCGCAACGGTTCACGCCGTCGGTTACCGCTGGGAAAATGGGAAGTGAGTTGGCCTAGCAAACGGGTCGCCGTTATGCGTTTGGTCGGGCTATATCCCTCGACTTCGCTCGGGATGACGGGCCTTTTTATAAAGTTCCCCTCGTTCCCAGGTTGCACTTGGGAACGCACTTGCCGGGCCTGTTTACTCTAACGTGTCTCTTCGCCGCAACCCCCTTTGGGGTTGCCGCAGGGGGCAGCCTCTTTGCCTTGAGGATGATCCAATCTCCAAACCGCACCGTCGCGAGGGCCCGCAACGGCTACCGGGAATCGCTTCCTGTCGCCTGCGCGACCCGGACAACACACGCTCGCGTGGCGTATCCGGGCCACCCGAATCAGTTCGTGGCGGTGTCGTCATAGATGTCGTAGACGGTGCCGTTAAGGACGAGTCTCACGTTCTGGCCGAGGGCGAGCCAGGGGCGGGCTTCGGGGTTCTCGGCGATAAGCTTGAAATAGTCGTCCGAACCGAATTTGAGGCGGACGCTTTTGCCGCCGTTTTGTTTCGAGACGTTGTTGTCGATCCACTGGTTGCCGTTCTGGAAGAAGGCGCGGCCCGCGACGTACTTGGCGCGTTGCGTGTATTGGACGACGCGGGTGTTCGCGTCCAGGGAGGGCGTTGAGACCGTGTTATAGCTCGTCCCGGGCATTGGAGCGGAGGGAAGCGCGAAGACGGTCGATGCCGGGACGTTCATGGCGACGGAAGCCTCGGTATTTCCCGCGCTCAGGCTGCTATCGACCTGCCGAGCGTACTTCAGTTTATTTTGCAAGCGGGCCACGGCGACGCCTTCGACGCCGTCAGCTTTCGTTTTAAACGAGTCGTAAGCGGTGCCGGCGGAGGCCTGGGCGGGCGCATCCTTGGCGAAGTCCTTCATCACCTGGTTTTGCTCGGCGACGTGGCGGCCGTGCTCGTCCTCCATGATGAGATAGGCGGTGT
>WNFM01072360.1_pt1 | contig 17464 bp, 14 predicted proteins | sample 5400271 | NCBI WGS metagenome assembly WNFM01 (sample SAMN13153352, study PRJNA577476) | soil metagenome | isolation source: 60 cm saprolite on Douglas fir-dominated hillslope | place: USA:California | collected 2013-09-17 | reverse complement strand
ACTCATCCGCTATAGTCATGAAGCGGGGTGGAGCAGCCTGGTAGCTCGTCGGGCTCATAACCCGAAGGTCGTCAGTTCAAATCTGACCCCCGCAACCATCCGAATGCGCCAGTCCTAGAACTGGCGCGTTCGGGCCAGTTCCTAGCAAATCCCAATCCCCCTCCGCGACATAGTGCCAATCTTCTCCTTCTTTCGTCGGCGTCATGCGGACTTCGCTGAGGTGTTTCTGTAGCTCCGTTTTCGCCAGAGCCGTGTCGCGGTTCAACTGTGAGCGCAAATCGGAGATGCCCTTTTCGACGAACTGGCGAAGTTCGCGGAGCTGGCCTTCAATTGAAGCAGAGCTCGCAGAGAGCAGGCGATTGGTGATTGCCTTCAGTTCCTTTTCGCGCACGGCGATTTGCTGGACCAGTGCATCGAGCGGTCCGCCGCGAGCAATAGCGTCAGCAAAGCGCTGTATCTCGCCTTCGAGCTGCTCCTTTCGCCGGCGGAGGACTCCGAGATCGTTCGATATGCTTGAAAGCGCGGCCCGTAGCTGTCGGCCAAATTCCGCCACGGTGTAATCGATCACCTCTGGCCGAAGCAGCTCGCGCTGCAGGCGCCCCAACAATCGTTCCTCCAGAATGTCGCGGCGGATATAGAGATCGTTTCCGCAGGTGCCACGGTTGAAGTAATTCGCGCGCACGTACTTTTTGTGAATGTGTGTCCCGCCGCCGGTGCCAATGATCAGGTTTGCGCCGCACTCGCCGCATTTCAACATTCCGCTGAAAAGATATGGGCTGGTCCGTGCACGGGCGAAAAGGCCTCGCCGCCGTCCCTCCGAAGGTTTCTGGCCGAAGAAATTTAGCCGTGCTTGCACGCGGTCCCACAGTTCGCCCGACACAATCGCCAACTCAGGCCGCTGTGTGCGGATCCACTCGCTCTCGTCGCGCAGTTTGCTGCGACGTTTATTGGTCTCTGGAACTTTCTCGAACTTCAAACGATTCCAGATGAGCTCTCCCTTGTACAGCTCGCGCTTGAGCATTGCGCGTATCCCGGTTGGGCACCAGTTGCCGCGCCCGGCAGCCTGTTCCGCGTTGAGTTTTCGCGCGATGGCTTTAAGTGAGTAGCCCGTGGCTGACATCTCAAAAATTCGCCGTACGATCTTCGCCTGCGTCTCGTCGATAACCAGTCGCTTCGACCCGGTCCCGGGTTCTCCCACGGGCGCGGTCGTGTAACCGAAGCAACTTCCACCCACATGAAGACCCCGCAAAACGGCGGACTCACAGCCGCGGTGGGTTTTCTTCGCAAGCTCTCTGACATAGCTGCTATCGATGAGGCCGTGAATCGTGAGGAGTGTTTCCGCTTGGTCCTGTCGACTGTCGATCCCTTGGCTAACGGAGATGAGTTGGAGGCCGGCAAAATTCAGCTTGCGATAGATCGAGAGGACGCTTTCCGTACTCCTGGAGAGCCGCGACGTATCGTCGACGAGGATTACATCAAACGGCTTTGCGGGCGAGAGCGCCGCGCGAAGCATCTGCTGAAGCGACGGACGATCCATACCTACGCCGCTTAGCCCCTCGTCCACATAAACGTGTGTATCGAGTACGGCTATACCATTCCGGTCGGCGTACTCCCGACACTTCCGCTCTTGGTCAGCCGGGGAGAGCGGGTTCTGCTTGTCGGTGGAGATGCGAGCGTAGATGGCGGCGCGACGCGTAGTCCGGTTCATCGGACAGCCTCGGCCCGGGGGACGGCATCACTCATCAGCTGGCACGATGCCACGACCGCGGGCCTTTCCGCAATCTCTTTTTCGCTCTGCATCTCGGCGAGATAGCTTTGCACCAAGATCGGCACAATCACGCGGTCAATGAATCCCTTCAACTCGGGCGTGAGCAGTGAAGGCTCGCATCGCTGAGGGCGCGGTCCAAGCTGGACGCGCCCGCACGAGGATGCGGCTGCCTGCTTCGTGTCGAGTTCGAGGAGCTTACCCACATATCTCCTAAATGAACACCATCAAAGGAACGGGGAACCGTTTCAACCGGCCACGTCGTCAAGGCGAGTTACTGAGGATCAGGCAGAAGGTATTTTGCCGGACGTCGTCAGCGAGAGCCATTTGGAAACGGATCTGCATTGCGCGATGGTACGTCATGCGATGAAGCCCTCTACTTACTAGGGAACATCGAGACGGGAGAAAGTAAGAAAAAACTTGAAGAATCGTAGGCGGGGCTTTGTTAGTCCGGCGGCGTTCTTATAAGTGCCACCTCGAGTTTTCTCCAAAATTCGAGAGAGCGTTGCGCTCGTCTCAAATTGCGCGACTCAAGGAATGGGACGAGCTCTCGCAGTTGCGGTGGCGCGGCTCCTGGTACTCCTTTGAAACGAACTGAAAATGCTCGCAGGACAAGATGGGACAGATTAGGACAATCTGGGACCACTTGGGACAGATTGGGACAATGCGACTCGACTGCCACAAAGAGCCTCAAAAGGCCACAAGAAGCAACAAAAGGCCACAGAAAGCCACAAAAACAAAAGCGACAGCCGGAGACAGTTTGCGACCAAAAACTACAATAGGCGACAACTAGAGGACAGTTGTGGACAGTTTGGGACTCTTTGTCACAAAAGGGTGCAGATGGGGGCAAAGGAGAACAGTTGGTGATCGAAGGGTGCAGGTGGGTGCATTCGGGGGCAACTCAGAACAAAAGAGGACACGAGGAGTGTAATTTGGGCGAGGTAATGGAATTGAGTGGTGGGTATTGGAACATAAAGGAAGGTGGCGTGGCATTGCGTGTTTCTGGTGCCAAGTCCGGCGCAATGAGATAGCTACGTTGTGGCGCTTTTTCGGTAGTTGCGCCACAAATGCGCCACAAGCAAAAGTGAGGGGGGTCTAACATGCGAAAGCACAGAATCGAGCGCAATCTGGCATTTCCGACCGAGAAATTCCGGCAGCAGATACGGTCCGCCGCTAAAGAAAGATGCTTTCGCTCGGAGCAGGCGTTCATACTTGCGGCCTGTAAGAACGAACTCGAACGGGGCGACAGTACCGAGGCGACAGTTCAGCTAGAGGCCCGCATTGCGGCTACCCTTGCGAATACGGGGAAGCAAGTACAGTCGCTCTTCACTCTGGTACACGCACAGTTTGCCCTCACCAATTCCCTGTTGCAGTACGTTCTGACCTGCGTGGTTGAACCTCCCGAAGACGTGTTGCCTGCGGCTCGCGCACGCGCGAAGGCAAGATATGCAAAGATTCTCCGCCTAGCCGGACAGGAGGTAGCGACTCGAAACAAAGCCACCCTGGAAGAGGTGTTGACTCAAAGCAAACAACAATGAGCGAAGACCCATCCGAATTGGGCCGCGGCGATCAAAAGAAAATCCGAACTGCACTCGCCGGAGATATGCCGACGGCCGTCAACGCAATGACTGACTCTTATTTGTTTTCCTCAGCGTAAGCCGGAAAAGGGCCTCTAGCGTCATGGCGATGCTTGTCCCGCAGAAAAGCTGGCCGCAGCTGTGATGGATTATCCATGTCCTGCCATACCTCGAGGTAGAGGTCGGGATTGTCCTTCGCATTTAATCCTTGCCGAAGCTGCTCCCAGCAGTCCTCACGTATGACCAAGTAGTCCGTACCTGGAATAGCTCTCGCTGTTTCGACCCATGGGCATCTCGGAGGTAAATAATAGGCGGCCTCTTCCGGTGTGATTCGAACAGTGACTCGCCAAATGTACCAGCGATTCCAGTTCGGTTCCGGATCAAAGTGAAATGCGTCGCGCCTCAGACGATAGGTATAAAAGAAATCCAGGCCACGGTGCGCGATGAGCATAGGGATATTTTCGTTACGCAGCGCTGTCACAACTTTTTCATCCGAGGCGTAATCCTCGCTCATGAGTAGCCCACGATTGCCGGCTAATCTCACTGGGAGAAATGCCAACAACGTAATCGCAGCAAGTCCCAGGATTCGTTTGGCCCACAGCGTCTGAAGCCCCTTAAACGCGTTGCCTCTTCCGCCCGTTTCCTCCCAAACCAGGGAGCACAACGGCATTGCGAGGAAAACAAACATGGCCCCATGCCTCCCGCCTATCCCAAGGAGGCCGCCGTCCGGGTCTGGCCAGAAAGGGAGAGCCAGAGTCACCGCGGTCAGGTACGCCCAAGTACGAGAACGTGCGAGCAGCGCATCGCAGAACACGAAAGCCAAAAGGGCCCAGAAAAAAATAACCACAAGCTTGAGATCCAAGGGGACGCCTTCTGCTTTGAGTAGGGAGAAGAGTCCAGGCTCACCGAGATGCAAAGATGCTATTCGAGGCGTCAGGCGCGACACTGTGAACACGATGGCGAAAACCAAGACGGCACACACAGTGATCCGAAAGATCAAACTGTGGCCATAAAATTCTTCTCGACCTTCGCGTGTCCCACTCATCCTGTCCAGCACAGCAGTCACCGTGAAGACAAGCGCTACGAGCGCGACGACCGGATGGGCAAGCGAACCGCCCGCGAGCAGCAATGCGAGCCAAAAGATTCGCGCTTTCAGCTTACTTGCCAAGAGAGAAAACCAGAGCGGGACGAAGGCGAGGCCCAGGCTGAGCTTCGGGAATTCGATGACGTGAAAGGAGATCACCGAACTGGCTGCGAGCCACAGCAAGCCTGCAAGCAGCTGGGTGTTGTGTCTAAGGCGGAAAAGGAGGAGTAGGAAGCCCAGGTTGAACACCGCGTAGATTGCGACCAGGACGAGTTTGAATGAAGCTTCAACCGAAATACGCTGACTAGAAATTGCCTCGATAAGATACGGTACCGCATCGCTGTCGGGAACCTTCAGGTGGCCAGAATCCGATAAAGACTGCGCCTGCAAAGCATAGTAGTAGGCATCTGTGCCCGGCAAATACCGGAAATGCACGAGATAATGGGCAAAGCAAGCTACCTGGAGCAGAAGGAGAACGATCCATACTGCTGGAAGCCAGCGCTGGCTAGTCTGGTGATTCACAGCGACCAACATCGTCGGAGGCCAGCATCGCATCGGCCAGGATAGGCGAGCGAAAGGTCCAAGGATTGATTTTGTCCAGGCTGTTCACTAGATTCGCCAAGAGTGATTTCTGATCCTCCCCAAGTGCAAGCACTTCACCGGAAGCATTCCAAATCTTTAATGGCTCTCCATTCGCAGGTGCTGCGTTTCGGGCCAGACGAGTCCAGATGAGCGCTGCGAGCTGCTGTTTTTCTAGAGCCATTAGAGTGCGGAATCGGGCAACTTTGAGCTCGCTCTGAAAAATGGACGGCGGCGTTCTGTGGATAGCTTGCGAGTAGTCTTTCTGGACCACTGTATCCGCGTACCGCTTACCAAAAATCCTAATTCCACCATCGCGCAGTTCCCAATTGCCTTCCAGCACCTGGTCAATTTGCTTGCTTCCTTCCTCGTCGGAAGATTTTCCGTAGATAACAAAACTGCCGTCATGGCGCAGCCGGAAACTTCTTTGAAAGTTCATGGCACCGACGGAGGAATCGCACGCCACCGAAGAGAAAGACCTGTCGACAAAAGGCTCAGTCAGAGGACTCGCATCGGGAAGCATGCCTCTCACTTGAGGCACGACAATTTGGTTCTGATCGTTGATGAACCGCAGCTCCGAAAGCAGCACGTCGGGATATTTTGTGCCTGGCGTGATGTCCTCGATGGTGAGCTTCAGGGAGGAAACTTCCTTTAAGGGAGTGGCAAAGGTGACGGTCTGGCCTCCCATCTTGTCACTTAAGGCCAAAGTTTCAGAGCCCTGGCCAATGCTGATAGACATTTTGGCGACGCGTCCGTTGGTCTTAAAGTGTTCTTCCGAACGCTGATAACCATTCCAAACAATCATGCCCGTGAGGTTTTGAGTTTGACTGAATTTAATCTCAACAGATTCACCCTTTCCGCTTGTGACTTTGCCATTCGTCGACCAAGCGTAATCGTAGCGCGAATCAAACAGATTGGCGGGTTGATAAGCGACTGCCGGTTCGAGGATGGAGGTTGCCGTAACTGAAGCAGAGACGACGACTGGCAGCGCGAATTCTATCTGCTTTCCCTTTGAATAAAACTGGATCGAATACAGCGAGAAATTGTGCCAACCTCCCTTCTTAAGCCCAAGCCGAAAGAACACGGACTTGACGTGGTGACCTGGAATCGAATATTGGACGAAAAACCGACCAGCACTCGCGCCTGAAAGCGGCTCTGGTGAAGACTCCGGAACGAGCACGGCACCGTTCGCCGAAACAGTGAATTGCTGTGATGGTTCGTGAGCGTTGGAGACGATTGCAACCGTGTCGGAATCAATAGGGTTTTCGAACTGAACGTAGACCCCTTCATTTGCGCCGGAGTCCGCCGACCCTGGCGACCACGAGCCAGTGCAACGTGGCTCGAGAAGGCAAGTTACCGGGGTCGCCGAGGGCGCGCTGGTGGTTGCGGCCACAGCGATGACCCTCGGCGAGCTCGCCGCAGCGACGGCCGGCAGCAAGAGTGGGGCAAGGAATGAAAAAGAAATCATGCCGCGCATAGTGGAGTTCCTCGATTCGTAAGAAGTGTTTCGGTCACCGAAACAAGTGCGTCCACATCACCGAAAGGAACATGGTGGACGCCTGCGTCCGGGTCTTCTGCAATTCCGCAATTGGGGGAGACACCCAAACGGCTGCGAGCTGCCTGAGCGCGAAGCAACTGCCTTGGCCAGTACTCAATGAGGGCAGGTTGTAAGACAGCGTGCACTCTGTTCCAACTGAAGTTCTGCAAGTTGGTACGTATGATTGGCAGGCCATTCCAGAATCCCGGCTGCTCCAAATCTGGGCCCAGGACGACCAAAGAAAAACCCATTCTCTTGACGGCTTCCCTTACCGCGTAGGCACCCTTGCGGGCAAGGGTTGGACCGAGAAAGACAATCAGATCGCGGGGCGGGTCGTGCTGGTCTGCCTCTACTTTATCGATTGGCGCTTTATCGATCGGCTTCGCCCATGGCAATCGCAAGGCGTTCCCGAAGAGATTCGTGATTTGGGGGTGCGGCGAGATGATCCGGCGAGCAGAGTGAAGCGCTTCCTCTTCCGCCTCGACGAACCAGCGCGGAGCGCGAAACTCGGTCAAGGTCTTGCTGTACGGATAGAGCCGAGCGGCATCATCCAAATGCCGTTCGAGGACTTTTGCTGGAAAGCGAGCCATCAGGACGTCAAATGAGCGGCCACCCAAGACTCCCGCTCTCCACAGGTGAGGGAGAAGTGTTTGTGCGATGCAGAGGTGCTCGACGTCATAGGTGATGTGTTTTTCGTAGATCTTCGCAAGAGATTCGGCAAGCGCAAAATGCGCTCTGGCGACCGTAAGACCGTGCCTAACGGCCCGCCGCAACATCAAGGAACGCCAGAAGCGAAAGAGGGGAAAAGAGCGGACCTTTTCGAACCCGTGTGTATGCCAAATGCGATCGCCGTGGCTTTGGAGGAACGGCACAAGCAGATGAGCCTGATTTCGGTTGAGTTGTTGAAGGTAGGCATCGAATTCGGGCTGATATTCATCCAGGAGAAAAGCTGTCTTGACGTGTTCCGAGAGTTCTCCTTGCGCTGTTGCGCGATGGCGGAAGCAAGCAGTCTCATGGCAAACGTGGCAGCTTCGGAGAGCGCTCTGTTTTGTGAGCGGAGCTTGGTGCGTATTCACAATCGCCAGCGGATGCGCCGGCATCGATATTCTGGGTGCTTTGCCTAGCACTCGTATGACCAGCGAATCCTCGGTTACCACGGATTCAAGGAGGACGGGAAAAGGGGCCCGGAACCGCAAGTCCACATAGTTCCAGAACACGGTTGCGTCCCTGCGCGAGACACCGGAAACATCCGGGGGCAACGCCGTGTGCCCGTGTCTCTCGATGATTTCAAAACCGAGACTCAAAGCAACTTCAAGCAACGAACCTGAGAGCTGGCAAAGTCCTCCGCCCGGAGTTGGGATTACGCATCCTTCCCGAACCTCGCGCCCCATCTCAAAACCGCGCGACTTCCAAGGCGGACCAACCTGACGCCAGAAGCTAAAGGTTTGCTCTGGCAGAAGAATTCGACGATGAATATTTCGCGACGCCAACCGAAGGTTATGAATTTTGCCGAGCAACAACGGCCGCTCGCGACGATCCGCCGTGGTATGCAAAGGGGACACGGATTCTGCGAGGATGAAAGGGAAATCGGCCAGGGCGCCCCCCTTTAGTTCCGGAGAGAGGGAAGAAGTGTCTTCCATAGCGCGCTTTGCCTGAAGGCATTTCGACCTGACAAAGAACCAACCCATGCCAAGCAGGTTGGGATGCCCGGTCCCTGGCTGTTGCCGCCTCGTGTTTGATTCGTGCTGCATTTATTCCACGATCTTGTAGCGCTTCTTGACTTCTTCCTTCGGCAGAGCGTCGTAGTGCCACCATTCGATCGGCAGCTGAACAAATCCTGCCTGCAACATAAGGTTCCTCAAAATGAAACGGTGTTCGATCTGATCTTTTGTTAGCTTTCCTGCTTCGAGATATTCGCGCTCGTGATTTGGCTGAGAGAGTGGCGTAAAATCATCGAAACCCGTGCCCATGTCGAGTTCGCGCCCACTTTCGTCTTCAAGGGATAAATCGATCGCGAAGCCGTAGTTGTGGATGGAACCGCTCCGGGGATCAGCCACGTACGGCTGTTGAGTCGTACCCTTGACCACAGCGAAAAGCTTTTCCTGAACGGATCTAGGCCGCAAACAATCGAACACAAGAAGCTTCCAACCTGGCTTTTCTTCTTGCAGTTCCGTGGCAGCTTTGCGGAGTTTTTCCGCTGCGATTCGGTGAAGAAAACATTGGTGGAAATCGCCGTATACATTCCTCTTCAAGAAGTTATTTTCCGAAGCGTAGCGCAGGTCCACTTTGACGTTTGAAATATCCGACACGTCCGCAAAATTCTGGTCGGTGGACAACCACGCTAGAGCGGGTGGCGGACTTGATTTGTCGTTGGATTGCGGTGCCCAACTCCCAGCATGTACACAAGCGATGACCGACATCACGATCGCGGCTAGTGGAAAGCGCATCCTAAGGTGCCCGTTGTGGTCAACTACTGTGACTCTACATTTTAAGACGAAGGGTGGTTGTCCCGGTAAGACGGTGCGTAGGTGATGGCGTGTGAGTAACAACTGAAATTTAGCCCGACTCATGTAACGAATAGACTTGCTAATCCCAAGCAGCTCCTATGGCCCATATACCGTGAGAGATTAACCACCTTACGATTCGTGTGGGTACTCGCAGAGAGTTTCCAGTTGCCGATTTAACACAAGTTGACCGAGACCTGTTCCGCTATGCAGCGGCCTTCGCGCGGCGCCCGATGCCGCCGCGACGGGATCGCGAACGCCGCTTTCTCGCAAGCCCACCAAACTGCCTAATCCGCACTTCACCAGCCGGAAACTTCGCACGAATGTCCAGCTTGCCGCCCATCGCCTCGATAGCTTTGCGCAACGTGCTCACAAAGATGTCGGAGCGGCTTTCGATCTTGGACACGCCGGCTTGATTGATGCGCAACGCCTTTGCCAAACGCTCCTGGGTTATACCCATTGCCTGACGAAGTTCGTTGAGAGCCATTTCTTCGATCATCTTCTGAGTTTTTGCATCCGAGCGTGCTCGCGCCCCCGGCGACATCTTTGCTTCCAGTTCTCGAAAACTCTTAGCCATTGAGCAATCCCTCCCTTCGGAGCGTTTCCAAATGTTCGTCGTACAGCCTATCCGCTATAGGCACAAACTCCTTATACCACCGGCCTTTGCCCGTTTTGTTCCCGCCGATCAGCAAAATTGCAGAGCGCCGCGGGTCGAAGGCGAACAGCACACGGTAGGGCCGCCCTCGGTGCTGAACGCGCAGTTCCTTCATGTTGGCGTGCTTCGAGGACGCTACCGAGTCCACGTGGGGCCTGCCAAGCATCGGCCCGAAGCGTCGAACCAGGTTTACCTCCGCCCTAACATCTACTTGTTCGGCTTCGGTCAAACCGTCCCACCATGCTCCAAATTCATCTGTAAACTCTACTTCCCATTCCTCCAAAGGAATATACCTCCAAAAGCTTATTCAGTCAAGGGTATGCCTACTTGTGGACCAGCTCCCTTGTTCCTCTTGAGATGCACCAATACTTCAAGCAGAATCGCCAGAACCCGAACACGAGAACCTATTGAGGATGCGCCACCCGCGGTATTATGGCTCATGCCAGCCGGTCCGATCCTTATTTTCGATAAGTCGGCGCTCCAGGCCCTCAGCTTGGATGAAAGCAACTGGCTCGACAATTTTTTCATGACCAACGTCACGCCTCTCTTCTTCGCGGAGACCCTCGCGGACCTCGAAAAAGAAGTAGGCAAGGGAAGGACGCCAGAGGAAGTCGTCGGGCATCTCGCGCTCAAGACCCCGGACATGCAGGCGACGGCGTGCGCCCACCACGAGAAGATTCTCGGCGGCGACCTCTATGGCCACCACATTCCCCTCGACGGCCGGATTCCTCGGGACTTCGGGAAGGTGGTCGAGCTCGACGGCAAAAAGGGCGCCTACTTTGAAAAAACGCCGGAAGAAGATGCGTTAGAGCGCTGGTACAACCATCAATTCCTCGACGTTGAGCGGCAGATCGCCAAACAATGGCGGCGCAACCTATGCGGCGTCGACCACGAACATTCCTACTCGCTTTTCCAGAACTGGTTTCCCCTGGGAAAACCCAAGAATGTCGCGCAGGCGAAAACCCTTGCCGATGCCTACATCGACGGCTCATCACAAGAAATCGCGCTGAAGTTCGGCCTCAACCTTCTCGGCGTCCCGCCACCCCGGATGGCGGAGATCCTCGACCGCTGGGAAAAAGCCGGCTCGCCTCCGGTACGCGAGTTCGCGCCGTATTTCCGGCACGTCTACGGCGTGGACCTGTTTTTCAATCTCGCGATGGCTGCGGATCTGATCTCCCGCGTGCGGCCGGCAGGCAAAGCCGACAACAAAGTTGACATCGCCTATCTGTATTACCTGCCGTTCTGCATGGTTTTTGTTTCCAACGATAACCTCCATAAGCGCGTGGCCCCGCTCTTCCTTCGAGAAGACCAGAGTTTTATCGTGGGCGATAACCTTAAAGCAGACCTGAAAAAGCTCGATATCCACTACTCGGCGCTCCCGGACGACGTGAAAATATCCGGCTTTTATAATTTTGCTCCCGACCCGCCCGAAGACGCTTCATTCCTCGTTACCCAGCTCTGGGATAAGCACTTGCCCCGCTGGAGAAAGATAAAGGCAGAAAAGGAGCCGCGCGACAAAGCGAAAGATAAGGCCGTCGTGGAGGAGCTCAATCGTCTCCAGAAAGCCGCAGAATCCGCCGACCCGGCCGAACGCTTGCCCCTTGAAGAAATGCAGTTCGTCCAGATCACCCGCAATCCGCAACGAAGGAAAGGTAAATGGCTCCGTTATCCGAACGACGCGTGATTTCAAAGGATTGATTTACTGGCGCTTCCTGCTCCATTCGAACGGCGTTATCGAGACCATGATCGGCTGGATTTGCATCGGCCCCATCATCGTCATTTGCGCAAACTCGTACCGCGCCACGAACTCTTCCCCCCGTTCGTTCTTTATGAACATCACGAACGGCACGGGCAGAAAGCCTCCCTTCGGGATTATGCCGCTAAGCCCAGTCGTCACCTCATGACCAGTGATCAAATACGGCACGCCCGGTGTGGGCGTCCGCGGCGCTTTTTCCATGACGATGCCGCTCTTCCCGAGCTTGCTTCCCCACAGCGACACCCTCGTCCGTCCCTCGTTCGTTATGATGATTTGGTCGCTCGTGCTGTCGAATTTCACGTTGAGCGAAACTTCGTACGAAAGGGCCAATTCTTTCTGCACCGCTTCATTCATCTGCTTGGACGTTTCCTGGAGCGCCGTCAACGTCCCAGCCGTCGCGGCCGAACTTGCTTCAAGATTCGCGAAAACCGCCTGTTCTTTTTCAAAACTCTGAGACGCAAGCCGTTCACCCCGGTAGCTCATATGAATTTCCCATCCTATCAGCGCGATAACGACGATCTCCAAGACCAGATCTCGAATCGAGGTAAACGAATCGCGGCGATGTTCAAGCTCCCGGATATAAAACTGCGCTTCGGCCAAATATCCTGGCCCCTTATGCTCCGCTAGCTCAAATGCTTCATCCACCCGTTGTCTAAGCTGTTTTTTCGTCAGTTTCTCGATCTCATTAAGCCGCATTGTCGATCTCCCGCAATCACGTTATAATCCAATAAACCCCCGCTTACAAAGCTGTGGCGTATCATTTACTACAGCACCGAATACATAAAAGAGTTCCGCCTATTCCCGCCGACCAACAAAGAAATCATTTCGGCCGCGAACGCCATCATCAGAGTGGATCTCGCGATTCTCCAGGCCGAAATGGATGCCGGCATCTTCGACCGTAACCTAGGGCTTGGAACGCGCCCTACCTTGTCAGACACCAACCATTGCGGTGCATTGTCGCTACTGTCCGCCCACCATTTCGACGCTGACGGCGATGCTGCCGGAGCCGCTTTCCGCCTTTGTGAGCAGCCCATTGAGCGATACCGCGCACTCGCGCACTTCGCGTGCGGCTACGATTGCGCCTCGATAGTCGACCTCCGATTCCATCTTGCCTAGCAATTCCAAAGCCTTGCCCTGTAGCCGCCTTATCTCGTCGAAAATAGTGTCTCCCAGATTTTCTTCGCGCCGCTCTTGGGCCTTCGCAATCGTCCCCGCGACGTGGCTTTTGTGGCGTAGCAGTGCAGCCGGGGATATCGAAACACGTTTCGCTATGTTCCGTAACGGCTGGCCCGCGACGAGAGCTCTGTCGATTGCCTCCCTCTCGGAACTGGAACAAGCTAGGCATATTCTCGGCATCGCTACAGCCTCCACTGGACCACAAAAATCCTGGGCGAAAGTGTCGTGTCCAATTCGCTCTGTCTCATACGATTTCGCGTCCAACTGCGTCCAAAATCGGGCATCTTAGGGGTCAATTTGGGGGAGGAAAGCCAGTAAAGCCAACTGCGTCAACTTATGGAGCGGGCGATGGGAATCGAACCCACGTCCGAAAGTTGGGATCGAGCACGCCAAGGGCTTACCCGCACATAACTTACATCGCGAGCGACAGGCTGAAAATGGGATAACGGGTCAGCCTGTGGCCAGACTAATCCATCACGCTCCATGCAAGAACTGGCTGAGAAATCGACTCGATGATGTCGTCCGAGTCTTCTTCCACTCCATTGGATACGTTGGTTGCCGCTTTGAATCGGACATTGACTTTTATGTACGGACATTCCGAATAGACATAAGTGCGTAAGAAGAGCGTCGACAAGCCCCCTTCGATGGTGAAGACCTTGAGCAGGTCCTGCCGCTTCATGCCCGGTCTAATCTTCTCGATTTGACGTAGGACCTTGGCAATCCACTTGGCGCGCTCCCGGTCGTATTCGTCTCCCACGGGAACGGATTCATCTTGAATTTGGGTAGGGCCTTTTGCCCATTCAGGGAGTAGGCTCTCGTTCCCTGGCTCTGCGAGTTCCTCAACGAGATGGGCACTAGCTGCCTCATAAAGCGCATAGTGTCCTCCCTTTACGTCCGCGGAATGAGAGTACACAGCCACCCCGCGCCAGAAATGCCAGTCCATCGGCGTTTCGGTTTCGATTATTTGTTTCTTACCATTCCTGAGATAGATTTCCAGCAGCAACGACTGCATAGCCTCCTCTGGTTTCGTACCCCGGGCAACGCTGCATCCGACTGTTTGCTTGTCGTCGGCAAACCTTGCCTCTATGCAATGGCCCACGGTCGCCATTTTTATCCGCTTGCCTGCATCCGACACCACATAAATGTTTCCGTCGCTATCGACTCCTGCCTCAGTCGTGTAGTCGCGCCCCTGCTGGGCCACACAAGGCGCTGCAACGGCCACGCTAAGAAGAAAATTGACAAGTAAACATCTCCACATGGCTATACCTCTCGTTACGAACTTGAGCTTAGAACGAAAGCCTAGCGAGTGGGAATCGTTTGTTGAAATCACAGGTGCACAGAATTATGGCGAAGGACAGGGGTGGGAAGGTCAGCGAGCCGTTTCGTTGCGCAAGGACATTCCATGCGCCTTGAGGAACTGGGACAGCTCAATAAAGTTTTTGACGCCTTCGGCAGAGGGCATGGCGGAACCCTCGGACCAAACGAAGGAAGAACCCAGCGGGAACTGGGACAGCTTGTTCCGGAGGGCATCCAGCGAGTTAAGGTGGTACTGCAAGACATCGAACTGCGGTCCGCTCAAAAAATGAAGGAACTGAATGCGCCAAGGCTTGTGGTCCCACTGTGCCAGAGTCCCATCAATCGACTGCCTCATGGATGTGCCGACACTCAGCTGCTGAAGCTTCTGGAGCTTAGCCTTGTCAGCCAGCCAAGCTTCGCCCGTGGATATGGCCTGTTGCAGGCTGGTGCCCAGAGTGCCTTGGTACGCGTTGGCGTTGGTTCCACCGGCGATGTAAATTAGCTCGGATTCCCGTCCATGCCACCGCGCGCTCCACTGGGCCAGTCGTTCCCACAATTTTTCCTCAGTAGCCGCGGAACCAAAGCGGCCAAGAAAACCGGTGGCATTGGCGGCCACCTCCGCATCGTCGTCGTTCAGGCTGCGAAGGGCGATTTCCTCAAGGAGCGGATCTAAGCGCAGCGTTCCTACCTGCGCGAGGAGGGAATGGTTGCAAGCGCTGTAGCCCTCTCCGCGGGCAGCCATGCCGGCTTCAATGCGCGAGCGCGCGGCGACAGGATCGACGCGCAACAGATAGGCCAGGGCGGGCTCCTGGATGTCGCAAGCCCACTTCCCGACGTTCTTGTCGACAATCGCGAGCATCCGCGGAAGAATGGCGGTGGTGGCGTAGCGTTGAATCAAGGAAGCGAGATTGGCTGAAATCCAATAGTTTTCGTCATTCGAGGAAAAATGCTCGATGAGCGCTTGTTCGACCTCGGGCAGTGTCTTGTCGGGAAGAATCCCGAGAGTCTGCGCGTTGAAGCGGGGCTTGGGCCGCAATATTTCCTGGATGATCGCCGCACGAGCTTCTTCCGGAGCCAATTCATACCAATGAAGGAGGGCCGTGCCGCTGAGGTTATTCGCGTTGTACGCGTGGATCTCATTGGGAATGGGGAAATCCTGGTACGTCTGGGCGCATTTTCTGAGCAAGGGAAGCAATGCCGGGCTGCGCAGCGAGTCCCAGCGATATGCGAGGAGCTCGTATTGTTTTTCCACGGGCAAGCGATCGAAGATAGCAGGCAACTGCGCGGCGAGTTGCTCGCCTTTTTCCGGCGGGATGGCCTGTTGAGGGCCGACTTGGTTGAGCGCGGTGTATAGGCTGACGGCCAGCGCATTGCCGCGTTTGTGCGGCAGATCATCGAGGAATTCGGCGTGAATCGCTTGGTACCGTTGTTCGCGCTGCGAGCGCAAGACTTCAGGCGATTCATCCTTATTGAGCGAGAGAACCGACATGGTAACGAGAAAAAGATCGGTAACCGGATGGTCGGGGTCGGCAAGCAAGCGCTGCATTTCGCTAAGCGCCGCTTCGTGTTGCGGCGAACCGACCATCCCGAACATGCACTCAAAGTCGAAGTTGGTGTCTTCTCCGCGAAGGTGGCGGGCCAATTCTTTCGCCGCGGAGGCCGATCCCAAGTAGCGCAGAGTTTTAATAGCCTGGTGACGTGGGGAAGGCTCGGCCGGATTGGCAACTGCTTTGGCCGGATCTTGCGCCGACGCATCGAGCGCGGCAAGCGCCTGCACCAGTGTCTGCTCCTGCCAACTCGTGGTGGGCGACACAATCGTGAGCTCCAACTCGTTGGAGGTCAGCGATACGGGTTTGTCGAACGGGCTTGATGCTTCGCCGGATATTTCGCCGACGCGGGAAGTTTGAACCGTGACCCGATATTTTCCAGCCCGATGGAACTGCACCCATTCGTTCAGCTCCAGAGAAATCTTCCTTGGACTCTCGGAGAGAAACTCGAAACCTGTGAGACCTCCACCCATCCAGCCCATGCTGGAATTGAAATAGGACCGCAGCGGATCGCCCCAACTGCCGTCCGGGTTCACTGAGAATTGTTCGTAGGACATGCGCCCGCTGCGGTCATACCGGGCCATGTTGATCTGGTAGCGTTTCGGCATTTTGCTCGTGAAGGTCAGCTCCAACGGGATTACTTCTCCCAGATAGAACTGGCTCTTTCCATTCTTGATGCCCACGTGAAATGAGACTTCGGAAGAATTCCTGGTCGAGGGTTGAGTTTGCGCCGGAGCCTGCGCCTGGGCCGGCAAGGAGAGCCAAGCGGTCAGCACAGAAACAAGCAGCCATCGAGGTCTCGGAGGTTTCGGCCCGCGAGTCGCCTGCATCAAAGGACCTCCCTGCATCTTGTTTGTAATAGACACCGTTAACAAAAGGAAAGTTGCCCGCTTCGAGGCGGGAAGGATGCGGCCTCCCAGAAATAGCACAGGGCGGCCGAGACAGCCAGTTTCGAACATCCTTGGGGCAAAATCATCTGTCCGACGGCAATATTCAGGAGGCACCAGGTGTAAGGGCAAGTGAATCAACGAGGCTTATGGAGCGGACGATGGGAATCGAATCCACATCCGAAGTTTGGGAATCTACTAAGCCCTTTGTTGGTCGGTCAGCTGCGTTCATGCGGCCAAGGCGTCGGCGAGGGAGTAGCGAAAAGGCACGGCCAAGATGGCAGTTTCGGTGCATTGCAGCCCCCCGCAACCATTTCTAAAGCCTGTCTCAGGATGGGTTTACGCGACCAGTGACGGGCGAATTGGCACCCCCGATTTATAGCCCAATTCGCCTAACGGGTATCCCCGGCCGGCTCAAGTATCCTCAACTCGCACCTGCTTGTTCTTTGCCCACGGTGCGTGCCTCCTTGTCCTCGCACAGACCAGCGAATTTCGAGTGTCGGAGCAATTTCCTGTTTGCCCGTAATCCGACCACAATCGCGGATTGGACCCTGCCAGATTTCCGGTAATCACAAGCCGACTTCCCATTACTAATCGCGGTAAGCCGGCATCCAGATCTCTTCGCGATGAAGCTCCTAGGAAGTGCGGTGAATTCATCGCCGCCGGGAGGAAGTTTTCCTTCCGTGATTCGCCCTACACTTTGTGCGAAGCCGTCATCGGAATGATTCGACGGTCCATATCGATGCTCCTCCGCGCAGGGTCTTGCCACTCGATTAGATCTGCGCTCTGCCGCCGTCAACGAACAGTTCGATACCCGTGACGAAACTGGAGTCATCCGACGCCAGAAACAAGGCCGCCTTAGCAACTTCCTCGGGGTCCCCCATGCGTCCCATCGGGATGGTGGACACAATCCGCGCAATCACGTCTGGAGATTGTCGACTCGCCAGCGGTGTGTTGATCGGACCCGGGCTGACCACGTTAGAGCGGATACGACGGTCCTTCAGATCTGTAGTCCAGGTTCGCACGAAAGAGCGAATTGCGGCCTTACTCGCGGCGTAGACACCGAAAGCGGCAGTGCCCTTAACACTCGCGACAGAGCCG
>WNFM01191544.1_pt1 | contig 17465 bp, 23 predicted proteins | sample 5400271 | NCBI WGS metagenome assembly WNFM01 (sample SAMN13153352, study PRJNA577476) | soil metagenome | isolation source: 60 cm saprolite on Douglas fir-dominated hillslope | place: USA:California | collected 2013-09-17 | reverse complement strand
TTCGGGATCGGCTACTTCACCTGGGAGGCCTACTCGCTGGTCCAGTACGCTGATATCGCGCTCGGAATGATCTGCATCGGGGTGCTCGGTCTCGGATCGAGTGCGCTGATCCGGGGATTAGGCCGCCTTGTCATGCCGTGGAATCGATCATGAGCGAAAACAGCGAAGGCAAAACAACCGCGCCCTCGAAGGGCCGCATCGACGTCGGCAATTTTGGCTTGAGCTACGACACGCTCGAGGGCCCGGTCGAAGCGGTTTGCGATGCTTCGATCCATGTCAATCCCGGAGAATTCGTTTCGATCGTCGGACCATCCGGCTGCGGCAAATCCACCTTGCTCAATGCAGTCGCAGGCTTCCTCAAGCCGACCAAGGGCGGTGTCACTGTCGATGGCGAAGTGGTCGATGGATCGCGGCATGGTGTTTCAGCAATATTCGCTGTTCCCCTGGAAGACAGTGAAGGGCAACGTCGAATTCGGCCTGAAGATGAAGCATGTCGACAAATCAAGCCGCGACCGCGCCGCGCGGACGCTGCTGGGCCTGGCGGGCCTCACCGCATTCGAGAACAAATATCCCGATAGCCTTTCCGGCGGAATGAAACAGCGCGTCGGCATCGTTCGTGCGCTCGCGACCGGACCCAAGGTCCTGTTGCTGGACGAACCCTTCGGCGCGCTTGACGCGCAGACCCGCGTGATCATGCAGCAGATCCTCACCAATATGTGGCAACGCTTGAAGATCTCGGTGCTGTTCGTCACCCACGATATCGACGAAGCGATCTTCCTGTCGGATCGGGTCTATTGCATGACGGCGCGTCCAGGCACCATCAAGGCCGAGATCACCATTCCGCTGGAGCGGCCGCGGCAGCAGTCGATGATGATGTCATCGGAGTTTTTGGGATTGCGCCGCGGATTGATGTCGCTGATCCGGGAGGAGAGCATCAAGGCCATGGGCGGCGAGCTCAACGATCTGGCGCTCGACGGGCTGAGCATCGACCTTCACGGGCAATCGCTCGCCGACGTGCTTTGATCGTAGCCAAACAGGTTTTAGCTCGGTGGCTTCGTCAGGCCGGGGCGACATAGCGAACGAGGCAAAGGCTGACGAGCAGAAGAAACAACAGCGATAGCGTCACGGCCGCGGTTACTCGCCCGCCGACACGGCTGATCACACGCAAATCGACGCCAAGACCGAGCGCCGCCATCGACATGATGGTCAGCACGCTTGCCGTCTTCTGCAGCGGGAAGATCGCAGCATTGGGGATCAGGGAGAGCGAGCGGAGTGTCGCGAAGACGAAGAACCCCACGATGAACCATGGCACGGTCTTGAAGAAGCTGTTCGGCTCCGAGGCGCCGGGCGAGCGATCGCCCCGCAGATTTCGCGCGGACACCGCGATGCAGGCGACGACCGGGCCGAGCATCATGACCCTTACCAATTTGACGAGCGTGCCGATTTGGGTGCTGACGAGCCCCGCCGGGACCGTCGCCGCAAGCACTTGCGGAACCGCATAGACCGTCATGCCGGCCAGGATTCCATATTGGGTTTCCGACAGGCGCAGCAGCGGAATCAACAGCGGCAGACCGAGCACCACGATGACGCCAAGAACGGCCGTAAAGGAAATCGAGGAAGCAACCTCATCGGTGCTCGCGCCGATCACCGGCGCCACCGCGGCGATCGCCGAGTTGCCGCATATTGAATTGCCGCAGGCGATCAGGATCGACAGGCGAACCGACAGGCCGAGCGCCCGGCTGATGCCGAAGCTGACGGCGAGAGCCAGAATGACGATGGTGACGATCGCGCCAAGCAGCACAAAGCCCGACGCGGCGATCGCAGCGATCGTCAGTGACGCCCCAAGCAGCGCCACCGCTACCTCAAGAAGCTGTTTGGCGCTGAAGGCGATCCCCGCGCGCCAGCGGGGGCCGGGCTCCCAAAGCGTGCGGATGATGGTCCCGAGCAGGATCGCGAGCACGATGGCTTCGACATAGGGGTGCCCAACCATGCTCACTTCGAGAGCCTGTATTGCGACCGCCGCGAGTGTAACGGGTGCGCTGAGCGCAACTCCTGAGATCAGAGGCGCGATCTTCGCAATCAATCCGGTAGGGAGCCCGACGCTGGAATCGACCTGATTTGGCAAACGATTTCCTTCAAAGAGAAGGAATTATGCGCTAGATCGCTCGAAAAAGGTAATATCAATTCAGAATAGCCAGATAGAAAGAGGTTATGTCTCTCAACCTTCATCTGCTCCGCATGTTCTCAACCGTGGTCCGGAGCGGAAGCTTTTCGAAGGCTGCTGAAATTCTGAGTGTCAGCCAACCCGCGATCTCAAAAGGGGTGCGGGATTTTGAGCTTCAGGTCGGCTGCCGATTGCTGAACCGCTCGCCAAAAGGCGTGGTGCCCACCCCCGAAGGGCTCGCTCTGTCGCAGCACGCCGAGGCGCTGTTCGCCGTGGAGCGCGCGGCCGAGGAGGAGCTGTCTGCGCTACGCGGGCTTCATAACGGTTCCTTACGGATCGGCGCCAGCACGACGATCGCGACCTATATGATCCCCCGATATCTCGGCGCGTTTCATCGGGCCTATCCGGGCGTCGACCTCCATCTCATCAGCGCCAACACCCGCGACATCGCCGATCAGATGGTCAGGCAGGACATCGATATCGCCTTGGTGGAAGGACCGGTCGACGATAAAAGCCTGACCGCGCTGCCTTGGCGTACCGACGTCATGAAGCTCATCGCGGCGCCGGATCATCCATTCGCGGTGGCAGGTGGGCCGATCGATCCCAAACAGATCGAGCGTGAGGTCTTGATCGTGCGCGAACCAGGCTCAGGGTCCCGCGAGGTCGTAACACAGGCGCTCGCGGCTCACGGCATTGAGCCGGCCCGAACGCTCGAAATAGGCAGCACTGCGGCCATCAAAGAGGTCGTTGCCGCCGGTCTCGGCATTTCCATCGTCTCGGTCGCAACGGTGAAAGATCAGGTGCAGCTCGGGCGCCTGAAAGTGCTGGCGATGCGCGGCATGACGATCGAACGCACTTTGTGGCAGCTAAAAATTCCCGGCCGGGTCGCGATGCCTGCCGCCCGCGCGTTCGAGAAGATGCTGTCCGATCGTTCGACTTTTCCCGACCAAAAACTGGATCAGGCGGCTAGCGCGTAGTTGCTTGGCTGGATTGGCTTGCGCTGCGAAATTCGGAAATCGGGCTTGCCGGGTAAAATATGATCCGGGCCGAGATGATGACGGCGACGAGCAGCCAGAAGACATATTGACCGATACGGCTTAGCACGGCGGACGCAGCTTTCGCGGCTTCGGGCTCATCGCGCGAAACGTCGGGCAATACCTCGCCATAGGCGTCAAATTTGTCGGTCAGCATCGGAATTCCGGCCTCAAACTCACGACAATTTATGTCGCAAGATCAGGCCGCAAAACAATGGTTGGAACTTGCAATGTTCGGCCGATAACGGGAGCTTTGTTTTGTGTTACGGGCCGCCGGCAGATGATTTCAGTGACAGGGGGCAAAAACCCGGCAGGGACCATCATTTTCAGCCTTAGTCCGGCGTCCCCAAGATAAAACGCTCCATCGCCTTGGCAAAACCTTCGTCAGTATACGAATCCGTGGTGCGGCTTGCTTGCCGCTTGACTTCGTCGGACGCGTTGCCCATCGCGATGCTGAAGCCCGATCGCTTGAACATCAGCACGTCGTTCGGCTGGTCGCCGATGGTGGCGATCTCGATCGCCGGCACATTCAAGCGGCGCGAGAGGAATTCCACCACCGCGCCCTTGTTGGCATCTTTGTGAGTGACATCGAGGTAGTAAGGCTGCGACCGGGTCGCCGTCGCGCGTTGCCCGAACGCGGCCTGGGCGTCGGCCTCGCAGCGCTGCACTTTGTCATAGTCGTCGCTGATCCCGACGATCTTGGCGATTTGCGTAAGATTTTCGCTGATGTCCGCCACGATCTTCGGCTCGAATTTGACGGTCCACGCTTCGCGGGCGACATGGGGCGCGTCCAGCCTGGTGATCAGCCAATCATTGCCGCGATAGACCCAGGCATCGAGGCCGTGGTCGCGGATCAGCGCGATCGCCTTGGCGGCGACATCATCAGGCAATGTCTTCTGTTCGATGATGGCAAGTTCCGGCGTGACGAAAAGCCCGCCGTTGAAGCCCGCGATTGGCGTATCCAGTTTGAGCGCATCCAACAGCATGGCCATGCCGCGCGGTGGCCGGCCGCTGGTAATCGCGAAGCGAATCCCGGCCTCGCGCAAATGCTGCACGGCGACGCGAGCACGCTCGGTCAGCACTTTCTGCTCGGTGACGAGCGTACCATCGACGTCCGCCAGCACCAGGGAGATCTTTTGCTTTGTAGCCATCAGGGCCTCTTTGGGGGTCTTTTCGGCTTTCGCTCATTTCGACCAGCCATCGAATGCCGGCGATGCGCCGCGCCCGTGGCACAAGCCGACCCCGGATGTTGCAGGACGCCTGTCAGCGCCGCCGCTGCCGCGGGCGGTCGCTTTCAGCGCTGACAGTAGGCGTCTGCTTTGCAGCAAATCAGTGTCTGAGTTCGAGAACGATGACCATGCCCGTCATTTCGGGTTCATGTGGCTTCAGGCTGGTGAGGGTCGCATCGCTCCAGTCGGCAAGGCTTACGACCTCGCCGGTTTGCGCTTCTATATCCGGCACTTCGGTGGGCTCAAGGACCTTAAGACCGCCGCCGTCGAGAAAGAACGTGTGATCCCCGAACAAATCGCTCAACTGGGTAACGGCTGGATGGTCATCGGGAAGAACCTGGGCATCGAATTGGCTCAAGGTTTGTTTCACCTGCGTCGCGTTTAGCTTCATGGCCTACTCCTGTGTTTTTGGCTTCGCCTGCCTCGGTCTGTCTTTCTTCCCGGATGCGACCGCTTGCGTTTCGGCTAGCGCCAAAACCCCGGCTCGCCTGTTACCTTGAACTCGAATTAATCCGCGCCGGAAATGTTCCCGCTCACTCCGTGACATTTCCAAGGCAAGCGGCTAGGCAGCGATAAGCTTCTCGATTTCGGCGAGCGGATGCGACGTCAATTCTTTGGGAATCTCGGCCGCGATGCGACCTGCGACCTCCGCATGAAAAGCCCTGCGAAGATCGCCCAGTATTTTCGGTGGCGCGATCACAACGAGCCTCTCGAAACGATTGGCGTGGACGTGGCGATAGAGTGTTTCGGCAAGCTCGCTGGCAAACCGTTCCTTTGCAAGGTGATGCCAGTCGACTTCTTCAAAGGCGCTTCGGGCGGCACCAAGGCTCGCTGCAGATCGTCCGGGACGATCCGTCCCCTGCTCACGCGTTGGTGGATTGTCCCGTTCCAGAATATTTTCGACGACAAGATCGACGTGCCGTGGGTTGCCTCTATTGCGCAAGAACAAAGCCTTTTGACCATCGCCGACGAGAATGAGGCTGTCGTGGGGAACGAGCGGTCTGGGTTCCCTGGTCATTCCGACAATACTCCGTTGCCTTCGATCAACATTATCGGATCCACCAAATTACGAACGCCACGACAAGGGCTGCGATGACACCGGTGATCGCGATGCCAAGTCGCCGTTCCGGTGCTCGATAGTCGGTTTGTCTCGGACGCGGGACCGATTGTGCGGGATTTTCTCGTACCATGGGTCACCTCCTGAATTGAAAAGCGTAAACCGGCTGTTGGTTCCTGCCGCGGCTCTGCCGGCCCCGCCCGGAACTCCGGTCAACTGCCGCGCGTTAGCGGCTACGGCATGCCTTGGCAGCCGACGGGTTCTCCGTTGGAGGATTGGTGCCGCATGCGCTGACGACCCGAAGCTTTATAACTTTATAAAGCGGGTCTAATCCGGCAAACGCGCCAGTCATGCCGGGGTACCCTGATCGCAGACCAATCCCGGAAGGAGCGAACGAGCATTGGAGAAACGAATGAACAGGATTGTTTTGATAGGCATTTGCGCGTTGGTGCTGGGATCTTTCAATGCACTAGCGGAAGGCGAAAAGGGCACTCCTCTGGAGCGGGACGCTTGCTCGCGCGATGCGTCGCGCCTGTGCCGAAAGCAATTGGCGGATGGCGACAATGCCGTGCAGCAGTGCCTGCAGCAACACCGTGACCGCCTCGGCGCTGCCTGTCGGAAGGCTTTCCAGGACCACGGTATGTAGGCCGCGTTTGTAGCCGTTCCGATCAAGCGCTCACGGCACCGGACGCAGTTTGCTGCCCAGCGGATGATGCTCCTCGACTTCGGCGATGGCCTTGTTGGCGAGAACGACCTTGTTCCTGACGCCGCGTCGCCACTCGGCCATGATCGCTTCCCCAGCGAAGGATTCCATGCCGGCATATTGCTCCTCATCCGGGGGCAAATCAAAATAGCGCATGGCGATATCAAGTGCGTCATTAAGCGCCAACTCATCGTCGGTTACCGGCCAAGGAAAACTCATCGCACATCTCCACGAAATTTCCATGGATACTCGCACACGATCGCATCGTGATGTGGCGGACCCTATCGGCCCGAATAATCAATCGTCATGATCGTACGGACCATCGGAAGATGGCGGGCCGAACATTCGGAACAGATTGAAATGCGGCCCTTCCCGCCCGAAGAAACGCGGCTCTTCACGGGTGAATACGTACTCTGTCCGCTCAGATTTCGCCCGCTCGGGCTCGTCTTGTTCATCCGACGGCGGCTGCCTCGTTCTTGGCGCATATAGTTTGGTTTTTCGCTCGGCAAAGTGTTTCTGCCGCTCGGCTTTACGATCTGCCGCCCTTTTCTGGGCCGCATCCTTCTGAGTTTGATCTGCCGGTTCGGCTTGCTTCGCCGGCTCTGGCTCCGGCTGCTTCGGTTCGGGTCCCTTTGCGCTTTCTGTCCCTGCTCGAGTATCGGGTTGCGGCGTCGCCCCCTGAGCCGCGGGTGTTGGATCAGAGTGGGCGACACGCGCCGGCTCGGCGGGCGGCGCAGGATTTTCCTTGGCGTCCTGCTCTTGCGCCGGCGCAGCATCCTGCTGTTGGGCCAGGGGCATAGGCTCGGAGCGACCCCGCCGCGCTTTCCTTCATGGCGGTTTTCGTCATCAGCACGCCACCGCCGAAGCCGAACGCAAGCGCGCCGACGACGGTCCCAACGCCCAAAAGGTATGATCCCAGCGAAAACGGCATGGATGCCTCTGTTGTCCGCCAAGACGAACGCGCGGATCGCGGCGGAGGTTCCGTGAAACGCGCGTTGACGGCCCCGCGCAGTTGTCTGGAACCTGACGGGCGGAACGAACTTTCAAACTCGCCGCAACGGGAACGTCCATCTCCACCGTGTGTTGGTTTCTCGTTACCACGAAGGAGATCACGTGATGACGGGATTGAAACTTCTCAGCGCGGCAGCGATCCTTTCGGCCGCAGTTGCAACCCCTGCAATGGCTCAGGAAGCGACCCAGGAACCGGCCGCGCTTGGTCAGGCACACCCGTATGTCGATTACCTTACCGGCGGCTACGGCGTGCGCGGCACTTCGCGCGGGCAGTACGGCAGCTACGACGGCGACTACGGTCCCGCGGATGTCGCCATCGGGATCGCCCCAGGCAGTGTGACCGTCACCGCACCGGACGCCTATGCCTACTACAGTGGCTGTGCGCCGGGCACTTGGTTTATTGGCGAGGACGGGGTGCGGCATCTCTGCCGGTAGCGCGACGCCCACGGCAGAGACACGGTCGAAGGCGAACGCGGGCACTGCAGACAACGGCCGCTTCAGCGTTCAATCGTGCCTGTTCGAATCTTCTTCTGCAGGAGCATGACGCCGTAGAGCAGTGCCTCGGCAGTCCGCGGGCAGCTGGGCACATAGATGTCGACCGGGACAACCCGGTCGCAGCCGCGCATCACCGAATATGACTAGTGATAATAGCCGCCGCCGTTGGCGCAGGATCCCATCGAGATGATGTAGCGCGGCTCCGGCATCTGATCGTAGACCTTACGCAATGCCGGCGCCATCTTGTTGCACAGCGTGCCGGCGACAATCATCACGTCGGACTGGCGCGGCGACGCCCGCGGCGCGAAGCCGAAGCCGCGCGGCATCGACATCTGCGTCATTTCGATCGCGCAGCAGGCAAGCCCGAACGTCATCCGCATCAGCGAGCCCGTGCGCGCCCAGGTGATCAGGCTTTCTGCGCTCGTGACCAAAAAGCCCCTGTCGGCGAGTTCGTGGTTCACTTCGCGAAAAGAAGGGGTCATCGACGCCGCTTGCAAGATTGTTCCGCCGCGCCGCGGCGAAATGAAGCGCTCGATGGAGGCGACGATCGAGCACTTCAAGCTTTACACCGAAGGGCACCGCGTTCCGGCTGGCGAGGTCTACGCCACGGTCGAAGCGCCCAAAGGTGAATTCGGCGTCTGCCTCGTCTCCGATGGAACCAACCAACCCTACAAGTGCAAGATCCGCGCGCCCTCCTTCGCGCATCTTTCGGCGATGGATTTTTTGACGCGCGGCCACATGCTGGCCGATGTTTCCGCCATCATTGGATCGCTCGATATCGTATTTGGGGAGATTGATCGATGAACACCAGCACCTGTACGAGAGCGTGCAGGATCGGGCAGCCGTTGCCGGCTACTTGAGACAGCGCTTCGCCTGCTCGATTCTGGTGTCCGAAGCACCGTGAGCGCGAGCCCATTGCTCCGCCGCGGCCTCACCATAAACCTTTACGGCCTCGCGAACCGCCGGACAGGTCAGCCGGCTCAACAGGGCGAGCCTGTGGTTTGGGGTACTCTCCTCGCCATAGGCTGGCGCGCCGTAGGCGAGCGCGATGCAGACAATCATTGCTTTCATTGAACCGCCGGACGGCCAGCATCGCTACGGCGATGCAAGTCAAAGGTTAAGAGGTCATTTGGAGAAGGAGATATTTCGCCCCGAAGGCGACGAGCTCTTGCGTGGACTGTTTGCCTCGATTGTCGCGTCTTTATGTCCGGTGGGCGACATTAATGTGGGGCGCGGAACTCTCGTCGTTGCACCACAACCATCAGCTCGCGAATCGGCGAGTTCCAACAGCCGGATGACAATGATGGGGCAGTCAAGCGTTCGCTGCCGCTTGGCGGGCGACGGCACGCAACCTGTCACGCGTCGCTGCTTAAAGATCTTCCGGCAAATACGGCCGCATTTCTTCGTAGCCGCACGAGAGGCATTTGTAGTCGATTGAGCTAAATTCGTCAGAAAGACCGGCGTAGGTGAAGCGCTGAATGGCCATCGGCCGGGAGCACCGGCCGCAACATACTTCGGTGGATGCGACGCGCTTGAACTGGTCGGTCAGTTCCATCCTCGGCCCTCTCCTTTCCAGGAGACATCCTATTTGCCTGCCCAATCCTAGCAGTCGGGCGGCGGTCGTGTCGCGTCCGATTTTCTGAATAATTATTCATCCGTTCGGATTGAAAATAATATTCCATTGAAAGCGGTCACATGCCGCCTATGTGCTTGGTAAATGGAGGGTATCATGAAGCAATCTGACATCTTCCGCGAAAATGCCGAGCATTGCGCGCACCTCGCCGAAGGCTCAACCGATAAGCCCGCATATCGCCGTTACAAACGAATGGAAGCCGCCTGGCGCGCTTTGGCTCTTGAGCAGGATTGGCTTGACGGGGAAATCGTGCCGATCCGAACCGCAAACGGAGCGCCGCTGAATATCAGGGAGCGCGGGTAGCAGCGAGACCTGCCTCACAAAGGCACTTTCAGGGCCTCGCCGGGCGCCCGGTCGAGCGGCGGATGCGGGCGCGCCATACCGGAAGAGCCCGCCGCCGGCTGCTCGTTGCTCGCTGTTCGGATGCCGTTACGCTCAATTGCGACCGCGAACGCCACAATGATGGCGACCAACGGCAACATGACCGCAGCAATAGCGCGAACGGGATCGCGGTCACGGTGAAGTTCTTTACGCATGGCAATTTAGCACGTTCGCTTCGCAACCAGTAACCGGCCAACTCTTCTCTTGTTCCGCGCAGCCGCGCGCGTACGAGACCAAGATCAACACGGGTGAGATCATACCGCGGGCGAAGTGCGGAACTTTGCGAGCGGCCAGGCTTTGACCGGTCAAACAGAGGAAATTCCAATGCCGGCCAACCAGTTGAAACGCGCGGAACGCGCGATCGAAAAGATCAGGGAGCAGACCGAGCTGCCGCCGGAGGCCGCAATTGCGCTTCAGGAGCTCGTCGAGGTCATTCGGAACATTGAAAACCGGTTATCGGTGTTGGAAGGTAAGGGACGCATCCATCCAACGGCCGAGATGGGCCTGCCCAATCGCCGTTGATTAAGCTGACAGGAGACCCCGATGAACCTCACCGATCTCAACAAGGTTGCCCTCGCCCTGGCCGCGCCCGGCAAGGGCATCCTTGCCGCCGACGAATCCTCCGGTACCATCAAGAAGAGGTTTGATGCCATCGGCGTCGATTCCAACCCGGATTCGCGCCGGGATTATCGCGAGATGCTGTTCCGTTCCAAGGAAGCGATGTCGAAATACATCTCCGGCGTCATCCTGTACGACGAGACGATCTGGCAGGAGGCCAAGGATGGCACGCCGCTGGTCAAGCTGATCGAACAGGCCGGCGCCATTCCCGGCATCAAGGTCGACGAAGGCACGCAAGCCCTGCCTAATTGCCCCGGCGAAGTCGTGACCGTCGGCCTCGACAAGCTCGCCGAGCGGCTGAAGAAATACTACGACCGGGGCGCGCGGTTTGCGAAATGGCGCGCCGTGATCGATATCGGTCCGAACATTCCGAGCTACACCGCTGTCCACACCAACACCCACGCGCTCGCGCGCTATGCCGCGCTATGTCAGGCTGCGCAGATCGTCCCGATCGTCGAGCCCGAGGTGTTGATGGACGGCGATCACGATATCGACCGTTGCTATCAGGTAACCGAGTTCGTGCTCAAGGAAACCTTCCAGCAGCTTTATTATCAAAAGGTCGCCCTCGAAGGCATGATCCTGAAGCCGAACATGGTGGTACCGGGCAAGAAATCCGGCAAGCAGGCCAGCGTCGACGAAGTCGCCGATAAAACCGTGCGGCTACTGAAAAATTGCGTGCCGGCGGCGGTGCCGGGTATCGCATTCCTCTCCGGCGGACAGTCCGACGAAGACGCCACCGCGCATCTCGACGCCATGAACCGGATTGGTGGGTTGCCATGGAAGTTGACCTTCTCCTACGGCCGCGCGCTGCAGTCGGCGCCACAGAAGGCGTGGTCAGGCAAGAACGAAAATGTCGCCGCTGGCCAGCAGGCCTTCACGCACCGCGCGCGGATGAACTCGCTCGCCAGCAAGGGCGAGTGGAAGTCCGATCTGGAAACGAAAAAGGCCGCTTAGCGGCCTCTTGATTCGCTTTTTCGTCATGGCCGGCTTGTCCCGGCCATCCACGTCTTTCTTGCTGCAACCCCCGTTAAGACGTGGATGCCCGGGACAAGCCGGGGCATGACGAGTTTCGTGAGCGGCTATCGCTCAGGCATACAGGCGATCGTACTCTTGCTTGAACGGCGCGTACGAATCCTTAATCGTGGCGAGATTCAGAAGCATTTCCGCGATTGGTGAGCCTGACTTCGGTACGAAGACCGACGTCCGCAGCCAAAGACTTTCGGTTCTTCGGCTGCCGCTGAGTGCAACCACCTCGCGCTCGAGCTCGTAATCTTCGCCAACAAAGAGAGGTCCGTTCAGGAGCTTGATCTCCTGGTCGGCGAATAGCCCTACGGCAGGTCCCCTGACCGGCAGCCGGTCTTCTTTGGATTTGTATTGAAAGAGAACGCTGAGCATTTCCATCGGGATGATCGGCCGTCCCCAGGGGTTACCGGACCCGGGCTCATTTCGATAAAACGGGCTTGGCTCGGTAATGACCCTGAGTTTGTCGTCCAGCGAGAATGGGTAGAGCTCGCCCATGTTCTGATCAAACTCCATCCGGACCATCTGACGTTTCGTTTTCATTCCGGCCATGACATCGCGCAGGATCACGGGATCGGCGAGCGGCTTCAGTTCTGTCAGCCGCTGATCCAGAGCGGTCACCGATGTATTTTGCCCAACGGAAGCCGTGCCGCGCAGCACCTCGGTGCCATCGCGCTTCACCATCTGGATCGTGCATTGTTTTTGTCCCGGCTCAGGCTTTGTCAAAAGCGCTTGGACCTCTTCTCCCTCGAAAGCGGGATTGCGATAATGCGCCGAGATGCATCCAGTCTCGAACCAGGCATTTCCCCACAGGCTCACGCACAGCGGCGCAAACTGGCTGAAATGCGTGGGTCCTTCGATCGTGCCGCCTTGAAATCCAAGTTTCTGCGCCGTCGCATCGTCGTGAATCGATGCGTGGGAGTCGTAGACTTGGGCATTGAGCATCTGGTGCGGTTTGCGCCACGGTCCGGCGAAGGAATCAGAGCTTTCCGTGATGATCGTCTCAAAGGCTTTCATGGCACTTCCTCGCGGCCGGAATACGGGAATATTGCGTTCCGGTCTTTAGAACGTGCCGGGAAATGCGCCGCCGTCAATCAGAATATTTTGGCCGGTGATGTAGCCGGCGTGAGCCGAGCAAAGGAACGCGCAAGCTGCCCCAAATTCCTCCGGCCGGCCGAACCGCCGCGAGGGATTACTGGTCCGGATTTCTTCCGTCACTTGCTCGACAGAGCGCTTTGTGTTGGTCGCGAGCGCCTGCAGGTTCGACTTCAACCGGTCGGTATCGAACGTACCCGGCAGCAAATTGTTGATCGTGACATTATGTTCGGCGGTGGCCCGCGCCAGCCCCGCGACAAAGCCGGTAAGGCCCGAACGCGCGCCGTTCGACAGCCCGAGCATCGCCACCGGCGCTTTGACCGCATGCGAAGTAATATTCACGATCCGTCCGAATTTGCGCGCGATCATGCCGTCGATGGTCGATTTCATCAATTCGATCGGCGCCAGCATGTTGGCATCGAGCGCCTTGATCCAGTCGCCGCGGTCCCAGTTCCGGAAATCGCCGGGCGGCGGGCCGCCCGCGTTGTTGATGAGAATATCCGGATCGGGGCAGACGGCGAGAATGGTGTCCCGTCCCTCCTTGGTCGTGACATCGGCCGCGACGGCGACGGTCTCTGCGCCGGTCGCAGACCGGATTTCACCCGCCGCGAGCTCAAGGATTTCACGACGTCTCGCGACGATAACGAGTTTTGCGCCCTCACCGCCAAGCGCAGCCGCGCAGCTCCTGCCCAAACCCATGCTCGCCGCGCAGATAATCGCCGTGCGGCCCCGCAGACCGAAATCCATCTCTTTCCTCGCATGATTGGACCGTGCATCCCGCCGTTGGCGCGGATGCCAGTTATCTTATTGTTCGTTCGGCAGAGCCATGCCGGCCGGCTTCGATCCCCACATGCAGAAGCTCGTCGGCTCAAAACCAAACTGCCGGGGCCGATGCGTCGCCTCGTCCTCGATCTCGTCGACGCCAACGGAATATTCAAACACCATCCCGTCCGGCCCGGTAAAATACAGGAAACGCGCGCCGGAGGTCGGATGGCGGCCGGGGCCGAAGACGATCGGTACCCGGCGCTCGCTCAGAAAATAATACGACCGCAGCACGTCGTCGTTGGTTTGCACCTGATGATTGACGTGCTGAATGCCGGCATGCCGCGCACGCACCAGGGCGATGGTGTGGTGGATCGCGTTGACCCGCATCAGCGGAATGTCGCCGATGCGGTCGCTGACGCGCGCATTGCACACCTCCGTCCAGAATTTTTCGTCGCGGACGGGGTCGGTCGAGTTGAGGCCGATATGGCTGAAGCCGGTGATGCCGGCATCGCGCGAGGCGAAGTAGCGACGGCCGCTCCGCTCGGGGCGCACCACCAGTTCAATATGATTGCCGCTTGGGTCGTCAAAACTGATAAAGGCCCTCACCTTGCGTTTGGCGGCATCATCTGCGGAGCCACCGTGCACGCGGTGGCCGAGACGCTCCAATGTGGCCGCTGCCTGCTGCAGGCAGTCCTCGTCTTCGACTTCAAATCCGACGGCTTGATCCGCGGGGTTGCCTTCCATGTAGCAAAGCGTATGCGAACGGTCGTCCGATCTCAGATAAAGCGCCTTCTTGCCGCGCTCGGCGACCTGCAGCCCGAGACAGCTCGTCGCAAAAGTCTCCGCCGATTCCATATCCGGAGTTCCCAGGCGAACATAGCTGACGTCTTTCAAATTGATCATTGCTTCTTCTCCCGCCTTCACGGCCTAACTCACCCTGCACTCAGCTCCGGCACGTCCTTGGCATCGCTGCCCCATTCGCAAAGCGATTCCGCAGCAAGTGGAAATTGGCGCGCCGCACGGCGGGCGGTCCCGATCTCGCTCATCCCGTTGACATATGAAAAGATGATGCCGTCAGGCCCTTCGACATGAAGGAAGATCTGCTTCGAGCACGGCTCGCGGCCGGGGCCCTGCACGATCCTGATCTGGCGCTCCTGCATGAAGTAGCTGTTCTGCATGATATTATCGAGCGTCTCGACCTCGAACGCCGCGTAAAGAAGGCCCGGCTTGCTTGCCGGATAAAGCGCGAGGCGGTGGTGCAAGCCGTCGATCCGCAAATAGGCGATATCGCCGACCCAGTCGCTGACTTCGGCGCCGAGCGCTTTCCAGAACTGGAGGTCCTTGGGCAGGTCGATCGATCGCATGCCGACACCATGAAGCTGGGTAATTCCGGCGTCACGGCTGGGAAAATAACGACGGCCGCTCTGCGTTGGGCGCGCGACCAGATCGATGCTGTTGCCGGAGCCATCGCTGGCGAGCAGCGCGGCCTGCACATAGCGAAGCTGGCAATCCTGCGCGCTCGCGCGGCTCGCAACAAAGCCGCTGCCGCCCAGCCGCTTCTCGATTTCATCAAGCGCCTGTTCGTTCCAAACTTCGATCCCGATACTCGAGCCACCGCTCGAACCGTTGCTGAAGCTCAAGGTGCGAAAACGGTGATCCGAACGGAAAGCAATCTCGCCCTTTTGCCCCGCAACGCGCTGCAAGCCGAAAATATCGGCCGCAAACCTCGCGCTGGCGTGCAACTCGCTTGCCGACAGCCTGATATAGCAGACCGACACAACGAGCGGATGGCTGTCCGGATTCATGGGCTCCCTCACCGCACTCTCGATCGGGGCTGCCGATCGCTGAGGAACACCTTGATCATTTGGCGCCACAGCGAGAACAGCTCGTCGAACCATTTTGGATCGTTGTCCCACAGGGTCCGCAGCGCCATCCCGCGCACGAGACTAAGCGTCAGCGCGACAATGTCGGATGCGAGCTGGCCGGGAACGCCGTTCGCGGCCAAGGCCTCCGCCCAGGCGGCCTCGGCCGGACGGCGCGCTTTACGCGAAATATCGAGAATCTGTTTGCGCACCGATTGATCGGTCGAAGTTGAGAGCACGATATCGATCGCAACCATAAAGTGCTCGCTGAAGAAGAATTCTCGCGCATCCTCGATCACCGCCTCGATCAGGTCGCGTGGCCTGTTCACCGCGGAGGCCCGGCGTCGGCTGAGCATCTGCGCCTGCTCGAAGACATATTCGAGGGTTGCGACAACGAGGGAATCCTTGGTCGGGAAATGATGGAGCTGCGCGCCCCTGGACAGGCCGGCTTCCTTCGCCACCTCAGCCGTCCGGAAACGGGCGTAGCCGCGCTTGCGGATCAGATTCGAGGCGGCCTTCAGGATGCGCGTGCGCGTTTCCTCGCTGCGCTCGGCCTGGGTGCGCCGGCGCACCGGCCCGACCGAACGCCGCGCGGAGGTTGCCGTCGAGGTAATTCTATTGGCGCGAGCTGGCATCTCAGACCTCTATACAGACTTGTTCGTCGATCACCCTGACCGGATAGGTTTTAAGCGGAATTTCGCAGGGCATGCCGGTCGGCTCTCCGGTGGTGACGTCAAAAGTTCCGAAATGAAATGTGCATTCCACGATCTTCCCTGTCAAAATCCCCTCTTCCGACAATGACGCTTCGCCGTGCGTGCACATGTCGGCGGTTGCGTAGATCTCGCCATCGACGCGATACAGCGCGACATGCGAGCCGTCGGGCAGCGCGGCCTTCTTGATCTCGCCTTCCGCGACCTCCTCGACCCGACATAGCGCCACTGTTTCCGGCATCGGCCTTAACCTAGAGCATGGTGCTTCCGCCGTTGACGCTGATGACCTGCCCGGTCACGAACGACGCTTCGGCGGACGCAAGATAGCTGACCATGGACGCGACTTCCTCCATCTCGGCGGGCCGGCCCATCGGAATCACACTGACGAATTTTGCCGCGAGCGCCGGATTGCTCTTGGTGATCGCTACCATTTGCGGCGTATTCACCGCGCACGGTGCGACTGTGTTGACGGTGATCCCGTCGCGAGCAAATTCGCGCGCCATGCCCGTGGTCAAGCCATGGACGCCGCCCTTCGCAGCATTATACGCGGCATGATCCCACAACCCATTCCGGACCGAGTCGGCCCCGAGATTGATGATCCGGCCGTAGGAATTGGCGCGCATCTTCGGGACCGCATGCCAGGAGCACCACAGCACGGTCCACAGATTACGGTCGATGGTGGTGCGCAGTGTCTCCGGCGTATGCTCGGCGAACGCCTTGATGATGCCGCCGCCAGCATTGTTCACCAGCACATCGAGCCGGCCGAAACGATCGACCGCCAGATCGATGGTGGCTTTTGCAACACTCTCTGACGACAGATCGCCGGCATGACTGACCACCTCGGCATCGAATTCCTCGCCAAGATGTTTTATCGCTCTATCGAGTTCCGCTCCATCCATATCCGCGACGACCAGTTTGGCGCCGTCGCGCGCGAGCCGCTCCGCGATCGCAAGGCCGATGCCTCGTGCGGCGCCCGTCACGACGGCAACGTTGTTCTTCAGTTTCTGGTCCATACAAGCTTTGCCTTCACAGAATGATGCTGACGCGGCCCTGGGCGCGAAGACCTTCGCTGTCCAGCAGGCAGCGCTTTTCCTTGATCTTGAACGTGCCGTTGCCCGGCACGAGACGATAGCGATTGCTGCCGAAATAGGTGTCGGTCACGCCATCCTTGGTGCGGTAGGTGATGAACGCGGAGCTGACTTCGAGATCGTCGCCGATACGCTTTCTGATCCGGACATTGCTGACGAGATGCCGCGTTCTCGAATGCGGGAATTCGGCATGCGCGGTTCGCTTCATCAATCGCTTGACCCGCTCGCTGAGCCGAAAGCGGTCGTCGGCAACATAGAAAAGATTATTGTCGGGCGAGGCGTCGACGGCCAGATCTGTCGCCGGCACATAGTAGATCGCGTCGTCCGTGAACAGCTCCAGCCATTCGGGCAGCCGCCATTCGTCGAGCAGTTCGGCTTCTGCAAACAGGAAATCCTCGACGTCGGTGCGCGCTATGGTTTGCATCATGGTTGCTCCGTCGCTCATGCCGGCACCCTGAACACATGTTCGTTCCAGTTCGACCAGAACGCGCGCATCTGCGCCTCGTCGTCGTAGGACGGATTGGCCTTGCCCATTCCCTTCGAAATATCGTTCCATTGCGCCTCGCTGGAGTTGCGAAAGCCGCGCTGGCACTGTTCGAG
>WNFM01245432.1_pt1 | contig 17471 bp, 14 predicted proteins | sample 5400271 | NCBI WGS metagenome assembly WNFM01 (sample SAMN13153352, study PRJNA577476) | soil metagenome | isolation source: 60 cm saprolite on Douglas fir-dominated hillslope | place: USA:California | collected 2013-09-17 | reverse complement strand
GGCGCGCCAGACCAGCGTCGGGATGGTGTCGATGACAAGTCGGAGGCGATCTTCGGATTTCTTGATCTCGTCGAAAGCCTCTTGCAGCGAGACCTTTGCGAGGAGCTGCTCGGTGACATCGACGTGCGTCCCCACGAGTTCGACCACTTCACCGCCGTCACCAACAACGGGATGTCCCACCGAATGCACGTACCTTGTCGAACCGTCCGGACGCGCTACGCGAAAATCGACTTCGAGGTCCGCCTTCTCTCGGACAGCTCGCCGCGCCATCTCGCTAACCCGATCCCTGTCCTCGGGGAGAATACGATCCAGGAGAGGCTGAGGTGACACAGCGTCCTTTGCAGGATCAAGCCCAAACAGGTGGTATACTTCCGCCGAGCGAAACACGAATTCCTGAAGGCGCACATCCCAGGCCCAGCTGCTTGTATGGCTCAAACGCTGGGCTTCAGCCAGATAGGCTTCGCTCTGACGCAGCGCATTTTCGGTCTGCTTGCGGTCCTCGATGTCGGTGCCCGACGCGTACCACTCGACGATGTTGCCCCCCTCATCATGCAGTGGCTCGATGCGGAACAAGAACCAGCGATATTTGCCGTCGAAGCGCCGGAGCCGCGCTTCCGTTTCACCTCGGGTACGCCACTTCCGTATGGCACGCCACGTCGCCAGGAGGCCCTCGCTGTCGTCGGGATGAATAGCGCTGGCCCATCCCGAATCCAGAGCCTGGCCAAGCGAAAGACCCGTATAGTCAAGACAACGTTGATTGAGGAACTCAGGGGCCCCGTCGGATCCAGCGCGCCAGACCAGGGTCGGGATCGTGTCGATGACGAGTCGGAGACGGTCTTCGGATCTCTTGATCTCGTCAAATGCGCTTTGCAGCGTGGCTTCCATCCGCTTTTGATCTGCAATTGCTGTTCGCAGCTCGTCGCGAGAGCGCCGCAGCGTTTCCGTGATTTTTCTCTGCGCCGAGATCAGGAATGCAATGAGGATCGATACAATGGAAAATAGTATTAGCCGCGGCACCTCCGAAATACCCACGCCGAACAGATCATGCTTCCACGTAAACGAGTTGATTGGCGGCACCAGGTAATAATGAAAGGATAAGACGGCCAGCGCGATCGCCAACAACGCCGGGCCGAAACCGCCGAACCAGGCTGTGAAAATGACGGCACAAAGCATCGACGATGCGATGGCTTCGGCATTCAATAAGCGCGTGATGAGCTCCGCAGCAACGATCGCCACCGCAGCGGACACAATCGCCAATGCATAGTGATAAATCGTGGTCGGCTCTCGCCACTGTTGAGGAAGATACCATTTTATCATTCTGCTCGCTCGTCCCGTTTTTGCTGATGAGACTGCAATGCTCCGGAAGAGTTGCGACCGAACATCGGTGAGCGTCACTCGCCGAGCGTCCCGGCTCTTCGGCAGGCAAGATTAGAGCATTTTGAAGAGATCCGGCAGTTCGATTGTTCCCGCGGCAGCCGGCGGGCAGGGTTCCACGGGCGGAGGCCGCTCAAGACCCTGGTCAAATCGGCGCAAGATCTCACCGAACACCGCAATCCCGGGCAAGCAATTTCGAATCCAAATGCGCACCCTTATCGGTTGGCCACGCACAATCGATGCGAGCGATCTCGATCATGGGGTCGCTTCCGGCCGCAATCAAGGAGCCGAACGATGAAGATGAAATACCTATTCGCAGCATCGCTGCTCGCGCTCGCGATGTCAGCCACAGCTCAGGCGAGAACCAGCGAACACGGCGCTCTGCCGCAAGCATACGGCAGCGAGGGCCGCGAGGTTGCTGCTCCGCCCTCGAGCGCCGCCTGCATGAACGACCACGGCCCAACCGAATGCGACGAGCCCATGTGGGTCTATGGAAGCCCCCGCGCGCTTTCGCGATACCGCAACGCGTTCTGACTTCGACCGGCTAACCAAGCGCTGCGGCAGATCGCCATCGAAACCGATTCAGTTAAACGTCAATTTAATCTGAGTAGCGACGCCCGCAGCGGTTGATCGAGTTACGCGAACATTCGCCGCCGCAAAGGAAAATCGAGCATGAAGCGCAAGCACCCTAAACCTCCGTATACTCTTCCGATCCCTTTTCGATATCGGACGCTTACCCATGTACGATTGAGTCAGTCGTCGCACTCCTCCTAGTCTCGCGGCTGACCGGACGAGCCGATCGCAGGTGAAGTTAGGTGGCACATGAGAGTCAAGCTCTGCGCGCGGTGTCCCTATCTGCCGCACGACCTGGCGGGCCATTATGATCCCGAGGCCGCGCTTCATTTGTGCGCGAAATGCGACGGCGAGCCATGGATGCTCACCAACCACTATCCACGCGATTGCTACAGGAGGCGGCCATGCGCAACAAACCGCGATGTCTTCGAGACGGCGCAGCGAGGCGTTGCGCGATCTGCGACAGAAACTTTGGCCTCATCCGCTACTACTCCTGCCAAACAGCGCTTTGTTCAAAAAAATGCGTCGATCGCTTCAATCGCCGCCAGGCGGACGACCGCACATGGTTGCGCCGACTTCAGGCCGCCTGACGGACGTTGCATCGAGAGCGACCTTGAACCAACGACGTCAGCCGTTCAGCGCTGATTGGAGCATGCCATGAACTACGAAGCTCATTTCGGCCGGCAGCTTGAAGACCTCCACCGCGAAGGACGGTACCGCATATTTTCGAATCTAGAGCGTAACGCGGGAGCCTTCCCCCGCGCCACACATCGTCACGCCAACGGGACGGACGCGGTCACAGTGTGGTGCTCGAACGATTACCTGGGTATGGGGCAGCACCCCGCCGTGCTCGCGGCCATGCACGAAGCGCTTGATCGCTGCGGCGCGGGCACGGGCGGCACTCGCAACATTGCCGGCACCAATCATTATCATGTGCTGCTGGAGCGCGAATTGGCGGACCTTCACGGCAAGGAAGCCGCACTGTTATTTACCTCGGGTTACGTCTCCAATATGGCGTCGCTCAGCGCGCTGGCATCCCGGATGCCCGGTTGCACGATCCTGTCGGATCAGCTGAACCACGCCTCGATGATCGAGGGCATGCGGCATAGCCGCAGCCAGACGCGCATCTTCGCTCACAACGACCCGCGCGACCTCGAGCGACAGTTGTCGGATCTCGACCTGCACGCGCCAAAGCTGGTCGCTTTCGAATCCGTGTATTCCATGGACGGCGACATTGCGCCGATCGCAGAGCTGTGCGACGTCGCGGACGCCTACAACGCCATGACCTATCTGGACGAAGTGCACAGCGTTGGCCTCTATGGTCCCAATGGCGGCGGCATCGCGGACCGCGAAGGGTTAAGTCATCGCCTGACTGTCATCGAGGGCACGCTGGCAAAGGCGTTCGGCGTGATCGGCGGCTATGTGGCTGCGTCGGCCACGATCTGTGACTTCATCCGTAGCTTCGCCTCGGGCTTCATCTTCACCACCTCGCTGCCTCCGATGGTCGCTGCTGGTGCGCTCGCCAGTGTTCGCCATCTGAAAACCAGCGCCGTAGAACGTGAAAGGCATCAGGATCGGGTGGCACGGCTCCGTTTGCGGCTCGACCAGGCCGGCGTGCCCCACCTACGCAACGAAAGCCACATTGTGCCCGTGATGGTTGGCAATGCGGTACTATGCCGGCAGATCAGCGACACCCTCATCGCTCGGTACGGCATTTACCTCCAGCCTATCAATTATCCGACCGTGCCACGCGGAACCGAGCGGCTGCGGATCACGCCGGCGCCATATCACAGCGACGCCGATATCGAGCACCTAGTCAAGGCGCTGGCGGAAGTCTGGGCCGAGGTCGGCCTCACGACTTCGCCGAAGTCGCCCCGTCCGGCGTCACCTCGCCGCTCGCCACGCGGATCAGGCTCAATGCTTGCGGGTCTGTCTCTCGAGAACGCATCAAGCAGCACGCCTGACGTCGATCAGCGCAATCGGGCCGTCTAGATCCGCGCTTCAAGTGCGGCAATTTCTGCAGTGTCATCCGAGGATCCGCCTGGCGCGGATAAGCCTGCCACCCACGATCGAAGCCCACCAATTTCTCACACAACTTACCTAATGCAATAAAGGAACTGATCATGTCCAAAGAGAAACGCTTTACCAATGCAACCGGCGCGCCGGTCGCCGACAATACCAACATCATGACCGCCGGCCCGCGCGGCCCAGCGCTGCTGCAGGATATCTGGTTGATCGAGAAGCTGGCACATTTCGACCGGGAGGTTATCCCGGAGCGGCGTATGCACGCCAAGGGCTGGGGAGCCTACGGCACCTTCACCGTCACGCATGACATCACTCGCTACACCAAGGCCAAAATCTTCTCCAAGATCGGCAAGCAGACCCCGATGTTCGGCCGCATCTCGACGGTCGCCGGCGAGCGCGGCGCCGCGGACGCCGAGCGCGACATCCGCGGCTTCGCGCTGAAATTCTACACCGAGGACGGCAACTGGGACATCGTCGGCAACAACACGCCGGTGTTCTTCTTTCGCGATCCCCTGCGCTTCCCCGACCTCAACCACGCGATCAAGCGCGACCCGCGCACCGGGCTGCGTAGTGCGGACAACAACTGGGATTTCTGGACGCTGTTGCCCGAGGCGCTGCACCAGGTCACTATCGTCATGTCCGACCGCGGCATCCCGAAGAGCATCCGTCACCTGCATGGCTTCGGCAGCCACACCTTCTCGATGATCAATGCCGCCAATGAGAGGGTCTGGGTCAAGTTCCATTTCCGCTCGCAGCAGGGAATCCAGAACCTCACCGACGCCGAAGCCGCGGCCCTTGTCGCGAACGATCGCGAAAGCCACGGGCGCGACCTGCTGAACGCGATCGAGGCGGGTGACTTCCCGCGCTGGACGCTTTTCATTCAGGTGATGACCGAGGCTCAGGCCAAGACTCATCGGCACAGCCCGTTCGATTTGACCAAGGTCTGGCCGAAAGCGGAGTATCCGCTGATCGAGGTCGGCGTAATGGAGCTCAATCGCTACCCGGACAATTATTTCGCGGAAGTCGAGCAGGCCGCTTTCTCGCCCGCCAATATCGTACCCGGCATCGGGTTTTCTCCCGAGTTCTCTTATGGCGACACCCAACGCTACCGGCTCGGCATCAACTTCAACCACATCCCGGTCAACGCGCCGAAATGCCCGTTCCGCAGCTACCATCGCGACGGCAAGATGCGGACCGACGGCAATCTGGGCGACACGCTCACCTTCCACCCCAACAGCGCTGGGCTTTGGGATAACCAGCCCGATTTCGCCGAGCCGCCGATGCCGATCGAGGGCGACGCGGCCCACTTTGACCACCGGGTCGACGACGATCATTGGGAGCAGCCCGGCAACCTGTTCCGGAAGATGACGCCTGCCCAGCAAAAGCTGCTGTTCGAGAACACAGCGCGGGCGATGGGCGACGCCGGGCTGCACATTAAGCAGCGGCACGTTGACAATTGCACGCGCGCCGATCCGGCATACGGTGCCGGGGTGGCGAAAGCTCTGGGCCTCAAACAACCCGAGTTGGTCGACTGAGGCACGCCCGACCGCCCCCGGCTGCTATTCTAACAGATCGCGGCTCGTACGCGGTCAAGGGCGGCCCGCTCGGGCCGCCCTCCTCCGTTCCTTAGCCCGCATTCACTGACGCGGGTGGCGGTTACCGTAATAGCCAAAGGAGCGGTAACGCTGGGCACATGCAAAGCTGTTCGCGCTGCCGTCCATGGAGGCAAAGGTGTAGCCATTGCCGAACCGTAACGAGGTCATTGGCGAGGGCCCGACCACCATTCGGGACGTCACGGTCGGGATGGTACGATGCGAACGCGCGCCTGCGATCGACGGCAATGAACCGCGTTGCAATTCGGCTACAACCGCTCGCCTCAAAGAAGGCGAAAAAATCAATACGGATTTACTTTGCGACGCGGATCGCCCCAGGAGAGTTTGGCGCAAAAGTTGATACCGACCATGAATGAGCCGTCTTGCCACCGTCGTGCATTATGCTTGCCACCGTCGTGCATTATAAAGCGTGCCGGTATCGGGTTCCATCAAATACGGTTTCAGTTTTCTGCTTCGGCTGTCATGCTATTGAGTCGTCCTGATCGGGACAGATTATCTCTACGCAGCCAGCCGGGCCGGAATGAATCGCTAACCGGAAACCGTGCAATTTTACGATCGCGGCCACCAGATTGAGGCCAAGGCCGACACCCGGCGTATTTCGTATCTTGTCGGAACGGTAGAACCGCCGCAGCACGGCCTCGCGGTCTTGTTCGCTGATGCCGCAGCCGGTATCGGCCACACGCACAATGGTTTGATTCTTTACCCGCAGCAGTTCAATATCTACCTTGCCACCTTCGGGCGTAAACTTGATGGCGTTGTCGACCAGGTTGGCAACCGCCTCGATCAACAGATCCCGGTCGCCGCGCAGATGAAGCCTCTGGGTAGCCTGGACTTGGAGAACGATGTTCTTGTTTTCGGCAATCGGCTCATAGATGTCGCCTACCTCCCGCAGCAGTTCGTGCAACGGGACATTGCCGAAGCCCGAGGAACGCCGGCTGTTTTCGATTTCCGCAAGACGCAGCAGTGCAGTGATGATCGCCAGCGACTGGTCGATGCCGGCGATCGCCTTGTCGGCTACGCTCTGAAGCTGCTCAAGGGTGGTTGCGTTGGTGCGCCCGCGCTCGAGGGCGAGCCGGGCGCGCGTGAGCGGCGTTCGCAGATCGTGGGCGATGTCGTTGCCGACGCCGGCGAGCGCGTGGATCATCGTCTCCATCTCGTCGAGCATGCCGTTGACGATGACGGCGAGCCTGTCGAACGGCTCGTCGACGTTACGATGCGGCAGCCGCTCGCGCAGATCGCCGGCGATGATGCGCCGGACCCGCTGGTTGACTGCTTCGACTCGTCTCTGTGCCCGCATGCTGAGCCAGGCGCCCGCCAGCAGGCAGAGACAGAAGGCCGGAACCAACCCCAGCGCCAGTGCCTGACCGACGACGTGGGAGATCTCCATGGTTTCGTCGACATTGCGTCCCAGCACCAGCACATCGCCGTTTCGCATGCGCCGCGCGATTGCACGGACAATTTGGCTTTCCCTGGTACCTCGATCCGTCCGGATGATTTCGGTGCTCTGCGCCGGCGCGTCGATCAGTAGGTTGGGCGGCAGGCTATCAATATTGCCGGTAATCCGGTGACCGTCGGCGGCAAATATCGCCGCGAGCTGTACCCCTCGGGGATCCTGTCTCAACTTCTCGTCAATTGCTTCGAGCCTGCGCTGGGGCGACAGGCCGGAAATGCCGTCCAGCTCCACGGTGATCACGCGGTCGGATCGCGCGATCAGGTAGTCATCGATCTTCCAGTAAATGAATCCGAACAGCACCATGATGAAGACGGCGAACACGCCGGCAACCATCAAAGCCCAGTGGAAAGTGCTCGAGCGTATTAATTGCGGTTGACGCATCGGAGTGTCGCCGCCCCGTCTCCCTGCTCGACGCCAGCCGATGCGCATTGCCACCGGAGTCATCTGAAAATCACGATCCGGAGCGAAGAATGAATCCGGCACCGCGGACATTATGAATCATCGGGACCTCATCCGGCCCGTCCACCTTATGGCGCAGACGGCCCATGTGCACGTCTACAAGATTGGTTGCAGGAACGAATTTATAATTCCAGACCTCCTCAAGCAGCATTGCCCGCGTCAGCAACTGATCGCTGCGCTGCATCATATATTCAAGCAGTCGAAACTCTCGTGGCAACAGATCGATCGCCCGATCGCCGCGCTTGGCAGTGCGCTCGATCAGATCGAGCTCCAGCGGCCCGACCCGCAGCGTCGTCTCGCGCGATTCGGCCGGCCGGCGCAGCAGCGCCTCTACCCTGGCAACCAGTTCCACAATCGCGAAGGGCTTTGTCAGATAGTCGTCACCCCCCATCCGCAATCCGCGCACGCGGTCATCTACCGCGCCGAGCGCGCTCAGCACCAGCACCGGAGTGCGCACCTGATCCTTGCGCAACGCCTCGATGACCGTGAGGCCATCCATTCCGGGCAACAGGCGATCGACGATCATCGCATCCGGCCGGGTCGAACGTGCCTTGTCGAGGCCTTCAATGCCGTCGGCCGACCATTCGACCTCAAAACCACGATCGGTCAGCTCGGCGGTGATTTCCTCGGCCGTTTCGCTGTCGTCCTCGATGAGAAGCACTTTTGCCATCAACTTATTCTCAGATGCGGCCAAAGCATTCGCGGCGATCGAGCCTCGCTCCCCTGAAACCGTCCGCCTGCTCGAAACCAATGCCATAATGCCGACCGCCTGCAAATGATGGTTTTCACCCCCAATGGAGCCAGACAGCGCCGCCCGCCTCACTCGGGGGCAAAAGGCGTGGCGTCGCCGTCCGCTCTACGGCCATCGGAACACCGCCTTCGGGGGCAAGCGCGGTGGGGCCGCTCCCGAAAAACATAGGCTCCCAAGATCGGCCGCACCATTAAATAGGGTTTTAAGATCGGCTGATCCGTAGCCCGCCGCGCGCCAACGCTACGGCCGCCATGGCAGGCAACAACGCCCGACAGGAAATCGAGGCGCTTGAAAAGGCAGCATGTGTCTTGAAAGGGTCCAATGCGAACCGGATGCCGCGAAATGACGATGCGGTTCATTCTCGGCCGTTATATTAGTCGCGAGGCTTGCCATCATGAGACATCCCGATCGTCTCATCCGGCATCGGTTCATGCGACATCACGGGTGGATTGGGAGTCGCCGCGGGCTGCGCCGGCGAGTCTTCCGGGAGCGGCCGTTCGTCATCGACAGCCAGCCGCATAACAGTGATCTCCTGCTGCTGGTTCGCAATGATTTCCTTCGACAGGCGGCGAAGCGGCTCGTTATGACCGTATTTGAGTTCGATTCTTGCCATGTCGACCGCGCCTTGATGGTGCGGAATCATCATCGCCGCGAAATCTCGATCGACATCGCCGGTCGGCTTAACCATCATGTCGATCATCATCTTGCTCATGGCAGATTCGTTTTCCGACAGGAACGACGCTTCGGAATTGTCAGTCCGATCCGCAACGTATTGGATCGGCGTTGCTGTATGACTTCGATGCGCCGATGTTGGCTCCTGGGCCATGACGAGCGACAGCACGGCAACCGACCCGGTCGTCGCGAGGGAGATCGCACGTTTGCGGATGAAGGAGCGCGAGAACAAAGTCATCTTACCTCCGAGCAGACCCAATTGTTGCGCGCGTGGATCCTTACCACGGCGCAGCCTTTCGCATTTTCCGATTCATCCTGGGAAACTTGCCCCAAGAGGCCCCGACCACGCCGACGAAAGCGTGCGGTACGTTTCGAACATGGCGGCCCAATCGCATGTTCTCAACTAAAAACAGGTTTAGACTTCTGAACTCATAGTTTACGCGGCACCGCGTAACCCGCAATGCGTCGACATGGCAGACCCCGAGAGCAGATTTCTATTTTGCGCCCTTAACATTGGCCAAATACTCGACGATCGCCCCGACATCCTCGGGCGCCACGGGTGCCTTGTAGTTGTTGATCATCTTGTTGACTTCCGCCGTCCAGGCCTGCTTCGACAAAGCGGGCTGGTTCAGCACCATGCCGGCGGAGTGACAGGCAAGGCAGTTGTTGTTGATCGCGTCCGATCCCGGACCTTCGAACATCTTGTCGCTATCGGGAAGATCGATCTTCACCGACTTCAGCTCAAAGGCTGTGGCCGGGAGGGGCATGGACGCGGCGCCCAGCAAAATGAGGAGCGGCAGGAGATTGCGAGACATCGTGATCCTCCGTCAAACCGCTGACACGTTCATGGACTCCACCACGTTGCGCATGAAGCCTGCGGGATTCCAGTTTGGCGTGTCCGGTTGCGCCACGCCATTGCTGTTGGTGCAGCGGACCAGGATTGCATACGCCCCGGGCGCGGGCAGCGTTAGTTGCGTCTGCCATTGCCGGAAGCCGTATTTGCCTTCGTCTTCTCCGAGGTTGGTCGAACGCCAGCTCTGGCCACGATCAATCGAGTAGTCAACGCTTGCCACGCCGCAATCGCCGCCGAACGCGATGCCGCGCAGCGTCGTCGGAGCGATAGCCTTCAGCTTCTGACCCGAGGCAATGTTGGTGACGAAAGACCTCGGCACCATCCGATTGATAGGGATCATTTTCACGTCTGTTTCGCCAGGCTTGATGCTGGCGTGGGGTGTGTCGGGAATGGTGTAGGCTACTTTCGTCCAGTAATTCGTATCTGGCTGATCCAGCACTTCAATGTCGCTCAGCATCTTGACCCAATAGGTCGCGTACCAGCCGGGCACCACCAGCCGCAGCGGAAATCCGTTCACCAATGGTAATTGCTCGCCATTCATGGCGTAGGCGATCAGCACCTCCCCGTCGCGCGCGTGGTCGATATCCAGCGACTTCATGAAATGAGGCGCATCCGCCACCACCGGCTCCTCCAGGCCCTTGAACCGCACCTGCACCGCACCCGGCTTCACGCCGGCCTTATCCAGCACGTCCTTCAGGCGCACTCCGGTCCAGAGCGCATTTCCCATGGCGCCATTCGCCCATTGCCCGCCGGGCACGCGTGGCTGGAACAGGCCTCGCGAGTTCCCGGAACACTGATTCACCGCAGAGAGTTGGACACTCGGCAAGCCATGCAGGATATCGTTCAGCGATAGCGACAACGTCTGATTTACGTGGCCCCGCACGGTCAGCGTGAATTTGCCGACGTCGATATCGGTGGGGATCAGCGCCCAGTGCCAGCGTACGTAGAATTGATCGTTGGGCGTGAACACCCCTTTGTCGAAAACCTCAAACGGCGTTTCCAGAAGCGGTGGGCGTGTCCGCTGCAGGATCATCGGCCCTTTCTGGGGAAAGGCAGTTGTGATCGCCCGCGCATCGGGACCGTCGGGCAACGGAAGATTGAGCTTCGTTTGGGCCCAGGACGGTTTTGCGAGAGCCATTGCCCCCACGCCCGCCGCGGCGCCCAATAATTGTCGTCGAGTAACTGCGTAACGAAGAGCGGCCTTCTCAGTCATTTACCCCTCCTGAAATCAATGCCGTCCATCGACGAAGGATGCGAGGCGATCGAATGCAGCATCACGCTAGTTCACGATCTGCTCAATTAAAAACGAGTTTAGGATCGACCCGCCCGAGCCGGCCAATTGCGTCTCAATTCCAAGTGAATTTTTTAAATCCCATTTTAGTGGCTCCGAAGCGCGCTAACGCATAGCATCGCGACCAGCAAACAATTATTCGATGACACCGAAAGTTCGCTTGCACCATGAAGACATCAGACCGTCATCCTCGGATCGGCTTCGCCGTTCTCGCGATTTCTTCCGCTGCCGCTATTGTTGAGATATTGCCCGCCTCACATGGCGACGCGCGAGCGCAGGAGTTGCCCAAGTTTCAAACCGCTCAATAATTGCCCAGCATCAGCGACATGATGATCGCGACGATCCAGCCGCGACATCGGAGGCTTTGGCAGGCCGCGCAGCAAAAGAATTGGGCCTTCGCCGCCTACGAGCTTGGAAATCTGCAAGGCGCGTTCAAGCGTCTCGGCCAAGCCCATCCGTCCGAGCACGATATGTCCCTTCCGGAAATGATCAGTTCCGTCACGGACCAACCGTTCACTGAACTCGGCACCGCGATCCGGACAAAAGACGAGTTGGATTCACAGCCTCGCCCTGAGATCCCGAATGCTCGTGTACAGACTCATATATGTGGAGACCAAGATGTTGACCTCTGCGCTTCGCCGCCTCGGCTTCCTGATCTTGGTAATGGGTCTCGCCGCCCCCACTTGGTCAACTTGCCAAGCCATCGGTTCGTTTCAGACCAGGCCGGCCTTTCCTGATATGGCGAGGACCGATGATCCAGCTCTCCCGCCCACCAACACGTGGCCCAACTTATCTGCCAGCTCCCTCGTTGGCGGCTGCGGCAGGGGTCGCGTCAGCGAGCCCCAAACACGCGGTTGCCGTGGCCCGGCCGATATCAGGTAAGGCGCTTCCCCTTGGCGGCCTGTTTCGTTTCGATCCAGAGCAATCGTGACTGGATTTGGGCGCTGTTCGTATTTGGCCGGAGGCGTCCCAAGCTCAACTCCGGCATGTCCTGCGCATTATTGCGACATGTCGACCAGACGAAGTCCAAAGAGAGACAGATGAAGCGGCATCGGCCACGCGACTAAGGCGATGATGAAAGGCTACGTCGCCATTTCCATCAGGCTTCCGACCGCCGAACTCACTACATTGGAATAACCGAGGCGAAGCTTCCGAAGGAGTTTCACCTTTCCAACGTGGTTGCATTTCCCAAGAAGACTGCTTAGGCCGCCCCCAGCAAAATTACCTGCGAACCCGGAACGCCCGATTCGTGGGAGCAAAAGTGTTCCCGAATGCGTTACGGAAAGTAGGGGCGCTAGGCAGAGGCGCTGCGGGGCCAGTGTTCCTCCACGTGGGGACTACGTTTGTCGAACCCACCGGAGCCGCGTACGAACCCACTGAAGGAGCCACGACCGATCCGTAGCCACCCAGTCCGGGGGCTTGCGCCAGTGCTAACGTGCTTGTGAGAGTGAAGGCTGTTGCCAGTGCTATTGTCGAAAGCTTCATGATTTTCTCCTTCTCGAATAGATAAGAGGCAACCGCACCGTCACCATTAAAATCCTTTTTAAGCACGATAGAAGCTGCCAAGCTGTTCACATCTCGCAGAGTCTCGATGCTCCATAAATCGCCTTCCATCGCGTGTCATTCGACTATTGCGCTGTTGGATTGTGCTAGGACACTTGTGCGGCTTGCAGTTCTTTCTTCAAACGGACGACCAAGAGCCTGTCCAGCCAGTTGGGCCCACACTTCTGCCCACGCGAGCCATTCCGCGCGTCTCGAGACTTGCCGAGATAGGTAGGTCGAACGATCAGTTCTGCACCACCTGCTCGTTTATCTGTTGCACGAGATCGAAGAAACATTAGCCGACATCGCTGGGTTTCGGGCCCGAGTCTGCTTTACCCCTTACAAGGCCGAAACTCTACCGGCCCACTAAATTGGGCTTCAAGAACCTAAACAATTTTTTACGTCGATGCTCTGCCATCGCGTTCGCAATGCCGGGCCAATTATCAACGCTATTGAGAGGGGCCATGACGCGTGCCGAATGCTGATCGGACACGATTGGTGGCTCAGGGTAGCAGTCATTTGCGCTATTCGCGCAAGCGTGATGTTCACTCGGTGAGCTTTCTCAGACGCAATGCTTACATAGCTCTTGTCTAGAAAACTCCGCAGGAAGCGTTCTCAACAAAGCAGCAGTGATCGCTAGCGCGAAATTCTCCGCACAGAATAACAACACGGAGAACGACTATGATTACATTCAAAACTCTGATCGCGGCTGCGCTGGTGTCGATGGCCACGGTAACCTCTGCAAGCGCGCAGTTGCCGAGTTGGGCCGCCAGGGACCCGGATTCTTTTCAGGCGCAATACCCGGACCGGGATGTCCTGAATGGTGGCGCGCTGACACCTGCAGGCAGAATGGGCCTGGAGCTGCCTGGCGGTGCGGCTCCTGTCTTTGGAGCCAACAACGCTTATGCGGCAACAGGTCGTGCTACCGCCTCATCTTGCGCCCGGCTGTATCATTCCTACGACCCCGCATCGGGCACCTTCCTCGGCTACAATGGTCGTCGCCATGCGTGCGAGTGATGCGAGTACCAAAGTGAGCCTGAACCACAAGGATCAGGGTGCGACCGCCACACGGCGGCGCATCCCAACGCATAGCAGGCCTCCGGTCTCCCGCCTTTCGCCGCATGGACCGAAGAAGTCGCGGATGACATCCTGTTTTTCTCCTCGATCTGTCCAAAAAGGCTGATCGCGTCACGGGCGCGACCGTGCAGCCTTCGCCTCAAGACATTCAACTGATGTCGAAGCACCGCGTTCTCAGCTTCAAGCCGTAACTTCGACTTGAATGGCGAGGCCAGGATGGCCAGAACGAAACAGAGCAGCCCAATCGTTCCGCCAGCTTAGGCGATTCCATCACGTCATCAACTCGGATGAGGTCTTCGGTACACACAAGATGTAATGAAAGCCAGTAAAGCGTGTGCCCCAACAGCGACGAGGGCAGGCAACATCCCTTCCCTATCCTTGAAGAGAATGAAGCAGCCGCCGAATAGGAAGGGCACAACGATAAATAAAAATTTAAGTGTGGTGCCCTTGCGTCGGTGAATTCCAATTCTCAGTGTTTGGCAAGGCCAGCAGGCCGTCGAATGATGACGCGTCGACGTGTGCTGAGCACAGCCGGTCTGGGCAGACTGGCATCGCGGGGCCAGTAGCACACGGACGGTCAGCGAGGTCGAGTTGAATATGAAGCCATTCTGGTTTGGAGCGGGTCAAGGAAGTAATGCCGGAGTGCTCGTCCGACTGGGCGCGATCGGTGCGGTGATGCTGAGCGTGGCCGGAGTGTTCGCTTACGTGGGCGGCTGGCTCTCGCCAGTACGACTGACCCAGGATCGAATGATGGCTGCTTTCCAGGATGACAACGGCACTCACGCCGGCTTCCGCCGCAACCACGCAAAGGGAGTTTGCGTCACCGGCTGGTTCGAAAGCAGCGGGCAGGCAGCGGCACTATCGAAAGCCGCTGTCTTCAGGCCCGGACGCGTCCCGGTGGTGGGCCGCTTCGCGCTCGCTGGCGGCATGCCCTTTCAGACAGATGCGCCTGCGACGGTGCGCAGCATGGCGCTGCGCTTCCTGCTACCCGGTGGCGAGGAATGGCGCACGGGCATGAACAACATCCCGGTTTTCCCGGTGAATTCGGCGCGCGGCTTTTACGAGCAATTGCTCGCCTCCAGCCCCGATCCAGTGACCGGAAAGCCTGATCCGGTTAGAATGAAGGCGTTCCTGGCCGCCCATCCGGAAACGGTCCGGGCGCTGCCGTTAATCAAGAAGCGCCAAATCACTTCCGGTTTTGCAAACTCCACCTTCAACAGCCTCAATGCCTTCCGCTTCGTCGACGCCGCCGGCGCCTCGGTCCCCGTTCGTTGGTCCACGGTGCCGGTGCAACCCTTCGCGGCTGACAGCGCAGAGCCATCAGCGGCAGGAGACAAGAACTACCTCTTCGATGACCTGATCGCCCAAATCGCGCAACATCCACGGCAATGGCGGCTGATCGTAACGATCGGCCAAGCTGATGACCCGACGAACGACGCCACGCTGCCCTGGCCCGCCGGCCGCCGGCAGGTCGACGCCGGGCCGTTAACTACGATCCTCTAGTGCTGCCATCCGGGATCGAACCATCCGACGATTCGTTGCTGAGCGCCCGCTCCGCGGCCTATGCGCGCTCCTTCACGCTGCGTGCCGAAGAGGAGCATGAGAAGCCGCCCAGCGCGGTAACGGCGCAAGAAGTGCAAGCTGGAGGCAAGTCATGATCGCCAAAGCACGCAAAGCACGCTTCCCCACTGCGTCCCGGCTTCTGCATTGGATGATGGCTGCCATGATAGTGGCAATGCTGTTTATCGGCGTGGGCATGGCCGCTTCGGTGTCCGCACGCTACGAGCTTCTGGTCTCGATCCACCGGCCCCTCGGAATGGCAATCTTTGTGTTGTGCGTGGTCCGTATCGTGAACCGGTTCATCAATCCGCCTCCGGAATTGCCTGATACGCTTTCGGCCCTGCAGCGGTTCGCCGCCAAGGCATCGCACGTCGTACTGTATGCGCTCATGTTCATCATGCCGCTGGTCGGCTGGGGCATGCTCTCGGCGGCGCGCTATCCGATCGTGCTCTACGGGCCGCTGCGGTTGCCACCGATCCTGCCGCATGATTTGACGCTTTATGTGTGGCTCCGCGATCTCCACACTGACCTCGCCTACCTGTTCTTCGCGACCTTCCTCGCGCATTTCGGGGCAGCGCTTTTTCACGGCCTGATCCGGCGCGATGGCGTGCTCGAGAGCATCAATCAACGGATCGAAGGCGCGTTGTCCGAAAGGCGATGCGCAACATTCAACGCGCACAAGCTTTTCCGTGGATAGACTTGAGCTTCCCAGTTTTCGGCGGTTTCCGCTGCCGAGCTGCCCTCGACGAACTTCAATAAAAATCGAAGCTGTACCGGCGTCGCACCTTCGACTATCGCGCGGAGGTTAGGCGTGCCAACAGTGGGTTGGGAAACATTTATTCTCGTACAAAAAGCTGCCTGTCGACCATCGCGGACCGCCGTGATTTGGTGCGACCACCTGCTCGCAGGCCTGTGGTCGTTTTTGTGCGAAGCGATGTGGCCTTCTGCGAAACATCAGCGGCCCTAAAAATCGTTCGCGGCCAAAAAAATGACTTTTTCAATACCATCGGCACTTAGCTGACGTGCGTATTCTAGCGAACGTCCACTTTGCGCGGCCGTACATCCAACGCTAACGGCCGGACCAAATCCAGCGCGAGACACCGCCGCGTTCAGCCGATCATCATCGGGCGTAAAGCCCCCTCGCTTTTTGAAGTCGCTCTCAAGAAATCTTGGGGATTTCAGGCCCCGAAAGAGGACCCGTTCCAGCGAGCGATGAAATCGGCTAGGTCCACCTGGGTCCGCTTGGGTTCGCAAAGGCCCACATGTACTCCAGAGCGTCCGTGGCCGCTGTTCGGCGCACTGGTGATGGTAAGACCCGCTGACCTCGCGCGGAGTTGTAACGACGTGAGGAAATGTTCCTTTTGGTGGCTTCATCGCTTCACCATTTCAAGACGAGCCAAACGCTATTGGCTTTTGGAGAAATTGAATGACTGAGCTTAAACTTCTGGCGGCTGCACTGATCGCCACAGCCATGCTCGCAGCTCCTGCTATGGCTCGCGAGAGCTACGCAACCTCGCGGCACCTCGCAGGAAACGCCAATGCGAGTAACACGCCCGGCGCGCGTTATATTGGCGGAGGCGATGGTTTTCGCGGCGACCACTTTGAGCGCGGCTTCGGCGGTACTCCCGGTGACGGATACGGGGGCCGCGATGTGTGGGGCCACTGGGGCACCTACTATGGACCCATGGTTCCGACGCCTTGAACTGGAACAGTCTCAAGAGCGGACCTACTGCCACGCGGACCGCCGGGACCAAATCCAGCGCGAAACACAACAGCGATCAGCCGATCATTATCGGGCGTAAAGCCCCCAAGTTTTTGAAATCGCTCTCAGGAAATCTTGGGATTTCAGGCCCCGAAAGGGGACCCAATTTGGACGCGGGCCGATGTCTGTTGGCCGATGCCCGCTTCCCTCGAGATTTCTATAAGCGATTTAGTGGAATGATCAAACCATCTGTTGTTTTGTAAACAACGACAGAGAAAACATGAAACTCACGACAATAGCATTAGCCTCTGCGTTCGCGCTCTCCAGTACGTTCGCGCTTGCAAAAACGGTTCGTCATAAGCCGAGTGTCAGGACCTATGACTTGCATAGGGGTGTACCGCTGGGCAGATCAGGTTTTTTGCATCCGAACTACGGCAATCCAGACGGTGCAACCAGCGTGTCCGCGGGCGGATTGATGTGGAACGGAAGGAGCGCGTCCGAGTGGGGCGGCGGCTAACACTAACCG
>WNFM01111960.1_pt2 | contig 17472 bp, 17 predicted proteins | sample 5400271 | NCBI WGS metagenome assembly WNFM01 (sample SAMN13153352, study PRJNA577476) | soil metagenome | isolation source: 60 cm saprolite on Douglas fir-dominated hillslope | place: USA:California | collected 2013-09-17 | reverse complement strand
CATAACGCACGGAGCACTGAATCGGTTTATTTCGGCGGCAGAGAAAACACGGTCAGCGAACCACCCAGTTCGGTGTAGTTCGAAAGTTCCTTGTATCCGCCCACCGCACCCAGGCCATCCGCGTCCTTTTCCAGGCCCGCCGCGAGACCGATCCCGGCCCAGCCGCCAATGCCCGAAAACACGCCGATGTACTGCTTGCCTTTGTGCTGGTAGGTGAAGACGTTGCCGATGATGCCCGACGGCGTCTTAAACTTGTACAGCTCCTTGTTGATGTTCTTCGCATCAACGCACTTGAGGTAGCCTTCCAGGGTGCCGTAGCAGGCGAGCCCGCCCGCGGTCGTGAGCGCGCCGCTCCAGACCGAGAATTTCTCGCCATGGCTCTGCACGATCTTGCCTTCTCCTGCATCCCAGGTGATGAAGTTACCCATGTTTTTTCCGCCCGGCGCCGGATACATCGCCAGCGTTGCTCCTACGTAAGGCTGGCCGGCGACGTAATCGACTGCGAACGGCTCGTAATCCATGCAGACATGGTTGGTGGGTACATAGAACAGGCCGGTATTCGGATTGAATGACGCAGGCTGCTCGTCTTTCGAACCGAGTGCGGCCGGGCAAACGCCCTTGGTATTCTTGTCCGGACCGTTTTGGGCGGTCGAGTACCTGGATACCACTTGCGGACGACCGGTCTTCATGTCGACATGCGTCGCCCAGTTCACCGCCGGATCGTATTTCTGCGCGACCAGCAGTGCGCCATTGGTGCGATCGAGCGTGTAGCCGAAGCCGTTGCGGTCGAAATGCACCAGCGCCTTGGTCATTTTGCCTTTGACTTTGATGTCGGCCAGGATCATCTCGTTGATGCCGTCGAAATCCCACTCGTCGTAGGGCGTCATCTGATAGACCCATTTCACCTTGCCGGTATCCACGTCGCGCGCCCAGATCGACATCGACCATTTGTTGTCGCCAGGACGTTGTGCCGGGTTCCAGGTGCTGGGGTTGCCGGTGCCGTAGTACATCAAGTTCAATGCCTTGTCGTAGCTGTACCAGCCCCAGGTAGTGCCGCCGCCGAGTTTCCACTGGTCTTCCTGCCAGGTGCTGACCGATGAATCCGCGCCGACCGGCTGCACCTTGCCATCCTTCCAGGTCGTGGTCGTATTCGGGTCGATCAGCATCTCGTCGTCGGGACCGACGCTGTAGCCCCTCCAGACCATTTCGCCGCTGTTGATGTTGTACGCGGAGATATAGCCGCGCACGCCCCACTCGCCGCCGGAAATGCCGGTGATCACCTTGTCCTTGAATACGTGCGGGGCATTGGTGTTCACCGCGCCAAGCGACGGATCACCGTTCTTGACCGACCAGAGTACCTTGCCGGACTTTGCGTCGAGCGCCACCAGCATGCTGTCCGCCTGTTGCAGGAACACCTTGCCTTCGGCGTAGGCCAGCCCGCGGTTCACCGTGTCGCAGCACATTTGCGGAATGACGGCCGGATCCTGCTTCGGTTCGTATTTCCACTTGATGGTCTGCGTGTTCAGGTCCATCGCGAACACCTTGTTCGGGAACGCGCTGTGGAGATACATCATGTCGCCGATCACGAGCGGCGAACCTTCATGACCGCGCAGAACGCCGGTGGAGAAGGTCCATGCCACTTGCATCTTGCCTACGTTGCCCGTGTTGATCTGGTTGAGCTTGCTATAGCGCTGGTTGTACATGTCTCCAGCCTGCATTGCCCAGTTCGACGAATTGGCGATGTTTTTTTCGACGTCGGAGTTGGCCTGTGCGATCCCTGTCACGGCGACCAGAACCAACGGCACTGCCAGGTAACAGAATTTAATGCTCATCTCTCCTCCTACTTATAATGTTTTGAAGTGGAACGAGGACTTCACCCACATTGCCCCACGGCCAACCAAGGTGCTGCCCTTCACCGTAACGGCATACACATTTCAGGCACACGCATACCGCGAGGAAATCACACCGAACGTGTGCAGCTATAACAGCACAGTGGATTTACAGGGTCAATGATTTTCCTGAATGAAAATAGCATGCTTGGCAGAGCAATTCTGCGGCGGGTGTTGCAGTTCTGAACAACTGTTTCAGGATGAATCAGGTGCGCTCCGGTGCATTCAACCGAAGCAGAAATCGCAGCTGGGAGTGCAAATGGATCGCAGCGATCCGGATCGCCGATCTTGCCGTCAGTCGTCGTGATCTTTCGCGCTTGAAACGCGATCACCTGGCGCGCCGGAGGGCAGAAAACCGGTTTGCTTGAGCTTGCGGTAGAGCGTGGTGCGGCTAACGCCGAGCTGACGCGCCGCCGCGGAGATGTTGCCGTGGTTGTGGCGTATCGTTTCCTGGATCGCGTGCAGTTCGATTTTTTCCAGGCTCTCTGTTGCGGTCACATAAGCGGCTGACGGCGCCGTGCCCCGCTCCATCTGCGCGAGGAAATCTTCCGGAAGGTGGCGGCGCTCGACCGTCTCGCCCTCATCCACCATCGCCATGGCCGTGCGGATCACGGAATGCATCTGGCGCAGGTTGCCCGGCCAGGGATGGTGCACGAATATCTGCAGCACCTCCTCGGATATGCCGATCCGGCGCGAGACGCCGGATTCCTTTGCATCCAGCGCCTTCGCCAGTTCGACGATGTCCTTGCGATGGCGCAGCGGCGGCAACTGCAACGTCAACCCGTTCAACCTGTAATAGAGGTCCTCGCGGAACTCGCCGGCGCTCACCAGATCGGCCAGCCGGTGATGCGTGGCGCAGACGACGGCGATGTCGACCCCGACCGGGGTGCCACCCAGCGGCGTGACGGCACGATCCTGGAGAACGCTCAGTAAACGAGCCTGCAGCGCCAGCGGCATCTCGCCGATCTCGTCGAGGAACAACGTGCCGCCATCCGCACGCTGGATCTTGCCGGGCGACGCCTTGCGCTTCGTGCCAGTGATCTCGCCGTCCTCGAAGCCGAACAACTCCGCCGCCATCAATGCTTCCGGAATCGCCGCGCAATTGAGGGCGACAAATTCTCCTGCCGCGCGCGGGCCGCTGTTGTGGATCGCCCGCGCGAACCACTCCTTTCCGGTGCCTGTTTCCCCTTCGATCAGGATCGTGATGTCCCGTCCGAGTGTGCGCCTCGCCTTGTCGATGGTGACAAGCAGTGCCGGGTCGGAAACACCGAGTGCGGCGAGCGTCAGCGCTTGCCGTGCCGGTTCGCCGGATCGCGGTTTTTCCTGGCTGGAAGGTTCGAGCGCGGCACTCGGAATCACCTGCCTTGGAACGACGGGATGGGCGAGCTGCAGAAAAACGGATAACCCGCTGTGCTGCAGGCGGACCTGGGTCGTCGACGGTGAAACGGATCGCAGCTTGTCGATCATCTGTTCGAACGGCGCATCGAACAATTCCTCGAATCGCCCGCGGAAGCCGCCCGGCATCAGGTCGAGCTGGCTGCAGGTTGCCGGCGTAGCCGCAAGAAAATCGCCGCCGGGCGAAAACGCGACCTGCACGTCGAAGGGGCTGCCGAGATAACTCTGATCCGGATGGACGTTGAATACCACGTCGCGGCTGAAGCGGTGCTGGAACATCTGCCTTTCGATGACGCGCACCGACATCTGCACGAGTGCCAGCGTATGGCGCTGGTGATAGCGATAGTCGCAGGTAATGTCGAGGACGCCGGCGACCTCGCCGAAAGGATCGAGCACCGGCGCTGCAGAACAGGCCAGAAAATGATTCTGGCGGATGTAATGATGTCCGGCATAGATCACGACCGGCTTGCGCTCGACGATGGCGGTGCCAATCGCGTTGGTGCCCTTCTGATTCTCGGCCCAGGAAACGCCGGGCTTGAGCGCGATGTGCTGCGCCTTCGGCAGGAAATCCGGATCGCCCATCGAATGCAGGATGAACCCCTCGCCGCTGCACAAGAGCACCACGCTGCCCGAGCCGGTAAGCTGGTGGTGGAGGTTTTCCATCACCGGAGTCGCCAGATTGATCAGGTTGCCATACTCGCTGACGACGATACGCAGGTCGGTTTCATCGACCCGCCCGATCTCGCGGAGGCGATCGTAAGCGACCCCGAAGGCGGCGCTGCGCTGCCAGGATCGTTCGATGAAATCGGGAACGATGCCGCGCGGCACCCGCCCTTTGCTGAGGAATTGCCCATAGGCACGACGGATCGCCGCCACATCGGTGGCATGCTCATTCTGTTTCATTCGACCTCCTCCCCCGTCTCGGCCCAAGGGTCGGAGCCGGACAAGAGCTATTTGTTGCCGGAGATCGTGGCGGGAGCCTCTGCCTGATGCTATTCAATCGCAGCCACGAACCGGGTATAAATTCCCGCGTTCTTGAGGACGCTTGCATGCATACAAACACAGACGCCCCGACACGGTCAACGTTCTTTCCCTGGCCTTTCGCCGGCGGCAAAATTCATTTTGCAGCGCAAGATATCGTTGCAAGGTGAAAGCCTTTGAATGCCGCTGCCGATGCGCTTCCCTGCACTTCGCAACCGGATGAATTCACGAAACTTCCATACTGGTAGACCGGGTCTGCCAAGGCCAGTCCCGGCGCGCCGGCAATATCTTCTGGATTGCGCGATGCAATATGGTCGGCAGTCCGGGTGTCCGGTGCTTTGTACGCGATGCCGGCGCGCCTATGGCCGGCAGCGTGCGATGCGCACGCCGACATCGCGCGCATCGGCGACGACGCCGGTCTTGGAGACCTCGATCCGCGCCCATTGCGCATCGAATTTTTCGAGTATCAGATCGACGACGAGTTCCGCGAGCGGCTCGAGCAGATGAAAGGTATGCGAAGAAAAAGTCTGCCTGACAACATCGACGACGGCGGAATAATCGATGGTGTCGGCCAGTTCATCGGTCTTGCATGCGCGAATGGACGGGCGGCCGATCTCGATGTCGACCCGCAGCGTTCGCGGTTGGCGGCGCTCGAACTCGTAGGCTCCGATCAAGGTATCGAGCCTGATGTCGCGAATGAAGATGATGTCCAGGTCCGCAGGCATATTGTCGTTCGGCTGCATGGCAGCTCAGTCGTACTTCAGATATTTGAAGCGCTGGTCCCCGTTCGGCGTGCCCTCGAGCGCCCCGCCCTCCTTGCCCGGTTGCCACTGAACGACTTCTTCTATTTTCTTCGCCAGCGCAAAATCCTTGTCGGTGATTCCCTTGGCCGTGTGCGTGATGAGTTTGACGATCACGAACGCGTAGGACACGGTGAGGTCGGGATGGTGCCATGCGGCCTCCGCAAGATGGCCGACCGTATTCACGACCATCAGCGTGCCCTTCCAGCTGCCGGTCTTGAACTTGCGGCGAATCCAGCCGTCTTCGTAATACCAGTGCGGCAACTCGGCCGCCAATTTCTGCTTGATGCCGGCTTCATCGTAAGTTTTCTCGGCGGACTCGCCCATGACGCTCTCCGGAAGAGACGATGCTTTTTTCGAAACTCATTCTAGCCGGATATTTCCGCACCACCAGCGTGTTCCGTTTGGCGGCGAACACGATTACCATCGTCACATCGAAGAAGTTTCGACGAGACGTTCCAATTTGGAACAGTTGGTCTGACGATGAGGCGCAATCGGTTCCCATGAAACACTCCATCTTCCCGTCCCTCGTTCGTATCCATGGTTAAGTCTGCACAACCCCGGGTCGCCTGGGTTCTGACCGGCTCGGGGCACTATCTCAAGGAATGCATGGAGATCGTGAAAGGCCTGCCCGGCGTCGACCTGTTCCTCAGCGAAGCGGCTGGCGAAGTCCTGAAGATGTACGGCTACGACCTCGCAAAGTTGAAGGAAGGCATGAAGGTGTTCCGCGACAATACGGCGAGTTCGGTGCCGGTGACGTTTCTTTATGGCGGCGACTATCACACGGTGGTGATCGGACCGGCGAGTTCCAATACCGTGGCCAAGTGCGTCGCCGGCATTTCCGACACGCTTGCCACGAACATCTACGCGCAGGCCGGAAAATGCCGCATCCCCTCCATCGTGTTTGCCTGCGATACGGCGCCCGCACTGATTTCGGAGGCACCCGGCGGTGATGTCTGGGTTTATCCACGTCCCGTCGATCTCGAGAACGTGAGCAGGCTCGCGAAGTACGACCACACCACGGTCGTGCTCTCGGTCGAAGAACTCGGGGCCGCACTCGACCGGAGGTTGAGTTGTCCGAACACATCCTCTTCCTGACAGGCCGCCTGGCCGAGAAGAACCTGCATCGAGTGCTCGAAGCCATGCAGCCGGCGCCGTTCAGGCATTCGGTGCTCACCCTCTCCCTGCAGGTAGCCGGATTGATGACGTCCGACATGATCCGGCGCCGGCTTGCCGATGCCCGAGGGGTCGACCGCGTCATGGTGCCAGGAAGATGCCGCGGCGATCTCGAAGCGCTGACTTCGCACTTCGGCGTGCCGTTCGTGCGCGGGCCGGACGATCTGAAGGACCTGCCGCGATATTTCGGCCACGAAGCGGCACCGATCGACCTGACCCGCCAAGACGTACGCATCTTTGCCGAAATCGTCGACGCGCCGAACATGAATCTGGCGGGGATCCTCGATCAGGCGAAGGCCTATCGCAACGCCGGTGCGGACGTGATCGATCTGGGTTGCCTGCCCGAAACGCCTTTTCCGCATCTCGAGGACGCGGTCGCCACACTGCATGCGGCAGGCTTCACGGTCAGCGTGGATTCGATGGACTCGCAGGAACTGCTTCGCGGCGGGCACGCCGGCGCGGATTTCCTGCTGAGCCTGAAGCAGGAAACGTTGTGGATTGCCGACGAGGTCGGCTCCACTCCGGTGCTGATCCCTTCGACGCCAAGCGACCTGGATTCGCTTTATCGCGCAATCGAAGTCATGGACAAGAAGGGCCGCGACTACCTGGCCGATCCGATCATGGAACCGATCCATTTCGGTTTCACCGAATCGCTGGTGCGCTACCGCGATCTGCGCAAGAAGTTTCCGGATGTAAAGATCCTGATGGGCACCGGCAACCTGACCGAACTGACCGAAGCCGACACTCTCGGCATCCAGGCGTTGCTGATGGGCATCATCTCCGAGTTGCGGATCACGAATATCCTGACGACCCAGGTCAGCGCGCACGCCTCGCGCGTCATTGGCGAAGCCGACCGGGCCCGCCGTGTGATGTATGCCGCCCGCGAAGCCGGCGACCTGCCGCAAGGTTTCGGTGAAACGCTGCTGGCACTGCATTGCCTCGACCCGTTTCCCTGGACGACCGAAGAGATCGCCGCGACCGCGGCCGAAATCAAGGACCCGAGCTTTCGCGTGCAGATCAGTCCCGACGGCCTGCATATTTACAATCGGGACGGACTGCACGTCGCGACCGATCCGTTCAAGCTGTTCCCTCACCTCGGGCTGGAACACGACGGCTCGCATGCGTTCTATCTTGGTGTCGAGCTGGCCCGGGCGCAGATTGCATGGCAGCTCGGCAAGCGTTATGTACAGGATCGCGAGCTCGACTGGGGTGTGGCGCAAATGCGTGGAGGCACCGACACGGACGCGCTGTTCATTGCGTCGCCGCGGACCGAACAATCGAAGGCCGAGTCATGATTTTCGAGACGATCGTCACCACGCGGGATGAATCGGGGCGCGATCACATCGCCCCGATGGGCATCCGTCACGAGGGCGAGTTCATTGTCCTCAGTCCGTTCCGGCCGTCCACCACACTCGAGCATGTGTTGCGCGAAAAATGCGCGGTGGTGAACTATACCGACGATGTGCGCATCTTCGCCGGCTGCCTGACGGGACGCTACGACTGGCCCACGTTGCCTGTCGACCACCTGCCCTGCCGCCGGCTCGCGGCAGCACTCGCGCATTCCGAAGTACGATTGGAACGCATACAGGACGACCCCACCCGCCCGCGCCTCTATTGCCGGGAAGTTGCGCACATCGCGCATGGCGCCTTCGGCGGTTTCAACCGCGCGCAGTCGGCAGTGATCGAGGCAGCCATCCTGGTCAGCCGGTTGAACATGCTGCCCCGGGAAAAGATCGACGCCGAAATGGCGTATCTCACAATCGGCGTCGAGAAGACGGCAGGGCCGCGGGAACTCGAGGCCTGGGGCTGGTTGAAGGCGCGCATCGAGGAATTCCGTGGCGACAGGAAGGAAACCGCCGCATGACGATGATGCTTGCCAGCGTGCGCTCGCTGGACGAAGCGTTGATCGCGCTCGAAGGCGGTGCCGACCTGATCGACCTCAAGGAACCTTCACGCGGTACGCTCGGCGCGCTCGATCATGCAGCGGTGCGAATATGCGTCCAGGCGGTCGGCGGACGCCGGCCCGTCAGCGCCACCATCGGCGACCTGCCCTCGATGGATCCGCAGATGATGGTTGAAGCCGTGGAACGCATGGCAGCCACCGGCGTCGACTTCATCAAGATCGGCTTCTTTTCCCATCCACAAGCGTCCGACTGTACGAACGCCCTGTCAAAACTTGCGTGCGGCACCCGACTGGTTGCGGTCATGTTCGCAGACGAGCCCTACGATCTCGCATTGGCAGACGCGCTCTCACGCAACGGGTTCGTGGGCGTCATGCTGGATACTGCACACAAGGCCGGCAAGACGCTGCGCGAATGGCGTACCGGAAAGGAACTCTCGGATTTTGTCGCCCGCGGCCGCGGCTTGGGACTGCTTACGGGGTTGGCAGGCTCGCTACGGCGGGAAGACATTCCCGCGCTCCTTGCAATCGGACCGGATTATCTGGGATTTCGGGGCGCGCTGTGCCGGGACGGCGATCGCAAACGGATTCTCCATCAAGAAGCCTTTGGTGCGATCCGTGCTGCGATTCCACAACGCGCACCTCGAAATCGTCGCGCCGTTGCGTGAGACCCCTCTAGTCACTTGCCAACCAAAGGCCTCGTACTATTTTGTTACCGTTCCCCCGACCATTCACTGGATGACACCACAAGCGGTGCGCGCGCCGCCCCCACCGAGGGGATCCGGATGATCTGCGTGGTTGTCGCCTCCGGCGTGAATCATCAAAGAGCGGCCGTTGACATCGGCAATTTTTAGCCTGGGCGCCAATACTGGATTACTCGCATTGCCCATGGCGTCCACAAACAGCGCGGGCAGATCGCCGAGATGCCCATCACCCCAAGGCAGGCCGTGGCGCTTGGTTGCGGCTGGATCGTAGTGCCCTCCCGCGGCCAATGCGGCTACCATCTTTGCGTCTTTTTCCTTGGGCTCGCAACTTGGGTTTTCGTGCACGTGGAAGCCATGTAGCCCGGGCGGGAGCCCGGCAAGGGAGGGGCTGAATACAACACCATATTGCGTTTCGCTGATCACTACCTGGCCAACAGACTTCCCGATTCCTTTCTCGTCAACAATATTCATTTGCACGGTGATATCGGCCCTCGCCGTCCCACACAGACAGAGCGTGGCCACCACCAGGGGTATCTTGAATCGCGTTTGCATAAGTCCTCCTTCGTCGGTTAAGCCGCCACGGCGGAGATATTGCAGATTCCTGCAGTTGAATCCCATGTTGGACAATGCCCGGTTCATTAAATTTCGCCCGGACCGGACAAGCTCAAAATAGGGGCTTACCGGCAGTACCGTCAATCGTGGCTCGCCACCACTCCCGTACCAGTCGAGATCAGCATTCGTTGCGCCGCCTCCTGGTCGCCCTGGCCCAGCAGAAAGATCCGCAGACGCCTGCCGGAAGCGAATTTCGCGAAGGCCGGATCGACCCAGCCACGACGCACCAGGTCTTCGATGCCCGGCTGTGGCCCATCGATCTTCACTGATTTCACGAGCAGTAAGGTCAAGGCATCCAGTTGTCTGGAAAGCCACGCGGCGAGACTGTCGGAAGTGACGTCCCAGCTCTCGGGAATGGAGGGATCGGCGATGACCATCTCGCACGGCATCCAGACGGCCACTTTGCCGTCCTTGAGCACTTTATGGATGGCGTATGCGTTTTCCGCTTCCACCAATTCGGAGCGCGCCGTGCACAACGCCCTGCCGTACTGCTCCATCGCGCGCAGCGCCTTGCGATGCGCGACGCGATCGTCGAAACCTTCGCGCTTCTGCGCCACCCTGATTTCATCGGCCCAGGGACCACCACCGGGTACGAGCACGACTTTTCCCGCTCCCGCGGTCGCGATGACGTCCAGCCACTGCGGCAACTCCGCGGAGTTTGCGAGACTGCCGCCGAGCTTGACGACCCACATGGTCATTTCCGTCTGCGCCTTTGCGCCAATAGCGCAACAGCCACTGCGGGCGCACAACTCGATGCCCACGATGCCGCATCCGGTTCGGCGTCGATCAGTGAGTCGAAGTCGCGATAGCGCCTGCCAAGATGGGCGGCGAGCTTTCTGGCCAGGAATCTGCCCGTACCGGCGCCCACCAGGGGACTGCGATCGAAGGCATCGATCCGCGACAGGACGCGTTCGCAAGCCTGGCGGATCCGCCACAACTGCAGATCGGCCACATGGCGGGCGCACTGCTTCCATTGCGCGAGAGGCGCTGACTCGAGGTCGCGTCCGATCATGCGCGCGAGCCGGCGGGCGCTGTCGCGCACGGTCTTGCCGCCATTGTCGGCAGCGGGTAGCTGATCCGCGCCTTCCGGCAGTTCGCCGGTCAGCCGGTAGACATCCGCAGTCGTGGCGAAATATTCCGCCATCGCCGGGATCCATTGCCCGTCGAAAGGAATCCGGTTCGCAAAGGCCATGATCGGCGTGCGCACGACGCCGGTATAGACCAATTCTTCGCAAGCCAACCGGTCTGCGTCGCTGAAGCCGCGAACCTGCAGCGTGGCGCCGCGGATGGGAACCAGATCGGTGGTCGTACTGCCGATATCGACGAACAGCGCATCCGGCAGCAGGCTCGCGACCAGTTGCGCGCTGGCGGCCCAATTCGCCGACGCCACGGCGTCGCTTTTCTGCATGGCGCTCCGGGGTGTCAGGAAGCCCGCCGGTCCTGCATATACGTAACTACGCTCCGCCGGCACCTGCTTTGCGAAACGCACGAGGATCGACTTCACGCCCTGCGCGCGGTTGCGGAAGAAGTCGGTCAGTTCCCCGGTCATGGTGACCGCATGCAGGCTGGCTCCGGGCATCTGCGCAAGTGCCGTGGATATGGCGCGGTCAAGATGATCCAGCCCCAGCCAGAGAGGACAGGGCAGTTGCGCTACGTGCACCACCCTGCCCTTGCGCGCGACCGCGGCAACCTTGAGATGCGCGCCGCCGATATCCCAGCCCAGCACGACATCAGCCGGCATGAGCAACCTCTATCTCGACAGCGCCCATTTGAAACCCCGCTCCCGCGGCATCGAGCGAACCGGGCAGTTCGAGCACGAGTTGCGCGGGATTGCTTCCGATCGCCCGGCGCAGGCCCGCGTATGAAGTCGTCAGTCTGGGGTTGACTTCGATCACGATCGGTCCCGCATCGGCTTCTATGAAGTCCACGCCGCAATATCCCCATAGCCCGGGCAAGGCCTGAGCGATGCTGTCAGCCAGCGCCGCATAACGTCCTGCGTTGTCGGCCACCGCATTCACGCTGACGCCATCGAAACGGAACGCACCGTTTTCCAGTTTCACTTTCTGGCGGTTGCAGGCCAGCAAACGGGCTCGCCCCTCGCAACACAGGAGCGACAGACTCCTTGCTTCGCCGCGGACATAGGGCTGGAATATCCGCTTCGCGCTTGTGCGCCCACGCAGCCATCCGCGCAGTTTCAGGCGATCCTCGAACAACAGGGTGTCCTGGCAGCCGGTACCATCGTCCGGCTTGACGACGACCTCATTCACGGCCGATGGCAGTTCGCGTTCGCTCGAATAGACAGGCGCCACGGGTATCCCCGCGCACCCCAGCGTGACCGCGGTGGCCCGTTTGCTGGTTGCGATGGCGACTGCGTCGAGCCGATTGCCCAACAATGTGCGGCCGCATGCCAGGATCTCGCCCGTGATACGGAGCAGGATGTCGTCCTGTTCCGGCGCGATCGGCCAGACTGCGTCGCACTCTTGCGCGGCCTGCCTGAAGACGGCATTGAACTGGCCGGCTTGCACGACAAGCATTCTCGCCGGCAGATCGGCCGTCAGCCGGAAATCGCGCATGACTGTCACTTCGACCCCCGGTAGTGCCGCGAGATCTTCCACCAGTGCGCGCAGCATCATCTCACCCTCCGGCGCAAGCGCGGCCATCTGCGGGTCGTCCAGCATCCCGCCGCCGGTGATGTGCTCGTAAACGAAGATCCGCATGCCTAGGGAAAACCTTTTGCCACAGAGGACACAGAGGTCACAGAGAAAGGCTGAGAATCAGAATGGCACGAATTAAGTAAAACCCCGTTGGAGAAATCGGTACGTGACTACACTTGGCAATACCCTTTCAGTATTCCACAATTCGGCAGCTTTCCCCCTTTTCTCTGTGACCTCTGTGTCCTCTGTGGCTAATTTTCATTTGATCCCTGTCATCGATCTGCTGAACGGCCAGGTCGTGCATGCCCGCGAAGGCCGCCGCTCGGAGTACGCGCCGATTCGATCGAATTTATGCGCAGGCGCCGATCCGGAAACCATCATGGCCGCGCTGCTGCGCCTGCATCCGTTCCGGACATTCTATTTCGCGGACCTCGATGCCATCCAGCGCCAGGGCAGCAATCATGAAATCCTCGATGGAATCCACGATCGCTTTCCCGCCATCGAACTCTGGGTCGACGCCGGCATTGCGGATGAGAAGGCATTGAACCGGTGGGTTGCCGCCGGACCGGGCAGAGCCGTGATCGGCAGTGAATCGCTGGCCGATGCGCGGTTCATGGCCGGCGCGCGTGCATGCTCGCCGGTGCTCTCGCTGGATTTTTTCGGCGAAACTTTCAAAGGCCCGGTCGCGCTGCTCCGGGATGCGGTTCACTACTGGCCCGAGAGCGTGCTGGCAATGAATCTGAAACGGGTCGGCAGCGATGCCGGCCCGGACCTGGCGCTGATCGGGATGCTTGCCGCAAAGGCACCGGGTTGCCGGATTTATGCGGCCGGCGGCGTGCGTTCCATCGAAGATCTTCATCAGGTGAGAACGGCCGGGGCCGCGGGCGCGTTGCTCGCTACTTCCCTCCACGATGGACGCATCGGTCCCGCAGAACTGCGGCGCTTTGAAACGGCGATGCAGTCCGAAAAATAAAGCCCGCTCCGTGCAGCGGAGCGGGCCTGGAGCAAAGTGTTACTTGTGTGCCTGGAACGGGTGATCCATGGATCCGCGTTTCGCAGTGACTTCCGCAGACTTCGGTTCGCCCTTGATGGCGCGCGCGATCGACTCCTTGACCGCCTTGTAGTTGTAGTCCTGGATCTTCTTGTCGTCCGCCGCCTGCCAGTGAATGAACACGCCCACGCAGATGAACAGATTGTCCGCCTCGTCCGCCGGGATGATGCCTTCGGCAACGCTATCCGCGACGGCCATCGCCACTGCTCGCTGAGCCGGGCCGAACATCTGCACCGCCTGCTTGGCGCCCTTGATCGTGACCTTGTTGAACATCACGGTATTCGGCTTGGTTATCAGGTTCGGCGCCACCACCGCGAGCAGCGAGGTGAAGCCGTCCTTGTTGTTGGTCAGCGCGTTGCAGAATGCCGCCTCCACAGGGCTGCCGCGCGGACCGATCAGCAGGTCGATGTGGGCGACTTCATTGCCTTCCCCGACCAGCGATTCGCCGACGCATGTTCCATTGATTTTCGCCATTTACTCCTCCTTCGGTTCTTGACTTTGGTTGTTGATCGAACACGGGCCGGAGCCCGCCACTGACTACGAACTCATCCGCTGGCGCCAACTTCGGCCCGACTGTCCCGTGAAACCTTGTCCAGCGAATCCTCCAGATCCATCGCAACCAGGGTGGCCACCGTCATATCGGCACTGGTGCCCGGATTGATGGATCGCGCCTTCAACTGGCGGTCGAACGCCACCAGTGCCGGCATTTCCTGCGCAGGGTCGTGCGAGCGTCCCAGCGCCTGACTCAGGTCGCGCGCCTGCAGACTGACCGACGCGGCCACTTCATCACCATGCTTGCGCGCTATGTGGCTGTCTGCAAAGCGCGCCAGAAAAATCAGATAGGCATGCACCGCGGCCCACGTACGGCTGCGCCAGCGCGCGAGGCCGTGCTGCAATGCCGGCAAGCCGGTTTCGAAAATGTCCCGGTAGTCGGTAACGTACTGATAGGCGATCCGGTCGCGTTCACGCGCCTCATTCATGGCCTGGCGCAAGGTGACGTGCGGTGCTTCTGCCACGTCATGGCGTTCGGACCGTCCCAATCCGCCCGGTTCCGCCATGCGGATCGCGCGGTAGGCCAGGTCGGCGTCATCCACATCGAGTCCGGCCAGCACCAGGCGCAACCGTTCACGCAGAACCAGTTCGTCCGACGAAGCGATCGCTGCTTGCGCAAGAGGAGCGCACAGCAGCACGATTCCGAGATTCGTGTTGACGGGCACGACTGCCCGAGTCGCCTCTATCGCGCGTGCAATGCGTTCTCCCGCACCGGATGCAGGCGCCGAAATCGCGGCGGCCATGACGTCGGCACTCGCGACAAAATCATCCGCGTGCATGCCGTGCCCGGGAGAGGCGAGGCTGACATTGCCGGGCTTGAACGCGCGAACATCGGTAACGCACGCGTCCCAGATCGCCCCTGCAACGGCTGCCGGATCGAGCGAGAATGCGTGCATTGCCTTCATGCGACCGAGTGCAGCGCGCGGCGCCGCAGATGCCTGTCGACGAAATCATTGACCAGCATCCGGGCGATGCTGTCCTGTGTAACAGACTGCAAGCCCTTCCACGCCGGAATACCGTTAACCTCGACGACCTGAAGATGGCCATCGCGGTCGCGAATCAGGTCCACGCCCGCGTAGTCCATCTGCAATGCGCGGCAAGCCTTTTGCGCAAGCGTGCGCAGATCCTCCTGCCCGGATAAATCGGCCGGCGCGCACGTGCCGCCCTGGGCGACATTCGTAATCCAGCTCTTTCCCTGCCGCTTCATCGCCGCCACCGCCACGCCGTCGATGACGAAGACGCGCCAGTCGTGCCACCCGTCGCTGCCTGCCTCGATGTAGCGCTGCAGGTAATACACGCCGTCGTAGTCCGCAGCGGGCGGCAAATCACCAAAGGCGCCGATTCGCTTCAAGCCGACTCCCTGCGAACCGAACAAGGGCTTCATCACCAGTTCCCGTCCGGCCGCCAATTCGGTGCGCACAACGGCAGCCGCCTCGCTCTGCGATTCTGTGACCCAGGTCGCCGGCGTCGGAAGGCCGGCGTTCACCAGCACAAAACTGGTCATGGCCTTGTCCACCGTCCGCTCGATCGCGCGGCCGTCGTTGTACACCGGCACACCCAGCAATTTGAGCGCATGAAGTACGTCCAGGCGCAATACGACCTGCTCGAGCGTGCCCCCCGGTACCCCGCGCACGAATACGCCGCCGGGCAAGTGGTCCTCGAACCCTGGAAGGACGACGCTGCGTGCGGCGCGGTGCAAATCGAAACGGCAGTCGCGCAATGAGGCAAAGCTCGTATCGACACCGCGCGCCAGGAACGCTTCCCGCAACCGCGCCCCGTGCCAGCCCGGCTCGTCGGTGAGTATCACCACCCGGCTAGCGCTGCCCGTCGTTCCTGTATTAACTTTTGTCAAACTTTATCCTCTAAAAATTAATCTTTGCCACAGAGGACACAGATACCCTACGCGCGTAGCACGTGGGAGTACCCTTCTAGGTCACAGAGAAAGGCGATAAACGATTATTGGAACTCAGCGTGGCCATATTATTCCCGGCAACCTTTTGCATATTTTCTCTTCAACTTGCCCACTTTTCGTCAATGCCCCTGAATGGTTCTTGCCTTCCTCTGTGTCCTCTGTGCCCTCTGTGGCAAATTCGCCTTAGGTACTAAACGATAGCTCGAGAAGCTTTTCGTCGATCGCGCCGGCATGGAAGGTCTTGCCGCTTTTCAGCGCGGTCACTGCAACTACGGCTGGGGCGAAGAGATGCGGATCGATGCGGTAGAAATCGTAGGCTGCGTCCTTGAACACGCGCGCGAATGGCTTGCCGTAGTCCTTGGAAAGGCTGGACGGCAGATTCGCCGCGAGGTGCCCGGCTTCGCCGTCATCGCAATCGACGAACAGCTGCACCTTGCCGCCGAACAGGATTGCGTCATTGGTGCGCCCCATGGCCGTCAGAAAATCCGCGGCGGGCGGCGGCAGCGGCGCGGCCCCTGCGCCGTCAACCACGTCATGCAGGGGAAAACCAAGCGCATGCGCCTTGTGCAAGGCCACTTCCAGAACGCGCGCGACGACCTGCACTGTTCCCGCCAGGCTGCGTGTCGGCGTCAGGATCAGCGTCACCTGATCGGGCTTGATGCCGCAATCCCGGGCAATCTTGTCGGCGATCTCGATCGGCGGCTTCCTGTCGACTTCGAGCACGACACAGACCAATTCCGTGAGATCGCGATAGGACAGTTCGGCAAACAGATCTTCGCGACAGGCCGCCGCGCGCCCCGGCCCGGAACCGAGCGCATGAAATGCGCCCTTGCCTTCGCCATGCGTCAGGCTCCAGCCCGCATACTGGCTGCCCAGACAGGCAAGCACCGGATCCGACGAGTGAACCGAAAGTTCGAATGGCCAGCGCGACGATGCGGACGGTTGCAGGGATACCTTTCCCAGTCCGCCCATGCATATCTGCGCGATGCGAAGTCCCGCTTCCAGTCCCCCGCGAAAAGAAATTCCGGCGTCGACCACGACGCAGCCATTGACCATGCGTTCCACCCCGAGGCGCAAGCCCTTCGCCTGCAGAATCAGGTCATGCACCAAAGGCGCAGCCAGCGCATTGACGCTCGGCCAGTTCGAGGCAATGGCCTGCTGCCTGGGATCCGCGACGACCGCCGTTTTGGTTTCTTTCGCGTTCATGCGGCCTTCCGGAACAACACGATGCTCATGGACTCCCGCCGCACCATGGCCATGTCGCGGGCCTGAGTACTCGAGGCAGCGTGGGCGTGGACGCTGCAAACGGGCGCGCCGGCAGGAACGAGGCTCCCGCTTTCCGGGATGTCGGTGCACCACTGCGGCCATTGCATTCGATCCGGCACGCGCAAGGCTTCGGCGGCGTAGACGATTGCGTGTGCCCGCGAGCCATGCGGTGGCGCAATATCCGGCAACTTGCCGCGACAGGCACGCAGGTGAAGCGCCACCAGCCCGCCGGCGAAATCGGCATCGTAAAGATCGATGGTGGCTGTCGGCCGCGGATTGATCTCCAGTACGTACGGCTCGCCGCCAGCATCGAGAATGAAGTCGAGCCCGTTCAGTCCGATCAAACCGCTCGCGCGCACCAGCCGGCCGAGCAACGTTGCAATCCGCGCCCGCATGTCCCCGGGTAGCGCCACGCCGCTGACCGCGCCACCGTAACAGTAAGGCGCGCATTGCGCGATACCCGCCGTCCATTGTTCGTTGAAGCCGATCACGCGGGCATTGCGACCGTCTGCTGCAAACAGGACCGACAAGGTCCGGCCGGATTGCAGTTTCTGGAAATAGCGGCCCGGTCTCGCACGAT
>WNFM01339373.1_pt2 | contig 17473 bp, 13 predicted proteins | sample 5400271 | NCBI WGS metagenome assembly WNFM01 (sample SAMN13153352, study PRJNA577476) | soil metagenome | isolation source: 60 cm saprolite on Douglas fir-dominated hillslope | place: USA:California | collected 2013-09-17 | reverse complement strand
TGAACGTTGACGTTGAGGTGAGTTCGAGTTGACTTCACGTTCACTTCACGCCAAGCGCCCGCCCTCATTCCGTCACGTGTAATGATTGAGCTGGCGCGGCGCGGGGCGAGAGCTGAGTTGAGCTGAGTGATGGTGGCGCTGGCGGGGAGGGGAGCGGGAGAAATGTCGACGGTCAGATAAAGTTAAGTTGACTGCACATGAGCTTCACGCCAAGGGCCGGGGCGGGGGCCGTCATGACGAGACCAGGTATTCTAGGTCACACAACTATACATCGTTGCTTCCATCGCACAACCATCCTATCGAAGTGGTTCCGGCGTCGGGGTTATCCGTATATGAGGCCGTCCAGAAGTTGAAACCTCTGACGAAGAGCCAAATTCCCGATTGTTGGGAAAGAATCTGCGGAATAAAAGAGCGTGACTTTTCACAGATGTACCTAGCGCTTGAAAACGTGAACGCTATTCTCAAACACGTGGACGGTGTTCATCGGCTCCTCGCGTGTGTTCTGTTCGAGAAAGACCAGGAACTCCATGCCTATGTGGCAGCCTCGGGATGAGAGAATTTTAGAATAGTACTTGCAGACCAGACCCGCCACCATCAGGTCGTGCACGGGGCTTCTGACAGGTGAACTTTGGCCCGCATAGAATGAATGAGTCTTAGCGTATGCAAATCGCGCCGGGAAGAGATGCTGCCGATTGGAAGAAACTTGACCTCGACAACTTAGTCGACTGGGAAACTGCTGTTTCTATTTTCGAGCACAGGATTCGAGGTCGTTTCAGCGATGCGATTGAGTTTCTGATCGCCGACGACGAACCACGGCCCGTTAGGGAGCGACGTTGGGGCTTTGCAGTGCTTACTCTAGACTGTCTACTTGTTGAGACTCTCCAAGCGTTTCGACGCGGCCTGACGGACACGCGAGGTAAGTCGAGGGAACTCTGTGTGCAATTCCTAACGGAGCGCACGGCATTTAAGTCATTTTTCACCTCACAAGACTCTGCGATCCGCTTCTACTACGAATTCCGGTGTGGCCTTTCCCACAACGCCCAAACCTTTGGAACTGGCCTAGTCTGGTCGGTCGGCCCTTTGCTCACGATGAATGGTGCTCAGATTATCGTGAACCGGACCGCATTCCATCTAGCGCTTGTCGCGGAACTAAACGAATATCTTGCCGCGCTTCGAAATGGTACGGACCACGAATTGCGCCAGAATTTCCGAACCAAGATGGACTTTATCGCTGAGGGCAAGTTTCAAACCTAGTCAATTCTCAGTACCTGCACATGCCAGCTCTAGGTCTCAATGGAAAGGGTCCGCAGCTCGTCCGACGGATTTCTGGAGCCTCTCATTGATGAGAGCAAAGAGAGCCTCAAACCGTTTGGTCGATTCTGGCATCATCATGTTGGTCGGTTCCGTAGCCATTTTTCGAAAGAAGAGGCCAGCAGGACGGGTCTTGTGGAAGACTAGCCCCACCGCTTCAAAAGCCTCTTCGACGCGCTTCACTATTCTAGGAAGCTTGGCGTTCATCTTTAGCGTCTTACCTTTCAACTCCTTAGAGTAGCTTTCACGCACAAGATTCTCGTAAACGCCGGGATCGATTAAATCCTCGATATCCGCTTCGCTAGGCTTAGTTCCACTAATTGCTTCCGAAACCAGCGTAATGTTCTGCTCTCGTATAAGTTTGGAAGACACGATTTCGTCACGGATCGCGCGGGCCTGCTTTTCATCATCGAGTAAAACAAGCACGTTGAGCTTTTGAGCGGTGAGGATACTTACCATATTCGGAACCTTGGGCGCGCCGTCCACCGGGCACACAGCCAAACTAGGAGTCAACCCTGACCTACCCGCGCTTATCAAGTGCTTCGACACCGCTTCTAAAATCCACCAATCCGTTACACCCTCGACAACCAGATTGTTGGGGCCAATAAATAGACTGTCGGCATAGTGGTACCCGAGTGCAGCCCGTATTGGAGCTAGCGTCCGACCGTCGCCAGTGGGATTATTCGTAACCGTTGTCCCTTCGTCTTCGCTGATATTCACAGTCCGCAAAGCGTCAAGAGCTTGGATAGGGATCATGAAAGGAGAATGCGTGGTATAGACGATCTGATTGTCAAAATCCTTTTCCCAATGGGTCAGCAAGTCTTTCTGCGACTGAATATGTAGGTAGAGACCGGGTTCGTCGAGTAAGAGGATTGCGTTCTTAGCCGCGCCGCCATCGGTGTCGGCAGAAAAGGCGATGTAGAAGGAAAAGAACCATCTAAAACCACGGCTCCGCTCATCGAGATTAACTTCCACGTCAAAAGTGGTTGTCGGATCGGAGATGAGTGTGTCAAAGTGCGCTCCATCGAGGTTGAAGCGCACCTTCAGCGGCCGATCTTTCCAAAGCCTTCTAATCTCCGCCGTCACAACGGCGCTCGCACGATTGGCGATCTGGTTCCGTTCCTCCGATTTTTCTTCACCTTGAAGCTGATTGAGCTTCACAGGATCGAGACCAGCGACCTTGCACAGTTTTTCGAAGTCTTTGTCTGCCTCAGTTTGTTGGTTCTGATTCTTACGCTGAAGGTTTTGAGAAATATTCTGATGTCCCTGAAGTTCGGGGTATTCCGCAAGATAGATGAATACTGGAAGTTTGGTAATGGCCCAATTTCTAGCTTTTTGTTGAGCTTCGGCATCACCACTGATCATCGGACAGAGCTGCTCAAGATCAACGATGTCTTTCTCCTGGTTTTCCGGTAGCGTAGCGTTGGATCTGGCGATGGCTTGCCGCAGTGCGCCGAGAGCCGTCGAAGTTCGGACTGCCCATTCTTCCTTCGCTCCTTTGATCACCGTTGCATCTATAAATACTTTGGCGGCCTGTTCGAGAGGCGTCTTGTGAACATCATCAAGACCTTCACTCGCAACTTTCACCGACGCAGCTATTTTTGTGATCTTGTTTTGAATGGATGCCTTGTCGAACTCTAAGGGCGGGAGATCCTGAAGCGCGACCCAGCGGCTCGCTCCGTATCGTCGCCCGATGCGGACATGGGTAACGCTGCCCGCGCGCGGCACAATTTCGGCAAGTTCTTGTTGCTCTTCGGGTGTCAGTCTCCACAAGGACGACACAACCTCAGTTTGGTCATTACACTCCGTGAGTCGGCGGTGACGTGGGAAATCCTTCGTTGGATTCAACGCGGTGAAACCCTCGGCAGGGTTCAACGTCCTCAGTGCAAGCAGCAGATTGGACTTTCCGCTCTCGTTTCTTCCGAGCAACGCCGTGACATGGGATAGCTCCACCTCGCCGCTATCAGTAATTGAGCGGAAGTTTTGTATTTTGAACGATTGTAATTCCATTAGTGACGCCTCATCAGTTATCGCCGGTCTGTTGCCTGGGTTGGCATCCAGGTACAACCTTGAAAAGCGTAAGCAAATGAATTATATGCCGGGCATCATACGCGGCGAAATCGCATTCGCGGTGAGTCTAAAGGATGTCGAGCATTCGCAATATTGATTTCAGAATTTCCCGATTTCTCGGGCGTGGTCGAGTACGGCCAGCCAATGATCTCGTCAGCATGGAACGAGACTTTCCGGTCAATCTCATCAGCGCTGCTACTGGTAATTTCCTTAACGCAGGTAATATCTTCGTTTGCCATTCGTCCCGGCGTGGGTCAGGATATTCTGTGTAGACACTTTGCGTTGAGTGGATTATTCCCGATTCTATTTCTTCGAGCCTGTTTGATTCTTTGCCGATGTAGATGATTTGACCCACTCGAATGTGCCGCCGCTGCAGGAGGCCAATAGTTTGCCTACCGCTAGGTTTGCCTTTGAGATCGGCGCTCTTCGACCCAGGATGGAATTCGTATTCGCGTAGCACGTCGCCGTACGTTTTTACGCGCGCAACGAGTCGACTCCCATGGAAGCCTTCAGTCGTGATTTGATAGTGCTTGCCCGTGTACTGGTCGATCCATAGCATCTCAACCCAGCGGCTCGGGTCTGATTCGTACGGTGCAACCAGATGAAAACGTTCCGGGTCGATTCCAGGCGGATGCCCGAACTGCTTCACGTGGCATGACAATAGAAAGTTGAACGGCTTCAGTCGGTTTCCAGGCTTTTTCCCAACGTTGAGCTTTGCTAAAGAGCGCATCACAGATGGAGTGGTGATCGTTATGCGCCCGATTGCAGGAAGATGCTCAAAGCTCAGAGGTTGAGTGGGCAAAGCCAAAGCCCTGCGAATAATGCTGATCCACGCTTGCGGAATCCAATCGCGATCTTCACTCTCGAACTTGAACGGGTTTCTGAGATGGCCGAGCCCATGCTCAGACCACCGGTCTTCGTGATTGTTGACACCTTTCTGGAGCAGAAACGGATTGCCGTCCGCATCCAGCAGAAACAGAGCGTAACGCTTTGCGGAAATTGCAAGGCAGCAAATCTGGCGCTGTCTGCCGGTGCCCGGATCATAGTTATCGCGTTCGATCTTGAGGATAGAGCGTGATTTATCACGGTATGGGCTGAGCTTAGCAAAACGTGCCGCAATATCGTCGACCTGTTGCCATGACAAGGCATGAACCGCAGTTTGTCCTTCCTTCGTCTCGAATGGACCTCCCGGGCACCGAACGAGGCCTCCGCGCTCTGTAGCGACAATGGCCATCGAGTCAGTGTCCTCCATGACGTAGCTGCCGCCCAACTCGGAGACACAATGTTCAAGCAACGCCAGCATAAGGCGCGCCCCTCCGGTAATCAAAGACGCCAGAGGCGGGAAACAGAATTCACCGGGCAGATCGGGGTGAGCTACGTTGCATTCGAATGGCTCAGGATCGATACCGTGGCATATGAGATGGACCTTCTCGTCATCCTCTTGGCGATCCATCTGTGCATAGATACCGTAGCTTGTTGCGTTCGCGAGGACCTTGAGCGCTTTTTCTAGCCGTTTACTTTCGGTGTCGGCGGGGTCGCGACGCGAAGACAGGCGCAGGCGTTCTTCGACAATCACTCGAAAGAAATCCTCGTGTGCGGGATCAACCTCAACCATTCCCCGCAACTTCGTCGACCGGAGGCGCGGTAATTTCCCGCAAGGTTCGATAAGGAAAGCGTCAATGATTTCTGGAACACGACCCGTCAAGAGCACGGAAGCGACAATATCTGGGATTGAATACCAGAGCGCGTCTTCTTCGTTGGCATACACATGATTGATGCCTACCTGCCAGTCGTTACTCGCTGCGCTGTACTTGCTGCGAATAGGCAAGATGTCGCGCTTTGGCACTACCTTGACGAAGCCGGTCATGTGCTTCCAGGTTCTCGGCTTAAAGAGGGTATCCGGAGTTAGTTTTCGAAGAAATGCATCGATCTTCTGGTTGCAGTGCGGCACGACTCGAATTTCACGGGCGATCACGAAGCGCCAAAGAGACATCAGACTGTTTACGGTGGAATACATGGAGAGAAAATCTGTGTACACCACTGGGCACACCACTTTTCGGATATGCACGCTAGTACGACCGCCAAAAAAGGCGCTCTGGGCATACCCGATGTATTCCTTAGGGAAGGCGGGCTGACGTTTCAAATCGGTTCGACCCCCATGGCTCGTAGGTAGCCCTTACCAATCGACGCGGGAGAGTACGCGTGAGTGGGCGGGACTGCTATCGGGTGCCGCGCCAATTCGTGAATCAGTTTTACCGCCAATTCAGAGGCCGCCAACACGTCGCGGCGGTTGTAATCGATGTAGTCTGCTGTGGTGACACCATGATGTACCACCCGCTGTTTGCCATGTTCTACACCGAAGGCCTTGCACGCCCCTTCCAGAGAGTAGGCTTCGTCGGTCAGCGCAAATGCGATTGTCCGCAGGTCCAGAAAATAGCCCGGGAACTTGTACCCTGGCCTTGGCTCGCCAGACAGGGAACCCTCTGGAATCAGGTCAACCTGATCGGGTGAGTTTCGAGCGGTAAAGGCTATGAGTGCACGTTTGCTATCGACGTGCTTGATACAAATTCTCGGCCTAAACCCATTGGGACGCTCACGACCGGTTGGGTCGGTATATGACCACAAACCTAGAGAGAAGCCTCCCGCAAAGAAGCCGCGAGCAGGTGAAAAGTCGAACGCTAGTCGTGATAGATCGAATGGGAGATTGAATCCCACCACAAGGCAGCGAGATCGATAAGCGAGATCGAAAAACACATCGAGGAATTCCTTGCGGGTAAGCAACCGCAACTCTTTGACAGTAACGGTTTCTGCAGAATGGTGCGCTGCGTATTCCTTGAGCACTCGAATGTCCGCCTTGGGTAGGTCAGCGGCGTAGAACAATCCCTGTTCCAGACACTGGCCCGCAACAATGAATCTGTAGCTTCCGAAGGTCAGTTTCTGAGTTGCGTCAACTCTCGTCTCGGTATCGAAGACAAGCATCCCCTCAGGAAGCCGCCACGACTTTTCGGAACGGAGGTCTCGTTCTGCATCACTACGATCAGGAAACACGCGAACCGCAATTGGCAGCGGTCTGATCTCATGATTTGCCATCAGGCTTCTTCTTCGGAGCAAACTGCTCTATACCCGTATTCACCCACCATTGCGGCCCTAGTTTCTTAACCTGAAATTCGTCGAGTTTTTCGAGCATGTCGGCAATCCAATGCAACCCTCTCTCGATCAAGTAAAGGATGGTATCGATGAATCCCCGGACACAGGCGGCAGCGGCGAGCAGTGGGCTGCCTTCGAGATTTGTCAGAGTTGGCTTGGGCCATTCCGCCTGCGACACGCTCAGCCGTGCGCGGTGATCGTTTACCGGAATTGGAATCGTTGTGGGATTGTTTGCCTTGCCAGCGAAGTGATGCTGGTCCACCGTTGTATGCGCCGTAAGAGTCCGTTGACAGGCTGCACATATTCGAGGGTTGCTACCCCGAATCAGAGCCTCTGGCCTTTTCTCGCCGCACATACATCTGGTATCGACACCGACGCGGCGAGCGGCCACAACCTTTCGGCGATGAGTTCCGCTGGGGCTGGATGCTGGTTTCTTGGGCATTACACACTCCTTGCGTACAGTGATTCGAAAGAGAGAACACCAGCCGAACCCATCCGGTCCAGTTCATCCAGGTCCGTCAGCAGTGCCACGCGTTTTCGTTGTGCATCGACGATGTGCTTGCCATTGAGCTTTGCGAGGACTGAGTCATCGCCGGTTTCGAGGTAGCGCTGGACAGCAGCAGAATGCTTGCCTGCTTTACTAGCTTGGCGGGAATCACGCGTGGCGATCTCCAACAGTCCTTTCCGTTTTGAGATCACAACAACAACACGCAAGAGGCGGTCACGGTCTTTAGCGACGTATCGACCATTACTTAACTTTCGCAGAGCGGAACCTCCAAGACGAAGCACCATTTCGCGGGGTACTCCGCACTCCCGCGCCGTTTTCGACAGCGAGCTGCCGGTTGTTCTCATCATGGAAACCGTATTGGCCACTCCGATCAAGGTCTCCCGAGTGCGCGCCGGCAGCGCAAAAAACTCCTCCACGGTTTTGACAGCGGCCAGTTGCTTCGCCTGAGCTGCACGACGCTTACTCGCCTTTGGAAGTCGCTTACGCTTCTTGTTGGTTGTCATCCGGTCGACTCTGCCCCTCGAAACGTCTGGGTAGATGTGTATTTTCCTCGTGCGCGGATACGCCGTCAACGTATAATGGAGCATGTTGGCATGGTTTGGCACGAGTTGATAAAATGGGACTTCGCGGACCTCAACCCGTCGCACTTGGACTATTGACGACTTGGGAATTCGAGTTTTACAAAGCGTTCCGCTCTCTGCGAGACGGCACGCCCCTACCCGCCAAAACATCGCCCCCAATTGCGCTTAGCAGGCAGGAACTCCGGTCGTTCATCGTACAGCTAAGGCAAATGACGCCTGCCCATTATTGGTTGACGACGCAACGCTTGACAGCAGAAATGGACTATCCAGTGAATCTAGGTAAACCACCCACGGGTACGGATCTGTGGTGGGCCGAAAGGCAGAAGGAAGATGAAATTAATTCCCTCCGAAGGGAGTTGAACCCTCCGGGGATCGGCGCGGCCGTTAGGCGACGTAAGATCTGGGACGATTTGGTCAAAGCTGGAACCTATGCCGCTGTTCGTAAAGCTTGCGGACGATGGGCCCAGTTGTCGGACGTTCGGAGGTCGGGAACCACTACGTTCCCCAGGCACATCGTGCAGAATGCAGCCGCTTTTATTTCTATGAAGCACAATGCAAGATTTCCACGGTCAATCTACGGTGATGATGCTCGTGTGGACTATTTTGCACGCGGGATGGCAGGCGTGATGTGCGGTGTCAGTCCTATGACTGGTATTGAGCGACTCCGGAACATGAAACACGACCAGAGCAGCCCGCTATGGGTGACCACCGAGGGCAATCGCTTGTTACCAGAACCCGAGCAACGTTGCGGGTGTTGGCGATGCAGTATCGAGAGATCGAGCAAGGTCACAGAAGTTATGCGCGCCGGTTACGACAACGGTTTGAAATTGTTTATGGAACTTTCCGCTACCACCAAGGTTCCAATCGAGTGGCGTGGAAAACGTGCGCGATTGCCCTAAAGAGTCTTAAAACGAAAACACGGGCCTGCCTACTGTTATCAGCAGCCGACAAGCCCTAACCACCGATGGAGGAATGCTCCAATGGCAGCTGCGGTCAACGTATCTCAATCCCTTTTTTCTGGCAAATCACCTGTTCGCAAAACCGGTGTGCTCACCATATACGGTTTCGGTGTACGTGTTCGCATGCAGGCCGGCCATCTGGAAATTGAGGATGGCATTGGTCAAGAGCGTCGAAAGATCAGGCTCGCTCGTGTTGGCCATCGTTTACAACGACTAGTCTGCCTGTCCGAAGACGGTTGCGTGACGCTCTCCGCCTTGCGATGGTTAGCGGATCAGGATGCCGCCTTTGTCTTGCTTAACCGCAACGGCAAGGTGCTCACCGTTTGCGGTCGCGCCTCGCCTTCCGACTCTCGACTCAAACGATCCCAAGCGCTTGCTCACCAAAACGGCAAAGCCTTAGAAATCTCCCGCGAGTTGATCCGGGCCAAGCTCGAAGGACAGGAGCGAGTAGTGCGTGAGCAGTTGAAGGACTGCGCTGCCTCGGAGCTCATTGCTCGATTTCGAGAGCGACTGGCTGACGCGGATAGTCTAGATACGATCCGCCATCTCGAAGCACAAGCCGCCGCGAAATATTGGAACGCATGGAGCGACGTTCCAGTTTTGTTTCCACGGCAAGATGCAAAGCGTGTGCCGGATCACTGGTTACGATTTGGAGCGAGGCACTCGCCACTTACAGGTCAGCCACGCCTCGCGGTCAATCCGCCAAACGCGATTTTGAACTATGCCTTCGCGCTTGCAGAAAGCGAGTGTCGATTGGCCCTTGCCGCATGCGGTCTCGATCCGAGCATGGGATTTATCCATGTCGATACGCCGTATCGAGACAGTTTGGCTCTGGACGTACTCGAAACCATCAGACCGTCAATCGAAGCTTGGTTGCTGGAATGGATCATGCAAGAGCCGTTCCGACGTTCGGACTTTTTTGAAACCGGCACGGGGAACTGCCGACTAATGTCCCGACTCTGTTCTCAGCTTTCGGAGACGGCTCCGATGTGGGGTAGGCTCATTGCGCCGTGGGCTGAGTACGTGTCACGCTCGCTCAGTAGCACCACACCTCAACGCAAGATTCCCGCCACACGATTGACGCAGCAGAACAGGCGTGTGGCGAAGAGCGTTCCATCCTTCCCGAAACCAATTCCACCGCCAAGAAGAGAGACGGTTTGTCGTGGCTGCGGGAAAACGATCCAAGATGGGCGTGCGAACTGTGCATCTTGTTCGGTTGATGATGCCACTAGAAACATGCTCAATGCTGCACGGATTGGCCGGCAAACGGCGAACGCGCCTGAGGCTCAGGTAAAGCGTGCAATCACACAACGCAAGAACGCCATAGCACAGCATGCTTGGAAGTCGTCGGATCAGCCCGCATGGCTCACCGACACGTTCTATTCCGAAAAGGTCCAGCCGGTTATCACCTCGATGTCAGCATCCGTAATTGCGCGACAAATCTCGATCTCGCGCTGGTACGCCGGACGCATCCGAGAGGGCTACCGACCTCATAGGAGGCACTGGCAAGCTCTAGCGAAGTTGGCTGGATTTCGGTAGGAAGGTCCTGCGTGGGACTCCACAGGATGAAGCTGTGCTTCTCGGAGGCCTTCGGGCGCGCTGTGAATTCGTGAGTAAATTCGAGACGAAGAAAAAGCGAATATGCTAGATTGGGTGAATGGGTTGGTAGAGAGATGCTCTTCCACCTAGCGACTTTGAGCATTAACCAATGTTGGACTTCGTCAACGGGTTTGCTTGCTATGAGAGGAAGGCACAGATAGATTTGGAACTGCTCCGGACGAATCTTCGCGCTCGACCTCGAATGCCACTATGGCAGGAGCTTTTGCGTGCAATCGAGGATCAACAGCCCGTAACGGGACTGACTCATAATTTCTACAAATACCCTGCTCGTTTCTCTCCTTCCTTCGCACGGCAAATCGTACTGGCATTTTCAAGTCCCGGCGACTTGGTCTTTGATCCTTTCATGGGTGGGGGCACAACTCTCGTCGAGGCACGCGCTCTCGGCCGTCGAGGTGCAGGCACCGACATCAGCAGTCTGGCTGTATTCCTAACGGATACTAAGACTTCAATTTTCTCAACAGGTGAACTTCGACGGATCGAATCATGGACGAAGCGGCTTGTTCCCAAACTCAACCTGCATAAGCCGAGTTCCCGCAACCACGACTGGGAAGACTCGGGATATCTCCGAAACATTAGCGGCAGAAAAACATGGGCTGTCCGAAAATTGCTCGAGATGGCTTTGAGCGCAGTTCGGCAATTCGACAGTGACCGTGAGCAAAAGTTTGTGAGATGTGCACTCCTTCGCACGGCACAATGGGCGCTCGATTGTCGCGAAGATATTCCACCTGTTCATGAAGTTCGTGCCCGATTCATGGTTGTTGTAAGGGAGATGGTTGAAGGTGCCCGGCAATTCGCCAAGGAGACCCGGAAAGGTGGCTGCGCTGACGTGCTTTGTTTGCACAGGTCAGCAGTTGGAATTGAAGACGATTCGCGCATAACGGAACTCGGCCATCCCGCACTGATCCTGACGTCTCCTCCTTATCCTGGCGTCCATGTGCTGTATCACCGCTGGCAGGTTCTCGGCAGGCGCGAAACACCGGCACCGTTCTGGATTGCAGGAACGCTCGATGGAGCCGGAGCGTCCTACTACACCTTCGGTGATCGTAAGAACGTTCCACGATATTACGAAGTCGCGAGAGAAGCATTCGCTTCTGTCGCCAGGGTGTGTAGCCGGAAGACTGTTGTCGCACAGATGGTCGCATTCTCTGAGCCCGAATGGCAGTTGCGTGACTATCTCGAAGCCATGCAAGATTCCGGCTTTAAGGAGATATCGTTTCCAGAACTGGCGAATCGCCGCGACGGTCGCGTCTGGCGTTCTGTTCCCAATCGAAAATGGTATGCCGACAAGATGGGTGCCACCGCTGGCAGTAAAGAAGTAGTCCTGTTCCACAAACTTTCCTAAATCGCTACCCCCTCTAAACCTATGATTCTGAACGCTACTGTGCACGCGAGCTAGCATTACATTGTGCACTATACGTTGTTTAAATATGCTTAAGGTGCTACGCTTCGATTATATAGTTGACTAAATAGGTTAAAGGGTGGCAATCTGTCTTTAGGATATTCCATGATTATCTGCATAGACGTTTCTCAGCGCACTAAGGATCAGCTAGAGACTCTCCTGGAAGCAGGTTCCTACCGGGACTATTCCGAAGCTGTAGCAGTGGCCATCGCTAATCAAGTGCTTCTTCATAGTCATTCGTCCCAAAGCCCGGAGAAGGTAACGACTCCTGTAATTCTCCCGCAGAACCAGATTGTGGCTGAAGCGACAAATGTGACGGTGCCCCAACCGCATGAGTCGCTTTCGGTTCCAAATGTGTTCTCCCAATTAGGGTCGACGGCGATTGCTCCCAGACTTGCACCTTATCCAGAGGACGACTCCCCACGTAGTGAGGAGGTATCGGTAGATCGGTGGATTTTTGGCCAGCACAACAAGCTGTTGCCGGTAAAGGCTACCTGCCGCGCTCTCGCAAGATTGATGAGTGCGGAAGGGCAATCAAATCTTGCTGTTGCCAAAACGGCTTCGGAAATCGCCTCAGAAGCGGTGAAACTCGGCGACTATTTCAGACACTTGGACGAAAGAATGGGTGCACACCGCGATGATGCTATGTCGTTCGCCTTTCCATATTCGGACTCACCGAACGGCGACAAATCGAGATTGCGATATGCCAACCAGTTTGTGGCTAGTTTTACGAAACAGGGAACCCTTGCTGGTCTGCCAATAGAGTTAAAGCTCGTCAACCGGGATCAATCGCGTACTCCACAAATTCTGCTTACCGAAGCAGGTTGGCTGTTTGCTGCGATGCGCAATCCGATCCTTGACGACCACAACCATCAAACGTCGAAACACCAAGTGTTCAGCGCGGGAGGAGTGATCCTCGGACAGCGGCGCAAATTTTCCGCCGAGGAAGTCGAATTTCTTCTCGCCCATATTCGCGGTCAAGTCCCTGCTGAAGCGTTCGCCTTCAAAGTGGTTCTCGAAGCAATTGCTCAAGGTGCGAACACGCCGGACACGCTCGATGATGCCCTGGAACAGTATCTCCCAAAAAGGAACGAGAAGCCCTTTACTCGAGCTTTTCTAACGACCCAAAGAGCAGGCGTCGTATCTAGAATGGCTGATCTCGGCCTTGTGCACCGAATACGATCCGGAATCAAAGTGACCTATACGGCCACTGCGAAGCCCTTTGAATTCTCCCCTAATCCTTTACGCCAGGTTGTCTAAATGAAAGACGAAAAGCTGCTTCAGGAACTCCTGAACGCCGAAAATGAAGTTGCTGTCCTTGCCGCACTTAACCAGCGGGGGCTATTGAACGAGAGCGCCACCAAACGCTGGCGGTACCTCGGCAATATGCCAAACAATCAATCAGTTGTTCATGCCCAGCAGAGTTCGGCAGGAGCTGCGCTTGTCGAAAAGTATACAAACGGCGTCGACGCATTACTGCTGCGACACTGCAAGGCTAACGGCATTGATCCACGTGGAACTATGGCACCCCAGAGCATGACTAATGCTGTTGGGAAATGGTTCGGCGATCTCTCTGAGAAAGAAGGGCAGGAGATACGTGCAGTTGCTGAGAACAACCTTGTGCTTTACGCCACTGGATCGAAGCAGCGACCGTCGTTGTCTTTCTACGACGCGGGTGAAGGACAACTTGCAGAAGATTTCCCAAACACCTTCTGCTCGCTCATCTACGCTAGTGATGACGGAGCTTACAAGGGCGCAATTCCGTTCGTGCAGGGTCGATTTAATATGGGCGGCACCGGAGTACTGCCGTTCTGCAGCGAGGAACGCAAACTTCAGTTGATCGTGTCGCGCGTCCCCAAAGATGTTGCCAAGGACGACGAGCAGGAGTGGGCGTTCACGCTTTTCTGTTTCTTCTCTTCGAAGCAGAACCCCTCATGGCGTTATCTTGTCGGCCCAGATGCCAAGGTGCTAACCGCAGGCACGAAACCTCTCGCTCTCGTTCCCAAGATCGCAGCAAAGTCTGGCGAGATATGCGCGCCACGTGAGCGTGAGGTCGCAAGCGGTACGCTGATCAAGATGTACGACTACAAAGCCCCAAAAAGCAATATATGCGGCGAGCTTTTCAAGAAGCTCGAAGACTACCTACTCCGCCCTGCACTGCCGCTCCGTCTGATTGAATGTCGACCTGAGTATGAGGCCAATGTAATGGGCGTCACGATTTGGGATCGGTTGAGTGCGTGGGGGAAAAAAAAATTAGAGGATGGGTTCGAGGAAGGCGCGAGCGTACAGATCAAGCTTTCGACTGGGGAAACAATTCCCGGAGAAGTTCGAGTATTCAGGGCTGTCAAGGATAGCGACAGTGATGACGATCAACCACAGACCGGGGTTCGCGCTTTAATCAATGGTCAGTCGCATGCCAAACGAGACTCCCAGTTTTTCCGAAACAAGTCGGTCGATAAGGAGCACATAGCTGGCAGCATGTTGGTAACCCTCGATTGCACCGATCTTGGGCAAGCGTCACGTAACGCACTATTCATGAGCAACCGCGAGACATTCCGCGAGGATCCGTTGCTTCAGGAGCTATTTAAGAAACTACAAAAGGAATTGCACGACCATGAAGGCTTGCGGGAGCTGAACCTCAAGCGTTACGAGGAAAAAGTTAAGGACGCTGTGGACGATAACGATGGGATCAATGCGTTAGAGGAACTCTTGGCCAGTGATCCGAGCCTCGCTGATCTGTTTGGCGGCATTGTGGCTGGTAAGGTGGCAGCGAAGACTGCAACTGACGGGAAGGGTTCCAAAATCAAGGGAGATCCGCTGCCGTTTCAAGGAATTGATTTCCCGACTTTCTTCCGGCGAAAGGATGGGTCGACATCACTTGAAGTCGGTCTTCCACGAGGGGATGCGACCAGAGTCTCATTCCAGACCGATGTGAAGAACAACTATTTCAGTCGCAAGAAGCACCGTGGAACCTGTGAATTCAAAAACGGATTTCAGCCAACATTTCATCTTTTCAACGGACGTTTAACCTTCACCTGTCAGGTCGACAAGAACGTCGATGAAGGAACGATCCTGAAAACCGACGCGGTTATCACAGACAATCAAGGCAGCGGCCCATTTCCGCTAACGATAGTTGGACATGTTGTAGCTCCACGAGAAAAAACTGATGGCGAAGACCACCCACCAAAGCCAAAAACTGATCCGAAAGTGCAAGCTGGCCCTAGCCGTCCCGAGGTAAGCGAAGTTGACAACGGCCCAGACGCACCGCCGATCACAATCGAAAAAATACCAAATACCGAACGTCTCAAGCTTCTCGTGAACAAAGGCTCGCGTCTCTTAACAGAAGCTAAGAGCCTGCGCCCCTCAGAGGAGGAGGCAGCCGTCGAATTCGTATTCAAATATGGCTTGGCACTGACGGCAATGGGCTTGTTAGACGCTATTAAGAAAACGCCTGAGTGGACAGCCGACGAAGCTGCGGCTCGCAAGCGAATCGAACAGAGCGCTGCTGGCGTTGCGCGGGTCATTGTTCCGCTGTGTCTGTCATTGCCCAAAAAGCTCCCCAAGCCTGCGTATGCCTAAGGGGACGAAATGAAACCGGATCCGGGTTGAGAGACAAGTTTCGATGCATCCTGCTCGTTTCGTTGACTCGTCTTGCTAGTGGCCACAACCTTTGAGCCCGATAATCGACCATGATGAAGTTGATCGGCCGAGCGATTTTAGGACGTTTAGCAATTATGATGCAGCAGGTTGAGCATCACGCGGAACGTCCCTGGGGGGAGGGGTGACTCCGACACCGCGCAAAATACGCTCGAAGATGGTATCGAGTGGTAAGAAACCAAGTAAGAAACCGGTCGTGAAGAACCCATTTGCCGAGGTTTTATCGATTGTAAGACCGATAAAGTCTGTTTTTGTCAATACGAGTCCCAACAACACCGCAAGAAATCCCTTGGCGATCACCTCAAATAAATCTGACCACGTCAGCAAAGGCTTCTCGGCACGCCTGACACGACGCCATACCAAGAAAACAAATGCACTCACGCATCCCATAAAACTCATCGCCACGGACATCAGTGCGTTTGTCTTCATGGTTAGCTGGTCAGGAGATGGCGTTATTCGCTGCTTTTCATCGTCAAATATGGCCACATTGACTACACAATTGTCAGGGGGCAAACTTGCGGGTTTAATAACAAAATATTCAGTCTGGCTTCGCCTGTGCTCGGCGTCGATCACGAGGTTTATGCTTCCGTCTTGCGAAGCTGTCGTGTTGTCTTTGGGTTCAAATCGAACACATCCATCTTTAGCTGATACATGTAGTTTGATCGTGCTTGTCGGAGTTACGACATGACCTTGCTTCTCTAGGTCGATGTAGGCGTTAGGCTCGGTATTCCCTGCGATCAGTTCCCGCGGATGTACCGTAAAGGTATATTCATCAAACTTAGAGCTTCCTACATCGATGACGCGTTCCTTTGTCTTGTCGAGTCTCCCAATGCAGTTGGTCGATTCACAGATACTCGCCCTAATTTTGACCAGATTTTTGTCTTCCCCTTCTAGCTTGGCAGCGTAACTCCACTCTGTTCGTCCACTGATTGCAGTAGGCGAATGTCCCGTCTCTGTAAATGATATGTAAGGAGAAAATTCGATATGCGGGTGCCCAATGCTTTTGCCTGTTTCAGGAAATCGATCATCCGCAACGACGCGAAAGACAAACGTCCCGTCTGGGCCATGCGCGGGTGGATCACCGACGAGGATCTCAAGAACAGCTGCGGTCGGTTGCGGAACGACTTGATGCGAATCCTCGGAAGTGGAACTCTCGCCCTTTACTGGAGGCACGGTTCCCTGTGGCACCGATGCGGTCGACAACAGTGATCCTGCCATGAGCAGGGGCAGTGCCAGGAAGGTTGGGGCAATCACTTTGTAGATAGACCGCATGGGCAATATTCTAGGTGACGAGGTTTCTATTATTGGTTGATATAATATACCGTCAAGGACTTTTGAGAAGGCCATCACCGTGATAAAGAGGCAACAAACACTCTCAAGTGGGACCTACGAGTGGGTAAAGATCTCGTTGTCAGGTGTATTGGCACTGACGGCGGGGATCGGCGGTTTTTTCTTCGCAGGTTATCGTCACGGGGTTGATTTGAAAGACAAGGAATTTTTGATACAAGTAGTCAATGCCGCGAACAATTCGCCAATTCCTTCGAGCCGCGTTGTGCTCTACACCGCAAAACATAAGCAATCAGTCGCGACCGATATCGATGGCAGGGCCATGTTCAAGATACCCGCAGACGAAACTGGATTAACTGTCACTTTGCATGCAGAAGCGGAGGGTTTCAAGGCTGAGGACAAGGCATTACCGCTCGACAAGACCTTAGCAGTTTACCTGTCGCCATTGGAGCACACTTCCCCTGCTTCGGAGCTTGTCCCTTATACTCAAGTTTTTCGCACGGGACTAAGGCCGAGTGGTTCAGGCAGCGAATACAGCGCTTGGTACGAATTGGTCGCCGATCCTCCTAAGCCGGGGTTTGTTATCGATCAACAGAGCAGCACCTTCATGTTGGTGGGTGACCGTACGTGTTCGACCGGCTGGGCTGAATGTGTGCGGGCTCAAGCGACAGAGGCCACTCTCGCATGGAGGTTCCGGATGCAAGGTCACAATGAAAACCCTTTTAATCAAGGCGTCGCTCCCAGCGAGGGAATACTGAAGGTGGTTTACGTGCCGCAGGGACGCTAGCGAGCACTTCCCCGCATGCCGCATCCCCACTCCCAAGCTCCTCTCGCCCCGCGCCAGCTCAATCATTACACGTGACGGAATGAGGGCGGGCGCTTGGCGTGAAGTGAACGTGAAGTCAACTCGAACTCACCTCAACGTCAACGTTCA
>WNFM01160427.1_pt1 | contig 17475 bp, 21 predicted proteins | sample 5400271 | NCBI WGS metagenome assembly WNFM01 (sample SAMN13153352, study PRJNA577476) | soil metagenome | isolation source: 60 cm saprolite on Douglas fir-dominated hillslope | place: USA:California | collected 2013-09-17 | reverse complement strand
CTGCTCGGCGACGAGAGAGACGAGCGTGCTCTTTCCGGTCCCGGCGTAACCGCCCAATGACAACACGGCTTGTCGATTCGCGTCGCGGGTCCAGCCGATAATTGCATTGTAGGCTTCGAGCTGGTCAGGAGAAAGGTCTTTGACGGTAATCACGGGTGCACCTCAAGGCTTCGACGCCCGATCCGGAGGCACGGGATATGCCGGCCTGGTCGGGGCAATGGGGTTCGACGATGTTCGGACTGTTTACACCCTACGGAAGCTTGAAGCAAATTCTTCCCTCTTGACCGACCCGGCCGTTCGGATCTAGGCTCTGTTTCCCCCGTACATCCGTCGAAAATCGTCGAAAGGGCTTGAGCGTTTGGCTAAAGTTAGCTGGGAGACGTGTCTGCTAAAAAACAAGCAGGGCGCCTACCTGTCCTGCCTCAACAACGCCGTCGCTATCCTCACGCACCGGACCGAATGGCATAACGTCATCGCCTTCGATGCCTTCGCAGGTGTCGTCGTGAAGAAGAAGCAACCGCCCTGGTGCGAGGACACGGCACCCGAGAACGACTCGCTCGGCGATTGGACCCGCGAGGACGCTCTCCGCACGGCGGTCTGGATAACGCGCGAGTACAACTGCGCCGTCCCGACCCACATCATCGACGAGGCCGTGCAGGTCGTCGCGGATAGGTGGGTCGTGCACCCGGTGCGGGACTGGTTGAACGAGCTCCGGTGGGACCGCGAACCACGAGTCGACGATTTTCTCATTCGCGTTGCCGGGGCTCAGGACACCCCCTACGTCAAAGCCGTCACTAAGAGCTTCTTCCTTTCCGCCGTAGCCCGCGTACTTCACCCGGGAGAGAAGGTCGATACGATGCTCATCCTGGAGGGGGAGCAAGGCATCGGTAAGAGCACCCTCTTCCGTACATTGGCCTCGGACGCCTGGTTCCTCGACACGTCTTTCACCCCCGGCACCAAGGATGGCTACCAAGCGCTACGACGCAAGTGGATCATCGAGTGGGGAGAGCTCGACGCCTTGAACCGCACGGAGCTTTCACGGGTGAAACAGTTTATTTCGTCGGTGAAAGACAGCTACCGGCCCCCCTACGGGAAAACCACGATCGATTTTCTCAGGCAATGCGTATTCGCCGGGACAGTCAATCCGGACGGGGGCGGCTATCTCATCGACCCGACCGGGGCCCGCCGTTTCTGGCCGGTGACGGTCGGGAAGGTGCACCTGAAGATCGTGCGCGAGGAGCGCGCCCAGCTCTGGGCCGAGGCTGTCTACAGGTACCGCAAATGCGAGCCGTGGCACCTGCACGACCCGAAGCTTCTCAAGGCGGCCGCGCTCGAAGCCGAGGACCGTCGTATCGAGCATCCGTGGGAAGTAGCCGCCCGTACGTGGCTCGAGGAGCACGACCGCACCAAGCGCGGAGTAACGACCACGGAGCTTCTCACCAAGGCGGCCGAGATGCCCGTGCACCAGCAAGGGCGCGCGGCTCAAACCATGATGGGCCATGCCCTCAGAGCCATCGGTTGGAACGTCGTTCGGCGCGGATCGGACAACGTTCGCCGCTATTTCCACGAAAACGTTGGAGGGTTGGTGGAGAGGTTGGAGGTTCGATCCAGCATCAAAAAAGCTCGAAATGCTACTAACCTCCAACCCTCCAACGTAAATAGTAGTTCTATAAGTAGGAGGAGGGGATCGTGAAGGGGGTAGATCCTATGGGGGATCACGAAACCCGTTTTTCGGTCGGAGTAGTTGGAGGGAGTGCCTTTTTCTCGGTGTTTTTGCAAATTTGCCGCCAACGGCCGCCAACCAGCCCCACTGCCACATCCGCCTCCTGACCCACCGCCTGTCTCCGAAACCGTCGAAAGGAGCCTGAAATGGGCCTTCAACCGTCCGCATCCCGCACCGCGCTGCTGCTCGCTTGCCCCCGCCCCTTCGACCCTGGGCTCGAAGCTGACCGAGACGACCCTGGAGAGCCCGCCCGTTACGGATCGGCCTTCCACCAGGTCATCGCCGCGTGCCTCCGTGCCCCCGCTGGGAAGCCACTAGAACGCGCCGACCGCTATCCGAAGGAGGTCGACCGGGCGGCAGCGGCCTACGACGTCAGGAGGGCAGCAGACGAGCTTGCAGGGCACGTGAAGAGCTCCGTGGGGGTGCTCCGGAACTGGCTCAAGCGGGAAAGTCTCGAAGTCGCCGAGGTCGAGGAGGCGTACGGGGTCAGGCCACGCGAAGATGGTTTCTGGCAAGCGCGCGTCATCCTCCCGCACGACGATGAGCACCACTACACCGTCGATCCCGGTGAACTGCCGGGCACCGTCGATCTGGTCGCTGTGAACGCCAACAAAACACGAGCAGTAGTGGTTGATCACAAGACAGGAAGCGGGGAAAGCGACGGATTCGCTCGCCCCTCATCAATCCCGCAAATGCGCACCCTCGGATTGGTCGGCGGCGGAAACAACGACGTGCGCGGCTACATGCCGGCTATCGAGGTCGGTATCTTCCACGCTGATCGCCGAGGTCTTCCGATGATCTATTCGGAGCCGTACGAGCCGGTGGTGCAGTCCGCTCATACCGTAGAACTCCACGCGGCTCTCGGCCGAATTGGACAAGGTTTCCTTCGCCCGGGTCCGCATTGCACGCGTTGCCCGACGCGACTCACCTGCCCGGCGCAAGCAGCCGACCTGCTCGCCGAGAGTACGTCGGCCCTCGTGGCGAGCGCAAACAAGCTAGCCGTCGAGCCCATCGTCGGGCCGCTCGTACCGGCAGGGGCCTTGACCCTCCCGGTCGAGGAGCGCGCGTCGGTGCTGTACGAGCTTCTCAGGAAGTTCCGCAAGCTCGAGGAGGCCGGCTCGGCGGAGATCAAAAGGCTCGTCAAGGCCGGGGCTGTCATCGAGACCCGCGAGGGCAAGGTGCTCGCGATACACACCGACTCGTACGAGACCCTCTCGAAAAAAAGCGTGCTCGAAGCGCTCGGCAAAGTCGCGGGAGAGCGGGAGCTTGCCCGGCTCCGGAAGAAGGGTGCCATCCGTGAGGCGAAGCGCGAACGATTGGTAGGCGAGAAGTAGCCCTCGGAGACTGTTTTCGCGTTTTCTTGCCCTGCTCGACAAGCGGGTTGAGTATTGCTAGATTCTCGTCCTGAGAGCTGGGCCCCTCCCGCGGCCCCTCGTCTCTCCCAACCGCAGCCCTTTTCGACGGGGGCTGCGGTTTTCTTTTTTTGATCTTTTCTGTTGCGCATCCGCGTGCAGTCCGGTAGACAGGTATTTCCACACCCAACGTCGAAGAGTCACCGCTCGAAGGTGACGGCGGGCAGCGGAAACACCAACCGGGAGTTCAGACAACCATGCCGCAGGAAGCGTCCGCGCTGGAGCGCGAGTCGTACGATCGTGTCCTGATACTAGGCCAACCGCACATCGGGAAGAGCACCTCGATAGTTTCGAGTGCCGCCGCCGCGTTTGGCCCCGGGTACGTCATCAACTGCGGCAAGAAGACGGGGCTCCTCGATGCCGCGCGCCGCAACGACAAGTTCAAGTGGGATCTCATTCGCGACGAGGCCCAAATGGAAGACGCGATCAAGGAAGCGCGTCGCGGGGCTAAAGAGGGTGCGTACAAATGGATCGCCCTCGACGATTACAACCTCTACGCTTCATGGCTTGAGGTAGCGCTCGAAGACCAGACGCGGAACGCGAAAGGTGAAGCTGACGGCCGACGCTTCTGGCGCGAGTATCGCAAGCGGTTGGTGAACATTCTCATCCGCTGCTTCGATTTCAAAGCGCACGTCTACTGCGTCTGTCACTACATCGAAACCGGCGGCGGGCTCATCGACGGGCAGACGGAAAAGACGGGAGAGGGCGTCGCGCCCCTCTTCGCCGGAGCGGCCCGGAAAGAGATCCCATCCATGTTCGGGGATGTCGTCTTCATGGCTCCGGCTTCGAAGGACCAATCTAAGCGGAGCTTTTTCATCAATCCCGTCGGCGTCTATGGCCCAAGTTGCGCCGGTGTCGACGGGACCCGCGAGATCGAAGCCGACGTCGGGCTCCTCCACGACGAACTCCGCAAGAGCAGTCGATCCTCCTCGTCTTCATCGAAGACAAGTTCTCGTCGCTAAAAAGCCGTTCAGGTCGAACGCTTCGACCTGCTCGAATCAACAGAAAAGAAAGAGAGGCCACATGGCCGGTAATTCAACCGCAACGCAGAGCAGCAAGAAAATGGAATTCAAGCGCGTCGAGTTCGACGTCAACGAGATCGCGCCCGACGCTCCCGCTGGGGAGTGGAGCGCGTCGATCCCACGCGGCAAGTGCAAGGTCCAACCGACCAAGGAGGACTCGTTCCCCATGATCATCGTCCCGGTACGTCTCGACAAGACGGACGAGGACGGTGATGCCTTCCAGAAGGCGCTCGGCACCGAGCTCACCGTGTTTCTCGTGTTCGGTAGCAAGACCCCACGCGGCGAGCGTATGGGCAAGCTCCGCATTCGGGAGATTTGCGAGGCGTGCGACATCGACCTCGACGTCATCCCGAAGGTCATCGAGGATCGGGACGACCTCGAGCCGTTGGTCCGAGAGCTCGAAGGTAAGAAGCTCAAGGTGTGGACTATCGTCACGACGCGCAAGGACACCGGCGAGGAAGTCACGGAGATCCGGTTCCGGGATCCGAAGGGTACGCTCAAGGCAGCGCGCAACGACGACGATGACGGGGACGGTGACGAAGCGCCCGAGTCGGAACGCGTTCCTGCCCGCAGCGCGAAGAAACCGGTAGCCAAGACCAACGGCCGCAAACGCTAAGGGAGAGCGAATGGGGCCGAAGCGCAGACGATCGCTGCTCGAAGACGATAGCCTGGTCGTCCTCGGGCAGGAGCGTGAAGAGTCGTCGAGCGGCGACGTCTGCGACCGTTGCGGCTGCACGCGCGGGAGGCATACCGAGGACGGCTGCGCGTGCGGCAGATGTCGAGGGTTCGAAGATGACGTGGGCGTCGGTGTCGACGAAGAAGAATGACGGCCGCGATCGCACTTCCACTCGTTCGCGATCAAAGCGATTACGACCCAAGAAAGGTCGGAGCGCGCTGCGACATTTGCCCGCTCAAAGGGAACCGCTTCGTGCCGCCGAAGACATCGAGTCTGCCGACGAGGATCGTCTTCGTCGGTGAGGCGCCGGGCCGTAAGGAAGAGATCCACGGGGTTCCATTCATCGGACAGACGGGAGTGTTTCTCAGAGGGTTGTGCCGTGAAGTCGACATCGACATGCGCGAGGCTTTTCTACAGAACGCGGCGCTCTGTCGGAGCAACATCGACAGGGAGAACGACGAAGCGGCTGTTTGCTGCGCTCCGAGATTATTGAAAGAACTCGCGCGCCTGGATCCGAAGATCCCCATCGTGACTCTCGGGAAGTCGTCCACGCTCTCCGTACTCGGAGTGCGTAGCATCATGCATGCCCGTGGATTTGTCTGGACTGCCAGAGAGGTCGACACGACGCAGGTCTGGAAGGACGCCGACAAGGCCAAGAGCAAGGGGGCGCCTAAGTGGAAGAAGCTCCACTTGAAAGCGCAGATTTACGAAGGACGCAGCAAGCTCGCCGGCAGGACAGTGCTCCCGACTGTGCACCCTGCGTTCGTGCTCCGATCCGACACGTGGCTCCCGATCTTGAAGATCGATCTCGACCGCATCGCCAGGTGGCTCCGCGGCGACCTGAAACACGAAGATCTGCTCGAGAACGGCCCCTATGTCGTTGTCTCGAAGCGGGACGAGATCCGACGCGAGCTACGCAAGCTAAAGCCAGACATCGACGTGGACGTCGAAACAGGCGCGAGTTCGGAGGGCGGCAAGGATGGCGCCGATCCTCTCCGCAATCGTCTCCTCTGTGTCGGGATCTCCGACGGCGACCATACGGTCGTGATTTGGCCCTGGCGCAAAACTCACGCGCCGCTCTTGAACGCGCTGCTCAAGAGGTCGAAGAGCATCGGCATGCACAACGGATACAACTTCGACCAGATCGTGCTCGATCGGTACGACGTGCCCTTCCAGCCCATCGAGGACAAGCTCGAAGATACGCTTATCGCTCACCACACGTTCGCGAGCCACCTGCCGCAACGGCTCTCGCACGTCGCGAGCGTATTCGTCGACGCAGGGCCGTGGAAGGTGACGTTCAAGAAGGGATCTGGCGGCGCGACCGAGAAAGGGCTCCCGCCCGAGAAGCTCTCCGGAGATGAGCTCTGTCTCTACAACGCGGCCGACGCGCGCATCCAAGCCCGTACCCGCCGGGCGATGAAAGCGGATCTCGAATCGGAGCGCGCGGTCTACGAGATCGACAAGGAGAACGCTCGGCTTTGTCGCGGCATGATCATCGCCGGGCTCGGCGTCGATCTAGAGCGGCGCAAGTGGCTCCGCGACGGCATCGTCGAGAAGGAGGCCGTGCTGCTCGACAAGATGCGGACTCTTTTGAGGAGACCAAACTTCCATCCGATGCAATTGTCGGAAGTCCGCCGAGCGCTCTTCACGACGCTCAGGGCGCCGCTCGCAGCGGCCGATCCGACCGACACGGGGCTACCCTCGACGTCGAGCACGACGCTCGAGAGGTTGAAAGGAAGTCCTACGCGGGCGGGACGGTTTTCGGATCTGCTCCTTCAATGGCGGGGCGCCGTGAAGATCAAGGGCACATACATCGACTCACAAGTACTCGATCGTACGAGCAAGAAAGCGCCGATGGTCAGCCGAGCACATTTCAACTGGCGTAGCTACGGCGCAGCGAGTGGCCGGTACTCGTGCCGTTTGCAGTCGTGCCCGCGCGCCGAGTACCTGAAGGACAAGTCGATCGTACTCGAGACACGCGTGCGTGAACTATACGTCGCAAAGCCTGGCTATAAGCTCATCTACTTCGATCTCTCGCAGGCCGAACTTCGGTTCGCAGCCTATCTCTCCGGGGACAAGACGTTCATCGCGGCCTGCGAGTCCGGTGACGTTCACACCGCGATGGCGAAGCTCCTTTTCCCGTCCGAAGCGGAGCTCATCGGCCGCGACCCGAAGGGTGCCGGCAAACCCTTCCGCGACACCGAGAAGAACTGCATCTTCGGTTGCATCTACTACGCAGAAGCATCGACCCTGTTCGGCTTCGTGCGCTCGAAGGGCCTCCCGGTAGAGATGCGCGACGTCGTGCAGCTTCAAGACATGGTGCGCGACACGTGCAGCGAATATTATCGCTACGTGGAGCGGAACAAACGCTGGGTAGATCAGAACGGCTATCTCCGATGCACGCTCTCTGGGCGGATCTCGTGGCTCGGTTGGCACTCGGGCTTCCCCGACGTCGCCAACCGACCGATTCAGGGGGGCATCGCGTCCCTCATGAACGTACGGCTCCCATCGATCGCGACTCAACTCCCGAAAGGAGGCGGCGTAGTCGCCCAGATCCACGACGCTGCCATCATGGAGGTTCCAAACAAGCACATCGATCGCGTCAAGGATCTGGTGAAACGGACGTGGGAAGAGCCTGTCATAATCCCGGCGAATGGTTGGGGCACTAGCCTGCGCGTCGAGGATGGCGCGAGGCAATTCGTGATGCCGATCGATTTGAAAGTCGGCGAACGGTGGAGCGATTTCGGATGAACATCTACATGGCCGGGAAGATCGCGGCTGAAGACTGGCGGTACGAAATTGTGCGTCGGTACTGCGTCGCAGCCGACGAGAGAGACGGTTGGAGCGACACGTGGCGCGAAAGTCAATTCGAGTTCTGGGGTGATAAGCACATATACGTGGGCCCTTTCTGCTCTGGTGGGAAGCGCCACGACTATGTTGATGACACTCACGGCGATCAAGACGTGTTCTACGACCCCGGACATCACAGCGGCTTTCACCCGAATCCGGAGCGTAGGAAGAACATCATCGACAAGTGCATGGACGCTATCCGAAGCTGCGATTGCGTTTTCGCTTGGCTAGACGATCCGACCGCGTACGGGACCTTGTGGGAAATGGGGTACGCCGTAGGGCTAGGAAAAAAGGTTAAAGTCGGCGGCGCGTACGACCATCCGGATCTGTGGTTCCCGATGGGTGGGTGCGGCGGCTGCGTGCCAGACAACTCACCACGTGAGGCATTCGAGCGGTTCTTCGGCCCACCCACCGTTGCCACCCGGAGCGAGTCGCCCATCGAAGAGCAGATGCTTGTGGCGCTCCGTGCCGTTCTCCCGCCGACTGTCGCGCTAAAACAACAGGAAGCGATCTGTGGCGGGCGCTATCGCGCCGATTTCGTCGTGATGGCACCGAGCCGCAAAGTGGTCGTCGAATGCGATGGGCACGATTTCCACGAGAAAACGAAAGAGCAGGCGGCGCGTGACAAGAAGCGGGACCGAGACATGCAACTTGAGGGATGGGGCGTACTCCGCTTCACTGGCGCTGAGATTTTCCGGAACGCACCTGCCTGCGCCATGGAGATACTGCGATTTTTAGGTTTGCAGCCAGAAGGCAAAGAGATGCGCGACCTCTGAGCAGGCCCGGCAGGCGGATCTCCATCCCCCTCCCGGCTCCGTTTGCCGGTCCTGCTCAGACGCCGCTCGTGGAAAGGAAAAGCAATGGCAACCAAAGAACAAGGTGATTCGTGTTACGAGAAGGCCGCACCGGACGAGCCGATCTTCGTCCTTCGCGCCCAGGACATGCTCGCGCCCGAGATCGTGCGTGAGTGGGCGTACCGCGCGGCCGTCGAGGGCTCCCCGCGGGAGAAGGTCGACGAGGCACGTAGGCTCGCCGACCGGATGGAAGATTGGCAGATCGCGCACAAGCGGAAGGTGCCGGATTGATGGCCAAGTTCAGAAAGAAACCAATCGTCGTCGAGGCGGAGCAGTGGTTCTTGGGGAAGCTCGTCGACGGCGTCGGAATAGTGCGGATGCGAATTCGTGTAGGCGACAAGGAACATTCAGATCAGTACGGCTGCATAGAAACTCCGAAAGGGGTCCGCCGTATCGAAGAAGGCGACTGGATCATCACCGACGCCGACGGAAAAGTATCCTTTTGCAAGCCAGACATCTTCGAGAAGACGTACGAACCAGTGGAGGCACCATGAGCCTCGAAGCGTATTACACGAGAGGGCATGTCGTGGATGGGATCTGTCAGGCTGGTTGCCGCGTCGTGGAGCGCAAGGATGAGTATCGTCCTCACGAGACGGTGGCCGTTGTGTTCCTCGAGTTGTCGACTGCGATGGGTAACCGAGAGGCCCTTGAATTCGAGCCCGAGATGGCACGAGCTCTCGCGGCCAGTCTCCTGAGCGCCGCGGATCTTGTCGACTTGGAAAGGAAAATCTCGAAGTGAGCGAAGACAACGTCAATCACCCGAAGCACTACGCTCACCCCTCGGGCGTCGAAGCCATAGACATCACGGAGTTACTCTCATTCAACTTGGGCAACGCCTTGAAGTATGTGTTCCGAGCGAAGCACAAAGGGAACGAGGAAGAGGACCTGAAGAAAGCGCTCTGGTACGTCAACAGGGAACAGAGGCTCGCAGTCTTCTTCGAAGACAACGTCGCGTTGTCCGTCCGTTTGAGCGCTCGGAAAGTGCTCGACGTTGAGGGCATGGAAACGACGCTCGGCATGTTCCTCGATCTGTTGGCTGATCCTGATTTGGATTATGGGCACATGCTCGACTTGCTTGCGAAGCTATTTGACCCGGAGAAGGAAACATGAACAACCAAGAAAACACCCTCTACGATCGCCCCGACGGTGGCGAGTGGCGCTGCGAAGAACGCGGCGTGTACAGCGTCCTCGATCACGGTTACGTTCACGTCGTCGAGAGCTGGGGATCGGATCAGCAGATCATCGAAAGCGCCAGGATGAGCACGGACAAAGGCTTCCTTGGGTGGGGGCCGAAGTGCAAGGAGTGCGGGCTTTCGTGGCCGGACCGTCCGGACTCTTGTACGAACGACGCCCTTCGCGATGACACCCTTCACGACGACGGTCCCGGTGACGAGAAGCTCCTTCGCTACCTCTACGAGAACAAGCACTCGACCCCGTTCGAGTTCGCAGGACTCACGATCGAGGTGCAGGCCCCGCTCATGGTGTTCCGGGAATGGCACCGGCACCGCGTTCCTTTCGGGTACTCTGAGATGAGCGCTCGTTACGTGCAGATGCCGAACCTGCACTACGTGCCGAGCGTGCAGCGGATCATCGACTCGGCGAAGAAGAGTGTGAACAAGCAAGCGTCGGGCGGCGGGGCGCTCGATTTCCCCGGGTTCTTCAGCGAAGGTCTACCAGAGCGTCGAGACGTGCAGATGGCCAAAGAGATTCGGCATCAGATCCAGGCGGAGCAATTACAAATTTACGATTTCTACGAGAACATGCTCTCGTGGGGCGTCTCGAAAGAGATCGCCCGCCTCGACACGCCCGTCTCCCGGTACTCCAGGATGCGCGCGACCGGGAACCTTCGAGGGTGGCTTGGATTCCTCACGCTTCGGATGGCTCCGGGCGCGCAGTTCGAGATCCGTCAATTTGCCCATTGCGTCGCGGACGTCGTCGCCACGACGTTCCCGCGCACCTACGAACTCTTCAACGAGGGCATGAAGCCCATCCTCGATCCGGAGAGCGTCGACACCCCCGAGAAGGCTTGGGCACGCGGCGCGAGCCTCATGCGCGCGGCGTTCCACCAGCACGCGCCGCTCGGGGACAACGATCCGCTCTGGGAAATTTCGATTCCGGAGTACAAGAGGCCGGAACCGTGAAGAAGATTTTTCTGGAGAATGTTTTGTTGATCGGCGTCACAGTCGCCGCAGTTCTCATAATCGTGACCGTTGTCTGGGCGCACTACGGCTCATCCGAACCGACTGTGTGCGTCTCGCTCCCGAAGGAAGTCGCTCTTTGGGGTGTCAACGTGCACGACACTGGCGGCGGTCTCTACTTGTGCTTTCAGCAAGGCGCGGAAGGCGACAGAACAGAGACTAGGTGCGTACCGATGACGAAGGAGAAGTGCAAATGAAGAACTATTTCAAGGTCGTGGTTGCAGGCAAGAACGTCGGAATTTTCGTGTTCGAGGATCAAGACGAGGCCAGCATGAGAACTGCGTTCTCGAGCGCTGAAACTATCGCGAGGCCGTACGGCGGCAAAATCGTCGTGTGGTCTCTGTCGGGTCTCACGCCGAAGTACCTAGCCGTAGTGGGGCAAACGTTCGAGTTCAACGGACACGACAAGGGCCGGTTCGATACCGGAGACGTATGATCTCACCCCAAATTCTCCCCACCGCGATACACGAAGCCATTCTAGGTTTAGTCAAAGCCATCAACACTTCCGGCGAGCGTTGCGTCGGCATCGTCGTCACTGTCGTGTTCGACGGTACGACGCGCGTGATTCCAGCCATCGATCCCGACGTACGTTCGACGCTTCACGAGAACCCAAGGTACGCTTTGCTCGAGACGGCTGCCGCGGCTCTGATGAATGTCTTGGAAGGGTCCCACCAGGACAGCGAGCCCAAGAACTAGTTCTTGTCGAGATCCTTCGGCACCAGCTCCGGCGGTGGCGCCGGGTCGGTGGGTGTACCGGCGCGGCGGTTCCACATCACGATAGCCGCCGTTTCGTCAAGCTCTTGATCTCCGGTCATCTCGACGCCCGGTCCTAAAGACTGGCACATCGTGCACACGACGTGTGTCAGTCTCGTTTGTTGGTGATCGAACTTCAAATCCGTGAATTTGAGATCCGCACCTCCGCAGAACGGACAAAGTTCGAGCGGTTTCATGCGAGCCTCCGGGCTAGATCGTCGAATTCCAGCGCCTTACGCCCGGCTGCGGTGACGCACCATCCTGTGCTGTCCCAGTAGCCCCACCCGCGAGCTTGGAGCTTGTCGAACACGTACGGAGGGATGGGTCCTTCCCCGGGAGGCCCGATCTCGACTAGCGCGGTGCGCTCGTGTTCGGTGAGGCGTTCCATTGCTACACGAACGTGATCGTCTGCGGCACGACCGGTACCGCGAGCGCGAGCTGGAGCGTCTGCGTGAACAAATCCGAGAGGAACGTGGGCGCCGAGACCGTCGACGGGGAGAGCGGCGGGTTCGGGGGCGGCGCGGCGACCTCGGGGGCAACGAACTGTCCGAGCGGTGCGCTAAGCTCGGCGGAAGTAGGCGGCGCGGCCGCCGACGGTGTCACGAGCAACGCGCCGGTCGCCTTGCCGTTGAGCTTGCTCCCGAGGTTCCCCTTCGTGCCGGCGTTGCTGTTCACCCCGGCTTGATTCGTGCCTGTATTGTTGTTGTCGATTCCGGTGAACGGCGTCGTGAGCTGCACGAGTTTCGCGGTCACTGCCGCGACGGTGTAGTACACCGGGATTGTTCCGAACGTCGTGTTGAGCGTCATCTGCTCGGCGAACTGAATGACGTCCCCCTGCGAGAGCACGCTCGTTTGGTCGACTGTCGTCGGCACGTTTGTCGAGCCGGTCGTGACGATGAAGTCGCCCGCTAGCTGCGGCATGGACGCGCCTTGCTGCGCGAGCGAGAAGAAGCTTGGCGGGAGGTACGCGAGATGGCGTGAGATGAGCATTTGCCCCGCGTCCGTGATCCGTGCGAAGTCGATCGGCGTCGGGTTCGCCGGAAGCGATGGCAACGCGCTCGAGAGTTCGACGAGCGTGATCTGTCCCACACTATTTCCAAAGCTACCGGTGTTCGTGACGACGATCTCGTCGATCTCGGCGATGTCGATGCTTCCCGCGTGTAGCGTGATCACTGCAGGAAATTTTCCAGTGAGAAAAACCTTCGCTGTGAACGGCCCCGCGCCAGTTGAGTCCTTGTACGTGAGCAAGACGACGTTCGCGCCAGGCCCCGGCGGGATCACGGGCGTGATCGAGACGCCGTTCGTATCGAGCGGCGACGTCGAGTAGAACGCCGCGAGCACGGCCGGAGCGGCAACCTCTTTGAATGCGCCCGTGTTGCCGGTCACGCCGGTGTAGGCCGGAGTGATCCCGATCGACGTCGCTCCGACCGACGTGATCTTGTAGAAGACGCCTTGCTGTGAAAGGAACTGGATGAAGTCGTTGATGACGAGGCTCGGGAGTTGCGATTCCGTCGTCGGGACGACCGTCGAGCCGTTGGTGACGAAGAACGATCCGGGGAGCGTCGTCGTCTTGCGCAGAGGGTACGGGAGCACTGGCGGCGTCGACGTGATTGGGTGACACGGGAACGGCGGAGGCGCTTTTCGTGTGCTCGACGCGGTCATGTTGAGCGTTAGCGTGCGCGTCGCTGTGGTCGTGCCGGTCGCCGTGCTGTCGGACGCGACGGTGAGCCCGAAGAGTTGCCCGAGCACGGGGTCAGTGGTCGTATCGAGGTAGAGTGGCACGGCCGAGAGCGCCGCTGCGGCCTGCGCGGGGCCGAAGGTGGTGTTTGCGACGTTGACCTTCCACGAAAGCACGATTTGGTTCGCCATGGGAGGAGAGTACACCCGCGGGCCCTCAGGGCGCGCCCGGAGACGGGGGTCTCCAAAATCTGACTGCAGTGCCGATGCTGGGCCGACAAATTGCTGGTTGCAAAGCCAAGGGGGTGCGCCCGCGGGGCGGAAAGCGCGGGCCCACGACGAACCGCATCTTCGAAGCGCCGAAACCTCTGGACGGTGTTCGAATGCCCATGTAGTACTTGTCTGGTACTTGGACCGTACCGGACAAAGCAGTTTGACTACACCCACCTACATGGACACGGTCGGCATCGAAAGCCCTGAGAACCATGCGGAAACAACGACGGCGCTCGCGGTAATGCCGTCCGCGGCCCTGGCGATCGACCTGAAGCGTGCTGGCGAGTACCGGCAGCACACCAAGGCGTCAGAGACTCGGAGGGGCTACAAGGGCGACTGGAAGCGTTTCCAGACGTGGGCGGCAGCTACTGGGGTCGAGACGCTCCCCGCGGCTCCGGAGGTCATTTCCGCTCACTTGAGCTGGCTCGCCAGCGGGGGCTACAGCGTCGCCTCCATGGAGCGGTTTCTGTCCGCCGGTAGCCACTACCACCGCGCGGCCCGCTGCGATTTTCCCAGGAACGCCTACGTGGTCTCCGAGACTCTCAAAGGGATCCGGCGCACCGTGGGGGTGAAGCGCTCCAAGAAGGCGCCCCTCGGGCTCAGGGCGCTCGCGGGGGCCTGTGAACGGCTCCGGCGGGAGGCTGAGGGTCTTCCCGTGGTCGAACAGCTCGGGAGCCTTCGAAACCAGGCCATGTTGACCGTGGGGTGGTTTTGCTTGCTACGAAGTGCAAACCTGGTCGCCATCCGTCGTGAAGACGTGCGGTTGGTGCGCTCCGAGGACGACGATTGGATCGATGACGACGACAGCCCGAACGGGCTCATCCTACATTTGCCCGGCAGCAAGACTGACCAGCTCAAGGAAGGACGCGACATTGCCGTGTACGCCCAGGCGGACGAGACGGTTTGTCCGGTGCACGCGCTCGTTGCTTACCTGCGCGCCGGCCGGTTCGCTCCCGGAGATCTCATTTTCTCTGTGAACGCTCGCACGGTCTCGAGGCTCCTCAAACGTTTGGTCTCCAATCCCGTCCACGGGCACGAGTCGCTGAGATCGATCGAGGATTGCGAAGCCTGCGCTGCTGCGGCGCGCCGGTTCGCAAGCCACAGCCTGCGTAGAGGCGCGGCGACGTTGCTGGCCAAGAGAGGCACCCCTGAGCGCGAGATCATGCGCCAAGGGGGCTGGAAGAACGAACGCGTAGCGCGAGGGTACATCGAGCACGCAACGCTGTTCGAGAACAACCCGACGAAGAACTTGGCGTCAAAAGAACCGACGCTGAAGAAGGAAGAAGAGGAAATGGGAACGGCCGCGCACGAACGAGCAATCGAGAACCATTTTGACGAGATCTTGCGAAAAGACCCTGAAGTAGCTGGGCAGATGGCGATTTTGCGCAACAAGATTCTCGACGGGTTCTACCAGCAGTGGTTGGTGGACGCTTTCTTTCAGAATTGGAACGGCAAGAAACCATCGTTGGCTGAGACGTACGCTTTTGGTCAGCTTTATTCGAGTTACGTGCACGGAGAGATTGGTGTTTTCCACGTACCTGTAAAGTCAGGGCCGTTCCCAGATGCGAACACTGTTTCGAATCAAGCTGTGCTCGATGAGTTGCCGGATCACCCTCTTTTCGAGGCGAAATTTTTCGGCGGTCCTGGCGACTATGACGGTTGGTTTCTGTGGCGTGGAGAAATCGAGATCACGCGCATGTTTCCTGAGGACGGTGGGGCTCTTCGAGAAGAACCTTGGGTATGCACACCAAGCGTTCGAACATATTAACAGCGCACTCGGTGTTGCGAGATGGCCTTACGGGCAGTCGAAAGTTGTGGTGCTGGTTGCGCACCCGTCGTTTAGGGAGCATCAGAGAGCGCGGCTCAGAGAGCTTGCCAGGAAGTGATCCCTTCCTTCATCCTCGGCTTCCTCTTCGCGTTCACCGCCTCATCCATGTGGGTCTGGTCGCGGTACCGTGTCCTACATAAGCAGCCCTGCATGACGTGCGGGCGCCCGTCGTGCGTGGTCGCACAAATCACCGATCTAGAAACGAAACAGTTGAGAGCGTTCTCGATCCTTTGCGAGTGGTGCTTGCGGCGTGGGGAGTGGGTTTGGAGGGGGGAATGAGGAATGTGGGCCCGAGAAGTAGTATACTGGTCCGCATGTCGAAACTCGCCCTGCTCCTCGTCCTACCGCTCGTCGGGTGCGCCGGCTCCTTCGAGGAAGCCAAAATGGCCGGCAATCACGCGACCCCGGGAACCACGACCGTGACGGCGGAGACCGTTCCGTCGGAGTACTGCCGGTCCCTGGACAGCACTCACCGGACGGCAGGGCTCTTCGGCAAGGGCGCGGCCGTACTCTCCGGCGGCGCTGGGCTCTCAACGATTGCGACGTCCGACAAGGACGCGAGGCTTGGTCTTGCAATCGGCAGCGTCAGTGCCGGTGCGGTCGCGGCCGGAGCGATCTTCTTCTCGGAGGCCGCGGCGAATTCTTGGGCGCGGGATTGCTCGAAATAAATGGAAGGCGATGCGCCAGCGGCAGAGTGGCCGCCCGAGTGCGATCTGTGCGGAGAGAAGCTCGATCGCCCCGGCGGTCTTCTTTTCAGCCCACCGTTCGGCAACGGGCAGGTCGTGAAGTTTCATACGTGCCGGTGGTGCTGGCTCGTCTTGTGCGGGTGGATCGCGAGACGAGAATCGGAGCGAACCGTCGATTAGTACGACAGCATCCACCGCCCGAGGACGGCCGCCGCGATCACCGCAGCGACCACGAGCGAGAAGCATCCGAAGGGCGTCTTCATCACGAAGCAAAGTAGCAGCTACCGACGTGGACGTCTTGATCTAGAGCGTCGAGGCGGCCTGCGGGATCTCCCCCACAAGGAAAGCGCGGCAAGAAGAGCCGCAACAGCTCCGACACCGATGATCACACGAACGATGGGCGCGGCCGGTCGAACAGGGGGCGTTACGTCCGTCCATTCCTGAGGGGTCGGCGCCACCGGTATCAGAAGCACGAAACGGCGAGAGGGCGGGGCTGGCGTTTCTACGAAGACAGGCTGTGCCGGCCTCGAAGGAAGAGCATCCGGCGCCGGAAGCGCGTGGACTCTTGAAGGACTCGAGGTGATCTCCGGGATGGGTGGAGCGTCCGTTTTCGCGCGCGCGATGGGTTGCCCGGCAAGTACACGTGTACCGTTAGCGACCGTGTTCGCGTTGATGTCTACGTACCAGTATCGAGTACCGTCGTCGGTTGTAAGCACGACCGACGATCGCCCTTTGCTGTCCACGAACGCTTCGACGATGCCCGCAGCCGTCGCTCGAACAACGGCGCCTTCGGTGATGTGGATGAGCGCGTAGTCGGCTTCGATCTTTTCGGATGGTTTCTTTTCGACTTCCGATGGCTGAATCAGATTCAGGAGCCAGTCAGGCGGGCGGTAGCTTCCGCTGCCCCCGCCGCCGGTACTTACACGCGACCGCCGCCTTGCGGGACGAGGCCGCGGCGCTGGGGGCGGTGGAGGTGGCGGGGGTAAGACCGGGCTAGGAACAAGGTCGTGATCCCAGCAACCGTTCTGGTTAAGATCGATGTCGAACCATGTGGGCGTGAACGCCGTAACGTCCCACGAGCCGAGTCGAGCCACGGACCCTAGCTTACGGCAGTTTCTTCAGTTTCGCGTGCCAGTCGACGGTCACGTTCCAGAGGGTCTGAAAGCGCGTGGATTGCGCCTCGGCGCTCTTCAACCCCTCCTCTTGGGGCATCGAATGGGTCACGTCGATGCCGAAGTTGCACTTCACGCGGTAGTGATCAAGCCCGTTTTGCGTACGCCAGTCTCGTGCGAAGTAGAGGAACGTCTCCTGCATGAAGAACCGGCGGTGTGTCGGATCCCAGAAGGCGCGGTTGCTGCGTCCCGAAGGAACGATCACGTGCATCCAGCACTCGGGCTTGAGGATCCGGTAGCACTCGTCCACGAAGGCGAAGAGCATGTCCTGACCAAGAAAACTTTGCGCAACGGGGTTTTTGGACGGGTGGAGCACCACGCTTTCAATGAAGCGCAGATCCCGCTCTTCTA
>WNFM01022266.1_pt1 | contig 17476 bp, 16 predicted proteins | sample 5400271 | NCBI WGS metagenome assembly WNFM01 (sample SAMN13153352, study PRJNA577476) | soil metagenome | isolation source: 60 cm saprolite on Douglas fir-dominated hillslope | place: USA:California | collected 2013-09-17 | reverse complement strand
AGTTAGAGCGCCTTTTCGTGTTCTACGCGGATGATGCCTTCGATTTTGTCGAAATCTGTATCCCAACTATAAATAGAGGGAATTTGTTCAGCAAGCATATAGGCTGCATTGTAGGCATCGGCAAAAGAGATGTTCTTAGAGATGTAGAGGTCGAAGGCGTGATAGTAGATGTTTTTGCCGGGAAGCTGTAGTCCTCGTAGCGAAATGATCGAGGTGACCAGTTCTTTAATACGGGGGCGAGGTACTTTATAGAAGCTTTGTAAGGTAAAGACGGTCTCAAAAATAACCAGGGAGGAAGTGGTGACTTTTTCCTCTCCTTGTTCGACGCGCAGCAAAAGGTTTAGTACTTGCTGGGCTTTTTGCTCATTGTCACGTGTGAAGTAACGGAGTAAAATGCCGGTGTCTATGAAGCGTATTGGCATAGTTTTCTTTAAACCTCGTAAACGACGTCCCTGGCAATCCCTTCCTCAAAATTCTCTCGTAGTTTCTGGAAATTCTCTGGCTTTTGTTTGGGTTTGACTGCGCCAAATCCCTGGAGGAGCTTTGAGGATGCATGCTTGATCTTGACCGCTTCTCCATCTACTTCAAAACGAACCTTATCGCCTGGATGTAAACCCAGATGGTGTCTGATCTCCTGGGGGATGGTAACCTGCCCTTTTTCGGTGAGCGTTGTTTCAAACTCTTGCATGGTAATTCTCTCTTTATGGTATTACTCCTCCCTATTCATGATACAGTCCCTGGTAATATCTATTTCATTTAATACCCTGCATAAAAGGGATGTTTTCTTGTGGCTAGCCAGGCTCCTAGCAAGCTGACAAGTCCGGTTATAATGCCCCATACGAGGAGAAAGGCCAGGATGATAAGGATGCCGCCAACGGCTACGCTTGCGCTGTTGATGCTTCCCCCGCTGACCTGTTGGTTGCCGGGGTACTGGGGAATGTAGCGGGTGATAAAGCTAGTAGCGTCAATAATGATGCCGGCCACGAAACCGGCGAGGAAGGCCAGTCTGCGGTGTACACATACTTTACCGGCAATGAAACCGGCAATCAGGCAGATAAGGAGCGTGATAAAGAAAGTCAGCACAGCATAGCCGAAGATCGTAAAAGCCAGGGCATTTTTAACTGCGATATCTTTGGTTACATCATAGGCGTGGTAGGTTGGGGCGTTTACGAGAGTGATGATGATACTCTGGGCTATGGAGAGTATGCCAGCGATAACTCCAATGATCAAGGCGTTTTTGACGCGACCTCGAGGCAGCGCAGGAGTCGTAGCTACTTCGTGCTGGTGAAGAGAACCAGCGCCAGACCGTAGGGGCCTTTCAGCTTCTGGCCCATCGTCCTCTGGTTGGTCATCGAGTACGCCATGATGGCCATTATCGTTGTGCTGGTGTGATTGGTGGAGAGGATATTCATGTTCCTCGTCGCGCATAGTGTGGCATCCCTTCTTCAATTAATGGTTTGACTTGATCTGGTCAAAAACGGTTGGATAGGTGCTAATGAGTTGCCATTTGTTCAGTGGCCAATAGACCATGACAGCTTTACCTACAATATAATCTTTGGGTACGTAGCCCCAATCACGCGAATCGTCACTGGCTGGACGATTATCCCCCATGACAAAATATTCATTGGGAGGTACGACGAAGGGATTTTTCCCTAGAGGATTGGCTTTCTCGCTGATATATGGCTCATTGAGCACAACTCCATTGACCTGCACCGTCGTGCTTGTATAGGAGATAGTATCTCCAGGGAGGCCGATTACGCGTTTAATGAAATCTTTGGAGGTGTCAAGGGGAAAGTGAAAGACGATCACGTCTCCCCGCTCAGGAGCATGAAAGAGGTAAGCCATTTTGTTAACCAGCACATATTGATCGCTTTGGAGACCTGGCTGCATGCTAACGCCTTCTACGCGATAGCTCTGAATAGCAAAACGAATAACTAGAAAGATGATCAGCGTAAGCGCTATAGTTTCAACGATTTCTCGTGCCAAATGTGAGCGTTTCAAGTCATTCCTCGTCTCAATGACCAGGATGTACCTCCGCGTACACCGCTGGGTAAGTATCAATGAAGCCCAAATCAGTGATGGGCCAGTATGCAACAACAACTTTCCCTATGATATAACTTCTGTCCAGGGGCCCCCAGGAGCGTGAATCCAGGCTGTTATCGCGATTATCGCCCATTACAAAAAACTGATTTGGGCCTAATTTCCAGGTATTGTTCTCAAAATTAACAGGTATACGCACGTACGGTTCTGTAATTGTCTGGCCGTTAATACTCACACTATTGCTGGTTGTATGAAAGGTGTCACCTGGTAATCCAATGATACGTTTGATGAAGTCTTTGTGAATATCGAAAGGGTAGTGAAAAACGATCACATCTCCCCGCTGTGGCTGTTGAAAGAGGTATATCACTTTATTGACCAGCACATATTCATCGGTGTGAAAATTTGGCTCCATGCTCTGCCCATCGGTACGAAAGCTTTGCACCGCGAAACGAATCATAAATAGAATGAGCAATGTAAAGGTAACCGTTTCTATGGCTTCGCGTAGAAAGCGGGTATGTTTTTCTGACACAACAGATATTCCTGGCTCTTTTGAGTGCTCCATTGGCGTATGTGTACGTATGCCTTGCGCTAATTATAGCCGAAAGAACTGTTAGTAGCTATGTCCTACTCTACTATACGAACGAAAGAGCCCGAAGGTACTACTTTGTTCGTTTGGGTGTATCAGTGCCTGCGGCATTTCGTACGTTTGTTGTGTGGAAGGCTTGAGCATGTAGGGCTTCAAAGTGGCTGGTAGATCGCGTACCCATCAAAGAGGTACTGGCGGTAATGTTTCTTTGAATGCGCCATTCTGCGGGCGAAATTAATTGCCACTGGTGAGCCGAGTGGAAGAACATAGAAGGCATGTGGAGCGGAGCGTTTCACGATAAAATAATAGGGTTCATAGCGGTTGTAGCCTGGACGTAGGTTGTCACCTATGACACTACAAATGATACGTTCGTTGCTTTGAAAGATAATGCGATTACATGTCCAATATTCTGAATAAATGCGGGTCGCGCCCATGTGCTCAAGTCGTGTAATGAGCTGATCCTGCTGCGCGTACCACGCCTGGGATGCTGGGATTGTACTAAACGTGCCAAATGTTCCCCATACTAACATTGCGCAAATGTAGAGCAAAACGCCGGCTGATATAATGCTCGCTGCCCATTGCCGTACTTTTGAGATCCCGTGGGTAGATAGGGGGGGAGGGACAGCTTGAGAGGATAGTGTCAGATCTTGTTCAGAGACTTCAGGCTCTTTTCTCGTTCCCGGCAACAATTTTGCCAGGCGGGTAAGTATGGCACTGCCTGCATGCATTTCACTCCACAGTGGTGCGATAATTGCGGGGGTGATTGACAGCAGGCAGAGCAAGTAGCGTGAGTTTGTCCATGGATCTAAACCTGCCACCGGACTGGAGGCAAAGAGGATGAACGTGAGTGCGGCGCTGCCTAACAACATAAGCCGGGCGCCATAGCGAACAGTGAAATAGCGGGTTTCAGCATCAACCAGGTATTTGCGCAGGTGGTGACGTCGTTTCCAGAGGGTTCGCAAGGTCAGTATAACCGCGCTGAACCATAATAGTATGCAGCCAAGGCTCCAACTGCCCTGTAAGAGCACGCAGGAGCGTTCGGCAGGATTAAAAAGGCCAAAGAAAGGCACGATTTGGGTAGAGCAGATGGGGTTAGCTCCTGTGGCATTGGGCAGACCTACCAGCAGAGCGCCCAGTAGCTTCTGGATAAAGGGAACCTGGGTAAGGGCTTGTCCTGTAGTATCTGAACGGTAGACCAGTAAGAAATAGAAGAGCGTACTTTTTTGGGGCAGGGACTGAATATTATAGACAAGTAGAGGCAGTATACCCAGGGTGAAGCTGGCGATGACGCATGAGGGTGCCAAAGAATCCAGGTCAGGCCAGCACAAAATGAGTAAGAAAGCCGCTGACATCACAACAAAGGGCATAATCAGCAGGTCTGTCCAGATGCCAACACCGACTAGATAGCCCCAGCAGCAGTAAAGGATGTAACGTAACAAACGCTTCTTAAACGGGAGATTATTTTTATATGAGAAGGCAAGCCGTGTGGCAAGCAGTAAGAGTAGCGAACTAAAGAGCAATGTTTCAGCGTATCCGCCGATAGCTCGCAATTGTACAAATAACTCGCCGATAGATCCCAGGGACAGGATAATCAGGGTAACCAGGGCCAATTTCTGGTTATACAGTAACGTTGTGAGCAGGTAGGTACTGACAAAAAAAAGAGCCAGGAGAATGATTAATCCCAGGCGTAATACGAATAAGGATGGGCCAAAAAGATGAAAGAGGAAGGCCGCCAGGTAGGCCTCCAGTGGACCCATATAGCCCTGCCCATAAAAGAAAATAGGGTATTCACCTCGGTAGGCGATGTGTAAAGCCATAAGGCCTAGAGTACCTTCATCGCTATTCGTTTCGGGCCATGGTTGACTTATAAGAATGAAACGAAGCAGCAGGGCAAAGACGATAATGCAGAAGGCACTAATTGAATAAAGACTCAGCTTAAAATGTTTGAACTGCATATAATTCCAGCATTACGTTAATTTAAGGGGTAACAGCAACCTCTAGCATTGCATAGTAGCATATTGACCAGTATATTGCAAAATTCAGCAAGGAGATACTTAGTGTAGAGAAGGACGCATTCGATCAGATCGAATGCATCCTTCTCTACTTAACAATGAAGAGCGAGGAGAAATTACCAGGGCCGAATAATCAAATGTCCCTGGGCAACGGCGTGTACGATATCGGCGCGGCTCACTATGCCAACGAGTCGTCCATCTCTCACAACCGGAACACGTTTAATCTTGCGTTCTGTCAGGAGCATCGCGATCTCACTCACTGATGTCTCTTCATCTACAACGGTAACCTCATGGCTCATAATATCAGCGACGCATAGTCCTTCCCGGTCAACTTTGCTAATGATATCGGCCTCTGTAATGATGCCAATGATTCTGCTATCCGTGTTGACAACGGGCAAGCCACTAATACGCATCTGGTCGAGTAGTTGCGCAGCTTCTTGCGCGCTTGCTTCGGGCCGGATGACGCAAACCTTGTGCGTCATAATGTCTCGTGCGATCATCAGGGCACACTCCTCTGGGTGCTGAGAATAGCGATAAAGAACAGTGCAAATTTACCACTCTATTCATAATAACACATATCCGCTTATGACATGTTACTTGCTGCGAAGCAGATGTTTGTAAAGCCTTTGCAAACGATGCGCATATTCGTTCCAGCCATGCTCGGCTTCCAGTGCTTGCAGCTCATCCTCATGCAAGGCATAAGCTTGCCCCTGTAATTTTAGCAAGGCCTGGAGCAGCGATTCACGATTCCCAGGCTCATAAAAGATACTGGCGTGGGGGGGTAACATGCCTTGAAAACGTGGTAGGTGTGGCGCTACAATGATGCAGCCGTAAGAAAGTGCAAGCAGCGCGACTTCCAGGGTACCTGCGGCCTGGTGGGCGAAATGTGGCAGCACGAGGGCATCAGCCGCTCCCAGATAGAGGGATATATCATCTTTATTGGGAGGAGGCAGGTAGAGATGTAGAGCTGAATTGAGTGCAGATAACTTAAGTATCTTCTCACTGCCTTTTTTATCGCCGGGAGTGCCCACCACTATCAGTTGAGACCCGGCCGGCTTATGAGCAATGAGGCTTCCCTGTAGATGCTCCTGTTTCCTTACTTCCGTAAATGTTTCCAGCAACTGGATCACTTCTCGTTCAGTGTGGGCATAGGCCAGGCAGAGATAGACAAAACTGGTCTTTTCGGGGAGACCAAGCTGGCTATATGCTTCCTGGCGTGTCGGTGGCTGCGCGTAGTAGCCGCGAAAACCGGGATGTGGGAGACAGCGTACATGGCGGCGCAAGCTCTTATCGAGATAGAGTTGTTCTGGTTGACGTGTGTAGGCCAGCACGACGTCGCTGGTATAGAGCAAGTTGCGTTCGAGGGTGCGTCGCGCAAGGTGACGCAGGTGGCGCGTCGTTTGCCACCAACCACCGGTATCGGTTGTAATAATGCGTATGCCCCAGCAACGAGCCAACCAGAGACGGAACCACAATGTCTGGCGTTGGCGTGGAGTCAATTGTAATGCACCTGGCCGATATAAGTGGATGATGCCTATGGAACGTCCCCAGTATGCCCGATGGCGCCAGAGCCAGGAAAGAGGAATGTCAGCAGTAACCTGGGTGCAGGCAACATCTTGCAGGCTGAGTCCTCGCGCCAATAAATCAAATGAGGGGTCGTTCGCAGTTGGCCGCACAAGCAGTACCGCGGGTGTGGTTAACTCCGCGGGAGCATGTTCAAGAAATTGGAGGCGTTGCTGGACCCGGCCCCAGCTTTTTGCCTGGGCCATCGCAGCTTCCAAACGTTCATCTGTTGGGCGGCCTGCCAGGCGTAGGAGTGGACGGTGAATAAGAGCGAGATAGAGGAGCAGGCGTATTTCTGGTAGTATCGTGCGCAGGGTGGTTGGCAGGCTCTGGTATAGAGCATAGTTTTTATTCAGGTTGCGCACATAGTCGGTGAGCATTTCTGAGCGACCCTGCCAGTAGGCGCGGCCAACAAAGTATGCTTTGCGCAGGCGCGCAGCAGGAGCGCGATGGGACACGAGCGCATCGGGTTCGTACCACAGTGTGTAGCCGGCTTTATGCAAGCGGTCGCACATATCATGTACTTCCATGCAGGCCGGTATATGCAAACGCTTGCTGAGGAAGGGCGAGAAATAGCCGATGCGGCGCAAGGCTTCAATTTTGACAGAAAAGCTGCTACTGCTAAAATATGTGCCTTCTGGCAAGGCTACGCGGGTGGGAGCAGGCGCAAAGTAGCCGAGCAGATCAAGCATAGTATCGCCCAACCAGTAGGGACGTGCAGCTTCCCAACGCAGGTCGACGCGTCCTCCAATAGCGTCTGCCCCGGTTTCTCGATAGGCCTTGAGCAGTTGCTCAAGAAAATAGGGGTCGGCCAGGGCATCATCATCCAGAAAGACAGCAATCTCGCCTGCTGCCGCCGTTAATCCTGTATGGCGCGCATAAGCCAGGCCATTTTGTGGTTCCGAGAGACACTGGACCCACCAGGTATCTTGCGGCCTGCGACCGGGCAGATTGCCTGCATTCACATAGGCTCGCACAGCTCGTAGGGTGCCATCCGTCGAACCGTTATCGATGACAAGCACCTCAAACTGATCATAGGCCAGAGTTTGCCTGCGCAGGCTTGCCAGCGCTGAAAGCACAAGGTTACAGCGGTTGTATGTGCAGAGGATCACGCTCAGGCGGGGCGAAAGCTTGCGTGTGCGCCCATCTGCGGTTTGTTCCTTATTTCTATCGGTTTGTTGCTGAATGGTCATGTGGGCTTTATCCAAACATGAGTTTTTTGCACAGTACAATTGAACCTGTAGCCGAAACAATTTGTGCTGTGGCACTGGCCAGGGCTGCTCCAGTCACACCCCAGAAAACGATTAAAGGAATGGCCAACACAATGTTCAATGCGGCAGCCCCAGCGCCAAGGCATAGCTGTGCATGCCTGAACTTGCTGTTGGCGAGGTGTGTGAGGCTCACTGTCGAGACACTACCAAAGGCCGCTGAGATGAGCAGAATACGTAGTGGCGCTACTGCAGGAAGATATACTTTGCCAAAGAAGAAGGAAATAAGTGCAGGGCAGAACACGATTGCACCAAGGCAGAGGGGAACGGCTAAGCAAGCAATATACCGGGACGTTTTGACGAAGGCATCGCCGGCATTGGTATAATGCTGCCCTGGCACATAGCGCAGCAGCAACGGTATTATACATGTCGAGAGCAATGTCGGGGAGATATCGATCATGTGTGTGCTAATGGTTGCGCTTAAGGCATAAAAACCCAGCGCGGCTGTGCTATGTCCTCCTGCTAACCAGACAATCTCGCTGCGTTGCCAGACGATTACATCTAAGGTGAAGAGGAGCAAAGAGTTGTTCAAGCCCCGCGTCAGGCGACCCTGCAATAATGCGCCTGGTTGTAGGGCATGTTTTATAGGCAACAAGCGCACAATGCAGATGAGGGCCATAGTCAGGGTAAGTGTACAGGCCACGGCAGATGCCAGCAGGAATACCCCCACAGGCTGATCTTGAAACTGAGTGGCAAGCAGCATTAAAAGCAATGTTGATACCACGCCAAAGAGATGGACGCTGGCCAGTAGATCGAAGCGGCGCAGGCTACGCAGGGTAGTGCCTACCACGCTGCTTAAGAGGAGTGGCAGCGCGGAAAGCCCTGCCAGGAACAAGAGTAGTAATGGTGCGCTGGCCCCAAAGAACCAGGATATGGGCACCGCCAGGCACAGGTACATTACGCAATACACTAAAATGCTTTTGTACTGCCGCTGCCAGACAAATTGAAAAATGCCCGCCACGATACGCAGTTCTTCACTCGCCTGGATCTCTGTGATGTGGCGACTTGTTACCGTCGACATACCTACTCCAACGGCAGGTACAGCGACTGTTGCCAACCATAACACGAACATATAGATACCAAAGTCCCCCGGACCAAGCACACGTGCAATCAATATTGCCGTACAACTACTTACAATCACAGCACAGGTGGCAGTACTCAGTCGCCAAAAACCTGGGCGTATAACGCCGTACTTGCCTGAAACTGGGTATGAATGCTGTAAGAACATTTCCTTCCCCTCCACCCAACATACCTGTCAACCGGTATACCCATTTTCATTATAAAGAGGCTCACGCAATATTCGTGCCAACGCTTATGTCAGCAGCATCAACCGGGTCCTGTCCCTGCTGTTCCATGCTATACTCTTCTGGGGAGCAGAACGTGTTATCCTGACTCTGGAGTTCTAAAAGATGCGCAAAGAAGGTAGCAGTGAATGTACATAGTGAATCCGGGCCATCCTTGACAGTTGCGGTCAGAGAGAGACCTGTGGGAGCAGATAAGAAAACGCTTCTACTGGGGATCATTGGCAAATCCGGTATGAGCGCGGCACTCCAGGAAAGACTCCACAATATTTCATCCACCTCTATCCTCCACCCGCTTCGCAGTATGTTTCCCTCTGGTGTAGATGCTTGAATGGCGGGGTTTGCGAAGCACCCTTCTTGTGTCTGTATATACTGTACAGTATATATGCTGCCAGTCTCTCTTCCAGTATGCCACGCGCCGGTAGAAATACGAGTGGGAAGACGGTTGTGAGTGAGTTAAATCGGTCGGCTTTCTGTTAAGGGTTGAAGATGAAGAATATATGCACATTCTTTACCGGGTTATGCTACGCCTTAACCTGATTGTAACCGCAATCGCTTGCCAAATCATCACTATTATGCTTTAGCATGAGAGGGTAAAGCATAATAGTGTCGAACTGTCACTATGACGAAACTATGATAGGTGGTCAGGGTAGGGAAGGAATGGATGTATGACACGGGTGGTGGTAATTGGTATTGATGGGTTAGATTCTGATTTATTGCGCGTATACGGGCCCTCCCTCCCACATTTGCGGCGTCTTATGCTGGAGTCGCCTTTCCTCGAACTGGCATCAAGCTTTCCACCAGAAACAATGTCAACCTGGGCTAGTATCTACACTGGCTTGAATCCGGGTAATCATGGTGTGTTGGATACGGGTAGTTATAGTCAGCAAACACAGCAGGAGACTTCACCAAAGCTCAAAATTCCTCCCGGAGAAACATTTTGGGATATAGCGGGGTATGCGGGCAAACGGGTATGTGTGGTGAATCCGCTACTCGCGTATCCTGCCTGGCAGGTCAATGGAGTGATGGTGTCGTTGCCTCCGGTAGGTATCAAAGGCTGCGGTCCGAGCTTCATGCCTGAAGATGAGGTGCCTGGAGAACCCTTCCCCAGCCTATTGAACTCCACGCAGATTCCTACGTACAGGCAACTTAAAGCATATAGCAGTTCGCTGTATGCGCTTACTTTGCAGCAGGCAGAACGTGCCAAGGAACTATTCAAGCGCGAGCCCTGGGATATCTTTTTTATCCAACTAGACGCGCTTGACTATATCCAACATGTTTTCTGGCGCTATAGCGATCCAGGAGATCCAGCGTATCCTGGTCGTAATAAACATGCTGAGCGTATTCTAGATTTCTATCGTCTCTTTGATGCAATTGTCGGACAATTTCGAGCATTTCTGGAGCAGGATTGCGTGTTACTTGTTGTAAGTGGACATGGACATGGCCGCAGCTGTACGCAGTGTTTTAACCTGAATGAATGGCTGCGCGAGCAAAAACTGTTAACGGCTCACTTGAGATCGATGCGCCTGCTTAATCGCAGGTATATACTTGAACGAGCCAGGCATCGCTCATTTGAGTTATTGACACAATTGCATCTACAGGATGTGATGCCGCATATGTCGCAATATTTTTCCAGCCGCCAAATTGAGAGTTATACTTCTTGTTTAATTGATCAACAAGCAACGTTGGCCCAGGCGGTCGAACTGGTTGGCAGCAGTCCTTTTGGTGGAATTATACTGAATCGAACGCGTATAGAACAGTGTGGAGAAACATACGAGCATATACGCGCCACACTTATGCATAAATTGGCCCAACTGCGCTTGAAGGGAAGACCTGTTATTCATTGGGCAAAAGAGCGAGAAAGCATTTATCAGGGCAAGTATAGCCAGTTTTATCCAGATATCCTCTTTGAGCTACGCCATGACCTGGGGGTAGACAGCAGTATCTATGTACCACTTACCACTGAGAATCTCGTCCATCCGCTGATATCAGGCAACCACCGGATGCATGGTATTTTGCTGCTGGGCAACTTGCCGGTGGGGAGGCAGGTCCTGGATAATGTGAAAGAACCGGACGTGATGGATGTAGCGCCAACGATCCTGAGCATTATCGATGCCGCAGGGCCCGAACGTGATGGGAAGCCATTAATCCTCCCATCCACGACCAGGCTAATGACGTAGCGAGGATGGGCGTTTCTCTTTGTGAAGAATGTAACGTGTATGTATCATCCATTTCATTTGGCTCTTCTGACACACACGCCCAGACGAGTACACCAGCCTAACTCTTCTGCTGACCGGTCTGGGAGAGCTCCAGGAGATGACCATCGGGATCGCGGAAGAAGGCTCGGACCTCATAGCCCCAGTCCACCGGCTCAGTGAGGAACTCGCCTTCACCATTGATGAGGCGGTGCGCGGCGCGCACAAACAGGTGTGCGCGGATCTGCCCAAGTTCAACGGCACTGAGTCGTGGGAACTGCCGATGGCCGGGACCTTTCTGATCGACCAGTCGGGGACCGTTCGCCTGGCCTTTGTCCATCCTGACTTCACGCGCCGTCTTGACCCGTCAGTCGTCATCGCGCGGCTCAACGAACTCAAGGGCGAAAGGGAAGGGTCTACCGCATGATCCTCTTCCACCGAGAGAACGTCTCTCGGTGTGCTCAGCGGAACTGTTGTGAGAAACAGTGCGGCTACCCTGTAACGGTGAACGCCCTTGAGAGGCTCGTTCATCAGCAGCATCCATGCTTAGGTTGATGCGTATTGGGCAGGCGCTGGTTCAACTGGTCGGTTTTTCAGCGGTAGCTTCCACTATGGCCTCGGTTACCTGGGCCTGTTCTATTTTTTTAACGTAAAGGGAGTAGTTAATCTATGTGCCTAATAGCAAAAACGGAGAGGTCTGTAACCTCTCCGCGGCTGGGGTGCAGGGATTCGAACCCCAATCGGCCGATCCAGAGTCGGCAGTCCTACCGTTGAACGACACCCCATTATTATGTAACAGTAGAAAGTATAGTATCTACTGTTCGTGTGACGTATAATACTCCAACTTTTGCGAGTTGTCAAGCCGTGTTATTGCTGGGTTCCACCAACTATCCGGTGCCAGGCAGCAGCGGCTTCCCAACCAGCATTGATGCGCTGGACGCGTAAAGCCACAACAGCGGTGGCATCGGCACGTCTCCATCGACACAAAACTCATGTTGGATGGTGATGAAGGCCCTCTGCGAGGGCCTTCATCACCATCCAACATGAGTTTCAAAAATTCGGGATAACATATATTACGTGTACAAGTGATATAGGTTGTAAGGTCTAGTCAGCGACATCCACCTGTGGTGCGGTGGCGCTGACGAGAACTTCACGGCGTTTGAAGCCGAACCAGTAAATGGCGCCGATCACGAACAGGACCAGGAGCGAGAACTCAAAGATCGGGATGGTGCCAATAATGCTCAACACGGGAATTTTGGCCCAGTCTGTAAAGACCGAGTTGAGGGCCGGGTTGGTGTAAACGCTGCGCAGACCACCAAACCAGAGGAAGTTAATGATCATCAAGCCGCCATAGACCAGGGCTATGATGTTGACCGGTATACCCCAGCGACCCAGGCTGAACGGACTTTTCTCGTGAGGCCAGCCTTTGAAGCGGGCGCCCAACGAGGCCACATTGTTCAGGAAGTACGATAGATAAATCATCCCTGTTGCGCCGGTAACAATCACCCCAATGGCTGTACTGATCAGGAAAGGCAGGGCAGAGAGGACTGCCACAGCAATGCCTGCCCATACAGGGGTATGGAAGGTGGGGTTCACCCAGCCCCAGACTTTGCCGAAAGGCAGGCGACCATCGCGACCCATCGAGAACATCAGGCGAATAGTTGCGGACTGGATGGCCAGAGTACAGACACACACGGCTATGAGCACGACAAACAGGTAGATATTGCCCCAGAAGGGGCCAAGAGCATCCTGAATAATCGCAGGGAGTGCCTGCAAGAAGTTTGCTCCCTGGGCAATGCCCTCGATTTTAACATAGTTTTTAATTGAGAGCAGGGTGCCACCCAGGAAGAGCAAGCCAGCGATAAAGGAGAGGCCGATCGACCAGAGCACACCGCGAGGAGCATTGCGCTGGGGATCTCTGGTCTCTTCACCAAGCGTCCCGGCAGTGTCGAAGCCGTAGATAACGAACAGCGACATAAAGAGGGCCGCCAGGAAAGCTCCACCATAGCTCGTCCCAAAGCCGGGCGTCCACTCATTGCCTGGAGCCTGGAGCACGGTATGTGGGCCGGTGAAAAGGAAGCTCACCGGCTGGTGGTTGTTGAAGAGAAGCAGGATGAGCGCGAAGCCAAACATCCCGATGATCTCAGCGGCCACCCCAATGTTATTGATAATGGATACCAGTCTGACACCGGCCACATTAATGACGGTAAAGAGTATAATGGAGACGAGGGCAATGAAGACGGTATTGGGTATGCCTATAATTGTGGCTGGAATGTTGGGGAAGATAGCCAGCAGGGGTACGGGAATAGTAAACGAGACTGCTGTTACGGTCAGAACACCTGCAAAGAAGTAGATCCAACCGGTGAACCAGCCCAGCGTTGGACTGGAGAGGCGCTTACTCCATTGATAGATAGAACCGGCGATGGGAAAGTGTGAAGCCAGTTCAGCGAAGTTAAGCGCTACGAGGAACTGCCCGATGGCAACAATGGGCCAGGTCCAGAAAAATGCCGGACCACCTGCCGCCAGGCCAAGATAGAAGAGAGAAAAGGTGCCTGTGGAGACAGAGATGTAGGAGAACGCAACCGCAAAATTGGAGAGGAAACCGAGTGTACGCCGCAATTCTTGTTTGTAACCAAACTTTTGCAGTAATGCTGCGTCATGCTGGTCTTGCTGCTCCTGGGATAATTTGGTTTCAGCCATCTGAGGACTCCTCCTTTGGGTAGATGAATACCAACGATCAGGAACGAGTGAACGCTTCCGCCCGCCCATGGAAAAAGACAGTGAAGTGGGCAAGAGAAGAAAGGAGAAACGCTAAACAGTTGAGATTTGCGATATTCGCATCTCAAGCCCGTAAATTCGCAAAAATTCGTAATTATGGCGTCATACTTATCCGAAACCTGCAACTGTTAATATTACATAGTAGAGTTTCTCCTATGTAATTGCTATGTGCAATTTAACTATATTCTCTAGTTTTACTAAGTGCAATTGTCATACGCTCCATAGATGCGTTTTTGGAGGAGAAGCTTGAAGTAAGGAGCGAAGAGATGTTAAGATGTAGGGGGTAGACTTCTCAAGGGTACAGCTGAACATTCTACCTTGTTGGGATAATTGCTGGCAAACGTATAGACTTCGAGGATGAATGTCACAACTCGTTTCTCCATTGCTCAACTGAAAGGATATTTCAATGCGTAGTAAAATAACTGTGGTTGGCGCGGGCTTTGTGGGTAGTACATTGGTGCAACGCCTGGCCGAGCGCGACTATGCTGATGTGGTGATGTTTGATATCGTGCCTAATATGCCGCAGGGCAAGGCCCTGGATATGCTTCAGGCGGGCCCGGTGCTTGGCTATGACTCACTGGTGGTTGGTACCAACGATTATGCTGATACAGCAAACTCAGACATTGTCGTTGTCACGTCTGGTTTCCCCCGTAAGCCTGGGATGACACGCGATGACCTGGTGAAGAAAAATCAGGAAATTGTCAGCGAGGTCACCAGGCAGGTCGCTACATATTCGCCGAATTGTATCATTATTATGGTGACTAATCCCCTCGATGCGATGGCGCAGCTGGCTTTGCATACAAGTGGTTTTCCTCGTCATCGCGTTGTCGGTATGGCCGGTGTACTGGATACCGCGCGCTTCCGCACCTTTATTGCCCAGGAGCTAGGGGTCTCTGTGCGTGACGTGCAAGCATATGTATTGGGCGGCCATGGTGATACCATGGTTCCCCTGGCGCGTATGTGTACTGTTGCCGGCGTACCTATCTCTCAATTGATCCCTGCTGAGCGGATTGAGCAGATTGTGCAACGAACGCGAGATGGCGGAGCCGAAATAGTGAAGCTGCTTGGCACAGGCAGCGCTTACTTTGCTCCCTCGGCTTCGGTATTACAAATGGTCGATTCTATTTTGCTTGACAAAAAGATGATTATGCCGTGTGCGGTCTATCTCCAGGGTGAATATGGTATTCACAATCTCTTTGTCGGCGTGCCTACCAAACTTGGAGCACAGGGTGTCGAGCAGGTCGTTGAGATCGAACTGAACGCGGACGAAAAGGCCCTGCTTCAGAAATCTGCTGATGCGGTGCAAGAGCTTGTTCACGTCATGGGTATTTAAACAAGCATACATTATCCCTGTTTGGCTAGAGCTAGCCAGACTGGGGATCATGTATGCTTGTTTATGTTTCATTCGCTATAACTTCTCTGCCTGCGCCCGCAATAACGATAATGTATTCGCCTTTCGCTTTCGACTGTGTGACAGTTGCCAGGAGTGAAGAGAGCGTACCTCGTTGAATTTTTTCAAACATCTTCGTCAGATCGTTGGCGATGGCGGCCTCTCTGTCGCCAAAAGTTGCCAGGGCATCCTTGAGAAAGGCTTCAAGCCTGTAAGGACTTTCGTAGTAAATAAGTGTATGCGGTGCTTCCTTGTCGATGGCAAAGAACTTGCAGCGGCCTACTGATTTACGGGGGGCAAAGCCGCGGAAGGTAAAGCTATGCACGGGTAGACCTGATAAAACCAGGGCCATAACGAAAGCGCTGGCACCTGGTATCATCGTCACATCCAACTCTGCTTGAATGGCGCGGCGTACCAGGGTAAAGCCAGGGTCCGAAATACCTGGCGTACCGGCATTAGTGACGACGGCCACCGACTTGCCTTGTTTGAGCAAGCTTTCAATGCGCTCACCCGCCTGCTGCTCGTTATGTTCATGGAAAGCTATTTGTGGTTTCGAAATATTGAAATGCTTGAGCAATAGGCCAGTTTTACGTGTATCCTCGCTTGCTACGAAATCTACTTCACGAAGGATGTCAAGGGCACGCAATGTAATATCGCCGAGATTGCCGATGGGTGTTGCAACCAGGTAGAGCATCTTATTCAGCCTTTTTTTTGCGCGGCACGTATATCTGGTAATTTGTCCAGCACGTCCTGGCGTTTCACCTTGAGTGTATGTGTGCGGGGAAAATCTGTCTCTGGCCAGACGGTAAAACCGCGAATCTGTTGATGCGAGGCGAGTTGTTTGTTCACCTGCTGAACAACTGCCCTGGCCTGGCCGGGATCCTCCATCAGAAGGATTGCGTGGATTTCTGGCCCCTCATCCTGTTTCATCAGTCCTGAGATCACAGCATCTTTGACAAGTGGATGTTGTTGAAGGATATTTTCAATATCTTCAGGGTAGACATTTAGACCATTGGCCAGGACGATCAGATTTTTCTTGCGTCCTTTCAAGTAGAGGTTGCCATGGGTATCCCAGGAGCCAAGGTCGCCGCTATAATACCATCCCTCTTTAAATGCCGCAGCGGTCGCTTCAGGATTCTTCCAGTAGCCCTGGGCCACATTAGGACCATGCACCAGGATTTCTTGATCAGCGGCGATACGTACCTCTACTCCTGGAAGAGGTTTGCCGACTGAGTCAAGGACATGTTCCTTATAAGGAGTGGCAGAGATAACCGGTGAGCACTCCGTAGCTCCGTAGCCCTGCATGACACGAAAGCCCATGCGTTCCCATTTTTCCGCAATGAATAGCGGTAAGTACGCTCCACCGCTGACGAAAAAGCGGAAGCGACCACCAAAACGTTGATGGACACTCCTGAAGAGAAGTTTGCGCCAGGTAAATGGCAGGTAGGCGGCAACTTTGAGGAGTTGGGCAAAGGCTTGCTCCTGGTGCTGCTTTCTGACCTGGCGTTCAATGCCATTGAGAAAGAGCTGTAAAGCTTGTGGCACCAGAACCATGCAAGTGACACGTTGTGAGTTCAGCAGTTTGAGCAACGTGTCAGGAACAAGTGAACGTGCATAGACGATATGCGCTCCGGAGTGGAGAAGCGCTATTTCAATCGTCATTTCGAACATATGGCTTAAAGGTAAAATGGAGAGGGCGCAATCGTCGGTATGTATATTAACAACCTCAACAGCAGCCGTAGCATTGCTGGCGATATTGTTGTGGCTGAGCATCACCCCCTTGGGCTGGCCGGTGGTACCGGAGGTGAAAACAAGTTCGGCCAGATCGTCGCCACCTATATCCGGCAGCTTGCTTGCGTCCAGCGTTGCCCGTGGTAGAGTATCTATCTCAACAAATGGGAGAGATATATCTTTCAATCCCTCCCATTGTTTGCCGGTTGTAATGAGCAACTTCGCCTCTGTTATCGTAGCGATACGTTCTAAAAAGTCTTCTTTGGAATTGACATCTAAAGGAACTACGATGACGCCTACTAATAGCGCTCCCAGGTAAGCTACTAACCAGTCAATTCTGCTGGCAGACCAAAGAAGTAGGCGATCGCCTTTGGCAAACTGTTCATTTTGTAAATAGCTGGCAAACTGTTGAGCCCGTTCCTGGAGTTCGCGGTAGGTGAGCGTGGACATACGATCTCCTTCCGCGGGTTCGCTCAGCGCGGGTCGCTCTCCATAGCGTGCAACCGCGTTTGAAAATAGCTCATTGATGGTCTGCATATTTCCTCTCAGTTGTTCTTCAATGAACATAGTACATTTCTTACGTATGCGCAAGTGCTGACTTGCAGGAGTTTA
>WNFM01354911.1_pt1 | contig 17479 bp, 14 predicted proteins | sample 5400271 | NCBI WGS metagenome assembly WNFM01 (sample SAMN13153352, study PRJNA577476) | soil metagenome | isolation source: 60 cm saprolite on Douglas fir-dominated hillslope | place: USA:California | collected 2013-09-17 | reverse complement strand
GACAAGCCGGTCTACGAGGTCGAGCTTCATCCCGAGGACGGAGTTTATCCGCTGCCCTACATGGCGCGGCAGGCGAGCGGACAGGCCTGGGAAGAGGAGTGCGCGTCGCCCAACGCGCCTGAGGACAAGGCGCGCCAGGGATTCTTTCCGGACGGATCGAGGAGCTTCTCCGATATCGACCGCCTGTCGGTCGGCGCCGACGGTCGCGCAAGCGTGATCTCGTCGCTGGCCGAGGTCGATTTCTACCGGCTGCTGCCTCCGAGCGGCTACACCAAGGGACTGTCGGCCCAACATCGCACCGACGTCGGGGAAGGCGACATTCAGCCCGAGGTGCGTGGCCGTGATTTCTTTCCCTATAAGCCGCGTCACCTGGCGTCGGCGCCGCCGCGGCCCGCGCTCGCCCGCGTCACCAACATCGCGCAGCAGGTGATGGCGAGCGGCAAATACGACGGCGCAATCCTGACGCAAGGCAGCCCCGCGGTGGAGGAAACCGCCTATTGGCTCAACCTGCTGATCGACACGACCCTACCAATCTGCGGCAATGCCGCCCAGCGCCCGCAAGGCCAGATCAGCAACGACGGTCCCCATAACATCGTCGATTCCCTGATTTTCATCGGCTCCAAAGTCTGGGCCGATGAGCAAGGCCGCAACCGCGCCGGCGTGGTGGTCATCCAGGAGCAGCGGGCCTTCGCCGCGCGCGAGGTCATGAAGGCCGATGCGCGGCCCGGCGGCTATGTGGCCACCGGCGGCCACGGCGGCATCCTCGGCGGCGTCAATCATGTGGGCAAACCGACGCTGCTCTATGTTCCCGCGTACAAGCACACCCATTTGTCGGAGGTGAACACCAGCCGACTGCCGAGCACGACCACCGCCGTGCGTGTCGGGCTCGACAGCATGGAAACCCTTGAGATCGCGATCAAGGGACCGGGAGGGGAAATCCTGCCGGGCGCGATTCCCTCGGTGTCGATCGTCAAGGACGGCGGATATTGCGGCGAAGAGTTCGGCGAGGATCCGGCGCTCGAGCCCGACCTCGCCTTTCTGGTCCGGCACAAGCTTGGCCTCGGTCGGCTCGCCGGTTTCATCACCGAAGGCCAAGTCCCGTACGGCTCGATGACCTCGCAGGCCCGCCAGAAGCACATGGCAAGGGCGGTGCTGAGCGGGCTACCGGTGGTCCGGGTCGGACGCGGCGCCCCCGAAGGGTTCGCCGACGGGACGCCGATCTTTATCTCCGGATCGAATCTCAGCGCGACCAAGGCGAGATTGTTGCTGATGGCGTGCCTGATGAAGTTCGGCAGCCTGCCGCCCGCGCGCGATCCCGACAACCCGACGGCCCGCGAGCTGGCGGCCATCGAGGCGGCAATCCAACGTTATCAGCGCGTGTTCGACACGCATTGAAACCAGCCAGGCCAGCGCGACGGTCAGTCGGGACAGTTGAAGGCGACTACCCGCCAGCGCACTTCTTGGTCACCCGTATTGTAGTTGCCGCACTTGAGCGTCACCCAATCGGCTATCAGCCGGCGAGTCCGGACGATGGGGATACGGGATCGTCCGATCTCACCGGGGTCGCCCTGGCAGAATCCATATGTTGAGCGCCTGATCGGGACACTCCGGCGCGAGTGCTTAGACCACGTCCATCTATGGCGAACGGCATTTGCGACGGATCCTGACGTTGTATTCGCTCTATTACAATGAGACGCGCACGCACCTCGGGTTGGGCAAGGACACGCCGCTAGGACGACACGTCGAGCGATCTGGGACCATCGCCACCATTACCAATGTTGTCCGGATTGCATCATCGCTACGCGCGGATATGATTTTTGGGAATGACAGGTGGCTGGAAAGCCGGTACTACTCACGCTGGTTTCGAGGTGATCTCTTGGGTAATTTGGTTAATGAGGCTCAAGCTCGCGCACTACCGGAATCGTTTTTCGATGTTCCGGACCTATTACGCGCTGCGCGTCGGATTGGTGAAGGCCGACGGGATCGACTTCACGATCGCTGAAGTGCCCGATCCGCCGAGCCGCGAGCTTGAGGACGTCTTGATCCGCGGCGAGGTCGACATCTCCAACGTCTACCTGCCGAACTTCCTCGAACGACGGCTCGACGGCGCGCCCATCATCGGGCTCTGCACGGAGTGGAAATCCACGGGTAAGGGCAACGGGCTGTTCGTGCGACGGAATGGAATTCGCGGTCCCGCCGAGCTCGAAGGGCGCCGGGTGACGACGCATCAAGGCCGCCACGCCATTCACCAGTACCTCTTGAAGAAGGCGTATGCGGTCGACTCGTCGACACTAAAATGGGCGGCGAGCCCGCAGGAGACGCTGATCGGCGTGCTGCGGCGCGGCGACGCCGACGCGGTGGTGCTGCTCGATCAGTTCTTCCACCAAGGCGAACAGGCCGAGGATATCGCATGCCTCTACACCGACGGCGACGCATGGAATCGGCTGACCGCCTTCGACGAGATGATCAAGCACATAGTGGCCGCGAGCGAGAGCCTGATCCGGCAAAACCCGTCGCTGCGCGACGCCTTGCTGGCCGCGTTCCGCGAATCGTTCGCCTACAGCGAGCGGAACATGGACGAGGTTGCGGACGTGTTCGTCAAGACTTACGGCGGCGACCGCGAAGCGCTTCTTATCTCCGCGCGCTACCCACGCGTGGAATTCACGTTCACCGACTCCGAGCGCCGGCTGGCACAGCGGCAGATGGAGATGTTCGTCGAGGTCGGGCGGCTATTGCGCAATGCGCCGATCGAGAACTTCTTTGCAATGTAAAGGGTCCGTGCGTATGTCTGAATCGCAGCTGATCCATCTCGCCGTAGATCTGTCGCACTATCACACCGATTATCTATGGAAGATGCCAGGCTCCTGGGAAGGCTATCCGTATTACAGCAGCCCCGAATTCTACGAAGACATCGCCCGGATGGCCTCGCGCGGAGTCATGGACATGCTGTTTTTCGGGGACTCGGGCGGCACGCCGGAGGATTATGGTGGTAACCACCACGCGGCGGTGCGCTGGGGCACCAAATGGCCTCGCCACGACATGATGCCGATGATCCCGTGTATGTCACGGGTGGCGCAGGGTGTCGGCTTCGGCATCACGATGTCGACGACCTATCACCATCCGTTCCATATCGCACGCGTGTTCAATGGGCTCGACCACGTCACTAAAGGGCGCATCGCCTGGAATGCCGTCACCTCGCGTTCGAAGAACGAGGCGGCAAACTACGGCTACAAGAAGATGATCGAGCACGACGTGCGCTACGAGCGCGCGCAGGAGCATCTTGGTATCTGCTGCGCGCTCTGGGACAGCGTCGAGCCCGACGCCATCGTACTTGACCGCGAAAAGGGCATTTTTGGCCATCCTGAAAAGGTGCATCTGCTTAACTTCGAGGGCGAATACTACAGCGTCCGCGGCCCGCTGCCCGCGCTGCCCTCGCCGCAACGCCGGCCGGTCATCATCCAAGCTGGCCAATCGGGGCCGGGCATGGACCTCGCCGCGCATTATGCCGATCTGCAGTTCAGCACCCGCCGCACGATGTCGAGTATGAAGGCGCATCGGACCGAACTCGACGGCAGGCTCGCCAAGTTCGGCCGACAGGCGCAAGACTGCGGTATCCTCTGGTCGGTGCGCATTCAGGTCGCCGACTCCGAGAAACACGCGCGCGCCATGGAGGAGCATTACCTCGATTCGATTCCGCCGGAAGCGGGACTAGTCGAACTCTCATCCATGTATGGACTAGATTTCTCCATGTTCCGGCGTGACATGCGGCTCGCCGACCTTGCCGATGAGGTCAAGGCACAGAACGTGCATTGGGGGAGCTTTGAGGAAATCCTGAAAACCACCGATCCAAACATCACGGTCGAGCAATTCGGACGTCGATTCATGACCGAGCGTATCTTGGTCGCTGGCGGGACGCCGAAGCAGATTGTCGACAAGCTCGAACAATGGCATTTCGAGACCGGCGCCAATGGCGGCTTCATGCTGGCGCGCGGATTCTCTGCGCCAGGTAACCTGCAAGAGTTCGTCGACCTCGTCGTGCCGGAACTTCAGCGCCGCGGTCTCTCAAAAAAGAAATACGCGGGCGCTACGCTGCGGGAAAACCTATTGCACTGACGTCTGCGCACAACGCCTGCGCATCGCAAGAAACCCGCGGGCTATTTTCGCATCAGGCCCGCGGCCTCGACCGCCGCGCGATAGATCGGCAAATCCGCCTCAATGGCAGCGCCGAGCTCTTCCGGCGTGCTGCCGACCGCATCGACGCTGAGTCCGGACATCAGCTTGATGACCTCGGGGTCGCGACAGAACGCCGCAATCGCTTCCGCCAGACGGTCGATGATTGGGCGAGGGGTGCCGGCCGGCGCGAAATAGCCGTTCCAGCCGGTCATGACGAACTTCGGCACCGTCTCCGAAACGGTCGGAATGTTCGGGAATTGCGCCAGGCGTTTCTCGGTCGAGAACGCCAGAAGGCGCACCTTTCCGGCCTGCACCGACCCCACGATATCGGAGACGTTGCCGAAGAACAGCTGGATCGTCCCATTGATCAGCGCGACGATCGACGGCGGCGTCGCCGTGTAAGGCACGACTACTAGGTCGAGGCGTTCGCGCGCTGCGAACGCGGCCGGCGCGAGATGGCTCGAAGCGCCGAGCCCGGTTGCGCCATAGTTGATCTTGCCTGGATTGGCGCGGGCGTAGTCGATGAACTCTCGTATCGACTGAACCGGCAGATCGTTGTTGACCGCGAAAGCCATCCCGTTGACGGTCACCATGCTGACCGGCGTGAGGTCCTTGATCGGGTCGTAGGGCAGCTTCTGCATCAGCGGAACGACGGAGAATTGCCCGCCACCAGCGAAGTACAGCGTGTAGCCATCGGGCGGCGAGCGTACCACGTATTCGGTGCCAATGGCGCCGGCAGCGCCGCCGCGACTCTCGACGACGAACGGCTTACCGAACACCTTGGTGAGCCGGTCGGCAGTGATGCGCCCGAACACATCCGCGATCCCGCCTGGGCCGTAGGGCACGACGACTTTAACCGGATGGGTCGGCCATTCCTGCGCATGGGTAATGGTCGCTCCAGCACCTAGCGCCGCCGCCGATAACACACGCGACATCAGGATCGCGGCATGGAGTAGCGGGTGCGAAGAACACCGCCGCATCACCGGTTTGCATCCGACGATTCGGTGGCCAAAACGTAAGCCATTCTTACGCCCTATCTTTCTCGTCGCCGAAACTTCATTCGAACAGAACAGGCAAATTTCGGGCCAGAAATCCCTCATATCACGCGACCTCGCCGCACTGTTGCGGCCAGTACCCGCGATCTACGTGGGGCGAACGTATGTTTCGTATCCTCGCCCAATATCGGCATTGGACGGCGGCACTTTGAGCCTCGAGCCGAAACCCGAGGCATGGCTTTTGCTTGCGGCTTCATCGAGGTCACGAAGCAACTTAGACTGGATCGGCTGAAAGGTTTTGCAAATGTTCGGACGATGGATCGCCGCGTGTCTCGCGGCCGCCGCGCTCACGGCTCAGCCAGCAGGCGCGCAGACCGTCGAAGAGTTCTACAAGGGCAAATCCGTTACGCTCGTGGTCGGCAATGGGCCTGGAGGCGGCTTCGACGTCTTTGGTCGCCTGCTGGCGCGTCATATCGGCCGGTATGTCCCCGGCAATCCGACCGTCATCGTGCAGAACATGCCGGGCGCTGGCAGCCTGGTCGCGGCCAACTATCTCTACAATCTCGCGCCCAAGGATGGCACCACCTTCGGCCTGATCGCCCGCAACATGCCATTGCTTGGCCTCCTCGGCGGCAATTCCAATGTCCGGTTCGATCCTCACAAGTTCACTTGGCTCGGCTCGTCTTCGAACTTCTCCAATGACGCCTATGTCCTAATCGTGCGCAAGGATGCGCGAGTGAGTTCGGTCGAAGACGCGCTTCGTCCTGGTGGCGCGCCGCTCGTACTCGGTGGCACCGCTGATGGCGGAGGCAGCAGGGATGTTCCAAAAATCCTGCACGACACGCTCGGTCTCAACGTGAAGCTCGTTGTCGGCTATCGCGACAGCGCAGCGATCTACCTTGCGATGGAAAGCGGCGAGGTGGACGGCCGCACGAACGAGCTCTCGTCGATCAAGTCCACCAGGCCCAGTTGGCTTGCGCCTGAGGGCGACTTCAAGCTTCTAATTCAGTATGCCCGGGCGACGCGCCTTCCGTCGCTGCCGGATGTGCCGACGGCACGCGAGCTCGCACCCAACGATAAAGCACGCGCGTTGATCCAATTCACCGAAGCGCCCTTCACGATGGCGTGGCCCTACGCCGCGCCGCCCGGCCTGCCAGCGGATCGCGCCGCCGCACTGCAGCATGCCTTTGCCGCGGCCCACCGCGATCCGCAATTTCTCGCGGAGGCGAAGACAGCCGGCCTCGACGTGACCCTCGTTAGCACAGATGAGCTGCGTCACAGCATCGAAGACCTGTCGCGGGCGCCTCCCGACGTGTTCGACTACGTGAGGAGGCTGCTGGCAGCAGGTCGAGGCGGCTGACCCACCTGTCCGAAAAGTCAGATTCGTGCATATCGATGGTATAGCCCGCCGAGGACAGCGCGATCATCGCCGCTCACGTTAGGCGATTCTCTTACCTAATCAGTGCGTATGAGGTTTTCGGTACACACAGGTGGCGTTTCGGCTCTCACGGATGAAGTTTCCGAAACGGTGCCAGAACATGCTTGGAGGGACGCCGTGAAAGGATCGATCAGGCAGGACTTGGAGCACGGGCTTTCCCGCCGAGAATGGATATCGGGTTTAGTCGGGCTCGGAATGAGCACGGTCGCGGGCAAAGTCGTTGCCCAACCTTCAATGTCCCCCGTAATGCGTCCCACACCTGGGGAAACGCTGATCTACGACGATTTCAGCGCCGGCGTATGGCCCTCGCCCCGCTGGATGAAGTTCCGATCGGCGGAATACGATTTGTGGGACCCCGAAACGAGGATCCGCTGTCCCGGCGCGCCCGAGAACTTGCTGACGATCGATTTGCCGCGTTTCACGACCTCTCATCCCAATCACGTGAAAGCCCTGATGCTGTCGACCACCGCTTTCGACATCGAGCAGAGCCGCAGCTTCGTCGTGCGAGTGGAGATGGCCGTGCGCACCTTCGGAACCGAACACAATCCGTTCGGTCTCGATCCCGGCGACCCCCGTCTCGCCACGGGCGCCCTCGTACTGATCGATCCCGAGACCGGCATGGTCTTCGACTTCTTCGTGTCGAACGACCGGATTAAGCCGCTTTATGAACGGCTGCCCAGTGCGCGCAAGCAGCTCGGTCCCTATCCGGCGTATTCGATCCTAGGCGAGCCCGTGCCGACACGGATGGGCGATTGGCATCTCTATGAAATTCGATACGACCGTCCTAGAGACCGCGTCGAGTGGTGGATCGATCACAAATTGGTGGCCGCTCAAGTCCGGGTCGGTGCACCCAACGGGATGGATGGGCCCATCGTCAAGTTGCGTCGTCCACGCATCGGCGGCGGACTCTTCACGCTGCTAGACGATCTCAGCAACGATCGAGCAACCGCAGATGACAATCCCCGGATTGCAGGCTTCATCCGTAGCAACTGGGAAGACCGCTTCGGACAAGGCGGCCAGGTATCGTTTCGCCAGTTCGAGATCGAGGGGTAGAAGTGGCATAAGAAGAACATGGTGCGCGAATTAGTTTGAAGATCGCTTTCAGCCGCATGATCGGCAATCATCCGCTGCCCGCGCTCCCCGCCTATTCCATAATCTGTCATTATGCGAACGGATAGGTCTTAGCGAGGCGGCAACGCTCGGCAGATCTCATCAACCGTCGACACCCAACCGAAGAATTTCTCAACGTTGAAAATCGTTGCGTCCATCATCGCGGCAGGGCCGGATTGGAAAGTGGCATCGGCGACCATGATGGCAAAGTATTCTCTGTGGTAGGCATCCCGAAGCGTCGACTCTACGCAAACGTTAGTATTGACCCCCACCATGAGGAGATTGTTGATGCGATACGCTCGCAACGTTGTATCGAGATTGGTCCCAGCGAATCCGCTGTAGCGGGCCTTATTGATGACGGTGTCGTGCGGATAGGGACGAATCTCATCTACAAGCTCAAAATCCCACGTTCCTTTAGTGATCAGCTTGCCGTTGTACTCCGGATGCTCGCGCATGTACTTTAGCGCGTTGGACTTGTGATAAACTGGTGAAGACGGGTTTGATGCCTCTCTGAGATCCGACTCAAAGCCATTTTGTAAGAAGATGATCTTTAGGCCGGCGGCCCGGCACGTATCAATGACGGCTTTAGTTCCGGCAATAACCTGCGGCGCCTTCGACACGTCGATCCCGACTAGGTCCAAATATCCGCCCTTCGACAGATATGCGTTTTGCATGTCGACGACAATCAAGGCCGTCTCCTCAAGCGCGACCTCGAGATCAGCAGGACGCGCCGGAAGGCTCACTCGGCTTGAGCTGCGAGCCCGGACAATGTTCACGTCGCTTCCCCCGTTTCATGGTGGGTCTTGCCCTACCGTCAGATATCGTAGCACTGGCATCTGCATGGAAGGGACTTTCTTCCAGTAACACACGCTTCTCGGTTTTCAGTTCATCGCTCCACGAGATCTGCGAACCGGTCCTTGATCGATTCCTTCTCCGCGTTATGTTTCGCCCAATCGAATTTCATGATCTTGATGCTAGCGATCTCCGGCCAGCCCTGGGGCGGGCGTGCATCTTTGCGCGTATGATACATGCCCTGCGAACGTAGCAATTCCGCGGCATCTTTTGACGCGAAGAAATCGATGAACTTCTTCGCCTCCTCCATCTTTTCGGTGTGAGCGGCAATCGCGGCGAATGCCGGAACTGCGACGGCGCCTTCGCTGGGAAAAACAAAGCCGACCGGCTGCTTCTTAGCCATCGCTTCGAACACCGACACGTCCTGCATGGGACCGACCGTACTCTCGCCGATGGCGACGGTTGAAACCATTGCTGGATGACCGCTCGCGATTTGCGGTTTGTTGGCCGCGAGCTTTTCGACGTAGCTCCATCCGAGATTTTGTACGAGCGCCGAGACCACGGCGGATCCAGTTCCGCTCACGCGCGGATTGGCAAACGTAAGTTTGTTGCGGAATCGAGGGTCGGCGAGTTCGCCCCAGGAGCTCGGCGGCTTCTGGTCTTTGAACACCCTCGCATTATACATCAGGATAACGTGCGTCACAAACGTGGCGATCCACCGCCCGCCTGCGTCCTTGTATTGTTCGTCGATCGCCTCATGACCAACTGGCAAATATTGCGCTAAGAGACCGCGATCGGCGAGCCGCTCCATCGCCGCCTTCTCTTGGATCCACAGGACATCAGCTTCGGGCCGACCCTTGCCTTTGATTTCGAGCTCAACCTTCTCGAGCACAGTTTCGGTTCCGGTCTGGAATATCTTGACCGTCACATTGGGATTCTCGGCCTCGAACGCCCTAACTAAGCTCTCCGAAAGGTTCCGAGGCACTGAGGAGTAGAACAGGAGCTCGGCTGCTGAGGCGCCTGCGCTCAGCACACCACCGAAGATCAGAAGCGCCACCCCGGCACACAGATGCGGGACGGATCGCTTGATCCTATTCCAGATGGCGTTTCTCATGTCCTGTCTCCCGTAACCGCCAGAAGCACTAGATTTAATTCAATCTCAGAATCCTCGCCAGGTTGCCTCCCATGACGAGTTCTTTGTCGGCGGGCTTGAGGTTTGCGGCATCGATATTCGCCATCATCGAACTCGGATGCCCGGTCGGATAGTCCGATCCGTAGATCACTCGCTCTGGACCAACTTTGTCGACGGCCATCCGGATATAGCCTGGCATCCCGACGAGCGCGGTTTCGAGAAAGATGTTGGGTACTTCTTTGGCAACATTGATCGCACCATCGACATAATAGCGCCACCCCATGTGGTCCATGATCACCGGTACACTGGAAAATTTTCGCGCCAAGTCGGCAATCTGCCACGGGAGGCAAAATTGAGACCCGGAATGAATCGAGACCGGAATGCCAAACTCGGCCGCAGCCTTCATAATAGGCACTGCGGTTTCGCCATCGATCTCGTAGGCGTGCCTTAGTGGCATGAGCTTCAGGCCGGACATCCCCCACTTCGTGATGGCGTTCCGCAGTTCTGGCACCCCTGCCCCTTCGCCATAAGGGTTCACGACCGCAAAGCCGAGCAGACGGGCCTGGTTCCGAAGGGAGGCGGCTATCTCCTCGTTCTTCGGGAACTGCTCGGTCGGCGCCATGACGATCGCCCGATCGATTCTGTATTGATCCATGATGCGCAACAATTGCGGCACGCCGACCGGCTCCTCAAGCCACGTATACGGATCGCCCTTGAATTGTCCGATATGCACTTCGCAGTCGATGATCATCGCCGTCACTCACTGTTAAGAATCTGCGTTGCCTAGTCCCGCCGATTGAATGAAAAGCTGATAGGTCCCGGGCTCAATCCGTACCGCCACCGTGTCTCCAGCCGAGAAAAGACCCGCTGGCGTGAACCCGAAAATCTCTTGGCCTCCGATATCCACCGACACCTCATCGGATTGACCGAGAAAATAGGTACGCCGCACCTTGCCCAAGGTTTGGAATTCATCCATCCCGACATGAGGTGACGATATTCGAACCCCGTGACGTTTGACAGCGACGTCGACGATTGCACCGTCAGAAACATTTTCGCACTTGGCCAGCACGAGCTTACCATCGTCGGACCACTGCACGATTGTCGCGTTGTCGCCAGTCGAAACGATCCGCCCACGGAGCGTGTTTGCATTACCCACAAAGCTCGCAACGAACAAGTTCTTCGGTTGGTCGTACACCTCGCGCGGTGAGCCGATCTGCATAATGCGACCTTCCTTCATGACCACGACCTGATCCGAGACGGAGAGCGCTTCCGACTGATCGTGCGTTACATAGAAGAATGTAACGCCGCTCTCCTGTTGAATACGTTTGAGATCGAATAGCATGTCCTTTCGCAGCTTGGCGTCGAGATTGCTGAGCGGCTCATCGAGCAATAGAACATTGGGGGCGGTGGCGATGGATCGAGCTATCGACACCCGCTGCTGCTGCCCACCGCTCAATTCGGAGGGAATACGCCTTTCAAAGCCTAAAAGACCGACCAGCCGTAGAGCCTCATTCGCCCGAGCCCGTATCTCAGCATTGGGCAGCCGACGAACCTTAAGCCCGTAAGCGACATTGCCGGTTACCGTCATATGCGGCCACACCGCATAGTTTTGAAACACCATGCCCATGCCGCGGCGCTCGGGCGGGACCACGACACCCGCGGCGGAAAGGATCTTGCCATTGAGCGTTACTGTCCCTGAATGGGGTCTAAGAAATCCGGCCAGGATGCGCAGCAGAGTGGTCTTCCCACATCCGCTCGGTCCCAACAAAGTGAGGAAGGTTCCCGGCGCGACGTCGAGATTGATTGCCTCTAGAACGGACTTGCCCCCAAGCTGTTGGGACACACCACGGACGCTAAGCATCAGCTCCCCGCCACTCCAACGGCGACTTGACGCGAGCGGCCGAACAGCATCTGGGCAACGAATGTTACCAGTAGCATCACCACACCGATCGCACACGCGACTTCAAGCGATACGGCGCCCCAAGCACTCATCATTGCGAAGGCGATCGTCTCGTTGTACGGCGAGGTAAGTATGATCGATGCACCGAGTTCGCGGAAGCACGGTATGAAGACCAAAAATGCCGCACTGATGATCCCATTCCAGGCCAGTGGAATGGTTATTCGCGCGAAAGTCGTGGTCGGTGACGCTCCGACAATCTGCGAGGCTTCTTCAAGAGAGCGATCGATCTGTTCGAAGACGGCAACCAGGATCCGAATGGCGATAGGGAGGAACTTGATCAGATAGGCAAGTCCGATGATCCAGATCGTCCCATAGAGGACCAATGGTGGTCTGATAAACGCGAGGATCAGACCCACGGCAATGACCACGCTCGGGATTCCAAAGGGAAGCATCAGGAAGGCGTCCAATAGGCGAATGCTCCAATTATGCCCACCGCGAGCCTCCGCGAACCCGATCACCGCGGCGAACATCGAAGCAATCAACGCCGCGCCGAACGACAGCATCAAGCTGTTCTGCAATCCACGCATCGACAAATCGTCGCGAAAGATAAAAGCGAAATTATCGAGTGTCAGGTTTTGCGATGACATATCGCCGCCCACCGCCTTAGCGAGCGAGGCGTAGCCCAGTGCAGCGTATGGCAAGACAACTGCTAATATTAGGTACGCAACAGCAGCGGCGAACACCGGCCATCGGAACTTTCCGAGACAAAATGGCTCGGCGGGACCCCACTTTCCCGTCATGGTCACGAACCGTCCTGATCGGGCTAAAAGCTGCTGATAAAGGCCCAATCCCACCAGCGCCAATACCATCAGATAGACGGATACACCGGCAGCAAGATCGAACCGTGCAGGAAATCCAAGTAGCGCCTGAATCTCAGTCGGTACTACGCGGATCCCCAGGATCGCCGGGGCGCCGTAAAGCGAGAGCGTCGAGATGAATGCCAGGAGCGCGCCCGCTCCGATCGCCGGTGCGATCAGCGGGATCGTTATGGTAACCACGATACGCAGAGAGCCGGCGCCGAGGATGCGTGCAGAGTTTTCAAGACTGCCGTCAAGCGAGCTGAGTGCTGCAACGCAGGTCAGAAACACCAAGGGCACTGCTTCAAGAGTTGCGACAAATACGTAGCCGCCAAAGCTGAAAATATCAAAGGGCGCCTCTTCCAGCCGAAAGATCGATACTAGCGCTTGGTTCAGAACACCAGCATTCGGCCCGAGCAACAGTACGTATGCAAACGCGAGCAGGTAGGACGAGGTGATGAACGAACCGACCGTGAATGTGGAAACAATTCTACGGAACGGCATGTCTGTTCGGACCACCAGAAGCGCGAGCACCGCACCGACGATCGTGGCACACAGACTGGTGGCGATTGATGCTTCGATCGTATTGGTCAACGCACGCACGAGCCGGCGTTGGCCGAGCGCTGACGCAAGAAATTCGAAATTGACTTCGCCGCGCTCGATTGATGGTCCGAGAAAAAGCCAAACCATCGGGAGAAGAGTCAGGATGAGAGCAAGTCCGCAGATTCCGATGACAAATAAACGATGGAGATCTAGGGAGGTGCGTACCCTCTCCATGACGCTTTCTTTCCCTCGAAGTAATTGTATGCTTACATATCGCTTTCAGGCCTGCAACACGAACGCATCCGACACGGCAGCCGCCCAATGGCGCCTAGTGTGGCCAAATGGGAGCCGGCTGGGGCACGGAGAGAAAACTAGTGGCGCGTACGACTGTTCTCCTTCCCGAGGCGGTGCTTCCCCGGCCTGAGTCTTCGTCGCTCCGCTTCGGAGTTGGAATCGTCGTCGAAGGTTCCCACATCGCCGCGATCGAGGAGCCTCAACAGCTGCGATCCCATTGGTCAGCGGCTGCGGTCGTGGAACTACCGGGCTGCCTGGTGATGCCTGGACTCATCAATGCCCATCAGCATGGACGTGGCTTGAGCCAAATCCAACTGGGCTACCACGACGACTTTCTCGAGCCTTGGATCAGTAACCGCCGAGGCCGTGGAATCCTCGATCCTTATGCGATCACGAAACTGGCGGCTGCCCGCATGGTTGCGCAAGGCGTCACCACCACAATTCACGCGAACTACAGCTATGGAACCGGGAACTACGAAGGCGAGGTTCGGGCGCAGCTTCGCGCCTATGACGAGGTCGGGATTCGCGTCACGATGTGTATTGGCGCGATGGATCGCGGAGTTATCGTGTATCCGCCGCACGAAGCGTGTTTTTTGGCCGGCCTTCCACAAGAACTCAAGAACTGGCTCTCACGCCCGGGCGTGCAGGCGTATGCAGGCGGTGCAGCGGCGACGATCGCTTTGATGCAGCGTCTGCGAGCTGACTTCCGTGACCATACGCGGATTCGGTTCTGCTATGGCCCGGCTGGCCCACAATGGGTATCAGAACCACTATGGAAGGCGATCGCTCGCGACGCCACAGAGAAGGGAATTGGCATTCATCTGCACGCGCTCGAATCCCCAGCGCAGCGACAGGCAGCTAAAGAGCTGTTCCCTGATGGTGTGTTCGCGTGGTTGGAGCGCCTTGGGGCCATGACGTCGCGCACCGTTATCGCTCATGGGGTATGGGTTGATGATTCCGACATGCGCATAATGGCGCGCACGGACGTTACAGTCGTACGCAATCCCGGTTGCAACATTCGCATGCGTAACGGCATCGCGCCGGTTGCCCGTTATCTGCAGCACGGCGTAAGAATGGCAATCGGCACTGATAACGTGTCTTTGGTGGATGATGAGGACCTGCTTGGGGAACTGCGGCTTGCTGGACATCTCGCGCGCGAGCCCGATTGGAACGGTCCCTTGCCACCGACCGTCGATCAGTCGCTGGCAATGGCCACCGTAAACGGAGCGGTGGCTGCGCAGTTCGCGCCGGAGGTGGGCATTATAGAACCTGGCAAAAAGGCCGATCTCGTGGCGTTTTCTTTGGAACGCACGCGTTCACCGATGTTGGACCCGGACATGCCACTACTTGAAGCCTTTCTCGCGCGCGCCCAAGGCACGGATGTGCGCCTAACGATGGTGGATGGTCGAATAGTCTATCAGGACGGCCAGTTTCCCCACCTCAATCTATCAGAGGTCGAGCAGGAAGCAGTTCGATCGGCTTGGGAAGCGCGCAGACCGAAAGATCCGGCCGACCGACATCGGACTGCTGAGCTGCGGACGCACCTCCATTCTCACTATCAAAACGTGACAGCGAGGCGACGCAACGTCGACTGTAACTGAGCGGTGACTGGGAGGAGCTGATCCATGGCGCTCGAATCAAATCCACGGGCGGCCTTCAAAATGTCGACCGAGCAAGAAAGGCTTATGCCTCCATCCGGCAAGCCGCTAATCGTCCATGTCGTAGTAAACATCGAATACTGGCCCTACGATCAGCCGACCCCGCGTAGCATTGTTATTCCGCCACACGGCCGATATCACGTTCCAGACCTTCCGAACTTCTGCTGGTCGGAATATGGCAACCGATGCGGCATCCCGCGTCTGCTCAAGCTTTTCGATGGCTACAAGATCCCAGTCAGCGCTAGCATCAATGCGAGTGTCTTGGACGTATATCCGACGCTCGCGCGGGCGGTACGTGATGCCGGTTGGGAATTCGTTGGTCACGGCATCCATCAACGTGGCCTTGGGGCTGAAACCGACGAACACAAGCTAATTGTTGAAGCGGTAGAGAAGCTTCAGGCGTTCACCGGTAAGCGAATACGAGGCTGGATGAGCCCGGGCTGGTCGGAGACATTTGATACTCTCGATCATTTACGAGCAGCTGGAATTGAGTACGTGTGCCAATGGGTCATCGATGACATTCCTATCCCGCTTAAGACGAAGTTCGGTGACATGATTTCGGTGCCTTACGGCCTCGATCTCAATGACAGCGTAATCTACGCGATCGAAAAGCATTCCACGCCTGAGATGAAGCTGCGAATCGAACAGGCAATCCGAACGTTTGAGCGGGAAATCAGGGAGTTCGGACAACCGCGCGTCCTCACCATTCCGCTACACCCGCACCTCTCAGGCGTAGCTCACCGGATCAACTTCCTCACTGAGATCGTCGAGGGGTTGCGGGCCCGGAGCGACACCGTATTCATGAACGGTAGCCAGATCACCGATTGGTATCTCTCTCAGCGCAAGACTGCATAGAGCCGACGACTGCAGATCCGGGCACTCGCGCCGAAGCCAATCGAGGTGCAACTTGCCCAAGTTCACTTATGCATGTTTTTCCCCACTCCGGTGATTCCACACAGAGATAATCTCGAACAAGATTTCAATCGAATAGCTGCCCAGATCCGGGCGCCCCAAGAGTGCGTGGCGGCTGCCGCGCACCTCGCGTCCACACGTGAGCAACTTTGGCACGGAAGTTGCTTGGTTTTTGCCACATCCCCCAGGCAGGACCAGACCCATGATCAATCGCCGTAAGTTGCTCGCCACGACACTGGCCGTCGCCGCAATTGTCCCGCGCACCTCGCTCGGCCAAACCATGCGCAAGGTCAAGGTGGGATCGGCCTTCACCACCACCACCAATGCGGCCTTCCTGATGCCAAAATATCTTACGCCGGAAGGCATTGACGCCGAGATCATTACATTTCCGAGCCTCGTGCAGCGCATGCAGGCGGTAGCAAGCGGCGACGTCGATGTCGGCAATGGGGGGCTCTCCGCCACCATGCAGGTGGCAACCAAGGGCTTCCCGATGTCGGTGCTGGCGAATGGATGCGATGGCGGCTGGATGGTGTTGTCACAACCCTCGATCAACTCGTTTCAGGATCTCAAGGGCAAGAAGATCGCGGTCCAGAATGGCTCGATCGGGCTCGTCTCGCTCAACTGGAAGCTCAAGCAGGAAAAGCTTCTAGGTGACGTCGAGCTCGTGTTCATGGACAACCAGGATCAGCCGATCCCGTTGATGCGCGGTGACGTCGCCGCCATCTGCGTGTTCGAGCCCTATGCGACGCTCGCCGAGCTGAGCGGCTGGGGGAAGAAGCTCTGGGTGCCCTACGATACTCCGATGGGAAAGACCAATCTCGGGTTCGTCGCTAGTCTGAAGTTCATCAAGGCCGACCCCGACCTCACCCGGAAGATCGTGCGCGCCCACGTGCTCGCCACCAAAGAGCTCGCTGACAATCCGCAGATCGCCGTCGACACCACGATCAAGCAGTTCAAGATGAGCAAGGAAGTGGCGGAGGCGAGCACCAAGAACCTGTTCTTCTCGACCGAATCCGGCGCCAAGTTCCAGGACGGTCTCAAATCGCTCGCCAAGATGATGATCGAGGACAAGATGCTGGAGCGCGAGCCCGATTGGGCGGAGTTCATCAACACCAGCTTCCTTCCCGCTTGACGTGCCGAGCCGCGTCTTCGGCCTGTTGCCGCTCCTGGCGCTGCTCGTGCTGTGGCAGGCGGTAAGTTGGGCGCAGATCTATCCGACTGTCCTGCTCCCGCCTCCCGCCAAGGTCGCGGCGGCGTTCGTCACCGAATATCCCGATATCTTTCGCAATGCCGCCGCCTCGATCACACGCGTGATCGTGGGCGTATCGCTCGCTTTTTGCTTTGCGGTACCGCTCGGGTTGTTGATCGGCCGCTATCAGATACTCGATGTGCTGGCGGACTGGTCGATCCAGATTTTCCGCTCGGTGCCGCCGATCAGCCTGATCCCAATGGCACTCCTGTTCTTCGGCATCGGCGACAAGCCTGCGATCGTGCTCATCTTCCTCGCCGCCACTTGGCCCCTGCTGATCAATACGATCTTCGGCGTGCGCAGCATCGAGCGGACCCTGATCAAGGTGGCGCGCGCCGCACGCGCCAGCGAACAGCTCATCTTTCGTGACATCATCCTTCCGAGCGCAATGCCGGCGGTGTTCACCGGGCTGCGCCTCGCCATCGG
>WNFM01245354.1_pt4 | contig 17481 bp, 15 predicted proteins | sample 5400271 | NCBI WGS metagenome assembly WNFM01 (sample SAMN13153352, study PRJNA577476) | soil metagenome | isolation source: 60 cm saprolite on Douglas fir-dominated hillslope | place: USA:California | collected 2013-09-17 | reverse complement strand
AGCACGTGGCGGACGACCTTCTTCTCGTTGACGAGCGTGCCGTTGGTGCTCTTCAGGTCGTGGAGGACGAACTGGCCGTCCTCGGGGCGCACGCGGCAATGCTGGCCGGAGATGGAGACGTCCTCCACCTGGATGTCGTTCGCGCGTGAGCGGCCGATGGAGGTCGCGCTCGTCTCGCTGAGCTCGAACACCTGGCCCACGCCCGGCCCCCGCGTGATGGCCAGCACCGGCCGCTCCTGCAGCGTGATCGTCCGCTCGAGGTACTCCTCGGTGGTGTCGATCCGAGAGAGGACGGTCGGGGAGAGTTCCGGCGATTCCTGGACCGGTCGCTTCGCCCGTGTCGGGATCCGCGTCGGAGCCGCGGCGCACGACGGGCAGATCGACGCGTCGGGGGGAAGCACGAGGCCGCATTCGGGGCACGTCGGCACTCCTCGCTTCTGACGCCAGGCCACCACGACGAGAGCGAGCGCGGCCGCCGCGGTGAGCGCGAGCGCGATCCAGATGGCGCGCCTCCCGCCGGACATCGCGACGCCCGGTGTGGTCGCGGAGGCAGGCGAGGCCTTCCGCGCCGACCCGGCCGGCGCCGCCGGCGCCGTCGCGATCTTGCCCGTCGCCGCTCCGCTCGTGGCCGCGACCGCCGACGACGCGCCCGCGGGAAGGGACGCGATCCGCGCGGCCAGGTCGGCGCCGCGGGCCTGATCGAAGGCGGAGTAATCGCCTCCGGTCAGCTTGGCGATCCGCCGCAGCACGCGCTCCTGCGGGTGCGCGCCCACGCCGATCGCGAAGACGGGAATCTGCGCGTCGGTGGCGACCCTCAGCCCGTCCTCGAGGTTGAGCGAGCTGTTCTCGTCGACGCCGTCCGTGATGAGGACGATGGCCTTGCGCCCGCCGGGCGCGTCGCGCACGTATCGGCTGGCGTCGTAAAGCGCGTCGTGCAGCGCGGTGAAGCGCCCGCCCACCTTGAGTCCGGTCAGGCGCTCGCGCACTTCCTCCGGCCGCGACGTCCACGGCACGACCACGCGCGATTGGTCGTCGAAGGCCAGCACCGCGACCTCGCTGCCCTCGGGCAGGCCGGCGAGGATCGACAGGGCGAACTCACGCGCCCGATCGAGCTGAGCGTGGCCGACACTGCCGGAGGTGTCGAACGTGAGGGCCACGCTCGCGGGAGGAGGGGGCTCCGCCCGGAGCGGCGAAACCCCGAACAGGGCGATCGCCGCCAGGAGGAGCCACCGAGACCACCGCGGCCGCTGTCGCATGTAACTGAATTCCAAGCGTCTCCGCTAATTACCATGGCGGCCCGAGGCGGTCAACGCGGCCTTTGGTGGGGTGTGGCTGGCAAGCTACAATGGGCGGCCATGGCGGCGGCGCCGCAGCGCCTTGATGGCGAACGGATGCCAAAAGCTTTGTGACTCGCACCGGTCCCCGCACCCCGTTCCGCAACAACGCGCGACTCGTCCTCCTCACCACGGGCGGGGCCCTCTCCTTGCTCGTCCTCGTCCAGTTCCTGCTGCGGAAGAGCCGCGACTTCTCGCCGGACTTTCTCGCCTCCGTCCTTCTCTATGGCCTGACCGTCCTCAACATCTCGCTCCTGCTCGTGCTGCTCCTCGTGCTCGGGCGGAACCTCGTGCGCGTGATCATGGAGCGGCGGCGCGGCGTGCTCGGGGCCCGCTTCCGGATGCGCCTCGTGATCGTCTTCGTCCTGATGGCGGCGGCCCCCGCGCTGCTGCTCATGGTGGTCGGGAGCGACCTCATCCAGCAGACCGTCGACCGCTGGTTCAACGTGGACGTGGAGCGCATCCTCTCCTCGCTGCAGGTGCTGGGCACCGCCGTGCACGACGGCAGCCTCGATCGCAGCCGCGTGCACGCGCGGGCCCTCGCCCGCGAGATCGAGGGGCGAGGCCTGCTCGACCCCGCGGGACAGGGCCGGCTGCGGCGCGTCGTCGAGCTGCGGTCGCGGGAGCTGAAGATCGACGTCGTCAACGTCTTCACCGCGGACGGCGAGGTGCTCGCCGTCGTCAATCCCCGCCTGCCCACTCCGGAAGCGACGCTGTCTGGCGACGAGCTCGCGCAGGCCGCGCAGACTGGCCAGGAAGCGGAAGCGACGCTGCCCTACGCCGGAGGCGAGCTGGCCCGGGTGGCCGTTCCCTTGCGCAATGCCCAGGGCGCGGTGCGCGGCGCCGTCATCGCTTCGACGTTCATCCCGGTGGGGGTCGACGCGGAGCGCCGCGAGGTGCAGGAGCGCTACGAGAAGTATCGCAAGGCCGAGAGCTTCAAGGAGCCGATCAAGGCCGTCTACCTCTCCCTCTACCTGTTCCCGGCCCTCCTCATCCTCTTCGGCGCGGTGTGGCTCTCTCTCTACCTCGCGCGCCGCATCACGACGCCGCTGCGCCTGGTGGCGGAAGGGGCGGAGCGCATCGCGTCCGGCGAGCGCGGCGTGCGCGTGGACTTTCCCTCCGGCGACGACGAGTTCTCCGCGCTCATCGCCTCCTTCAACCGCATGTCCGAGCGTCTGGCCCGCAGCGAGGAGGAGGTCGAGCACACGCGCGCGGGCCTCACGCGCAAGAACGAGGAGCTGGAAGACCGTCGCCGGCTGATGGAGACGGTGCTGGAGACGGTGGGCACCGGCGTGGTGGTCGTGGACGCCGAAGGCGAGATCACCGCGCTCAACGCGGCGGCCTGCCGCCTGCTCGACATCGATGCCGACCGCGTGGGCCGCTCGTTGTCGGACGCGATCGGGGGCGCGGGACGGGACGAGATCGTCGGCCTCGTCCAGCGCCTGCTCTCGGGACGCGGCACGCGTCAGGAGCGAGAGGTCACGGTGCCGGGACGGGGGCGCGACCGGCATCTGGCCGTGACCGTCGTCCCCCTGCCGGGGGCGCCCGGCTCTCCGCCGGGGGCGGTCCTCGTCCTCGACGACCTGACGCCGTTGATGCGCGCGCAGAAGGTGGCGGCCTGGGGCGAGGTCGCGCGCAAGCTCGCCCACGAGATCAAGAACCCGCTGACGCCGATCCAGCTCTCCGCCCAGCGCGTGCGCAAGGCGTACCTCAAGGGCGCTCCCGACTTCGAGAAGGTCCTCCAGGAATGCACGGGGGCGATCGTCTCCGAGGTCGACGCGCTCAAGAACCTGGTGGACGAGTTCGCGCAGTTCGCCCGCCTGCCCGCCGCCAACCTGGTGGCGGGATCCCTGCACGAGATCATCGATCAGACCCTGTCCCTCTACGACGGGCTCTTCTCGGGCATCACGATGGAGCGGCGCCTGGGCTCGGACGTGCCCGCCCTCCGTCTCGATCCCGACCAGATGAAGCGCGTGCTCATCAACCTCGTGGACAACGCGATCGACGCCACCGACAAGCGGGGGAGGGTCACGATCTCCACCGAGTTCGATCGCTCGCAGGGCCGGGTGCGGCTGGGCGTCGCCGACGACGGCCCCGGGATCCCGCCCGACACGCGCGACCGGCTCTTCGTGCCGCACTTCTCGACCAAGAAGCGGGGTAGCGGGCTGGGCCTGGCCATCGTCAGCCGCATCGTTCAGGAACACCACGGAATCATCCGCATCGAGGAGAACCCTCCGCACGGCGCGAGGTTCGTGATCGAGTTACCGGCATGACGGGACGAAGCGGCAGCATTCTCCGCAGAGGTAGAGAGACAACGCATGCGTGAGTCGATCCTGGTCGTAGACGACGAAGCGGGAGTGCGCAGCTCCCTGGCCGGCATCCTCGGCGACGAGGGGTACGCCGTGGAGGCCGTGGAGAGCGGGGAGGCGGCGCTGGCCGTCCTGGAGAGCCGGCGCTACGACCTCCTGCTCCTGGACGTGTGGATGCCCGGCATGGACGGCCTCGAAGTCCTGGCCCGCGTCCGCACGCTGGACCCGGAAGTGCCGGTGGTCGTCATCTCCGGCCACGGGTCCATCGAGACCGCAGTCAAGGCCGTGCGCATGGGCGCGCAGGACTTCGTCGAGAAGCCGCTGGCCCTCGAGAAGACGCTGCTCGTGGTCAAGAACGCGTTGCGCCAGCGCAAGCTGGAGGCGGAGAACCGCGCCCTCAAGGAGCAGGTCGAGCATCGCTGGGTGATGGTGGGGGAGAGCCTGGTCCTGCATGCGCTGCGCGCGGACATCGCCCAGGCCGCCCCCTCCAACGGGCGGGTCCTGATCTTCGGCGAGAACGGCACGGGCAAGGAGCTCGTCGCGCGCAACATCCACCACTTGAGCCTTCGCTCGTCCGGGCCCTTCGTCGAGGTCAACTGCGCGGCCATCCCCGAGGAGCTGATCGAGAGCGAGCTGTTCGGCCACACGCGCGGGGCCTTCACGGGCGCGCTCACGGCCAAGAAGGGGAAGTTCGAGCTGGCGGACGGCGGCACGCTGTTCCTGGACGAGGTCGGGGACATGACGCTCAAGACGCAGGCCAAGGTGCTGCGCGTCCTGCAGGAGCAGAAGGTCGAGCCGGTGGGCGGGACGGCGACCATCACCGTCGACGTGCGCGTCATCGCGGCCACCAACAAGAACCTCGAGGAGGAGATCCGCAAAGGGACGTTCCGCGAGGACCTCTTCTTCCGCCTCAACGTGATTCCCTTCCAGGTGGCCCCACTGCGGGAACGGCGCGAGGACATCCCGCTGCTGGCGCGCCACTTCATCGCGGAGCTCTCGGCGGAGTACGGGAAGCGGGCCAAGGAGCTCACGCGCGAGGTCCTCGACCTGCTCGTGGCCCAGCCCTGGCCCGGCAACGTGCGCGAGCTGCGCAACATCATCGAGCGGCTCGTGATCATGACCCCCGGTGACCGTATCGAGGCCCGGCACCTGCCCGCGTCGCTGGTCGGAGGGGCGCCGCCGGCGAGCGAGCCGGCGTCCACGTCCGGCCCGCTCTCCGCCACCGTCTCCGATTTCCCGTCGCTGGCCGCCGCGCGGGAGGACTTCGAGAAGCGCTACATCTGGAAGAAGTACCAGGAGTGTGGCGGCAACATGAGCCGGACCTCGGAAGCCCTGCAGGTCGAGCGATCGAACCTCTATCGGAAGATGAAGGGATACGGGCTGATCCCGGCGCGGAAGGGCGAGGCGGTCGAGCCCGCGTAGTGGCACGCCTCTTGCTCCTGCGCTCGGGAGCAATCATCCGCGGTTCTTCCGCGAGGAGCGCGCGCCATGGTGGACAAGCCGAAGTCTTCGGACGACGCGGACAAGCGTGACAATCGGAAGGGCTCGGCCGTGGGGACGCCCGGCCTCACCGCCCTCGACGAGGAACGCGAGGCCTCACTGGCCGACGAGGGTGGGGCCTCCGGCGCGACGGTCGAGAGCCAGGACCTCGAGACCCTGCGCAAGCTGGCCCAGGATCTCCCGGTGGCGCACCTGCGGCCCGCCGAGGACGAAGGCGGCGACCGCGGTTGGAACGGAGAGGCGACGACGGTCTTCGTGGCCGCCCTGAGCTTCGCCACCGCCGCCCTCGGGGTGTTCGCCTATCGCCGCTGGGCACGCTGAGGCGGGGGCCGGGCCCCGGCGACCGGGATCACGCGAATTTCCTCGGTCGAAACTTTCGCCTTGAAAAGCCCTTACGGCTTTCCCGATAATGTGGCGGCGAAGGTCCGAGGAAACATGTAGTGACAGCGACCGACCGCGAGAGGATCCAGGGTCTGCTTGCCGAGGGCTGGCGATTGCTCGAGGCCGGCGATCCCCGTGAGGCGGCACTCGTGTTCGGCCGAGTCGCGCTCGTCGAGCCCGCCGGCTCCGAAGCCCTCCGCGGTCTTGCCTCCGCGCGCGCCGCGATCACGGAATCCGAGCGACGCAACGACGAGCGCCTCCACGACGCGCGCCGCGCCCTCGAGAAGGGCGATCTCGCCGTCGCGCGCACGGCCCTGGAGGCGGTCATCGCGGACGGCGGCGATCGCGACCATGCGGCGGCGCTGCTCGATCGTCTCGACGCGCGCGGCGGACGTCTCGATCGGATGGAAGCGCCGGCGACGGAGACGGCGGCGAGCCCTGGCCCACGGATGAGCGCGGTGAGCTGGTCGCGCCGCGCGTTCGCGGCGGCGTCGACGATCGTCCTGGTCCTCCTCGGCGCCGGTGTGTTCTCGAGCTGGGATCGGCTCCTGTTCGGCTTGACCCGCCCGCCGGCACCGCGGCCCGACACGGCGGCGGCCTGGCCCGCGCCCACCTCCGGCGGTGAGCGCGCGCTCGCGCAGGCGCGGCGCCTGCTCGACGCCGGCGACCCCGCCGCGGCCCTCGCGGCCCTGGATCGCGTCGGCCCCCAAGAGCCGGCCTACCCGTTCGCGCGTCAGCTGCGCCAGCAGGCGGAGCGCGCCCTGCACGGCGAGGCCTCCGGCGTGCCACGATCGGGGCGCCCATGAACTGTCCGGCTTGCAGTGCTTCCGTTCCCGGCGGTCATGAACGCTGCCCCGGTTGCGGCGCCCACGTGGCCCCCCTCACTGAGGGCGCGCTCGCTCCCGATCCGGCCGCGCGCCCGCGGCCCGAGCCCCTGCGCGAGATCCCGGGCATGAAGAAGCGGGAGCGCACCTGGAAGGACGAAGTGCGCGAGCGTATGCGCGATCGCAAGCGGCGCCGCGGCGACGGCGATCTCCCCCTCTTCCGTGACGGGGAAGAGGCCGACGACGCGGGCGACGACGAGGCGATCGCCGAGGCCTCGCCGTCCGACGAGACGCCGGCCGCGCCCTCCCGCCCGCCGATCGTTCTCGGAGACCCGCCGCCGCGCGGTCTCGCCAGAACGCCCGATCTCGGGCTCGGCTCGACACCGATCGACCTCGCCGACGAGGCCGACCTCCCGCTGCGCGCGCCCGACCTGCCGCTGCGTTCGCCGGCCCCGCCGGTGGTCACGCCCGGCGACGAGTGGACGCTGGGCGCGGAGCCGGCGGCCGCCGCTCGTCCCGTCGAGCGTCCGGCCTATTCGGGCGAACGCGCGCGCGCGGCCGCCCTCGATCTCGCGCTGCTCACCATCCTCTGGGCCATCGTCGTGTACTTCGCCAGCCGTGCCGCGCACGTCGGGCTCGTGGGATTGCGTCCGGCTTGGCCGTACCTGGCCGGATACCTCGCCTTCCTCGGCCTCACGTATGCGGGGTACTTCACCGGCACCACCGGCCAGACCCTCGGCAAGATCGCCACCGGCCTGCGTGTCGTCGACGCCGGCGGCCGTCCGCCCGGGTATCTCCGGGCCTTCGTACGCGCCGCCCTCGGCAGCCTCGGCGTCCTCGCCGCCGGCGCCGGTCTCATCCCGATGCTGCTCGATCCCGCGCGGCGCGCCCTTCACGACCGCGTGGTCAAGACGCGCGTCGTGAAGGGATAGGTTCCGGCCACCATCGGGCTGATTGGCTGGGCTCCGGCCACCATCGGGCTGATTGACTGGGCTCCGGCCACCATCGGGCTGATTGGCTGCGCCCCCTAGAGGACTAGAATCGCCGGATGAATGAAGGTCGCGCGCCCGGGCCGGGCGCGCCGCGGCGTGCGGACCTGCTCTCCATCGTGGTGGCCACGGGCCTCGGATCCGGCTACGCGCCGATCGCCCCCGGGACCGCCGGATCCGCGGTCGGACTGCTCCTCTTCTGGCCGCTTCACACCCAGCCCGCGGTCATCCAGGTCGCGGCCGTGGCCATCCTCTTCGTGGTCGGGGTCGTCGCCTCCACGCGCGTGGCCCGTGGCCTCGGCATCGAGGACCCGGGGATCGTGGTCGTCGACGAGGTGGTCGGGATGTGGACCTCGCTCCTGTTCCTGCCCTTCAACCCCGCCACCGCGATCGCAGGCTTCGTGCTCTTCCGGATCATGGACGTCTTCAAGCCGTATCCGGCCCGCCAATTCGAATCGCTGCCCGGAGGATGGGGCATCATGACGGACGACCTCATGGCCGGCATCTACGCGAACCTGCTCCTGCGCGCCGGGCGCCTGGCCCTTGGACTATGAGCAGCTACCGATCTCACCACGGCACTTAGAGCGGAAATTCTCGCCGTGGGCAGCGAGCTGCTCACGCCGCTGCGCTCGGACACGAACGCTCTGTACCTCACCGCCAAGCTCCTCGAAGTGGGGATCGACACCGGCGCCCGCGTGACCGTGGCCGACGATGCCGGCCTCCTCCAGTCCGCCTTCCGCGGCGCGCTCGCTCGCGCCGAGATCGTGATCGCGACCGGTGGCCTCGGTCCCACCGAGGACGACCTGACACGCGAGGCGGCCGCGGCCGCGCTCGGTCGGCCCCTCCATCGCGACCCCGCGCTCATCGAGGAGCTGAAGGCCCGCTTCGCGCGCTTCGGGCGCGTGATGGCGCCGGTCAACGAAAAGCAGGCGGACGTCATCGAGGGCGCGGTGGTCCTGCGCAACCCGCGGGGGACCGCGCCCGGCCAGCGCGTCGAAGCGGACGGGCGCCTGCTCGTGCTCCTTCCCGGACCGCCCCACGAGATGGCGCCCATGTTCGAGGAGCAGGTTCTTCCCGTCCTCCGGCAGCGGGCCGGAGGACGCGCGCTGCGCACGCGCATCCTGAAGATCGCGGCCATGGGGGAGAGCGACGTCGAGCAGGTGGTGGCCCCGGTCTACAAGACCTTCACGAACCCGCGCACCACGATCCTGGGCGGGCCGGGACAGGTCGAGCTCCACCTGACCGCGGAAGCCGCCTCGGCCGAGGACGCGGAGGCGCGCATCGAAGAGCTGGCGTCGCGGATTCGTGAGCTCCTGGCCGGGCGCATCTACAGCGAGGACGGCCGCGAGCTGCCCGAGGTGGTGGGGGCGATGCTCAAGGAGCGCCGGCTCACGCTCGCCATCGCCGAGTCCTGCACGGGCGGCCTGCTCAGCGCGCGGATGACCGAGCGTGCGGGAGCGAGCGCCTACTTCGATCGCGCATGGGTGACCTACGCCAATCGCGCGAAGGCGGAGGACCTCGGGATCGACCCCGCGCTCCTCGACCGCCACGGGGCCGTCTCAGAAGAGGCCGCGCGCGCGATGGCGTCCGCGGCCCGGGAGCGGGCGCGGGCGGACATCGGCGTGGCCATCACCGGCATCGCCGGGCCGGGGGGCGGCACCCCCGACAAGCCGGTCGGCCTCGTCTTCATCGCGCTCAGCGGGGCCGCGGGCGAGCGCGTGCGGCGCGTGCATTTCCCCAGCGAGCGCGACCGCGTGCGCTTCCAGGCCACGCAGTCGGCGATGGAGATGATCCGGCGAGGGCTCCTCGGCCTCTCGCCGCTTTGACTGCGGACTCGCCTCCGCGGGAGAAGGCCATCCGCGCCTTCGTCGCTCTCCCCCTGCCGGACACCCTGCGCCGCGCCGTGGCCGAAACCATCCGGCGCTTGACGCCCTCGCTCTCCGACATGCGCTTCGTGCGCGACGAAGGCGCGCACGTCACGCTGCGGTTCCTCGGCTGGACGCGGGCGGACACCATCGCGGCCCTGGAAGCGCCGCTTCGCGCCGCCGCCGCCGCCTGCCCGCCCCTGGACGTGGCGGTCCGCGGCCTCGGCACGTTCCCGGAGCGCGGCCGTCCCCGCGTCCTCTGGCTCGGGCTCGGCGTGCCTCGCGCCGCGGCCGCGCTTCAGGCCGCCTGCGAAAGGGCGGCGGTGGCCGCCGGGTTCACGCCCGAGACGCGCGCCTTCCATCCCCACCTGACCCTCGGCCGCTGGGGTGAGCGGGCGCGGCGTCCCCCGCTGCCCGATGTGGACCTCGGGTCGGCCCCTGTCGGCGAGCTCGTCCTGTACCGCAGCGATCTTCGCCCTTCCGGATCCGTGTACACGCCGCTCGCGGTGTTTCCGCTGGGGGGCGCCCCGGCGCCGCTGGGTTAGACTCCGCGATCATCATGGGCCACGGCCCCGTCACTGCGGTCGCGCTCGTCGTCGCGTACCTGCTGGGCTCGATTCCCTTCAGCTACATCGTCGCCCGGCGGAAGGGGATCGACGTGCGCACGGTCGGCAGCGGGAACGTGGGGGCGACGAACGTCATGCGCAGCGCGGGCCGCGCGGCGGGCCTCACCGCCTTCGCGCTGGATTTCCTCAAGGGCTCGCTGGCGACATGGCTCGCCCTTCGCGTGGCCGGACCGACAGCGGCGGCGGCGGCGGCGGTGATCGCGGTGATCGGGCACATGTACCCGGTGTGGCTCTCCTTCAAGGGTGGCAAGGGCGTGGCCACGGGCGCGGGCGCGTTCCTGCCCATCCTCCCCGTCGCCGCCGTCAGCGGCCTGGTCACGTTCGCCGTGGTGGCGGGCCTCACCCGCTACGCGTCCGTGGGCTCGATCGTGGGCACGACCGCGCTCCCGGTCGTGGCCTTCCTGATGCGCGCGCCGGGGCCGTCGTGCGCCGCCGCCACCCTGGCCGCCGCGCTCATCGTCTGGAAGCACCGCGAGAACGTGCGGCGGATCGCCGCCGGAACCGAGCGGCGCCTGGGCGCGCGCGCGGGAGGCAGGCCGTGAACGTGGCCGTGATCGGCGCCGGGTCGTGGGGAACGGCGCTGGCCGCCCACCTCGCGCGCAGCACGCACGCGGTACGCCTGTGGGTCCGGGATGCCGCGCGGGCGCGCGAGATCGCCCAGGGGCGCGAGAACGCGCGCTATCTGCCCGGGGTCGCCCTCCCGGGGGTGAGCGCGACCAGCGACCTCGCCGTCGCCCTGCGGGACGCGGAGATCGCGATCGTCGCTGTCCCCTCCCAGTTCTGCCGGGAGGCCGTCCGGGCCCTCCGGCCCCATCTGGCCGCGGGCACGACGCTCGTCTCCGCGACGAAGGGGCTCGAGCTGGGCACGCTGCGTCGCATGAGCGAGGTGGCGGCGGAGGAAGCGCCCGGCCATCCCGTCGCCGTCCTCTCCGGCCCCTCCTTCGCGCTGGAAGTGGCGCAGGGCCAGCCGACGACGGTGGTGGTGGCCTCCGCCGAGCTCGCGGTGGCGGAGGTGGTGCAGCGCGCGCTCTCGAGCCGGAGCTTTCGCGCCTACTCGAGCGACGACGTGATCGGAGTCGAGCTGGGCGGCTCGCTCAAGAACGTGATCGCCATCGCCGCCGGCATCGTGGACGGCCTCGGTTACGGACACAACACGGTGGCCGCGCTCGTCACCCGGGGGCTTGCCGAGATGAGCCGCCTCGCGGTGGCCCTGGGCGCCCGTCCGGACACGCTGTCCGGCCTGGCCGGGCTTGGCGACCTCGTCCTCACCTGCACGGGTGCGCTCTCCCGCAACCGGCGCCTCGGTCAGGCCCTCGGCGCCGGCCACGCGGTCGCGCAGGCCCTGGCCGAGCTGCACATGGTCGCGGAGGGCGTCCGCACCACGCAGGCGGCCTGCGATCTGGCCCGCACGGCCGGCGTGGAGATGCCCATCGCGCGGCAGATGCGGGCCGTGCTCTACGAGGGCAAGCCGCCGCGCGAAGGGGTGGACGAGCTGATGTTGCGGACGCTCAAAAGGGAGTAAACTTAGGACCCGCAGCGGGGCGGGCGGGCCGCCAGCGGCGAAGCTGAATGTACCGGCTCATCTATCAGGACGGAGACACCCCGCAGGCCTACACGTTCACCGAGGGCGAAGTCACCATCGGTCGCTCGCCCGATTGCCAGATCGTCCTCAAGGACTTCGGCATCTCGCGTACCCACGCCCGGCTCGTCGCCGACGAGGAGGGCGTGCGGATCCAGGACCTCAAGTCCAAGAACGGCACCCAGGTCAACGGCGTGCCCGTGGTGGAAGCCCCCCTCAAGGACGGCGACCGGATCCTCCTCGGCAAGTTCCAGATCGCCTTCAGCAAGACCCTCGAAGGCAAGGTCGTGCTCGACGAGGCCAAGCCCCTCTCCGAAGAGGCGGGCACGATCATCCGCAGCGTCGGCGAGCTGAGCAAGCTCCTCTCCGATACTGGCCAGCGCGAAGCGGTGGGTCTGGCGGAGAAGAAGTCGGCCCCCGACGCTCACGTCCAGGACGTCGAGAAGGCGAACCGGATCCTCAAGGTCCTGACCAAGGTCGCGGAGACGCTGATCGCGGTGCGGCCGGTGGAAGAGGTCCTGCAGCAGGTCATGGACATCGTGTTCGAGCACATCCCGGCCGACCGCGGGTTCCTCATGCTCAGCGACGACAGCTCGGACAAGCTCATCCCGATGGTCGTCAAGCACCGCAACTCCAACTCGGCGGACGAAGGCAAGATCTCGATCTCGAAGACCATCGCCGACCGCGTCACCAAGGATCGCGTCTCGATCCTGACCTCGGACGCCATGGTCGACCCCCGCTTCGGGGCCGGAGATTCCATCCGCTTCCACGGCATTCGCAGCGCCATGTGCGCGCCCCTCTGGAACCAGGCGCACGTCATCGGGATCATCCACGTGGACTCTCCGATGCTGGCGAACTGCTTCACCCTGAACGATCTCGACCTCCTGACCGCGCTCGCGAACTACGCGGCGGTGGCGGTCGAGCGCGCGCGCCTCAACCAGAAGATCGTGGCCGAGGAGAAGAAGAGGGAGCGGCTGGGCCGGTTCCTCTCCCCTCAGGTGACGGCGCGGATCATCGCCACCTCCGAGTCGCAGGGCATGGCCCTGGGCGTGCCCGAGGTGAAGGACGTCAGCGTCCTCTTCTCGGACATCGTGGGCTTCACCACCATGTCCGAGAAGATGAGCCCGGCCGCGGTGTCGCTCCTCCTGAACGACTACTTCTCGCGGATGACGGACATCATCTTCAAGTACGAGGGCACCCTCGACAAGTACATTGGGGACGCCATCATGGCCGTCTTCGGCGCCCCCCTGGACATGCCCGACCACTGCGTGCGCGCCATCAAGGCCGCCCTCGAGATGAGGGACCAGCTCGAGGCCTTCAACAGCGAGCACAAGGATGGGCCGACCATCCGCATCCGCATCGGCATCAACAGCGGCAAGGCGATGGCGGGCGAGCTCGGCGGCATCAACAAGAAGGAGTACACCGTCCTCGGCGACACCGTGAACACGGCCAGCCGGCTCGAGAGCTCGGTGGCCAAGCCCATGACGGTCGTGGTCGGCGAGAACACCTACAACGCGGCCAAGGCCCAGTTCGATTTCAAGAGCCTGGGCCCCGCGACCTTGAAGGGCAAGGAACGGACGGTCGAAGTCTACGAGGTGCTCGGGCCGATCGGCATGGCCGCGGGCGTGGCCCCCCCGCCCTCCACCAGGAGCTCCCGCCCCCGCCCCTCCTGGAGGGCCGGGTGCCCCTGCGCCGGCGCGCCGCCGCGGCCGCATCCTCCACTCGCTGCTCCTCCTGCTCTTCGCCGTCGGCGTGGTGCCCCTGGTGGCCACGTCCTTCTATCTCGTCTCCAAGAGCCGCGAGATCCTGGAGCTCGACCAGAAGAGCATCCAGCTCGACAAGGCGCGGAGCCTCTCGCAGCAGGTCTCGACCTACCTGAAGAGCCTGCAATCGCAGACCATCGCCATCGCGCGCACGCTCGAGGTCGACACTCCTCCCGACCAGTTCGGAGCGAAGGTCAGGCGCATCAGCGAAGTCGACGGCCTCAAGCGCTACGTCGAGGGGACGAGCAACTTCGTGTCCGTGTGGGTGGTCGACGCCCGCGGCTCCGGCGCGCGCTCGGGGGTGCAGCTCAATGAGCCCATCATCGAGCAGCTCCTGCAGGAGGGCGTGCTGCGCGGCCTGCAGGACAACCCAATGGTCAGTCACCCGGTGATCTCGACGTCACTGCAGGAGCCGGTCATGGTCCTGGCCGAACCCGTCCGGCCGGGCGGAGCCGCGCCCCAGGGCGTGGTGCTCGTGGTGGCGAGCCTGGGCCCGCTGTGGAACACCACCAAGCAGATGGGACAGGAAGGCCTCTTCGACGTGTACGTCGTGGACGGCCGCGGCTGGCTGGTGGCCCACTCCGATCCCTCGCGGCTGCAGGGCGACCTCGACGTCTCCGGGGTCGAGATCGTCCGCCAGTTCACGGAGTCGGGCGGCAAGGCGGGCGCCACCGTGCCCTTCACCATCCGGACGCCGAAGGGCACCAGCCAGATGCTCGGGACCTATGCCGCAGTGCCCGAGTCGAGCTGGGGCGTCATCGTCCAGGTCGAGCAGGACAAGGCGTACTACAGCGCGATCCAGATGCGCTACCAGTCCCTGGTGCTGGTGGCGCTGGTCACGATCGCCGCCATCGTCTTCGGCACCCTCTTCGCGGGCGAGATCAGCCACCCCATCCAGGACCTGGCCCGCGGGGCCCGGCGCCTGGCCGGCGGCGACTACGACACGCGCGTCTCCGTGAAGAGCAAGAACGAGGTCGGGGTCCTCGCCGACACCTTCAACCAGATGGGCGACGAGATCCAGAAAGCCTTCCTGGAGATCCAGCGCCAGGCGAACGTGAACAAGGAATTGTTCATGGGCTCCATCCGCATGCTCGCCAACGCCATCGACGAGAAGGACCCGTACACCCGGGGCCATTCCGAGCGGGTGGCCTTCTATTCGATGCTCATGGCCCGCCAGATGGGGATGTCGGACGAGGAGGTGGAGCGCGTTCACCTGTCCGGGATCATCCACGACGTGGGAAAGATCGGCATCGAGGACCGGATCCTGCGCAAGCCGGCCGCGCTCACCGACGACGAGTACGAGATCATGAAGCAGCACCCGCGCAAGGGGGAGCACATCCTGGACGCGGTGCCTCGTCTGAAGGAGATGGCGGGCGCGGGACTGATGCACCACGAGAACTGGGACGGGAGCGGCTACCCGGACGGCAAGAAGGGCGAGGAGATCCCGCTGCTCGGACGCATCGTGAGCGTGGCCGACGCCTTCGACGCCATGACCACGGACCGTCCCTATTCGAAGGCGATGACGTTCGAGGTGGCCCTGGGCCGGCTGAGGTTCCTGGCCGGCAAGAAGTTCGACGCCGGATGCGTGGACGCCATCGAAAAGGCGGCCGCGGCCGGCGAGCTCACCCCGGCCAAGGCCCGCCGCGCGTCGGTGGCTGCGCGCCAGCCGGGCGAGGCGGTCGCGTCTTGAGGATTTAGGAGGCCCATGAGTCATTTCCATTTCTGGATGCTGGCCCTGGCCGTGAGCGTGCCCGCGGTGGCCGCGCCGCAAGCGGTCGACCCGGAGTCGAGCTTCAACGCCGGCCTGAACCATCTTCGCGAGGGCCGCCCGGGCATGGCGGTGGAGGCGTTCCGCAAGGCCGTGCGCGAGGATGGCAAGAACCCCTATTTCCAGAAGGGACTGGGACAGGCGTACCTGGCCAGCGGCAAGTACGACGACGCGATCGCCAGCTTCCGCAAGGCGCTCGAGCTGAACCAGTACTACGTCGACGTGCGCAACGACCTGGGGACGGCGCTCATGCTGTCCGGCCGGCGAAACGAGGGCAAGAACGAGTTCATCACCGCGTTCAACGACGCCACGAATCCCACGCCGGAGATCTCGGCCCGCAACCTCGGCACGGCCTACCTCGAGGACAAACAGTACACGGAGGCCATCAACTGGTTCCGCACCAGCCTCAATCGCAATCACAACTACCCGGACGCCTACCTCGGGCTCGGTGATGCCCTGGCGGCGTCGGGACATCTGGACGAAGCGGTAGGGACGCTGGAGACGGGGGCCAAGGAGTGCCCGCAGAGCGCGGCCATCCTGGTCAGCCTGGGCGAGACCTACTCGCGCGTCGGCCGACTGGGCGAGGCTCGGTCGCGTCTGGAGGAGGCGCGAAGGCGCGATCCCGTCGGCGCCGTCGGGCGGCGGGCGGCCCAACTCCTGCAGCAGTTCCCGTCGAAGTAGTTTCGGTCGCGAAACGCGAGGTCGGCCGCGACCGAAACTAACATTAGTTTTCGTCGCCCGAGTCGTGGGTCTGGCGACGAAAACTTCTCATGCCCTATCAGCGCATCCTGGACGATCTCCTGAGGTCCGTCGGCGGCCATGCGGCGCTGCTCCTCGACGACGAGGGCGAGGTGGCCATCCAGGCGGGCACGCGCGACGAACGACATCGCCTGATCGGCGCCTACCAGGGCATCGGGCTGGCCACCGCCCGCAAGACCCTCGCCAAGCACGGCGGGAGCGGGCCCATCCGCTACATGCTGTGCCGGTACGCGGCGGGCGTGGTCATCCTGCGCCCACTGAAGGACGGGTACTACCTCATCCTGTCGATGCCCGTCGACGGACGGGTGGCCGAAGGCGTTCATCGTTCCGAGGTCACCCAGGAGACGCTCAACCGGGAGCTGTGATGGAAGAGTCCTTCCTCGGCCGCTTCCGGAAAGGGCTGGAGCGGACGCGCGACATCCTCAACGCGGACGTCGAGGATCTGGTGCGGGGCCGCCGCCCGCTCAAGCCCGAGGACCTCGACAAGGTCGAGGAAGGCCTCATCGCCGCCGACTTCGGCCTGCCCGCGACCCGGCAGGCGATGGAAGTCCTGCGGGCGAAGAGCGCCCAGATCTGGACGGGGGGCGCGGAAGCGATGCGCTCGATGCTGCGCGACGAGATCCGCTCCATCCTGACCCGGCCGACGGGAGTGGTCCCGTTCGCGACGAAGCCCTGGGTCGTCTTCGTGGTGGGCGTGAACGGCGTGGGGAAGACCACGACCATCGGCAAGCTCGCGGCGGCCTGGAAAGCGGAGGGCCGCGCGACGCTGGTGTGCGCGGCCGACACCTTTCGCGCGGCCGCGGCGGAGCAGCTCGAGATCTGGGCGCGGCGCACGGGGGCGCCGTTCCATCGCGGCGCGGAGGGAGCGGACCCGAGCGCGGTCTTGACCGACGCCCTCCGCCTCGCGCGCAGCAAGGGCCATGACGCCGTGCTCGTGGACACCGCGGGCCGGCTCCACACCAAGGGAAACCTGATGGCGGAGCTGGGCAAGATGGCGCGCGTGGCCGGGCGCGAGGTGCCGGGCGCGCCGCACGAGACGCTGCTCGTCCTCGACGCCACCCTGGGCTCGAACGCCCTCAACCAGGGCCGCGAGTTCGCCAAGGCCGGCGGCGTCACCGGTCTCGTCGTCACCAAGCTCGACGGCACGGCCAAGGGTGGGATCGCGGTCGCCGTCGTGCGCGACCTGGGCGTGCCCATCCGCTATGTGGGGGTGGGGGAGGCGGCGGAGGACCTGCTGCCGTTCGACGCCGCCGCCTTCGCGGACGCGCTGGTGGGGTCCTAGCGCATGGCCGCGAAGGATCCGCGCTGGATGGCGCGCGCGCTCGAGCTGGCGCGCCGCGGCCTGGGCGAGACCAACCCCAACCCGATGGTGGGCTGCATCCTCGTGAAGAGTGGCCGCATGGTCGGCCGGGGTTGGCATGGGCGCGCCGGCGGGCCGCACGCGGAGGTCCAGGCCTTGCGCGCGGCGGGCCGCGCCGCCCGGGGCGCGACCGCCTACGTGACGCTCGAACCGTGCGCCCACCAGGGAAGGACTCCGCCCTGCGCGCGGGCGCTGCTGCAGGCGGGCGTGAGCCGCGTGGTCGCGGCCTTGCGCGATCCGAATCCGGTCGTGAACGGCCGCGGCCTGGCCAGCCTGCGCCGCGCGGGCGTCGAGGTGGTCGTCGGTGTCGCCGCCGACGAGGCGGCGGCGCTCAACGAACGGTTCGTCATCGCCGCGCGGCTGGGGCGGCCGTCCCTCATGCTGAAGGCGGCCATGTCCCGCGACGGACGCATCGCGACCGCGG
>WNFM01018167.1_pt1 | contig 17481 bp, 19 predicted proteins | sample 5400271 | NCBI WGS metagenome assembly WNFM01 (sample SAMN13153352, study PRJNA577476) | soil metagenome | isolation source: 60 cm saprolite on Douglas fir-dominated hillslope | place: USA:California | collected 2013-09-17 | reverse complement strand
TGGAGACCGCCTTCAGCGTCGTTGTCTTGCCCGCACCATTGGCGCCGAGAAGCGCGACAATTCCGCCCCGCGGCACATCCAGCGAGACACCCTTCAACATGAGGATAACGTGACTGTAGACAACCTCGATATTGTTGATCGACAGAAACAACGTTGCCGCTTCTGTCGCCGTGGCGGCCTTAGGGATTGACACGCAGCCCTCTCCAAACGGTTGCAGCTTTCGGGCGATGGCGACCCCGGCGCCTCTGCAGGTGCGTTAGCTTCCAACCCTCTCCCGTGGTGCGAGCTCACCTGAGCGCGCGGGCGGAAGCGCCACAAACCGACGAGCGTCGGACCGGCTAACGCCCTGTGTGTACCGAAAACTTAAACCCGAGCGTAGCGGTGATGAAGTCCGCCGAAGAGGGCGTGGGAACTTATGACGCCGGATCGCTGAATCGGCCGAGAGACCGGCGCATCTTTGTTTAGAGACCGATAGCCCGCATAGTTTTTCAGAATGCGGCGCAGATGTGCCTCGCCAAAGACGCGTGCGAGTGCGACCATAGAGCGGCCGTTGCGACTGCGAGCAAAGCGACAGCCGCCAACGTAGCAATCATTAGGCGCATCATGGGATGCCTCCGTTCCCAGCCAAAGGTTTGTCAAGGGAACCGGCGGCGAGCTTCAACTTCAGATACGGAGAGTACCTAGCCCCGCGTTAAAGTTTCTGTCGGTTTGTCGGCGCGACAGTGAATGATGCTAGGGCACAGGAAGCGCTTGGACTGCTAGCGAACACCTGGTTTGTCGCGATCCAGCCCCTTGGCAGCGAGATCATCCAGATATGATTGGAACTGCCGTTCGGCGTTTCGCCCCAGGTTATGCAAAAACTCCCATGAAAAGATGCCGGTGCTGTGCAGGTCATCGAAGCCGATACGTACCGCGTAATTTCCGACGGGATCGACCGAAAGGATCGTGACATTGCGTTTTCCCCCGACCGTCTTGCGCTCTGCTTCGGAATGGCCCTGGACTTCAGCGGAAGGGCTGGTCACCCGGAGAAGTTCTGCGGAGAGTTCGAAACGTGCGCCATCGTCGAACACAACGATCAGTGCACGATCGTCCTTTGCGAGCCGGATTTCAGTTGGCCAGGGCTGCGGCATGGTCGGCTATGGCATCTCCCGATTCCGTTCGCTCCCTCGATGACAGGCACGTAGGGGCCGTAAGCATCCCGAGACTGCCACGCGACGCACCGTGGGCGGGAGGCACAATGAAACTTCACTTGCATCGGATCCTGCCGACTTTACACTGCAGGATACATGACCTTCCAGAGGTAATACCATGAAGGCATTCATTGCTGCAGTGATCTGCGCGGCAGCGATCGGATTCGGCGCGTCATATATCCTGCAGACCCAGCAGCAGACGGCAGATGTCGCATTTTCGACGCAAGGCGCGCGGGTTGGCGATCCGGGACACCGTTTTATGGGGATGAACTAGCGTCATTTAGATCGCGAAGCTGGCAGCATCTGCGTGACTGATGAAGGTTGGGCCTTGGTCCCGGAACAAGAGCTTCACGACCGCCCAGATCCGCCTCCAAGGCGGGAACGGTGTGCAGCGGCTTTTTGGCCGAGGCGCGACGAATGTCATTTGCGATCTTTCCTCGTGAGACCAAGAAGATCGATCCGTTCAAAAGCCTCCTCTTCACCTTCGACCTCATGGTACGTGAAAGCGCGCGCGTGCCTGTGCAATCCATCCGCACCGGGCATTGAATCCCGTGGCTTCAGCGTGCGAAACCGCTCGCGCATTTCGCCATCCTCGATGCTGCGCTGCACAGCGAGTAACGTCTGGAGCGGGTGATCGCAGAGGGACGTCGCAAAGGCGATCTCTTCTTCCGCCGCATTGCGCGCGGTCTGAAGATCGGGAGCGCCGAAGTCCACCAGGAGGTTCGTCGCGAGACGCTCAACGGCATTTTGCCTGTCCGCTTCCGTCGCCCCGGTCACAATGGCAAGCGTCGACCAACCGAGACTGTCGATCCCCAGAAAGCCTGAACGCAGGCCGACGCGCTGTTTCTGCCCCAGAGAGGCAGGGTCGTCACAACCGCAGAATACGAAACTTCCGGAGACAGCCCATTCACCAGGTTCGGCGGCGCGCTCGAACACGAACGAATCTGAGGCATCGAGCCTGATGGTGCGCGGCAGTTTGATCATGTCTGTTTCATCGCAGCCTGGGACCGCGGAGGCTTGGATCATACCACGCCGCACGCGCCAATGCCTCAACGAGACCAGTCCGAATCGGCGGTCGTTTATCGAGCGGAGCACTCACGAGAAGATCGCCGTTGCGATCGATGCCCCGCCGCTCGCCAGCTTTGTGCCTGAGCAGCCGCGCGAGGTAGTTAAAGGCGATGGGACCGAACCCTTGTTCGTTCCACTGGTCGAAGCCGGCCATGAGGTGCCGGGCGAAGCTGGCAACGATAGCCTCGGTTTCAACCATTTCGAAGCCCTGGCCGATAAGCGAGACGGCTCCTGGCATTGCGCCGGTCTCGAGATATGCCAGGTCTGCCGCGCGCAGCATGATGCCCTGCACCAACCAGGCCGGCACATCGCTTTCGGCGCAATCCGGTGGCCAGCCAAGGCGCGCGCCACCGAGCAACTCCTGATCAAAAAGGATGGTATCGGGCCACGCGAAGCTGACCTCGTGTTCGGGCGGGCAATGGGCAGCAATCGCGTCGCCAATTGCGTTCATGCCGGCAAAGAACGCGCGCCGCGCCGACACCAGCGGCTCGTCGGGCTCCAGGACAACCGCGAATTCGACAAGATCGTAGCGTCCGACCCGGATCAGCGTACCGGCGCCGGCCTCAGCCGCGATCGCGAGACCGTGAGCGAAAGCATCACCGCTTTCACGCAACGATACTAGCCTGCAGCCAGGAGGCAGATCGAGCGCCGGCTCAGCCTCTCCCCGACGAGACATCATGAGATGCTTCGTCCTCCTTGCGCATTCCTCAAAAACAGCATGGCTGCTTCGGAAAATGCTCCATGTGAGGTATATTTGGGCGGGCTATGATACTTGGTCAAGCCGACGGCGACACTATTTTCGGCCTCATCGGAATCGCGGAAATCGAAAGACCACGGCGATGTGAGGATCGAGGTTGCGACTGCGGGAGAGATCGATGGGAGACGCAACGCCTCATCTGATGATTTGCACCTGCGAGAAGACCATGCCGCTGGACGCGCGGGCGATTGGTCATGTTTGCACGGGCCGCATCACCCAAGCCAACCAGCTCTGCGGACTTGATCTCGATCAGTACAAGGCGGCACTTGCCGATGGCGGCCCAATCACCGTGGCCTGCACCCAGGAAGCGCCGCGGTTCAATGACGTGGCGCGCGATCTCGCTCCGTCTTCTGCACTCACCTTCGTCAATATCCGCGAGACCGGGGGATGGTCGAAGGATGCCGCTGCGGCCGGTCCGAAGGCGGCGGCGCTCATTGCGGCGGCAACAGAGGAGATGCCGCCAATCCCGCTGGTGACGCTCGAAAGCGATGGCGTCGCGCTGATCTATGGCCGCGACGAGATCGCAATCGAGGTCGGCCAGCGCCTTGCCAACCACCTCGACATCACAGTCCTTTTGACCAAACCGGGCGATGTGGTTCCGCCCTGTTCGAACGAATTTCCGGTCCTGAAGGGCAGCGTGCGCAACGCGCGCGGCTATCTCGGTCAATTCGAGCTCACGATCGACGATTTTGCATCGCCTGCGCCTTCGTCGCGCAGCCGGCTCATATTCGGAACCCCGCGCAACGGCGCGGTGTCAACCTGCGATATCATCCTGGATCTGAGCGGCGGACAGCCGCTGTTTCCCGCGCATGACCTGCGACACGGTTATCTGCGCGCCGACCCGCGCGATCGCGCCGCGATCGAAAAGATCATCGGGGACGCCAGCCACCTGGTCGGCACCTTCGACAAGCCGCGCTTTATCGCGTTCGATGCAGCGCTCTGCGCGCACGCGCGCTCGGGCATCATCGGCTGTACGCGCTGCCTCGATCTCTGTCCGACCGGCGCCATCACGCCGAATGGCGACGCGGTGGCGATCGATCCAAATATTTGCGCCGGCTGCGGCTCCTGTGCCGCCGCCTGCCCGACCGGTGCTGCATCCTACGCACTGCCGAGCGCAGATGCGCTCATGCGGCGGCTACGCACCCTGATACAGGCCTACCGCAAGGCCGGCGGCACCAACGCGATCGTGCTGTTTCACGATGCCGATCATGGTGAGCCGCTGATCGACGCATTGGCGCGGTTTGGTGATGGCCTGCCGGCAAATGTGCTTCCGGTTCGCGTCAACGAAGTGACGCAAGTGGGACCGGAAGCGATCGCCGCCCTGTTCGCATATGGCGCGACCGGCGCCGCGCTGCTGACGCGCGCACGACCCAGACATGACGTTTCGGGCTTGCACCGGGTGGTCGAAACCTCGGAGACCATCGTCGCCGCACTCGGCTTCGGCGCCGGGCTGGTGCGTCTCATCGAGACCGACGACCCTGATCAACTGCGCGCGATGCTCGATGCGGCGCCGGTGGGGACCGCGACCAAAAAGCCCGCGGCATTCATGCCGCGCGGCGCCAAGCGTGGCCTGCTCGAAACTGCTTTTCGCGAGCTGCATCTTTCAGCACCAGCGCCGGTCGATGTCGTCGCGCTAGCACCCGGCGCACCCTTTGGCAGCGTGACGCTCGATCTTGAGCGCTGCACGCTCTGCCACGCGTGCGTGACGGCCTGTCCCACCGGTGCTCTCTCGGACAATCCTGACCGCGCGATGCTGCGCTTCACCGAAAGCATATGCGTGCAATGCGGGCTGTGCGAAGCGACCTGCCCCGAGGATGCCATCACCCTTGTTCCGCGACTCGATTTCCAGGCGTGGAACGCGCCGCAGCGCATATTGAAGGAAGAAGACCCCTTCGAATGTATCGTCTGCGGCAAACCATTCGGCACCAAGAGCACGATCGAACGCGTGGTCGCCAAACTCGAGGGAAAGCACTGGATGTTCCAGGGCGACAATGCCCGGCGGATCAACGTCGTGAAAATGTGCGAAAACTGCCGAGTCGCGGCCGTCGTCAACGAGGGATTCGATCCGCACACCGCACAGCGTCCCGCACCGATGACCACGGACGACTATGTGCGGGCGCGTGAAGCAACAAAAAACAACCCGACCAGATCGTAAGGAGCGAACTCGATCGAGGCTCGCCGCGACGGGTCGGAGCAGCGTGGAGCGTAGATGTGTCCGCCACTGAGGTAAAAGCACGCGCAACATCGAGACCCGCGGGCCTTCCCGGCATCAAGCATATCATCGCGGTCGCGTCCGCTAAGGGTGGCGTCGGGAAATCCACGACGTCGTGCAATCTGGCGCTCGGCTTTGCGGCCCTGGGGCTGAAGGTCGGCATTCTGGATGCCGACGTTTATGGCCCTTCGCAGCAGAAACTGTTCGGACTACGCGGCAAGCCGCGGCTGATCGGTTCGCGCCTGCTCGAGCCGATGGAGCGTTTCGGCGTGAAAATCATGTCGATCGGCCTTCTGGTCGAGGAAGATCTGGCGATGATCTGGCGCGGACCGATGGTGATCTCGGCGATCACCCAGATGTTGCGCGAAGTCGCATGGGGCGATCTCGATGTGCTCGTCGTCGACCTGCCGCCGGGCACAGGTGACGCACAACTCACCATGGCACAACAGATGCCCCTCGCGGGCGCAGTGATCGTATCGACGCCACAGGACATCGCCCTGATCGACGCAAGACGCGGGATAGCAATGTTTCAGCGCGTCAATGTGCCTCTGCTCGGGGTGATCGAGAATATGTCAGGCTTCTGCTGCCCTGGTTGCAATCGCATCACGTGGATCTTCGGTCGCGGCGGTGCACGGAAAGAGGCCGAGAAGATCGGCGCACCATTCCTCGGTGAAATACCGCTCGACATGAACATCCGCGCATCTTCGGACGAGGGCCGCCCGATCGTCGCCATCGAACCCGATAGTGCTCTTGCCAGGCTCTATGTCGGCATCGCGCACGATCTGTGGTCGACAGTATCCACCGGCGAGGCGAGCAAACCCGCGCCGCGCATCGTCATCGAATGAGTTATTGCGACTCATCCGGATCATCAAGATCCGATCCGGGGAAGCGCACCGCCGTGCCTGCGACGTGAGGACGGGTGAAGATTTGGACCTTGCGCAGATCGCTCCGTCGAGGTTGCCGTGCCATCGGCGCAAGCAAATGGCTCGGAATCGGCGTGGTGCTGTTGCGCATCAGGATCAGAGGGCCGTTTCTCTTGAGTGTCTAACCCGGTTTGCAACCGCTCCAGGATCGGTGTGGATTCTATCGTCTGCGCGGCTTCGGTCGATGACGTCGCCGCCGCAGACATCGGCATGGCTTCCCCGGCCGCTCCCGCGCCCTGAACGGCGTGCGCCAGCCGTTGGATATCCTCCGGCGTCAATGAACCGAAACCGGGCACCCCGTCGAGCGCATTGAAGTCCCACGAATTCTCCGACAGCCCGATAAAATCGCGAATGACGGGGTCGCTCGACCAGCCTCGCCGCAGCGCCGCACGCATCAATTCAGCCGGCACTCCCCGGGCCAGAAAGCCCCTGAGGTCCGTTTTGTCATCAATGGCCTCGATTGGCGGTAAACTTGCCGGATCGAACGGAGGTTGATCGCCCTCGGGTGCGGAAACATTGAACTCCGCAGCGACGGGGTCGTCGCCAGGGACGACTTCACTCGGTTGGCCTGCGCGCGCATCGCTCTTGCGCCGAGACCATCGCGCCAATGGATTTTCAGGACCGGGATTCTCAGGATCGCTCATCGTCGCTCTTGTCCACGGGAGCGTGCCGCGCCAGCGCTTCGGGGTCCGCGCGATCTCTCTCGCGTTTGCTGAATACGTTCTCAACGTAGTGCTGCTTGACGAACGCGGCAACGGCCTCGCGTATCGGTTCCGGCATCGCCACAGCTTCCACGATCGCGTCGCCCGGTTCGGTCCAACACTCGCCTTCAGCCGGATCTGCGGTGATGCCCGCGATCTCGCAAGGCGGTTCGCCGATCCTTTGACGAAGGGCAATCCATATCAACGGTGCGCCAGAGGCGAGATTATTGCGATAGTTGGCGGCTTCTGATCGGTGAAGATCAAGATCGGCCTGGCCGGCATAGAACAATGCGGCCTCTCCATCATTGGCCAATTGTGTCCAAGGAGTCGCGTCTGGTAAGCCGCCGAGCACTGCCACTGGCCGCCAAATCACGTCGATCCAGGGCGACCTGGCCTTGCGGCGTTCAACGACGACGCCGATGGACATGCGGACGACGGGCGTCGGGGTCAATTTGTCGCCTCCAATTGTCGGATCGGCAGGCCGGTGAGAAGATTCTGGGGCTTCATGTGCAGCACCTTATCCGGCGTCATGGCCAGGATCAGGTAGACCGGCTGTTCTCTCATCCCGAGATCAACCACGTCGGGGTCCTTAAAGTTCAGCTGATAGAGCCCGACCACGCTGGACCGGCTCTGCTCGTCGAGATCGTGACCATGCCACAAGGCGTCGCCGATCCGGGTACCGGCAGCATCCAGAACCAAATACCAGTTGAAACTGACATCACGCATCTCATTGAGCGGCTCGATCTCGACGTCTATTCCGAGCATATGCCTGATCCAAAGCGTCATCACCTCGCCCAGCTTCGCAAGGCCGTTGCGACCCGCCGTCAGATCCAACGCCATATCGAATTGATCGCTGCGCTCCCAATAGGTATGCGCGTTTTCATCGACGAGAACATCGATCTCGGCCCCCGCCGGCAGGCCCAACATCGACACCAGTGGCGACGGCGGCATCGCGCCGGTCACCGCGATCGTCTCGTTGTCGGCAGCAATCAGGGAGCCGTCGTGCAACGCCAGCCGCTGGGGTCGGAACAGCAGTTCGGCGGCGCGCAAAACAAAGGGGTCTTCGCACCCGTCGAGCAGGTTTCGCAGGATCAATTGAACGAGATGATTGAGGAACAGGGGCGGTGTGTTTCCGACACCGTGCCGGATCAAATCGAGATAGGCAGCCTCCAGTGTCCTTTGTCCCAGAAGCCGGTCGCGAAAAGCGATCATCAGTTCCCAATTCTCTCGGGCATCATCATCGCGTATCGCCGAAATCTCTGCGCTGGTGATGCCCCGGCGGGGGGGGCAGCGCGCAGGGCCGCATACAGTTTCTGCTCGGCACCACAGGCATCGGACGGAGGAAGCAGTTCCGGTCGCGCGAGGTAGACCCTGAGAAATTTATCGGTCACCAGCAGACCACCGCCGGCGTCGCGATCGATGAGATGGTGACCGCAGGAGAGCCAAAAATCGCGCATCAACGTTCTCCGCGCACGAGAGCCATGCGAGGCTGATCATCTCCGCAGTAGCTGTCCCCATGAGATACTTCTTCAACTCCCGTTTCAAGGAACACGAAGGCCGGTGCGATGATGTGGCTCCGGCGTGGAGATGTGTGCACCGCAAAAGATTCAGGTCGAACGATTAATGACCTGGCTGCGACGGAATGGTCCTAGCATCGTCATGTCTTTGATGATATTTATTAAAATCTGACAGCGGCGTGCGAGTTCCTTCGCGAAGGCTGTTATGATGACTCCTGCTGCAGCTGGATTGGGTGGGAACATCGTCGGAGAGGATGTCCCAAGCATTCCGAAGCGAACGGTTCTCACGCGGTTTGCGTGTGAGAGTGCCATGGCAGTGCATGCCGCGAGCGATGTCGGGGATGGCCGATGAGCGAACGTGGCGTCGCAGAAATCTGTCGGGACGCTGACGGGGTACCCAAGCTAACCCAGGGCGCCGTCTTTTCACGTTCGCAGTCGGACGACGATCTTCGACGTACCGATCGCTCGCCTTCGCGTGAATCCGCCATCGAAAGAGAGTGCTCCGTCGACGACGTCGATGTCGCGCGTATGGAGGAATACGCGCTGTTGTCGGCGCTCTTGATGCGCCCGCCGGATGCTGCGCTGCTCCGAGACATTTCTGCCATCCGCGCTGATTCAACAGAGCTTGGACGCGCTCATGCCAAATTGGCTCAAGCGGCGGAGACGACAAATCCCGAACATCTTGAGCGGGAATATTTCAACCTCTTTATCGGATTAGGCCGCGGCGAGTTGCTGCCCTATGGCTCCTATTATCTCACCGGCTTTTTGCACGAGCGGCCGCTGGCACGGCTGCGCGGCGATCTCGCTGAGATCGGCATCGTGCGGGCCGAGCAACACTACGAGCCCGAGGATCACATTGCGATTCTGTGCGAGATCATGGCGGGGCTGGCGGGAGGACGCTTCGTGGCACCGCAAGGCAGCGAGCGGCGCATCTTCGAGCGGCATCTCGCTCTGTGGGCCAGGCGGTTCTTTGCTGATCTGGAGGCGGCGCCAGGCGCCCAATTCTATCGCCATGTCGGGCGGGTCGGGTGCTTGTTCATGGACATCGAGACGGAAGCTTTTGCGCTGCAGGATTGAAGCCTGGACTCCAGGGAATCACAGCGCGCGGCGCAGAGACCGATGGAGACGGCGATGAAGCAGAAAGAGAAAACGACCGTTGCACGTCGCGATATTCTTCGCGCGCTGGCGACGGGCGCCGGTGTTGCGGCGGTGAGCGCCGGTCCGCTCGCGGTCAACGCAGCCGCCGACACCGAAGGCGGCGACGAAAAACGCAAGCCGCGGTATAAAGAAAGCGAGCATGTGAAAGCCTACCACCGGGTCAACCGGTATCCGCGCTGAGGGAGGCGACGATGCTCATCAAACGATCAGAACGCTCATCCCGGCCATCCCGCCGCCCCGCCTTCCTGGACGACGCAAACGGCACGCTTGATCGCCGCGCGTTTCTGCGCCGCTCCGGCCTCGTCGCCGGCGGCCTCACCGCACTGGGCGCCCTGCCCCTCGGCACTGTGCGCAAGGCCACAGCTGGCCCGCCCCCCGCCATGGGCGCGGAAGTCGTCCTGCGCAAGAACATCTGCACGCATTGCGCGGTCGGCTGCACGGTCACCGCCGAAGTGTCGAACGGCGTGTGGATCGGCCAGGAGCCGAGCTGGAATAGTCCGATCAACCGCGGCTCGCACTGCGCCAAGGGCGCTGCGGTGCGTGAGCTCGTGCACGGCGACCGCCGGCTGAAATATCCGATGAAACAGGTGAACGGCGAATGGACCCGGATCTCGTGGGACACAGCAATCAACGAGATCGGCGACAAGCTGATGGAGATCCGGCAGAAGTCGGGCCCGGAATCCGTGTACTGGCTCGGCTCAGCGAAATTCTCCAACGAGGGCGCGTATCTCAACCGCAAGTTCGCTGCATACTGGGGGACTAACAATGTCGATACGCAGGCGCGGATCTGCCATTCGACGACCGTCGCAGGCGTGGCCAATACCTGGGGCTACGGCGCGATGACCAACAGCTTCAACGACATCCGCAACGCCAAGACCATCATCATCATGGGTGGCAATCCGGCCGAGGCTCATCCGATATCGCTGCAGCACGTGCTGGAAGGCAAGGAGCTCAACCGGGCGAACTTCATCGTCATCGATCCGCGCCTGACGCGCACCGCCGCGCATGCGACGGAATATGTCCGCGTCCGTGGCGGAACCCACATCGCGACCATCTATGGCATTCTCTGGCACATCTTCCAGAACGGTTGGGAGGACAAGGAGTTCATCCGTCAACGGGTTTACGGGATGGATGAGGTCCGCAAGGAAATCGACAAGTGGAATCCGGAAGAAGTCGAGCGGGTCACCGGCGTGCCGGGCGCGCAGCTGAAGCGCGTCGCCGAGATGTTCGCCAAGGACAAGCCCGCAACGCTGATCTGGGCCATGGGACAAACCCAGTTTTCGGTCGGCACGGCGAATGTCCGCGCCAGCTGCATCGCGCTGCTTGCAACGGGTAACGTCGGCAGCGTCGGCTCGGGAGCCAACATCTTCCGCGGCCACTGCAACATCCAGGGCGCCACCGACCTCGGGCTCGATATCGTCACTCTGCCGCTCTACTACGGCCTCGCGGAGGGCGCGTGGAAGCACTGGTGTCGCGTCTGGGAGACGGACTACGACTGGATGCTCTCCCGCTTCGACTCCAAGCAGATGATGGAGACCCCAGGCATTCCGTCGACGCGCTGGTTCGACGCGACGATGCTGCCGAAGGATCAGGTTGCCCAGAAGGACAATCTGAAGGCGATGATGGTGTTCGGCCACGGCGGCAACACTGTCACCCGCATGCCGCAGGCGGCGAAAGGTATTGAAGCGCTCGACCTGCTTGTGGTGGGCGATCCGCATCCCACAACCTGGGCGGTGCTCTCCGGGCGCAAGAACAACACCTACCTGCTGCCGGTCTGCACCCAGTTCGAGACATCGGGCTCACGTACGTGTTCGAACCGCTCGCTGCAATGGGGCGAGCAGATCGTGAAGCCGATCTTCGAGTCGAAGGATGACTACGAGGTGTTCTACCTCCTGGCCAAGAAGCTCGACTTGGCCGATCGGATGTTCAAGAACATCAAGGTCGAGAACAACCGCCCGGTGCCGGAGGATATCTTGCGCGAGATCAATCGCGGTGGCTGGTCGACCGGCTATTGCGGGCAGTCGCCAGAGCGGCTGAAGGCGCACATGAAGAACCAGGACAAGTTCGACGTGGTGACGCTGCGGGCGCCGAAGGACGTGCCCGAGGTCGGCGGCGACTATTACGGTCTGCCGTGGCCATGCTGGGGTACGCCGGAATACCGGCATCCCGGCACCCATACGCTTTACAACACCAACCTGCACGTGAAGGACGGCGGCGGGACGTTCCGCGCCCGCTTCGGCGTCGAACGCAATGGTGCGACGTTGCTCGCGGAGGGGTCTTATTCGCAGGGCTCCGAGATCAAGGACGGCTATCCCGAGTTCACATTGGGCGTGCTCAAGAAGCTCGGCTGGGATAGCGATCTCACGGAGGCAGAGCTCGACCGCATTCAGAAGGTTGGCGGCAACACGCCTGACACGGTGTCGTGGTCGACCGATCTCTCCGGCGGTATCCAGCGGGTCGCACTCGAGCACGGCTGCATCCCGTTCGGAAACGGCAAGGCCCGCGCCATTGCATGGAATTTGCCGGATCCGATTCCCGTGCATCGCGAACCGATCTATACGCCGCGGCCGGATCTCGTCGCGAAATACCCAACACTGCCGGATGCCAAGCAGTTTCGCGTACCAAACATGGGGTTCACCGTGCAGAAGGCGGCGGTGGACAAGGGCATCGCCAAGGAGTTTCCGCTCATCCTGAGTTCCGGACGGCTGGTGGAGTTCGAGGGCGGCGGCGAGGAGACCCGCTCCAACAAGTGGCTGGCTGAACTGCAGCAAGACATGTTCATCGAGATCAATCCGGCGGACGCGATGGCGCGCGGGGTTACCGATGGCAGTTGGGTCTGGGTCACCGGTGCGGAAGGCGGTTCCAAAGCGCGGATGAAGGCGCTGATAACCGAGCGCGTCGGCAAGGGCGTGACATGGTGTCCATTCCACTTCGCCGGCTGGTTCCAGGGTGTCGATCAGCGCGGCAAGTACCCGAAGGGAACGGATCCGATCGTGCTCGGTGAGAGTGTCAACATTCTGACCACCTACGGCTTCGATCCAGTCACCAACATGCAAGAACCCAAAGTGACCTTGTGTCAGATCAGGGCGGCATAAGGAGGCAAGATCATGGCTCGAATGAAATTCCTCTGCGACGCCGACCGCTGCATCGAATGCAACGCCTGCGTCACCGCCTGCAAGAACGAACACGAAGTGCCGTGGGGCATGAACCGCCGACGCGTCGTCACGATCAATGACGGCAAGCCCGGTGAACGTTCGGTTTCGATGGCCTGCATGCATTGCACCGATGCGCCGTGTCAGGCGGTATGTCCGGTCGACTGCTTCTACACCACGGCCGACGGCGTCGTCCTGCATTCCAAGGATCTGTGCATCGGCTGCGGCTACTGCTTCTACGCCTGTCCGTTCGGCGCCCCGCAATACCCGCGCGTGGGCAATTTCGGTTCGCGCGGCAAGATGGACAAGTGCACCTACTGTGCCGGCGGCCCGGAAGCGGACAACAGCAACGAGGAATACGAAAAATACGGCACCAATCGGCTTGCCGAAGGCAAGCTGCCGCTGTGCGCCGAGATGTGCTCGACCAAATCTCTGCTTGCCGGCGACGGCGAGATCATCGCGCAGATCTACAAGGAACGCGTGATGAGACGTGGCTATGGTTCCGGTGCCTGGGGTTGGAAGACCGCCTATCGCGAAACCATTACGTCGTGATCTGACGGGCGAGAGGGCGAGGCCGCTGCTGGCTAGCCACCAGCGTGCTCAACGCGGAGGTCAAAATATGACGACGCTTATCGCCAAACTTCGCATGGTCGGCGGAGCTTTGCTGATCGTCACGCTCGCGACGTTCTCCTGTCCCGCGATCGCCCAGCAGGAGACGTCCGTCAATCCCACCGCACAGTCGGTGAAAGAAGACCAGCTTCTGAACGAACTCGGCACGATTCGCGGACTTGGCAGCATTCCGGATATCCGTTCTTACACGATCGAGCAGCCGGCAGGGCGCGATTGGCGTCATTTCCATGAAGTGACGTTGCGCTGGATCGGATCCGTAGCCATCGTCGGCATTCTTGCTCTCCTCATTATCTTCTATCTGTGGCGTGGCATGGTGCGCATCGAAGGCGGACGCTCGGGCGTCAGGATCGTTCGTTTCAATGTCTTCGAACGTTCTGTGCACTGGATGACCGCGACCTGCTTTGTCATCCTCGCGATCTCCGGACTGAACATCACCTTCGGAAAGCCGCTGCTGCTGCCGCTGATCGGACCAGGCGCCTTCTCGCCGTGGTCGCAATTTGCGAAGTACGCTCACTATTATCTCAGCTTCCCGTTTACGCTTGGCGTGATCCTGATCTTTCTGATGTGGATCGCCGGAAATATACCCACCGCCGCCGATATCGATTGGCTGAAGCGCGGCGGAGGCATGGTCGGGCGCGACCACCCGCCTGGTGGCCGCTTCAACGCCGGCCAAAAGGCGATCTACTGGATCGTGGTGCTCGGGGGCGGAGCCGTCGCGGTCAGCGGCTATATCCTGATGTTTCCGTTCTACGGGACGGACGTTCACAGCATGCAGATCGCGGAAGTTGTCCACGCAATCGTTGCCGTGCTTTTCGTCGCTGCGATGCTCGGGCATATCTACATCGGGACGATCGGCATGGAAGGCGCCTTCGAGGCGATGGGCAGCGGCACGGTCGATGCCAACTGGGCCAAGGAGCATCATAGTCTCTGGGTCGACCAGGAGATGGGTCGGACCGGATCGAACACGACGCCAAGGCAACCCGCTCCCAGAGCGGCAGAATAGTTCGGGTTTTGTCACATTGCATTCGGCGCGCGTGCCGACGCCTGCATCACACGGCTGCGCGCAGACCGATTGCCGAGTTTTTTAGCGCTCGCTTGCGTTGGGATGAGCGGGGATGGGCTCCCCGATAACCGCAGCCAAGCTGATAGCTCCTGCCGCGCGATGGCCTCGAGGCTTGGCCGTGATGGGGTTGTTGCAGCCCTCCTCTCTCTCAATCCTCCCGCCAGCGACCTCGGCGGTCAGACCCTGTGGAGGTTACGATGAACAGCTTTTGGAGGAGCCTGACTTCCATCATAGGCGAGAGCAGCTTTGCCTGGACCGTGCTGTTTGTGGTGAGCTTCGCCTGCATTCTTGCCTTCGTATTTCAGGCCACAGCCGAGATCATCATCGCTATCGTCGCACTGGGTTGCGTCACAGCCGTCGCGGAGCACGTGATGCATTCGCGGAATCACCCTTAAAGAAAGGGGCGATCGGCACGAAATCTGTTGGAGAGCGTTTGAAGATGCATAGCCATATCGCATTGCGATGATGTACCGAAGCGGCATTTAGTCTGAGCGTGAACTCATACGCCGACGGTCATCGGGTTTCGATCACCGTCCCATAGATCGCATGGGTAGCCGAGGTTACCACCCTTGACGCAGAGCGGCAGCAACTAACCGTGATGTTTTGCGGCCTCGTCGGATCGACGGCTTTCGTCGCGTCTTGATCCGAGCGCATGCGCGATGTGATCGGCGCTAGGCAACGCCCTAAGCGTGAGATGTGAGGCAGTTCACATTCGTGCGACGCGGTTCGAGATAAACAAATTAGTGCGAACTATTGCGCGTAACGAACCGACGGAGGTTTCCCGTGAAGCTTCTGATGATCTCTGGATTCGCGGCGGTCGCCCTGCTCGCTGCCGCAACCACCATGCTGCGGTCGCACTCGCCTTCGACCGACCGTCCTGTCGCGATCGCAGACACGATGTCGTCGCAAACCGTGGCCGGCGCAACCAAGCTTCCGATCGAGGAGTTTGAGGATATGTCGCTGGTCTATCCAACCGTGACGAAGCGGTAAAGATGGCGTCGCTTCAGGTGGCGCGCCGGTGGTGCCTGCCCTTCCGGTTTACACGAGCGCCGCGATGATCTTGTCAAAATCCGCTTCAGGGAACACCTCGACTGTGGTCGTCCGCACGTTTCCCTGGGAGGCCAGCGACAAGAGAAACTTGGCCATGGCCGCATCGCCGGTGGCCTCGGCGTGGATGATAAGGTCATAGGTTCCTATGGCGAGATAGCCGGCCTTGATGTCAACGCCAAGCTTTTTGCCCAACTCCCTGGCGGCCGCTCTACGCGCGAAAACACTCCGCCACGCCACACGCGCTCGATCTGCGGTGAGCAAACCAAATTCGAGTCTGGGCTTTCGGCGCATACATCACGAGCACGAATTGCACATGCGCGGATGTTCGCTGTTGGTGGTCCAGGTTGAAGCTTCGAACTTCGGCGCCTGGTTTGAGTGATTCGGAGGAACCGAGGGCGGATTACCGACTTGGCATGTATCGCGGTGGCTTATGTGTCTCAGATTGCTAGCCTAAGCAAGTAGAAGGCGCGACGCAGCAGAAAATCAAGATGCAGAGGAGCATGGTGTTGCGATGTGTCGTCGACGGAGGGTCATTCAATAACATTGTTGCCGTAGCTTGCCGAATCTCTCTTCATATATCGTCATTGTCACCCTATCGAACTTGATTTTCCCCATATTTGGACAGCAGCCAGATCGCAAGGAACCTAAGGCCTTCATCTTGCGCCGAGACCCTGAAGGCCGCTCCGCAGTCGAGAAGACCCCCCGGCAGGAGCCTGGACCACACCGACATGCCGCTGCACCTCCACCGCAGGGGTCGCGAGCCTAAGAAGCGGCGTCCGGCGGCGCTTCGCGACCGGTTACGCAACGGTCCGCCGATTTTTCGTCGACCCGCAAACTCAGCTGGTAATCAGCGCCCTACGGGACTCCTCATTGCAATTATGGAAACGGCATTGCGACGGTGATATATTGAGATATGGCAGATGGTCAGGTCGTGCTGGTGACAACTGAACCATTAGGGGACGGTTCGCCCGTCCGCTCGGCCTACTTCGTGGCCGAACAGGATCCGGAGACGGCCAAAGATATTATCGGTGCAATGATGGCTCCGAATGAGAAGGTCGAAGCGTGGGGCCGGCTTCCAGAGGCAGCAGTCAAAGCTCTCGGATTGAAACGTGGCGACTTCACGCACGGCTGACCGGCATCGAGTGAAATTCCGAGACGGCGCAAACTGAAACCGGATTGCCAACGCCGCCGGTCGATCACACCGCCCGACGGGGCCAACGTCAGCGTGGCCGGTGACGCAGCGTCGGCGCCGCCGGATGATCACGCTCGGCTCCGGCGATGCCGAATCTCGTATGCCATGGCGATACTTCTCTTAGAGGTCATAAGGTGGTCCTAGAAATAAGGCCGCCAGTGGGGCGGCGCGTTGTGCAATTAGCGCGGTGTGGTAAAAACTAATCAAATAATTGCTGGGGCGCGCATGGCTATCTCAATGAATATGGTGCCGGAAAAAACGATCGAAGAATGCAAGCGCCACGTTGATGAGTGTGCGGCACTGCTGGAGCGCACTACTGTGCCCGAGTATCGCGAAGCCATAATTTCCATGGCCAAAGCATGGATGAAAATCGCAGAGCAAGCGAAGATCAAAGCAAGTCGTTGACTAGCTTCTGTGTGCTAAGCCGCCGATGCAGGTAAAGCCCAAAGCGGCGAGCGGATGCAAGCTTGTCGGAACCATAAAGGGTACAAAACTGTGGGCCGGTGAATGTGTGGCAAACAAACTGCGAACTGAACGCAGCGAGCCAATCAGTGCAGTGCCACCAACCGGTGAGAAATAAAATGAAAAGGGGCGGGGTTGGATGCCCGCCCCTCGCTCCGGTTCATCGGTGTGGGATTCCCCCTCGGTCACCACGCCGTCGACCGGAATGCACTCCCCCGGCCGGACCTCGCTGTATTTAAGTCCGACCCGCGTCAAATCCGGAGCATCATCGTCGTATTGAACTCGCTGCGGCTGGAGCGACTGCCGGATCCCATTCCGTCGGCGGCGCCGCCATGCCGTCGGCATCGGAACAACTGGGTCCAAGCTTACTCTTGAGGCCGTCGAACCTCATTTTGGTTCCGATGAT